>Ga0209211_10002771_pt1 | contig 29615 bp, 24 predicted proteins | sample RifGroA2_FD_183992 | JGI IMG/M metagenome (GOLD analysis project Ga0209211, IMG submission 183992) | Groundwater microbial communities from Rifle, Colorado, USA - Groundwater A2 (SPAdes) (version 2) | ecosystem: Environmental > Aquatic > Deep subsurface > Groundwater | place: Rifle, Colorado...
GCGCCGCGGGCCGCGCTGGGACGCTCTCGTGCGCGCGGCCATGGCCGGGGATTTTTCCTGGGATCGTTCGGTGAACGCCTACCTCGAGATCTACCGGCAGGCCGTGAAGCGATGACTCTCCCGCGGCGCCGCTTGGTCGTCCTGCTCACCCTCGCGGCGGCGGTTTTCCTCGCCGTCTCGCAGCCGCGGCGCAACGACGAACGAGCCGTCCTCGCGGCGGTGGACGCGTCGGCCTTCGCCTCGCTGGCCGGGCGCGCGCCCGCGGACGCCGGCGAACTCTGGGAGCGCCTGAAGGCCATGGGCGTGGGCGCGGTCTTGCTGCGCGAGGAGACCCTGGCCGACCTGGTCGAACGCGGAGAGGTCCTCCACTTCACCCGCGCCGAGGTGGAGAAGTGGCGCGTGGCGGGGCTCATCTCCGCCGGAACCGGCCTACGCGGAGACTCTCTCTGGAGCAAGGATCCTAAGGCCCTGGCGCGCGTCTTGGAAGCCCTGGCCGCCGCGGGTCTGGACGCTTCCACTTCCACGATGGCGGGCGCGCGCGGCCTGGGCCTGCCGTTCAGCGTCGATCTCGCGCGCGTCCCGGCGGGCTTCGACCCGGGGGCGGTTGCCTCACTCTCCGCCGCCGGGCTCTTGCCGGTCGCCGTCTCCACGGCGGCGACGGTCGCGGCGGCGGGGCACCGGCTGTGGGTCAGGACCCTCGCAGTGGATGCGCGCCGCGGGGAAATCCTCCGCGCCGCGTACGGTCGTCCCCTGCGCCTGATCGTCTTTCGCCCGAGGACCAGATCGAGTCTGGACGCCGAGCTCGACCGCCTGCGCGAGTCCCTGCGCCTCTTAAGGGAGACGGGCCTGTCTTCCATCCTGCCGGCGTCGAGCCCCCCGCCGCTCCCATCAAGGCGCGGCGAACGGGCGGCGCGGCTGGCCCTGATCGGGCTTCTGGGCGCCGCGGGGCCGCTCCTGGCCGTGCGCGCGGCCCTGTTGTGTTCGCGTCTCGCCCGCGCGCGTCTCGACGCTCTCGCGCCGGTCGCAGCCCCCGTCCCCGCGGTTCTCGCGGGGCTGGCGGGCTCCTGGGCGGTGGCTGGCGCCGCGGGCGCGGCCGCGGCATGGCTGGCGCCGGAAGGGTGGATCGATGGTCCGGCCCGAGCTTGGACCCTCTGGACCTGGTGCGCCCCTACGGCCGTGGGGGCGGCGGCCCTCTTCGTCGCGGGGCCTGTGTCCAAGCGACGCTGGTCGGCCCCGGTGCGCCGCCGGGACTTGGCCGTGTTGGCGGGATTCGCCTTGGCGGCGGTTCTCCTGTTGGCTCCCCGCGTCGTCCTTCGAGCTTCCTCGCTGTGGGACGGATTCGACCGCCTTTCGGTCTCGGCCGGAGAGCTTTGGTGGTGGCCGTGGCGCTGGCGCGAGACGCTCGTCGGGGTCCCGTGCCTCGCGGTCGCGCTCATCCTCATCGAGTCAGACCCAAGAGGCTGGCTCTTGTTCGGCCTGCTGGCTCCTGCGGGGATGACGGCCGCGCTGGGCGCGGGAGGCCTGCCGATCTCCGTCGCCCTTTGGCAGAGCGCCGCAGCCCATCTCCTCGGCGCGGCGTTTGGCGCGGTGCTCGCCGGCCTAAGGGGCCTGCTCGAACGCTGGGTTCAAGGGCCTAGGCCTCATAGGACTATTGACCCGTAACCGGGGAGTTGATAAACTCGATCCGTGAAGCGCGCTCTTGCCGCGGTTTGCCTCGCGATGCCGGCGGTCTGGGCCTTCGCCGCCGACGCTCCCCGCGGCGGACCCTCGACGAAATCCTTCGGCGAGGGCGGCGGTTATCATCATCCCGACGGCGCCGTCGGGCAATACTTGGAGGACGCGCCCCGTCAGGACCGCCCTTTGCCCGACCCTCTTCCCGATAATCCCCGTCTTGCCGCGCCCGCGGCCCCCGTCTCCCTCTGGAGCGACCTGGTCCAGCCCTTGGACATGTCCGCCGAGGATGCCGGCGCCGCCGACACGGACTCCGCGAGCGATCTTGGACGCCGCGACTACGAGTCGCACCTCTTGGGACTCAAGGACACATCGGCTCGTCCCCGCACGCAGGACCCGGAGCGCGTTGCGAAGACCGACGCGGGCGAGAGCATGCTCTTCGTCTCCCTCGAACTCGATCCCCGGGAGTCCGGCTCCCTGCGCGACTGCGTCGCGGGACTCGGCGCGGTTGCGGGTTTCTCGGCGGACGCCCGCTTCGAGCCTCTGGCCGGCCCGGCAGGCGCCGTGATCATCAGCGGCTGGATGCCGGCCGCAGGCCTGGCTTCGGCCTTGTCTCGGCCGGGGGTCAAGCGTCTTCGCGTGGAGACGCGGCCGCGGCCATCGGCGCCGCGCGAGACGATGGGAGAGTTCCTCATCGGACTGCGCCTGGAGGACCCTGCGCACGTCCGCGCGGCCGTCGATGCGGGCGTCGCCGCGCTTGCTTCCGCGGTGGGCTTTCGTCTGACCCGCGTCGTGGGGATGGAGACGGCTCGCGATGGGCGGATGACTGCCCTCGTTGCCGGGAGACTGCCTCTTTGCCATCTGGCCAAGGCCATGGGCCGAGCCGATGTTCTCAAAATTTCGCCTTTGGGGTCGGCCTCGGCGGCTTCCAAAGAGACCCTCTTGCCGACGCGCCCCTCGGGCGCGCGAGGTTTCGCCCGTTTCGTTTGGGAGGAGGGAATGTGGGTGGTTCTGCTCACTCTCGCTATGGCGCTGCCGGTCCTGCGCCGTGTCGCCGGGCGCGCGCTCTGCGTTTTCGTCCCCTACCGCTGAAAGGCCGCATTTCGTAGAATGCGCCTCATGAGAACTCGGGCTCGCGTCCTCTGGGTCTTCGCCTTCGCCGCATCCGTCGCTTTGGCGGGGCAGACTCTGATCCTCATCGAGCGTCAATGCCGCAGCCTGGAGAGCGCCCTGCGTTCGGACTTCCGCGTCGTGCTCTTCCTGCGCGGCGAGGTTTCGGAGCCGCGCGTGAAGGTCATCGAGGAGAAGCTCCGAGCCCAGCCGGAGGTCGCCGCGATCCGCTACATCTGCGCCGACGAGGCCCTGGCCGCCCTCCGCCGCGAGGATCCCGATCTCGTGGACGCGGTGGCGCTCGTCACGGACAATCCCCTGCCGGGCGCCTTCGAGGTGAGGCCCTCCGCCGAGGCTCTGCCCCGGCTGAGCGCCTGGATCGACTCCGCCTCGGGGCTGGCCGACTGGTCCGATGTGCGCTGGAAGCCCGCCCAGCTCCAGGCCATCCTGCGCGCCCGGCTCTACGGCCATTGGATGCGGCTGGCTCTTAGCACTCTCCTCTGCGCGGCGGCGGCCCTGGTTCTCTGGTCCTTGGCCGTCTGCCTGCGCGCGCCGGCGCGCCGCGCCGAGAGGCAACTGACCGCCGCCGGGGCGCTCGGCGGTTGCGCGGGGCTCGCCGTCGCCGTGCTCGAGGCCTGGCCCTTGAGGCGAGACGAACTGCTCTGGTCATGGCCGTCCTTCTGGGCGCAGGCGGCGGTCGTCGCCGCCTGCGCGGCGCTCGGATGGTCAATGTCCCTATGGCGCTGCGAGCATTGAGCCTGGCCGCCCTCGCGATGGTCGCGGCGGCCCCGGCGCTCGCCCAGCCCGAGCGGAAGAAGGAGTTGGCGCGCATCCAGAGCGAGCTGCGCCGCACGCTCATCCAGCTTTCGGAGCTCAAGGCTTCCGAGAAGGACCTGGGTCGCGACGTCACCCGGCTGGAGGGCCAGGATGCCGACTCCCGCCGGCGCGTCGAAAGGCTCTTGGAAAGCATCCGCCAAGCCGAGGGACGCCGCTCCGACCTTAAAAATCGCCTTGATTCGGCCCGGCAGGTCGCCGGCTTCTGGACGGCCGCGCTGTCCGCCGAGGCGTCGGCGGGACGTTCGGACTTCCACGGTTCGCGCGAGCTGTGGGCCGACGAGTTTCGGCGCGTCGCCATCATGGAGAAGGCGCGGCACCTGCGGGGCTTGCAGGGCTTCAAGCGCAAGACCGAGGAGGACGAGGCCGCGGCGAAGAGCCGCGCCCAGGAACTCTCCGACAGGCGGCGCAAGGCCCAGTCTGTCCGCGACGGCCACCGCCGCGAGTACGAGACGAAGAAGGCCGAGCTCGAGAGGACCCAGTCGCGGGTCGCGCAGGCGGCGCTGCGCGCCAAGGAACTGGAGGAGTCCGCGCGGGCCCTCAACGCGCTGCTTGACCGCATCGCTCAGGCGGGTCGCTGGCGCAAGTCCGGCCCGGCCGCCACGCTCGACATCGCCAAGCACTCCCTGCATTGGCCCGCGGAGGGGAAGGTCCTGCGCGGTTTCGGGCGTGAGAGGAACGCGGAACTCGGGACCTGGTCGGTCCACCAGGGTCTGCTCATCGGCTCTGCGGCGTCGGCCCCCATCGCGGCGGTGGCCGCCGGGCGGCTCATCTTCGCCGGCCCGTTTCGCTCCTATGGCCGCGTCGCGATCCTGGACCACGGCGGCGGGTTCTTCAGCGTGTACGGCGGGCTGGGGGAGTTCCTCCAGCAGAAGGGCGTCGACGTTGGCGCGGGGGAGGCCCTGGCCCGCGCCGGCGACGCCAAGAACGGCTCCGGGGGGAGCGTCTACCTCGAGATCCGACGCGGGACCGAGGCTTTAGACCCCTTGGCCTGGCTCGAGAAAAGATAGAGAGGAACGAACATGAGAACCCGATGGACGTTCACCTTCGCGCTCGCGGCGGCCTTGCTGGCCGGCTCCTCGGCCCGCGCCGCCAAGGCGCCGGACGACAAAACCTATGAACAGCTCAAATTGCTGGTCGACATCCTCGGTTATGTGCAGGATAATTATGTCGACGAGATGGACAGCCAGAAGCTCGTCTACGGCGCGGCGGCGGGCATGACGCGCACCCTCGACGCGTATTCCCAGTTCCTTGAGCCGGACATGCACCGCGAGATGAAGACCGAGACGGAGGGTCAGTTCGCGGGCGTGGGCCTGCGCCTCAACGTCAAGGGCGAGTGGTTGACGGTTCTCACCCCCATGCCCGGCTCGCCCGCCTACCGTCTCGGGATGCTCCCCAACGACCGCATCGCCGAGATCGACGGCGTTTCGGCCAGGGAGATGGATATGACCGAGGCGCTCAAGCGCCTGCGCGGCGCGCCCGGCGCCAAGGTCAAGCTGAAGGTCCTGCGCGGCCCCGAGGAGGCGGGAGAGGGCGCGTGGAAATCTCGAGAATTCGAGATCGTCCGTGAGATGGTCAAGATCGAGTCCGTGGTCCGGCTCAAGCTCGACGGCGGCGTCGGCTACGTGCGCATCATCGAGTTCAGCGCCAAGACGGTCGACGACCTGACCGGCGCGCTCAAGCAGCTCAAGAAGGAGGGAGCCAACAGCCTGGTTCTCGACCTGCGCAATAACCCCGGGGGCCTGCTCTCGGCAGCGGTCGAGACGGCGTCTTTGTTCCTGGGCGGCGGCAAACTCATCGTCTACACGCAGGGCCGCCGCGCGGAGAACCGCCAGGACTTCACGGCGGGTCCGAAGGCTCCTTATGCGGAGATGCCCCTGGTCGTCCTCGTCAACGGCGGTTCGGCTTCCGGATCCGAGATTATCGCAGGCGCCATGCAGGACCACAAGCGCGCGGTCGTCGTCGGCCAACGCAGCTACGGCAAGGCGAGCGTGCAGTCGCTTATCCCCCTGCCCGACGGTTCCGGGCTGCGGCTGACCGTGGCCCGCTACTACACTCCGAGCGGACGTTCCATCCATCGCGACGAGAAGCACAAGACCGGCGGCATCTCTCCCGACATCGCGGTCGAGATCACGCCGGAGACGGAGGGCCGTCTCTACGCTCAGTGGGAGACGATCTATGCCAAGGATGAGAAGCCTCGCTCTGCGGTCAAGCCGGAGGACTCCGTGCGCGACGAGGCCCTGGATCGGGCCGCGGAGCTCCTGAAGGCGCGCGAGGTCCTGGGCGTATTGAAGACGGATCCGCAGACCCCGTGAGGGTCCTCGGCCTCGAGACCTCCTGCGACGACACCTCGGCCGCCGTGGTGTCGGGGGGGCGCATCCTCTCGAACGTGGTCTCCTCCCAGGTCGCCCTGCACCGACCTTTCCGCGGCGTCGTGCCGGAACTCGCCTCCCGCGCGCACCTGGCCAACATAGTCCCGATCGTGAAGCGGGCGCTGGCGCTCGCCGACGGGCGCGTGGACGCGGTCGCCTACACGCGCGGTCCGGGCCTCATGGGACCGCTCCTCGTGGGCAAGGTCGCGGGCCAGACCTTGGCGCGCCTGCTGGATGTCCCCTCGGTCGGGGTCAACCACCTCGAGGGGCATGTCCTGGCGGCCGAGCTCGAACACAGCCTTCGCTGGCCCCTGGCGGCGCTGGTCGTCTCGGGAGGACACACGGATCTGGTGCTGGCGCAGGCCCCCGGCCGCTACCGCGTGCTCGGCCGCACGCGCGACGACGCGGCCGGCGAGGCCTACGACAAGGTCGCGCGCCTCTTCGGGCTGGGTTATCCCGGCGGACCGGAGATCGACCGTTTCGCCCTGAAGGGCGACCCCTCCGCCGTCGATTTCCCGCGTCCGTTCCTGGAGGGCAGCTGGGATTTTTCCTTCTCGGGGCTCAAGACCTCCGTCCTCTATCACCTTCGCGACGATCCCCGCCCGGTGCGGGGCCGACGGCTGGCGGACCTTTGCGCCTCCTTCCAGGAGGCCGTGGCCGAGACCTTGGTCGACAAGACGCTCGCCGCGGCGCGGCATTTCGGCGCGAAGGACGTCGTGATCGGCGGCGGCGTGGCGGCGAACTCCCGCTTGCGGCGGCTCATGAAGGAGCGCGGAGAGGCCGCGGGTCTGCGCGTGCGCCTGCCGTCGCGGGCCCTCTGCACCGACAACGCGGCGATGATCGCGCACGTCGGCGCGCGGATGCTGCGCGCCGGACGCGCCTCGGGCGCCGGGCGCGCGAATCCGGCCCTCGCCCTGCGCAGCTGGGCATGAGATGACGGCCGCGGTCTTCCTCGGCATCTTGACTCTCTATCTCGGGACCCTCTATCCCTCCATCGCGCCGCGCGACAGCGCGGACATGGCCGCGGCCGCTTTGACTCTCACCGCCGCCCACCCTCCGGGTTATCCTTTATACGCCATCCTCGGGCGGGCGTGGCTGGAGATCTTCCCTTTCGGAGATCCCTCGTACCGTTTGAATCTCCTCTCGGCCTTGGCCGGGGCCGGGGCCGCGGCGGCGCTCTTCGCGCTGGTCCGCCGCCGGGCCGGCGTCCTGGGCGGACTGGCCGCGGCGGCGGTCTTCGCCCTCTCGGCGCCGCTGTGGAAGTTTTCTCTGCTGTCGGAGAAATACTCTCTTCATGCCTTGTTTGCCGCGGCTTTGCTCCTTCTTGCCGAAGGAACGAGACAACATATCTTCGCTCGCGCGCGCCTCACGGGGCTTCTCCTGGGTTTGGGGCTGGTCAACCATCAAACCCTCATCTTCTGGCTTCCCGGCGTGCTATGGCTCTGGCGAAGAGAGGCGTCGCGCCAGGAAGTCTCGACTTCGCGTCTGGCGGCGGCCGCCTCTCCCGGCTTGGGGGCGGGTCTGGCCTTGAATATGTTCCTATGGATTCGGTTGGGCGGCCTGCGCCCAGCCTGGGACACGATGATACGCGCGCGTTACGGCAGCGCCGTTTTGTTCGCGGGGATGGCGGAGCCCCTGACGCTCGACTCCGCTTTCGCGCTCCTCTGCCACGCCGCGCGCGGCCTGGCGGACGCCGTTTCCTGGCCCGCCGCGGCCGCGGCCCTCGTCGGCGCCGCGCTGGTCTGGCGCGAGGACCGCTCCCGGGCGGCGGGCTGGCTGCTCTGCGCCGCGTGCGCCGGTCCGCTCTTCATCCTGCTCTCCCGCTTCGATCCGTCGAACTGGGTCGCGCGCTCGGTGCTGGAACCGGCCTTCCTCCTGCCCTCTCTCGTCGCCGCGGCTTTCGCGGGCGCGGCGGTCGGCGTCCTCTCTCGGCGTTGCCTGCCGGCCGGGGCGCTGGCGGCCGCCGGCCTGGCCGCGACGGCGTTGGTCCTGCGCGCGCCCCTTCCCGATCATCGTGACGACTTCCTCGCTTACGACTACGCCCTCGACCTGCGCCGCGCCGTGCCTCCGGGGGGGGCGCTTCTCGCTAACGGGGACACCGCCTCGTTCGCTCTGAGATGGCTGGACCTCGTGCGCCCCGAGGCGCGCGCGCGGCAAGTCGCGCCCGCGGGTCTCAGCGACGCTCGATCCTGGCTCGCGGCGGGGGCCGGACGCGCCGATCTATTCACGACCGGAATCGGGCCCGCCGCCCTTCTCTCGGCGGGCCTGCCCTCGACCGCTCGGCCGCTTTCGCCCGAGGGCTTGGTCCAACATGTCGGCGCGCGTCCGCCGACCGATCCCCCGCTCTCGGTCCTGCGCCGGCCCCGCGCCTGGGACCGCGACGAGAGCTACGCCCGCGACGCGAAGCTCTCCTACGCCTTCGCCGCCTGGGCTGCGGCGCGCCTGCTCGAGGCCCAGGGCCGGCGCCCGCCGCAGTCCCTGGACTTGACCGCCGTCTCGCTCGATGGCGAGGACTATCAACTGGAGTAAACGCTATAATCGCGCAGATGACGCGACGCTTCGCCGCCGTCTTCCTCACCCTGGCCTTGGCCCCTCGCGCCGCGCGGGCGGCTTTCGACGACGCGCCCTTCGGCGCGCGCGACGCGGCCATGGGAGGCGCCTTCACGGCGGTTCACGACGATGTTTCCTCGCTGGCCTACAATCCGGCCGCTCTCGGCCAGGCGCCGGAGCTCGAGGTTGGCGCCTCCTACCTGCGCGGCTTGCATTGGCCCGCCGGGACGATCGACCGCGACATCACCCGAGCGGCCCTCGCCGTGCCCGTGCGCCAAGAGATATTCAACGGAGCTTTCGGCTTCGACGTACGCTACGACCGCCGCCAGGGGCTGGCGCGCGACCGCCAGATTGGAGTTTTCTACGGCACGCGCGGCCTGCGAGAAATGCAAGACGGCGGTCTGGACTTCGGCTGCGGCTTAAAGTTCCTGCAGAGCTCTTTTGAAGGCCGGGGGGGGGCTCAAACCAAGCCCGCCCTCGACATGGGCGCGTTGTGGCGCGTGGGCGCCAAGCGCTCCGTGGCAGCTTCCCTGCTGAACTTCGGCGGGGCCAAGTTCAAGTCCGGACCGCTTTCGGACCGCGCGCCGTTGGCGCTGAAAATCGGGGCAGCCGAATCCATCCGCGGGGCCCTCATCGCGGTCGATGCCACGATCCGCGAGCCTTCCTCAGGACAGGGGAAGGCCGTCACCTTCGCCGCGGGCTTCGAACGCTGGTGGGCGACCGAGCGCGCGGGCGCCTTCGCGGCGCGTTCGGGCCTTTCGCTGGGCGACCGCGCCCGAACCTGGCACTGGGGCTTCGGTTGGAAGAACGCAGGCGCCCGCCTCGACTACTCGCTGCTGACGCCCCTGGCCGGCTTGATCCGCTTCGGCCATGGCATTACCCTCAGCCTGCGTTTCGGCCGCACGGACCCCGAGGAGGAATACGAGCGCCTGCTTTCGGGCGAGATGCGGGCTCGCCGCGACCTCAACAAGAAACTCGAGGCCAACTCGGTCAAGCAGTGGAAGCTCTCCGAGGAGATCGGGCGCCTGCAGGCCGAGCTCGCCTCCCTGCGTTCGGCCATCGCCGGCAAGCACGCCTCCGAGGAGGAGGCCCGCCGACGTCTCTCTGACATGGAGACGCGCCATAAGAAGGCGGTGGATGCCTTCCAGCGTCTCCAGGAGGAGCACGCGCACAACGCCGCCAGGACCAAGGCCGAACTCTTCGGCGAGGATTGGAGTTCTTATCAGAAGGCCAAGCTCGCAGGCGCGCCGGACGAGGCGCTCTTGGAGCGCGTCCAGCGCCTGCTGGTGGAATATAAGGAGTCCGGCGTGGACCTGGGAGAGGCCAGCCGGGAACTGGGCCGTCTTCAGAAAGCGCGCTGAGGGGCCGTTCATAATTCCGTTACCACGAGACGACGTCAAGACCTTATACTGGCCTCGTGGCGGATTGGACCCCTGAAGACCTGAGCCGCGACATCGACAGGCTGTGGGCCCGCGTCGGCTCGCTGCCGGCCGAGCCCGCGTCGGCGCATTATATCCCGGCGACCCCCTCGACGGATTGCCTCGTCGGCGCCGAAGCGGCGTGGGAGACGGTCGGTTTGCTTAAACGCCAGCAGCGCCAGCGCGAGGCGGCCTGGCAGCGGACGGTGGAGGCCAAGGACGAGGCCCTCCGGGTCCTGCGCGCGCGCGTGGAGTCCCTGGAGACCGAGTCCGCGCGCCTGCGCTCTCGGACCGAGGGGGAGGATGAACGGGCGCTGGCGGACGCCCTCGAGAGCCGCCGGAACCTGGAGGCAGCGCAGAAGACCCTGGACCTGCGTCAGGCCCGCCACGAGGAAGAGCGCCGCATCCTCGAGGAAGCTCTTCAAAACCTGCGCGAACGCCTGGCGGCGGAGACCGCCCGCGCTCGCGCGTCGGAGCAGCGCTGGCAGGCGCGCGAGCAGCAACACATCATCGACCTCAAAGAGCTACAGACCCTCGTCGAGCGGCGCGAGAAGCAGACGGGCCTCTCGGAGCAGGCCGCGCGCGCGCATCAAGCGGGCCTGGCCGAGGCGAAGAACGCGTTGGAAAAGACTTTAGCCGAGCTCCTGCTCGAGAGGCGGCAAAGCGAGAGGGCTCATGGAGAGCGCGAGGCGGCGCTCAAGAAGGTCGAGGAGCTGCAGAAGCACGTCGACGAGCTTTCCCGCATATGGGAAGAGGAGCGCGCGCAGTGGCGCGAGCTCTGGGACCGCGAGCGTTCCGGCTGGGAGACCCAGCGCCAGGAGCTGGCGCAATGGGAGGAGAACCTCCGCCGCGAGCGCGAGGCCTGGCACGCGGAACTCCAGTCCAAGGAGAAGGTCCACCTCGAGCTCACGGAGAGCCTCTCCGGCAAGATTCGGGAGACCTCCCAAACCGCGGAGCGCATGTCCGGGCTCCTGCGGATCTTCGACGAGAAGGGAGCGGAGGAGGAGGTCCGCAGCGCCTCCTTGGTCCAGCGCGCGGCCGAGGAGGCCGCCCGGCGCCGCGTCCGCTCCGCCTTCCGGCGCCGCGCCGCCGCCGTCGTCGGCGCCTGCGTCCTGCTCGCCGCCGGTCTGCGCCCGGCGTGGCGCTGGGCGAGCGCTTGGACGTACGAGGCGGAGTCGGTCGCCCCCGCCCCCGTCCCGAACCCGACCGCTCTGGCGCTCGGAGGAGGCTCGCTCTGGGTCTGCGATTGGGGCGGCCGCCTGCTGGCCGTAGACGCGGCGGACCCGCGCCGCGCCGCCGCTCAGGCCTCGCCGCAGCCGGGCGGACCCTATCGCCCCGCGGCCGTCGCCCTCGGTCTCGGCGTCATATGGACGCTCGACGCGGCCCAGGCGCGGCTCGTACGCCATGCCGCCTCGGACCCCGCGAAGACGCTCTCCTCGCGCCCCGCTCCGGGCCCCGCGCCGGTCGCCCTCGCCTTCGATGGTCGGGTCGTCTGGTCCTACGACGCGGTCGATCGCGCGCTGACGCGTCACGCGGGCGACGATTCCGCGCAGCAGAGCTTCCCGCTTCCCCGCGAGGTCGTCCCCAACGCCATGGTCTGGGTGGAGGGCCGCCTTTGGGTGCACGACGTCAAGTCCCATAGGATTCTCCTTTATAAGTTCGCCAACGGCGAGATGTCCCAGGTCGGCTCCCAGCCCGCTCCGGAGGCGGGCGTGCTGGGGCTGGCCGTCGCCGGCGCGCGCAAGGACCGGCGCGTCTACGCGCTGCTGGGGCCCTTGGGCGGTCGTTTGCAGCCGTCCATCGCGCGCTACCGCCTGCAGACGCGCATCTCCTTGGCGGACTTTTAACATTCCTTTAATCTGCATGAAACGCTCGTGATCTATACTTCAACTCGGCGCACCCGACAAACCGACAACATGATCCGACACCGGCGCCGTTGCCAGCGCGTCATCGCTTCGATCTCTCTCGCGGCGGTCGTCACGGCGGCTTCCTTCCTATTCGCGGCCGCCGCGCGCGCCCAGTCCGTCCAGGTGTACATCAACTCGGCCTTCGTCGCCAGAAGCGAGTTTTGCAGAGTCACTTCGGAAACTCCGCCCCGCTACTTGTGTCCCCTCGTCAACCAGCCGAAGGACGGCAACATCTCCAACGATCCGGAGATCCAGTTCGAAACGGACGCGGACAACCGCTGCAGAACCTCCGGTCCTTTCGTCGTCGGGGTCTCCAGCTTGAACGTGTGCAACTCCGTGGTCCACCTCTGCGCGCAGGTCGGCATCACGAACAACACCAGCGGCACCGTCTCCATCGACGAGGTCAACTTCGAGCTGTTCAAGTTCCAGGACGGCTCGAACCCCCTGGATTCCGCCTCGACTCCGCCGATTCGCACTTTCTTCATCGATGCGCCCGGCACGGCCAGCGGCGTCAGCAGCAAGCTTCCCAACGATACGGAAGCCTACTGCGTGCTGTGGGACGGGACCTACAACATCCAGGGCGAGTTCGGAAAGACGAACGGGCAATATGGCTTTCGCGCCACGGTCAAGACCAATCAGCAGGGAGACAGCGGCAACATCGTCATCACCCAGACGCGCGCCTACCCTTCCGGAGCCACGAGGGACAGCAACGATCAAGACGTCTCGCAGAAGCCGATCACCGTCGACGTGACGAACGTGCATGTCATCCGCTCCACCCCGACCGTCGTCGGGCAGGTCACGGGCGTGTCGGCCCAGCCTTACGGCCTCACCTACCGCCTCTCCAAGGACGCCTCGATGTACATCACCATCAACGAGGCCCTGCCCGGCGCCGGCGGAAATTACGCGAACCTGCGCACGGTGCTCAACGGCTTGCCCCGCTCGGGCGAGGGCACGCCCCAGGGCACGCTCCTTAATGGAGACTCGTGGGACGGCCGCGATAATTTCGCGAACATCCTGCCCGCGGGCAACTATCTCGCCGTCTTTCAGGCGGTCACTTCGGACCAATACGGTCAGACCCCCGATCTCTCCTTCGCCACCACGCGTCAGATCGCTCTGGACCCGCTGCAGATCACGGACATCCGGGTCCAGCCGCTGCTGGGCGGCGCGACGTCCCTGGCGGTCCTGTCCTACATGCTGACGGAAGCCGCGACCGTCTACATCGACGTGTTCCCTCCGGGGACCCAGTTCTGCGCCGGACTCAACAGCGTCAACGATCCGAACCTGGACCCAAGCGTCACGGGACAGGCCACCGCGAAGAGCTTTACTCCGCGCATGGACTCCTGCAGCGGAGCCGCCGTCTCCCCCCTGCGGACTATCGCCGAACAGAAGGCCTCGCGCAGTTCCGTCATCAGCTTCTGGGACGGACGCGACGCGAGCGGGACCCTCGTCAATGACGGCGATTACGTCTTCGTGATGTACGCCTCCCTCGTTTCCCAACTGGGCCAATCCTACAGCGGCAATCCAAACGACAAGCGGATCTGGACCTCGTCGGCGAAGGCGGGATTTCTTTCCGTCCTGCGCGGCCTGTGCGGCATCACCCAGATCTCCCCGACTTCGACGGTCATCGGTTCGAGCCCCGCCATCTCGGGGCTCAATCCCTTCACGTTTCGCTATCAGCTTTCCCGCGACTGTAATGTCTCCATGAAGATCTACGACGCGACCGGCACGCGGCTCGTCAAGACTCTCGTCAACCAGGAGACTCGTCCGGGCCTGTTCAACAACAGCGAGGCCTGGACCGACGGCACGGACGACTCCGGGCAGGTGGTTTCCTCGGGGACCTACCTCGCGCAGTTGACGGCGGCAGACCCTTCTTTCCCGGCGAAGGTCTCGACGACGACGGCGCTGTTCCCGGTGCATCTCATGCGCATCACGGACGTCTCGATGACGCCGCTGCTTTCAGGGACCTCGGACCAGGTCGTCTTGAACTACCAGCTTTCCCAGCCGATGTTCGTGGCGTGGAATATCTACCCGGCGGGATCCTACATCGCCTCCAGCACTCTGACCTGGCCGCCGTGCGCCGCGCAGAGCCCGCCGAACTCCTGTACGAGCGCGTCCGTCCTGACGTCGGGTGGCGGCCAGGCTTCGCCGATCGTCACCTTCCACGGACTGCGCCCCGGACGACTGCGCATTTCGGAGTTCTGGGACGGCCGCGATGCCAGCGGTCTTTTTGTCCCCGACGGCAGCTACGTCTACACGCTCACCGCCCAATCCACGACGACCCCGAAATATTTCGCCGCGGATCGAGTCTACGGGAACGTGACCGTCGCGCGCGGCGGCATCATCTTCACCAGCTTCAACGTCAGTCCCGACGTGCCTCAGCTCTTCAACTCGAGCAACACCATCACCCTGCACCCCTACACGATCACCTACGCCCTGACGCGGCAGTCCTCCGTCACCGTCCAGATCCTAAACACCCAGTTGCCTCCTCAGGTGGTCCGCACCGTGGTCTCCGGCGCCGTCCGCCAGGGCGGCATATTATTGACCGATGTCTGGGACGGGCGCGACGATACGGGCAATTTCCCGCCCACCGGCTTCTATCTGGTGCGCGCCGTGGCCGACGACGTCGCATCCCTCCTTTCCTCCGGCTCGACGGCTCAACTCACCATCTCCTACGATCCCCTGCGCATCTACGACCTGGCCGTCACGCCCCTGCGTTCCGCGCCGGGCAGCGCGGCCCTCTCGTATCAGGTTTCCGAGACGATGAAGGTCGCCATCAAGATCTACAAGCCCGGGACGGCCTTCGACTCTTCCGGCAACCCCTCTCCGCCCGATTCCGTCTCGCTCGTGCGCCGCATCGTCGGCGTGCGGCCCGCCCGCACGCCGATCGTCGACGAATGGGATGGGCGCGACTTCCGGCTCTCGCTCGTGCCCGACGGCAATTATAAGTTCAAGATCGTGGGCTCCACTGACCTCGCGGCCATCGACGATATCACCGGCGACGTCAATAATCCGGGGGCTCTCTCTCTGGACCGTTTGGTCGACGAGATCCCGGTCGCAGTGAACGCTTCGGCCGATCCCAAGGCGGACTTCGAGCAGAACACGTTCGCCTACCCCAATCCGATCACCGGGCCTTCGGCCACCTTCCAGATCCATGCGCCTTTCCGCGCCAAGGTCCAACTCAAGCTGCACAACATCGCGGGAGAACTGGTCTTGGATAAGAACTTCGGCGAGGTCGCTGCGGCCTATCAGGCCGGTCCGTTGACCTACGTCTGGAACAAGATCAACCAGGGCGGCCATGAGGTGGCCCGCGGCCTCTACTATGCCGTCATCCGCGTCGAAGAGGCCGAGGGCGGGCGCTCGGTCCTGCAGACGGTCAAGAAGGTGCTCGTCCCGTGAAGACTCGAGACCTGGCCGCCCTGCTCTTGGCGGGTTGGAGCGCTCTCCCGGCGCGGCCGGCGCGCGCCATCGATTCCTCGGCGGGCACGAGCGGCGCGGCGTTCATGAAGATCGGCTACGGCTCGGCTCGAGCGATGGCGTTGGGCGGCGCTTTTGTGGCATTGGCCGAGGGGTCCGATGCCTTGATCTGGAACCCGGCCGGGCTCGCGGTAACGCAGCAGCGGGAACTCGCTTTCTCGCGTCTGAGTTATGTGCAGGGCGTCAAGGCGAATCTAGTTCCCAATTCCTACATGCCCGGATATGTCGCCTACGCCCACCCGATGGGCCGCACGACCTGGGGCGCCAATTTCGCGTACATGACGGATGAGGGATTCGACATCCGCAACGCCAATGGAGTCCCTCAGCAGAACACGAACGTGATCGTGAGGAACTACTTCGGGACCGTCGGCTTGGCCCGCTCCTTCTGGTACGAGAAGCTCTTCCTCGGCGCAGGTCTCAAGACGATCCACGAGGATATCGCCGGCTCCGCTCACAACACGGTCGTCGGCGACCTCGGCGTGGTTCTCAAGCCGACCAACGCGCTCTCGCTGGGCTTCGCCCACCAGAACTTCGGAGTCGATTCCAAGGAGGTCGCGCGGGTCACGCGAGGGGGCGCCTCCCTGCGCCTCAATGACTTCGTGACCGCCTGCGTCGAGTTGAACAAGGCGTCCGACAGCGGGGCGCGACTCGGCCTGGGCGGCGAATTCCAGCTGCCGGAGGATTACCTCGATTACGGCCAGATCACGCTTCGGATCGGTTATAGGAACTCGGACGATTACGGTCAAAGTCTGCCGGTCAAATCCTTCAGTCTTGACCGCACGGGCGGCCTCTCCTACGGCATCGGCGTGTACACCTCGCAGGCCTTCGGTTATGGGCTTGCGTTTGATATCGCCATCGTCGCGATGGGCGCTCTCGGGACGAGCGATCAGATGTCCGTCAAGATTAAGTTTTGATGATATTTTAATGGCGAGCGTATTGACACGTTCTTGGGCCGCTGTTACACTCACCATGATGCGGACACGATCATTGAGCCGGTTTATGAAAGGAAAGAGGGGTCAGACTGCGGTGGAATACCTCTTGACGACCGTGACGCTGGTGACGTTCTTCGCCGGCATGTACGGATTCCTTCAGGGGCAGTTGCGCAGCCTCTTTAAGCTCGCCGGAATCAAGATCCTGACGCCGTATTATTAGTAAAAACGGGAGAGAGAAGAGATCGCCATGAAAATGTCTCAAGTGGAGGAGTGGGTTCGCACGCGGATCTCCGGCCGTCGCGGTCAGAGCGCGGTGGAATATCTGCTCATGCTGACCGTCGTTGTCGGAGTCGTGCTCGTAGCCGGCGTGGCTTTGAAGAAATTCATGCCGACGTTGTTCAACAACATCCAACAGATGATCACTGGAGCCGCCAGCCAGTTGGGCGGCTAAAGGACGGCGTCGCCTTCCCGGGTCCCATCCACGCGGCGTAGGAAAGGGACCCGGGCGGGCGGGACGAGGGGGCAAGGAGTGAGCAGTCTTGGTCGGGACTCGGGGCAGATAGTCGTAGAGATGCTGTTGATCCTCCCCGTGTTCCTCAGCATGGTGTTCCTTATTATGGAAACAGGCAACATCTCGTTTCGACTCATCGTTCTCAACCACGCGACCTACGAGGTCGCGCGCATAGGCGGCATGACTTGGAGCATTCCATCCCTGGGCAACGAGGGAAAGATGAACGACGTGATGAAGCGCATCCTGCCCGCGGCCAGCGTCCGCTGCTATAAAGAAGAGACGATCTACGATCCGCAAGCGTACCAGATGAACTACGATCTCGTGTGCGTCGCGCAGGAACCGGTCCAACTGATCTTTCCGATGAGCAGGGTTATACTCGCCAAGCCGTCGGGCGCCGGCAGTCGGACCCTGACGGCGGTCGTGCGGATGCCCATCGAGAGTCCGCTTAAGCAATAGCAGCAATAGCAAAGGACGAACTGAAAATGGAAAAGAAAGGCGTACTCATCCCGATGGCGCTGGCGATGCTCGCGGCTGGTTTCTACCTCATGGCCTTGACCAGCAAGGAGCGCGCTCTCAACAGCCAGTACGAGACCGCCAGGATTCTGATCGCCCGAAACGACATCCCGGAGAGGACGGTCTTGCGCGAGGACATGGTGGAGAAGACGGAGATCCCGCGCAAGTTCATGCAGCAGGACTGCTTCGAGATCAAGACGGACTCCGACATCAAGCTCATCGTCAACCTGGTCACGCGCAATCGCATCCCCAAGGGAAACCAAGTCACCCAGTCATCCCTGATCTCCCTGTCGCCCGAGTCGGGACTGAGCGTGAAGATCCCCCCGGGCTACCGAGGCGCCATGCTGCCCATCGAGCCGGAAATGAAGGCTCTCATCAAGCCGGGAGATCGGGTGGACGTGCTCGTCACTTTTGACGCCCTCATGAACGACGGGCGCAAGGAGAAGGTCACGGCGACCATCCTGCAGAACGTCCTGGTCATCGCGGTCGGCACGAATCTCGGGCAAGGCATGAACGCCAAACAGTTCAAGGCCGTGACGGACAAGGAGGACAAGACGGCCGCCTTCTCCGAGAAGGCGACGGCAAGCCTTGCCCTCAACCCCAACGAGGCCCAGTATCTGGCTCTCGCGCTCAAGCAGGGAGAGCCCACGGTCATCATGCGCGGCCTGGGCGACGCGGAGATGCATCCCATGGAGATGGCCAGCTTCCGCAAGTTGTTCCGCTGATTTGAAACAGAAGCGCCGGGCCCGCTCACAGGAAAGGCACGACAACATGAAAAGGCAACTCGGGACGGCCCTGGCGCTCGTCGCAGGACTCGCAACCGCGGCTTCGGCCCAGCCGGAGGATTCGTTGATCGCCGTCTCCGCGGACATCGTGGAGATTTCCGGGTCCATGCAGCGCGACATGGGCTTCGCGTGGACTCCTTTCCAGACGGGGATCAACTTCGCCGAGAAGGCGATCCCGGCGGGCGGCATCTTCAAGATCGGGGATTTCGCCCGCCAGACCCAGCTTCAGACCTCTCTCAAGATGCTGGAGACGGAGGGGAAGGCCCAGCTCCTATCGAACCCCAAGATCGTCGTCCAGGCCTCTTCCCAGGCGAACTTCGTGGTCGGCGGCGAGATCCCCTTCCCTTCCGCCAACGGAAACGGAACCGTTACGGCCGACTTCAAGAAGTTCGGCGTCATCCTCAACATCGTCCCCGTCATCAATCCGAACAAGAAGGACACGATCCGGGCGGAATTGCAGCTCGAGGTCTCGAACGTCGACTACTCGAAGGCGGTCCAGGTCGGGAACACCGCCGTGCCCTCCATCGTCACCCGTCAGGTCCAGACCGCCGTCGAGATCAAGAGCGGCGAGACGCTGGTGATCGGAGGCCTGAAATCGAGCACGAAAAACGTCACGAAGACGAGGATCCCCTTCATCGGGAGCATCCCGCTCATCGGGTTCCTCTTCACGACGAGCAGCGTACTCGAGGACCAGAAGTCCCTCTTTTTGTTCGTTACGATGGAGATCGTCAAGTAAAGCCCATGGCAGAGCCGCTCGCCGGCGCCGATCCCGCGGTCTTGACCTCCCTCAAGGAGTCTGGGCGGGTCGTCGTCTTCACGGGCCCCAAGGAAGGCGTCGGCAAGAGCACGGCGTGCCTCAACCTCGCGCTTGCCTGGGCCGGCAGCCAGAACCGCAGGGTCGTCATCGTGCACATGGACCCCCTGTGCCGCAACGACCTCAGCTTCATCCTCGGAGTCAACCCGCCTTCTCTGGCGAAAATGACGCAGTTGGTCGGGGAGAGTCCGACCGGCGGCCTGGGACGGCTGCTCAAAGGCAGAATACCGATCTCCCAGTGGGGCGTGGGTCTTCTGCCCTTGGCCTCCACGCGTCAGGAATTCCAGAAACTTTCCCCTAACGTGGTCGTGAAGATACTGGGATCCTTGGCCGAGACCTACGACCTGTTCCTGGACGTCGATCCATTCTTCCCGATGCAGATCTTCTCGTTCGATCTGGCCGACCTGATCTATTGGGTCTGCCTGCCCCAGCGCTCCCACTTCGAGGCGACCTACGCCCTCTTCAACGAGATCAAGGCCCTGCACTTCGCGCTCGATAAGTTCGAGATCGTCGTCAACCAGGCCAATCTGCCCGGCGCGCTCGCGCCAAAGGAGGTCGGACGCTTCTTTAGCGCGATGCAGAAGAACGTCCTCGCCTACATGCCCTGGGAAGACTTGATCCCGGAGTATGCGAACACGCAGAAGATCCTCGTCGTGGAGCAGCTGCAGAGCGATTGGGTCAAGTCCCTGCGCGTGCTCCTGGGCCGCCTGATGGAGGTCGAGCCTTCCGTCAAATATTGGGAGAACTCCACCGGGGCCGAGGAATTCGCCCGATCCTCGGACATCCTCTGGAAGCCGACTTACTACGCACCCGAAGGCGAGGCCGCGAAGGCGGCTCCCGTCTCGACCGTTCCGGCCGGAACGGTCCCCGATTTCTGGGACGAGCTCAAAGGAAAGATGCACCGGCTGGTCGTCATGGCGATGGAGACCGAGCGCATCCGCATCTCCGACGACGCGAAGATGAACGAGGAGAACCGCGCCAAGGTCGGCCAGATCATCGAGAACCTCCTTCACCGCGAATCCAACCTGGCGTTGTCCCGCACGCAGCGCGAGCAGTTCGTCGTCGAGCTCATCGATGAGATCCTAGGCCTCGGTCCCTTGCAGCAGCTGCTGCGCGATCCGACCATCAACGAGATCATGGTCAACTCGTACGACAAGATATACATCGAGCGCAATGGGCAGTTGGTGCTGCTGCCGATGCGCTTTCGCGACGATGAACAGGTCGTCCAGGTCATCAAGCGCATCGTGGCCCCAATCGGCCGCCGTATCGACGAGTCGGTCCCCCTCGTGGACGCTCGTCTCAAGGACGGCTCGCGCGTCAACGCCATCATCGCGCCCCTGGCGGTCTCCGGCCCCACGCTTACCATCCGCCGCTTCTCGGCCAAACCCTTCACGCACGAGCAGCTCATCAAGTTCGGATCCACGACTTCCGGGATCGTCGAGTTCCTGCGCGCCGCGGTCATCATTAAGAAGAACATCCTGATCTCGGGCGGCACCGGCACCGGGAAGACGACCTTCCTCAACATGCTCTCGAACTTCATCCCGGGCGACGAGCGCATTATCACCGTCGAGGACACGGCCGAGCTGCGCCTGCTGGCCGAGCATTGGATCCGCCTCGAGTCGCGCCCGCCCAACATCGAGGGCAAGGGCGAGATCACCATTCGCGACCTGATCAAGAACTGTCTGCGCATGCGCCCCGACCGCATCGTCGTCGGCGAGTGCCGCGGCGGAGAATCTCTGGACATGCTCCAGGCCATGAATACCGGCCACGAGGGGTCGCTGGCGACCCTCCACGCCAACACCCCGTCGGACGCGATCTCGCGGCTGTCGGCCATGTGCCTCATGGCGGGCACCGACTTGCCGATGAACGTCCTCATCGACATGATCTCGAGCGCGGTCAACCTCTTCATCCAGATCACGCGCTTCGCCGACGGCAAGCGACGCACGACCTACGTCTCGGAGTGCGTGGGGCGCGAGGGCATGAAGATCCTGACCAAGGACATCTTCCGCTTCATCCAGACCCGGATGGACGAGAAGGGCGTCAGCTACGGCTACTATACGGCCTGCGACTATGTCCCGCGCTTCTTCGAGGAGATCAAGCTCAAGGGTCTCTCCATTCCGAAGGAAGCCTTCATGAGCGAGCGCACCAAGAAGGCCAAGGGGCTGTCCAATGAGATCGACGAGCTCATCAAGGCGGGAATCCCGGTCCCGGACGACGCCGAGACCGTGGCGATGGCGCACGGGGCGGGGGGGCATTGATGAGGCGCGCCCTGCTCGCCGGCTGGATCGTCGCCGCCGCCGCGGGGCACGCGCGCGCGCAGCAGCTCTTCACGAGCGAGGAGATCGGCTACCTCGTCGGACGCAAGACCGCCGCGGCCAAGCAGGACGGCGCCGAGACCCGAGTGCAGTACTTCTACCATTACTTCAAGAAGGACCGCGACCCGGCGTTGCCGGCGCCGAAGTGGGTCGAACAGACGCTGGACGCCATGCTCAAGCGCCCCGTGTGGCAGGACCCCGAGGAGGGCATCCTCAACGAGGCCATGCTCTGGCAGGCCCCCGTGTCGGTCCTCTATGAGTTCTTCGAGCTCGTACGCAAGAGCTTTCCGCCGTCCGAGGGAGGGCAGTATGCCCCGCCCGGCGGCCTCCTGCGCGACTACGAGGACAACCGAATCCGCTTTCAGATGTCGCTGGATCGCCTCGTGCGCGCGCGCCTGGGCAATTCGCTCGGCGGCCGCGGGCGCGCGGTCCTCGCCCACTTCGACCTCATCAACAAGCAGCTCGACAGCGTGATGGACGGCCTCGTCAACGGCGATACCCAGCGCTATAAGGACGCCGTGATGGCCATCGCGGCCCTCAGCAACGGCGCCTTCGACGTCCTCCAATCGAACCCCCGGGGCTATGCGCCCGCGGCCCAGCCCGCGGGGGGCTCGAGGACCGCGTCCCTGCTTTGCTTCATCCTTGGAATCGGCTGCGCCTTTTTCGGCGCCTTCACCGTGGGCAGCCTCAACGAGGAGAGGATCCAACAGGGCATCGAGCGCTACAAGGCCAAGGCAAAGGAGTGGGCGCACGAATACGAGCGCCAGTTCGTCGTCATCAAGATCCACTACCTGGTGGGCGCGCCCATGGTCCTCGGGCTGATCGCGGGCCTGCTCACCTTCGACCTCTTCGGCTTCCTGATCTTCGCGGGGTTCGGCGTCTACGCCGGCCTGACCCTGCCGGGCTGGCTCCTGCGCAACATCCGCTTGCGCCGCGGCATGAGGTGCGAGGCGCAGCTGCTCGACGCCATGGTGCTCATGTCCAACGGCCTCAAATCGGGCATCGACCTCATCGGCTGCATCGAGATGGTGACCAAGGACCTCCAGCCCCCGATCTCCGAGGAGTTCAGCCTCTGCTTGAAGAACTACCATCTGGGCACCAGCATCGAGAAGGCCCTGGAAGGGATGGAGGACAGAGTGCAGAGCCGTCTCCTCTCCTATATGATCAAGGCCATCGTCATCCAGCGTTCCGTCGGCGGCAACCTCACGAAGATTTTCGACCGCATCGTCGAGAATATCCGCGAGGAATCCAAGCTGGTGGAGAAGACCGCGGCGATGACCGCCCAACAACGCATCCAGGCGATCGTGGTCGGCGTGATGCCGTGGATCATGCTGGCCGTCATGTTCGTCTTCCAGCCCGCCTCGATGAAGGAGTTCTATTTCACGCCCCTCGGCATCTGCACGCTCCTTTTCTGCACGGTCTGGATCGGCATCGGCATGAAAATCGTCAATAAGCTCGGGGACATCAATGTCTGAGCCTCCCATCGGCCCCGGGATGCACTGGCTCCTCTTCGGAACCGCGGTGTTCGGCTCGTTTGCCGCCTACACCGCGGCCAACCGCATATTCGCCCCGCCGCCCGAGGGCGACGAGAGCGATTTGTCCAAGTTGGCCAAGAAGGAAGTGGGCACCAGTTCCGCCTTCTCCAGCCTCAACGCGAACGGCAGCCTCATCGACCGGCTCGACCTCTTCCTTCTCAAGATATTCCACCTCGACGTGAAGCTCGAGGAGATGCACATGATGATGGGCCGGCCGGTGAAACCCGCCCCTCTCGATATGCTGCACATGAAGGAGTTCTTCGCCGCCGGCTTCGGCTTGGGAGCCTTCTTCCTTACCGGCGAGTGGATCCTCATCCCTTTCGGCGTCGTCGGATTCCTGCTCCCTGATTCGATGTTCAACGGCATCATCCGCACCCGCCAGCAAGCCATCATGAGGAACTTCCCGACGATGGTGGACCTGATGGCTCTGACCATCGAGGCCGGCCTCGATTCCATGGCGGCCATCGAGCGTATCCTCAAGAACATCAGCCCCGACCAGCGCACCGAGCTGGAGAAGGAATTAGAGAAGATGGTCAACGAGATCCAACTCGGCTACACGCGCCGCGACGCCCTGCAACGGCTGGCCATGCGCACGGGCATCTCCGAAGTCCGATCCTTCGTGGGCCTGATCATCCAGTCCGACGAACTGGGCACCAGCCTCGTCGAACTCTTGCGCAGCTACGCCGCGGACATGCGCTTCCGCCGCCTCAACAAGGCCGAGAAGCTGGCCGCCAAGGCCGCGACCAAGATGCTCATCCCCCTCTTCATTTTTATCTTCCCGACGGTGTTCATCATGATGCTGGCGCCGATGATGAAGAGCCTCGTCTCCGGGGGGCTCGGGTTCTGATGGAACGCTTGGCGCTCGCCGTCCTCCTCCTCGCCGCCGCCGCGGACCCCGCGCGCGCCCAGGCGCTGAAGATCAAGGACACCGAGGGGCTCTTCCTCGACATGTCCAAGCTTAACCTGGGGACCATAACCTCCGAGGACGACAAGAAGAAGTACATCTACACCATCCAACTTGAGAAGGCGCGCGTGACGCGCAGGACCCTCAGGAACGTCTATGAGAACGCCTTCGATCTCTACCGTCAGGGCCAATACGAGGCGGCCAACGATCTCACGCGCAAGATCCTCGCGATCGACCCCGGCTACGAGGACGCCTCGATCCTCAACCGCGCCACGCTCGACCTCAAGGGCACGACGAAGCCCATGGCGTCGGAGCGGCGAATGCTGGAGGACCGCTTCGAGGAAGGGATGGCCTTGTACAGGCAGGGCCGCCTCGTCGAAGCCGCCGAGCGCTGGGATGAGGTCGTCAAGCTCTCCGCAAGCAACCTGAAGGCCCGCTATTGGCTCAAGAAGGCGCACTCCGAGATGGCCGAGGAGCATTACCGCCGCGGTCAGAAGGCCTATCGACAGCACCGTCTGCATGAAACTCTGGATCAATGGTATGCGGCGCTCGTCCTCAACCCTCGCTACCCGCGCCTGACCGCGGCCATAGCGAAGGTCGAGGCGGAGGCGCGCGAGCAGGACGCCAACGAGAAGCTTCAGAGCGCTCTCCATCTTTATGAGCAGGGCCTGGTCCTGGAATCCCTCAAGATGCTCGACTTGGTCCTGGAATCGGGCCCCGGCAGCGTCAAGGCCCAAAAACTTCAGGCCGAGATACGCGCTGAAGTGGCGAATCAACACGTCTCCGAGGGCCGCCGGCTCTACGAGTCCCGCCAATACGAAAAGGCCGTCGTCGAATGGCGGCACGCCGTCGAGTACGGCTACGACCCAAAGGCCGCCGATCAACTTGTCGCCCGCGCCAAGGAGCAGGTCCGCCGGGAGGACTCCGCGAGGAAGCGCGCGGTGGAACTCGCCAAGCAGCGCGAGGAGGAAGGCAAGAAGAAGAAGGAGGATGACGCCAAGGCCGCCGCCGAGACGAAGAAGGAAGATGAGGCCAAGGCGGCTGCGACCTCCCCGACGACCGCGGCGATGCCGGAGGCCGCCCCTCCCGTCGCCGTCTCCAACGAAAACGCCAAGCAGCAATCCGGACAGGCCTATCTCGAGGGCGTGATCTACTATCAGAAGGGCGACTACGACAAGGCCCGCGACAAGTGGCTGCACGCCAAGCAGCTCGACCCGGGCAACTCGGACGCCGTCGCGGGCCTTGAGAAGATCGAGAAGCTCTACGGAACCGGACCATGAGGCTCTCCGCGAAGTGGTTCCTCTGGTTTACGGGGATCGGCGTCTACGTCATGTTCCTCGGCGGGATCTTCTATTACAATCTCTTCAAGTGGACCTTCGATGAGAAGCTCAAGCAGGAGTCGATCGACATGGTCCGCCTCTATGCGCCGACCATCATCGAGGGCCTCGCGCGCAATCAGAGCGCCATCACCATGGCGGAGCTGGATATCGTCAGCCGCTTCTCGAAGGACGACCGCGTCGCGTCGCTCCTCTATCTCAACAAATACGGCGAAGTCCGCTGGTTCAAGGACCCGTCCATGATGACGAAATCTTTCGACGATTTCACCCGCCAGGTCAGCCTGCCGACGGACGCCATCGAGCAGGCGTGGCTGGCGAAGACGCCGATCGTGCGCGCGGTGGCGAACATGCCGCTCTACGACATCGCCATCCCCCTGGCCCTGAGGGGGGACGTCCTGGGCGTGCTCGACCTCCAGATCAGCCGCGAGGGCGTCGTCAAGGTCATCAACAAGGCCATGCACAAGTACGCCGTCGGCGCCGTCGGCGTGCTGCTGCTCCTCGGCATTCCGCTCTACTTCTTCCTGCACCACTTCGTCATCAACCCCATGCTCAACCTCCGCGACGCCATCGAGTCCATTTCCTTCAAGAACCTCGACTTGAAGTTCCCCGCCCGCAACGATGAGATCGGCGAATTGGCCGGGGTCATCACCATCTTCCTCTCGAAGGTGAAGGCGGAGATCGCCAATTCCATGGTCAAGGCGAAGCGGCGCGGCGCGGCGGAAGAACATTGGTGGGAGTCGATCCTGAAGGCGGTCGTTTCCACGAACCATCGCGCCATCGTCGTCGACGAGGACAACAGCGTCCTCTACACGAATTTCCCCGTCACGGGCGTCGTGACCACGGACGGCAAGTTCCATCTTCTTGACGTCATCGACAGCCAGCAGCAGGACGTCCTGCGTCTCGTCAGCGTCGCTCTCGACAATCCCAACCAAGTCAAGGAGGCGGACACCATGTTTCGCTCCGAGCTCTGCCACGTCAAGGCGGTCCACCTCGACGAGGACGGGGAGACGAAGCGGACGCTCATCCTCTTCGAGCCGAAGAGGGTCGGCGCCCGCATCTGAGAATCGCTTGCGTCTCCTCGTCGCTTCTGTTAAGCTTGTCAAGCTTCAAGCCGCCTAGTTCAGGAGACAGCAATGAGCTACCGAGTCAAACGTATCGACCCGTACTGGATGAAGAACCCCGTCCTGCCGGCGGTGGCGATTGTCGGCGTGTTGGTCGCGATGGTCGCCGTTCAGCGCGCCATGTTCCCCGTCGCGATCATCGCAGCCGTCATCGCGGGATTGGCCATTTTCCTGGCGACGAAGCCCGCCGTCTCGGCGGTGCTCGCCACGCTGGGCCTGCTCGGGGGGCTGACGACCTTCGTCGTCGTCCCGAACTCCCAGAACGCGGCGATGACGACGCCCTTGAGGCTGCTGTCCATGCTGCTCTTTACGATGTTCTACACGGTCCTTATGGACGGCGTCGTCCTCTTGGTGGCGGTCCTCTACAATCTCTTCGCCGGGGCGATCGGCCTCGGGGGGCTCAGCCTCGACCTCGAAGACGAGGGTGACGCAGGCGGAGCCTAAGCCCGGATGCGCGTCAACGTCGTCTACGCCTCCCGAGAGCCGAACCGCGCGGCCGTGATCCTCGAAGCCCTCCAGGGCGCGGGGATGTCGGTGACCGTGGCCCAGAAGGCCAAGGAAGTTCACGGTTTGCTCGCTCACCGCGGTTGCGACCTCCTCCTCGTGGGCCAGAAGCTTGTCGATGAGGACGGCGTCGAGTTCGTCAAGGCCCTGCGCACGAAGGGTCCCGCCAAGCAGATGCCGATCATCGCCATCGTCGAGCACGCCGACCAGCCCGCGGTCTCCCCCTCCCCGTCGAAGCACGCTTACGCCCTCTTCGGGCGCGGGGGGCCGGCGCCCGCCGCGCCCGCGGCCGGGACCACGGTCTCCAAGGACCGCGCCTCCGTGCGCCTGGCCTTCTTTCAGGCCGGCGCCGACGAGTGCCTCTCCCTCAACTGGGACACGGCGGAGTGCCTGGCCCGCATCAAGGCGGTCCTGCGCCGCACCCAGTCGAGCGCCCCCGAGGAGCTCATCAAGATGGGGGAGATCGAGCTCAACTTGACGAGCTACACCCTCCATGTCGGCGGCAAGCGCGTACCCCTGACCTCCAAGGAACTGGACCTTCTCTACGTGTTCCTGAGTTCGGCCAACCGAGTCCTCTCTCGTCCGTACCTCATCGAGCGCGTCTGGGGTTATAATTATTTCGGTTCGCCGCGGACAGTGGACGTCCACGTGCGGCGTCTGCGCGAGAAGCTCGGGGGCGCGGCGCGCCACATCACGACGATCCCGTGCGTCGGCTACAAACTCATCCCGCCCGGCGGGGACTTGAGGAGATGAAATGACGAAGCTCCCGAAGCTGCTGATCATCGACGACGACGCCCATCTGCGCGAGAGCCTGGCGGAGGTCCTGGAGCTCGACGGCTTCGAGTGCCATCAGGCGGGCGCCGCCAAGGAGGGAATCTTCGCCGCGCAGAAAATCGAGCCCGAGGTCGTGATCATGGACATCCAGCTGCCGGATTCCTCCGGCTTTCAGATTTGCCAGGAACTGCGCAAGCGCTCCAAGACCATGATCCTGATCATGATGACCGGACGCTTTCTCTCCTCCGAGGAGAAGAAGCAGGGCTTCGAGCTTGGCGCCGACGAGTACATCACCAAACCGTTCGACTTGGCCGAGCTGTCGGCCCGCATCAAGCAGCTCCTATCGCGCAACGCGTCCCACGGCTGAGACGCCGTCGGGTCCCGCGGTGAATTTCTAGCCCATGGCCTCGAAGAGACGCGGCAAGCTCGCCTATAAGATCCTCTTCTGGTTCCTGCTCATCTCGCTGGCGCCGATGGGTTTCGTCGGCGTCCAGCTGGTGAGCATCTCCCAGCAGTCCCTGCGCAAAGAGACCCTGGCCATGCAGGAATCCCTGGCGGTGGGATTCGCGGACACGGTCCACAAGTACGTGACGACCTTCCGCAACGTCCTGACGGAGACCGCCGGCCTCGAGGATTTCGTCTCGATGGGCGCCGTCAGGCAGCGGCAGCACCTCAACCGCATCCTCCAGATCCACCAGGCCGTGCTCGAACTCGCGGTCCTCAACGACAGGGGCGTGGAGGTCCTGCGGGTGGGCAACTACCTCAGCCCGAACCCCGAGATGAGGGACTTCAGCCGCGAGGATCTCTTTCAGACCGCGGTCGGCCCCAAAGGCCAGTACATCGGCCGCCTGGAGCGCTTCCAGGGCCTCTACCCGACGGTGACCGTCTCGACGCCCATCCTCGATGCGCGCGCCCAGCCCGCCCGGGTCGTGGGCGCGCTGACGGCGCGCGTCAGTCTCAACCCCCTGTCGACGATGCTGGCGATGGAGTTTCCGGCCACCGGCAAGAGCCGGGCCTGCGTCGTGGCCCAGGACGGATTCCTCATCGCGCACTCGGATCCCAAGGAGATATACAGGCCCGACGCCCGCCTGCCCGAGGACGTCCTGAAGGTCGTCACCACCCAGTCCAATGAGCGCGGCGGCGGCGAGATATCTCTCGCCGACGGGCGCCGCCTCCTAGCCGCCTTCTCCGAGACGCGGGAACTGGGCTGGATCGTCTATGTGCAGCAGCCCGTGGAGGCCGCCAATCAGTCCGCCGAGGAGATGAAGTCCCAGATCACGACGGTCCTCATCGGCGTCGTCCTGCTCACGGTCCTGCTCTCCCTGGCGGTCGCCGGCCACATCACCCGGCCCATCCGAATGCTCAAGGAGGCGGCCGACCGCCTCGGCAAGGGCCAGTTCGAGGACCTCCCGGAGGTCGTCACCACCAACGACGAGATCGGGGACCTCGCTCAGACCTTCCTCGGCATGAGCGAATCGCTCAAGGAGAAGACGGGAGAGCTGATCCACGCCAAGCAGGAGTTGGAGAAGTTCACTAAATTCTTGGAGAAGCGCGTCGACGCCCGCACCCGGGAGCTCAAGGCCGCGCAGGATGAACTCATCAAGAAGGAGCGCCTGGCCGCCATCGGTCAGATGGCCTCGGTCGTCGGCCACGAGATCCGCAATCCCCTGGCCGTCATCAATAACTCGATCTATTTCATCAAGACCAAACTCGGCGCCGCCGGCGAGCCGGACCCCAAGATCGCCAAGCACATCAAGATCATCGAATCCGAGATCCAGCAGGCCAACGGCATCATCAACGAGATCCTGACCTATTCGCGCCAGCGCGAGCTCAAGCCGGAGCGCGTCCAGCTCAACGCCTGGCTCGAGGAACTCCTCTCGGTCTACCCGCTGCCGCCGCACATCCGGCTCGACAAGGTTTTCGCGGCGGCGGACGCGTCGGTGGACATCGACACCATCGAGATGCAGCAGGCCGTGCGCAACCTCATCGGCAACGCCGTCGAGGTGATGCCCCCGCCGGAGGGAGGCAAGCTGACGGTCCGCACCTACGCGCCCGAACCCGGCTGGGTCGCCGTCGACGTCGTCGACGCCGGCTTGGGCATCCCGCAGGAAGTTCTCGACAAGATCTTCGCTCCATTCTTCACCACCAAGGCGCGAGGCACCGGACTCGGGCTGGCCGTCGTGCGCAAGGTCGTCGACCGCCATAAAGGGCGCGTCGACGTCGAAAGCCGAGTC
>Ga0209211_10002772_pt1 | contig 29596 bp, 39 predicted proteins | sample RifGroA2_FD_183992 | JGI IMG/M metagenome (GOLD analysis project Ga0209211, IMG submission 183992) | Groundwater microbial communities from Rifle, Colorado, USA - Groundwater A2 (SPAdes) (version 2) | ecosystem: Environmental > Aquatic > Deep subsurface > Groundwater | place: Rifle, Colorado...
CGCACCGATCAAGTTAAGCTGGTCTTCCAGCGCGCTGTCGTAGGTGTGCGGCGCGCCGAGCGCGTGGCTGGTGAAGCCGCCAACAATAGCGGATGCACAGGCGGCGTTGATCTCTGCGGACTTGGCGGCCTTGACTTCATCCAGCGAGGGCGGTGGCGGCCCTACCGCTACCGGGAAGCCGTCAGCGTCCGGCTGAATGCGCTTTCCTTGTGATTGAGCCTCAAGCAAAGCGGCGTGCTGTTCGTTGCTGATCTCGACAGCATCCGCTGGGATGTCGTTACCGTGGATTGCGGTATCGTAAAACCCGCCAGTTGATTTTGCGAAGTGGATAATCATTTATTCTCTCCTTATTAATATCCAAAAGCAAGCCAAGCCACTTGCCCAGAAGCGGCTACCCCAGTCGTGCTCGTAACGGCGGCAATCGTTATTTGCGACGTCGACATGGCATTCACTGTAGCGAGCATGGTTGTCGCCCCGCCATAGGATGATGCTACCGCCATCAGATTTGTAATTGGAAAGGTGATTGGCAACGCTACCGTTAATGTACCAGCAGAAGCTTGACCAAAGCCCCACTGCATAATCAGACCGCTTGGGAGTTTCTGATAACCGATGCCTGTGAGCGATGCGCGGAACGATTGAGAATAAAGCCCCTGCATCGCATTTCCATCTGCAACGTACCAGGTGTTTGCACCATTACTGACCAGCGTGATGTTGTCTCCATAGTTCAGCGCGAACAAATTGATCCCGCCGCCTACGCCGTTTGGATAAATTGCGTCCGCGCCGGCACGCTGAATAGTCGAGGATGACACCCAACCAAATCCTAAAAAAGTGATTGCCGTGCCGGCTGGAAATGCTGCTGCCGATGGCAACGTTATTGTCAGACCATTACCGGCTACCGTGACAAGTTTTCCTGCACTGGCCGCGTCCAGCACGCTGTTCGCGGCTATCGATAAGATACCGCCGAAGCTTTTTCCCATCGATTTCGCAAACGCCGTCGTGCAAACTTTGGTGCTGTTGTCGAACTGCGCGGGCGTCTGGAATACCCCTGCAGAACGCAGCGCGGTTAGAAGTTGTGTCAGGACAGCTTTGTCCGGCGCGATACCCGCCGCCGTCAGGATGGCGCGCAGCTCTTCTCCGATTTGATAAAACCAGTACGCTCCCGGTATCGTTGGCGGAACAGACGCAAGAGCGTCTCCATCGGTTGGGTAGCCTGCACTTGGCGCGGCGGGTGCGGCAGGGGGGTTGACCGATGCGCCCGATTCCCATTTTCTGTTATCCATGTGATACCTCCTTAGTTATAAGCGAATTGAACGACGGTGTGTGCGGGCTTGAAGTGTCCGAGCGCGCATTCCAGTAACGCATTTCCCCAGGTTGACAGCGGCTCGTTGACGCCAGATATCACCGAAAAATGGCGCACGGTGTTGAGTTGCGCATTCACCTGCCAAGTGAAACACCAGGGCCAGCCGCACAGCGGCGCATTGACGGGCGACATCACCGAATACTGGCTGAACTCGGTGATGGTGATAATGAAGCCCAGCTTGGCCGCCAGAGCGATGAAGAACGGGCGCGATTGCCCGCCGCGCTGAGTGATCTTGGATACCACGGCGGCGCGGCGCAGATCGACGGTAGGCAGCTGCCCGGCGCACGGATCTGGCAGGCCGAGCACGCGCTCCCAGTCGGGCAACAGGAAGGAAGTGGTACGCGGATCGGCTTCTGTCAGGATCAGCTCGGCGGCGATCTGCGCGACATCCAGCGCATTGCCTTCCGCCTCCAGTTCGGCGGTGAGCAGCGGCGCGTTCGGGTCGTAGGCGACAGGCGGAAGCAGGCGCTTCAGCAGTTCAACGTGGTTCATACCGTCAGCCCTACTGTGCCGATCACGGCAATTTCAGAGTGCGTAGTATCGGCCAGCAGCACGACGTTGGCGGCAGGCGTGGTCAGGCTCACATCCACCACGCCCTTGACGCCCATCATCAGCGTGATCAGCCTGGCGCGCGTCACCGCATCGCCGACATGCAACGTGGCGAAGTAGGCCGTCAGCACGCTGTTGATGCGCGTGGTGGCGTCAGCCAGCGTGGTGCCGGAGAGCGTCAGTGCGGCGGCGATATCGACCACCACCAGCGTCGGTGCCATCACCAGCAGGTCAACGCACGGCGGGCGCTGGGTGTCGATGTAGGCGGTCACGTCGGCGATCAGCTGAGCCGACGGCAGGCCGCCCGATGTCTCGATCACCACGTCCACGCCGTTGATTGCGCGGCGCTGTGTGAACACATAAGCATCGGTCACGCCAGGCACCTCCATCGCCCAAGCGTAGTAATCGTGCTTTGCGCCACCAGCTGGCGGCAGGCGTATGTCGTACAGCACGCGCGCCAGCAGCGCGGCATCGGTCTCGATGTCGGTGCCGCCGGTCATGGTAACGATGGTGGCTTGCGATTGCACACCGCCAGGCGCGGCACTCAGCGTCAGCACGGCAGATGCAGACTGATTGCCCGCCAGCCCGGCCAGCACCGCTTGCGCGGCGATGTCTACCGTTCCACCCGCTCCGATCACACCGGCAGCGGTGGTAACGAAGGCAATGCCGTCATTGGTTTTGGCTTCGGTACCGATCGGCACGGCGCTGCCGACCGTACCGGAAAAATGCACGGTTCCGGTCGCAGCCGATGCCGCCTTGCGCGGGATGTTGCGCAGGCTGGCATGGCGTTCCAGATAGTCGCTATCGGCCGTGTCCGGGAAGACCTGGCGCACGATCCATTTCTGGTGCTCGTACAGCCCCTCGATGCTGGATGCCGTCGCATTCGCGCGCACGGCAAAATCTGAATCTGCGCCGGTCGCGGCGCTCGGCAGCTGGTTGGCGATATCGCGCAGGATGTCTGCGCGAATCTGGCGGTAATCGGGTGTGGTGTAGGGCATGGCGTTAAATCACTCCGATCGGATGCTTGAAAGTTAACGTCTCGCCGCTGGCCGCGATCACCTCGATCAGCAGATGCAGGCGGCCGTTGTGCGGCTGTTCGGTGGATACCGTGATACTGGTCGCGCGTCCATCGGCAATGATCGGCGCGAGCGCCTGCTCGGCGTATTGTTTGGCGAGCATGGCCACACGCGCCAAGTCTTTCTCGCGCTGCAATTCATGCAGGCGGCTGCCGAGCGTTTTATCAGCCCAGTAGCTGCCCAGCGGCACGCTCAGGCGCAGGTAGCAGGCATTGGCCAGGCCGCCAGCCGGGTCGCGTTGGGCTGCGCCGCTGAGCAGCATGTAATCGCGGGTTGCCGGGTCGATTAGGGCGTCCATTACATCTGCGCTCCGGGTGCCTGCACGGTGCCGCTCATCGAATCGATCTGCGTGTGGCCGTTGTAGACCGTGCGCATGCCCAGCATGCTCTTGTTGCTGTGGTCGCTGATGTCGCCCTGGGCGACGATGTTGCCCGCCACATTGAGGTTGCCGCTCATGTTCACGGTGGGCGTGGTGATGTCCACGGCAACGGAGCTGACCACCTCCATGCGGCGATTGGCCTTGAGCGCCACGTAGTCGCCCCACTGGTTGTAGATCGCGGTCTCGCCGCTGGCCAGATTTTTCAGGCGGTAGGTGCCGTGCTCGGTGGCGATGATGATGCCGTGTGCGGTTTTGCCGCCGATCGGCAGCACGATGCACATCGATCCGGCGGGCGGGTTGCTGGTGTAGCCGAACTGCTGGAACAGCTCGTTATTCTGCAACTGTTCACCGGACAAGCCGTCGAGCTGCACGAATTGCACCGCGCCTGCGGCCTTGACCAGCGTGATCACGCCGCGAAAGGCGAGACGGATGCCGGACAAGTGGCGGCGGATGCGGGCGTCGATCTGCTTGATCATTGCGCGCCTCCGCTTACATCGATGATCTTGCCAGGCAGGCTGTTCTTGCCGCGCCGGTGTTTGTTCTTGTGCGGGTGCGCATCCGTCACCCACATACCGTCTTCCTTCAGCGTCAGCGCGGTGCGCGTACCGTCCATGCGGCTGCGGGTGAACTTGCGACCCATCAGAAAATAAATCGCGTCCAGGTTGTGCGGCTCGGAGATCACGCGGATGCGCTGGCCGGGCTTCCACAACAGCCCGTCTGATGGCTGGCTGGGTGCGGTGATGCGGTGGCCTTTGACCAGCGCGGAAATACTCAACCCGTTCAGGCGGCTGTCGGAGATCAGCTTGTGCGCGCGATCGACGCAGACGGCGGTGTTGTCCGCTTCGTGATCGGTCACGATTTTCGGACGGTACCAACTCACGCCATCATCTTTCCAGCTGCCGCGCAGCGCGTGCTTACCCTGTTCCATCTCGGTTCCGTGCGTCTGCCCGAGCACGGTCACTTCGGAATAGCGGCCATGCACCGATTCCTGCTTTGCCAGGCTGAGCACGTTATTGCTCTTGCCTGATTTACGCAGTACCAGCGTGGCCACCACCGGCGTGGAATAGTCAGGCCCGCCGATCACCAGCGTGCCGTCCGGATCAAACCACGGCCACAGGCCATTCGCCTCGGCGGCATGCGCCAGCGTATCCCATGCGCTATCGCCCGGCTCAACGTTGATCTTCTCGCGGGTGCGGGTCGCGTCGGCATCGATGCGGATTTTAGTGATGCCCAGCGTGCGCACGGTTTTGGCGACGATCTCTTTCAGATCGACCATCTTGGCCACGAACACCGGAGCCGAGCAATCCACCAGCACGGCGGCCTGATCACGCCCGGACATCGTGAACGTGTGCGAGGTCTTGCTGACCTGGTGATTTATTTCGTCCACCCGCCCGATCATCACCGTCTCGCCGCCGACCCTCACTTCCACCGGCGCGCCCACCACCACGTCCGGCGGCATCCTGCCGTCGGTCATGCCCAATGTGACATGCCATGCATCGGCAGGCGTGAGCAGGTCGGAGTCGATCTCATAGCTCGACCAGTCGCCGTGCGCCTGGCCCGCGATCAGCAGCTCGACAGTGTCAGCGGGCGTAGGCATGGATGCTGTCTCCGGCATTAACGAACGGGCTGCGCGCACCATTCAGGCGGTACAGTTCCGGCGCGCGGGTATGGTCGGCATACCACAGGTGCGCCATCAGGCGCAGATTGCCCGGCACATCCACCGTGCGCAGAATAAGCGGCGGACGCGCCTCGATGATCGAGCGCGCTGCCTCCTGAACCGCCAACCCTTGGTCTTTCAGCGGTTCTGTAATCGTCCTGCTTTGTTCGATGCCGTAGATCGCGCGTACCTGCTCGATGGCGACATTGATGGCGCTGCGCGCCGTGTTGCAGATACCCTCGATCTCGACCGGCGACAGCGTCGGCGTGGCGGCCTCGCTGACCAGCACAAAGCTGGCGGCATCCGCCAGCCCCACCGCCGTATTGACCTGCACGGTGGCGGCGGCTGCGGAGATCGCCTGCGCCTCGGTTGGCTCGATGCCGGAGGTGACCTGCGCGGGCGCGGCGGCGGGCGGCGCGCTGAATTCGGAAAATGCGGAAAGATCGTGCTGGACGCCAACCCAATCGGCGCTTACGGTTGGCGCGTTAACAACAGAAAAAGAATTGAGGTCGCTCCGGATGCTCGCCCAGTCGGCGGCAAGGCTGCCGCCGAAATCGCGCACATTAAGGATGCCGTCCACCAGCGCCGCGATGTCGTTCCCCCATGCGCGCGGGTAGGCCAGCACGTCCAGCCCGGACAGCACCACACCGGTCTGTGCGGTGATCGCCAGCAGCGGTGCGGTCAGCGTGTCGCGCAGCGCATCCAGACCGGCCAGCGGGTTGGCGGCGCGCAGGCGCTCGATCAGCGCCGCAGCAGATGCTGACGCAGAAGCAGTCGCAGCAGCACCGTGCTGGGCGACGGCGTCTGCCGTTTGCGACGGCAGGCTGCGGTCGAAGAACGGGCTGCTCGGCGTGGATTCGATGAACTCGACAGGCACAGATGCGTAATCCGGGGACTCGGCATCGTGGTGAACGGATGAGCGTGTTGCCTGGGCGTTTTTGATAGAGCCAAAAACAGGATGAATGAATTCGCCCGCACCGGGCTGATCCAGCACAGCAAGGAACGCCTGCAAACGGGTCTCGTAATCCTCGCCATAGAACACCGCCTCGACGCTGATATGGCGCGCGCCGCGCCCCATATCTTCGATATCAGAACCATCCACGTAAGGGTAGGAATGCTCGGCGATGGCTCGTTCCGAGCTATCGTCTGTTTTAACGACCTCGAAAACGATCCCTTTGAAGGATGCATCCAGTAATGTGTTTGCCCAAGCCATGTGCGCAGGTTACGCGCGCGCGAAGGGGCAGTTAAGGAGGAAGCCCTTCCGGGGTGTGCTGCTTAACGGCGGTCAGTTGCGGCTCGCTGTCTTTGCGTTGCGACGGTTGACCACGGTAGCGATCTGCTCGCCGTCCAGGTGCAGGGTGACTTCGATAGCCCGCTTGGCTTCCGCGTTACCGAACGCAGACATAATCGTCGCGATCATCCCGCCGATATTGTCGCCGAATTCGGTGCCCTTAATCGCGCCCTGGTACGCAAGCGTACCGGCACCATAACCAGCTGCCGTTGCAGCGGCCAACGGCACGGCAGCTGTCCCTGCCACCACGCCAGCGAGTGCGCCACCTGCGCGTGTAGCCAAGCCGCCCGCACCGGCAACCAAACCACGCCCTTTGGCCAGAATTCCCGCCAACCCCGCACCCTTACCGCCCGTCAGTACGGATATCCCGGCCATGCCGATGGCAGCGGCTGCCAGCGCGGTCAGCGCGGTGGTGGCCGCGACGGTGGCGGAAGTGAGCAGCGGGTATTCCTTGGCGATCGCGGAAAATCCATCCGCCACCGACCCGACCAGCGGCGTTAATTTCTCGAACGCGTTTTGCGTGGCGAAGGTTTTCTCGTTGGCGGCCTGTTCCGTCTTGAAACCGGCCTCTTCGGCAATCACTGAAAAGTTTTTGTCAGCCGCGCCTTCCCCCGCCAGCGTCTTTTTTTGCACGTCGGCCATATAGCCACGGTTGCCCATGATGCCGACCAGCGCCATCAACGCCTGGCGATCCTGCACCAGCTGCCCGATGGCGGAGCCTTGCAGGATATCCGCCTGCGATTCCAGCACGCTGCGCCGCTCCGCGCCGGTGGACGTTTTCAGCTTGCCCTGCAATGCCTGGTAGTTCTTGTCCTTGCCGACAACGCTATCTACCACGCCAACGAACGCATCGAGCGAATCCATCCCCTTGCCGCGCGCGGCGGACAGCGTGCCGGACAGGTTGATGCCGAGCCGCTTTGCATCCACTGCTGTGTCGCGGCTATTGATCTTGGCCAGCAGGTTGACCAGGTTATTGCCTGCCTCATCCTTGGTGCCCGCCGTGATCGCCGACGCCTGGTTAGCTGCCAGCAGCTTGGCCATGCCTGGAACGCCGGATATGCCGGATAACTTGGCGGCCGCCATCTGCTGCGGCAACCACTTGGCCATATCCTTCAGCTCGAAGCCGCCAGCCTGACCGGCGGTGATGGCCATGTCGATGACCTTTCCCATCTCACTCGGTTTGATGCCCATCGTCTGCATGCCGCGTATACCGATCTGCGCGAGCTGGCTGGGGTCTGCACCGGAAGCCGTCGCCGCCTTGGTCAAGGTCGGCAGCATCCCCATCGCATCCTTGCCGGACATCGCGCCGGAAGCGATCAGAGTATCCAGCGTTTCAGCGGCGCTCTCGCGCGTGCCTCCGCCGAGGCGCACGGCGTTGACGATGGATGTATTCAGCTCGCGCTTGCCCGCAATACGTCCGATGGTGTTGCGCTCGTTGAAGGCGGTATTCGACATCTGCGCCAGGCGCATGCCGTAGTCCATCGTCTGACCGACCGGCTTGGACAGCACATAGCCGCCAGCAGCGATACCGCCAGCGATGGCAGCGCCGGTCTTCAACCCACTCATCGCCTTCTGGCCGAGCGTGTATTTGCCCATCTCGTTGTTCAGCTCACGGATGCGGCTGCGCGTCGCGTCGGCGGCGCGCGCCTGCTCGCGCATGGAAAGCGTGCCGGATTTTTGCAGGCGGGAATAGGCGGCTTCGGTGCGCTGGATCTCGCGCTGGATATTCTGCTCGGTGCGAATGCCGAGCACCCCGGCGGCGGAACGCGCCTTGCCGAGATTGGCGACCGTACGGGACAGGGTGTCTGTGGCTTTGCCGGTGTTGGCGATACCATCCTGAAAGACGCGCTGCGCGCGAGTGAACCCGCTCGATGCGAGATCGCGCAGGCGCATTATCAGGGAGAGTTCGAGATTCTTTCCGCTCATGGATTTTTACTCTTTCTATGACCCTTGAATCGGCTGGTCTTGCCTTGCGGCTTGGCACCAGACAGTTGCGCGATCACGGACAGATGCGACTCGATCTCCGCCTCGGACATATCCAGCACCCGGTGCGGGTCGAATCCGGCGCGGGCGAGCAGCGCCTGCGCCCGGCGGACGGTGGTTAGCTGCTGCTCAGCGCATCGAGCTTTTTTTCGACTTCATCCGCCGCCAGTTCGATTGTGACGGCATCGCGGTCGATCATCCCCATCAGCAGTTCGACGGTGACCTGCTCTTGCGGCAGGCCATCGATGCTCACGCGCTGCGCCATCGTGGCGTAGCGCAGCGTATTCGGCGATGCGGATGCACCCACCGCATCGACCGCTGCGCAAGAATCGCGCAGGGTCGCCGGGCGGATGGAAAAGTCCTTGTAAACCTTGCCGTCCACCTCGACGCCGATCGGCAGCCTGCCTTTAACAGTCAGTGCGCTCATCGCTTACACCTTGTTCAAGCAATAAAGGCTGACGTCGCGCACCATCTCGCCTTCGAGCTGGTAGCGCGAGCCGACGCTGCTCACGTTGGAATCCATGAAGGTGGTGCGCTTGGTCGGGTTGCCGACCGGGTAGATCACGATCTGAGCGTCCTTCATTTTTTCCCACTCGTATTCGCCGGTGGCCGGAGCGGGCGCGGTGATCTTCATGTCGAACATCTTGATGCCGGTCACGCTGCCCTTGGCGCGGCCTGTCCGGTTCATCGTTTTAACGGGCTTGCGCCCTGTGTTAACGGTATCGTCGAAGGAAATGCAATCGACTTCCTTGCCGTTGATCTCTACCACTATCTCGCCATCGTATTCAATTGACATGCTTTACTCCTTTATGTGGCTGCCCTTCTATACATCAGGGCGAACGGGGTTTATTTATTAGCCATTGGTCACAGCAGCAGGTCGATGCGACCGGCGAACACATGCAGGCCGTTCACTACGTCGGTCGGTATCTTTGCGTTGAGGCGGTTCGGGTCTTGCGAGTCGCGCTCGACGATCAGGCCGTCCTTGTTGGCATCCACCTGTTCCACGATCTCCAGCTCTTCCAGCTTGTAGAGCACATCGAGCAACTGATCCCTGACCTTGGGCGCGGTGCGCTCCGATAGCTTCTCGCGCGGGAAGCGCAGGCTGATACGTTCGCGGCACGCCTTGCGCACATAGTCCAGCGTGCGGATCGTGGTGAGATCGAGCAGGCTGATGTCGGGGATGCTCTGCGCATCGAGCGTGTACGTGGTGATTGCGCGCACGATCTGCACCTTCTCGCCGGGGCCGACTTCCAGCGGGGTCACGCCGTTATTCAGCGCGTTTTCCTGCTCGGTACGGCTGAGGCGGTCGGCCAGTGCCGGGGCGGTGATGCCTTTCAGCTCCAGCAGGTTGAGCGGCCGTGCGGGGTCTTCTTCGCTGGCAACCACCGCGCCGTAAGCCGCCGCCAGTTCGCAGGGCTGCTCCGGCACCTTGAAGTTGGGTGCGGATATACGCCCGGCGTTGATCGTGCCCGCCAGCGTGGTGGAAGCGCCCAGCGTGCCGGTGTGGCCGTAGATGCCGATCGCGCCGCGCTGTTCCAGCGGGCCGCTCACGCTGTCCAGGTGCGTGCGCAGGGCGGTCAGGTTGGTGGCATCGTTCCAGGCAGCGATGATGATGTTGTGCCCGCCAGCAAACACCGTGACCAGCGCAGTGGCGATGGTCGGGTCGGTCGCGCCGGCTGCCATTGCCACCACGACGGCGGTGGTGCCGGCGGCGGTGGTGGTCGCTTCGACCTTGATGTTGTTGCCTTGAGTGCCCTTATTTTTAGCGGTCAGCGTCACCACGCCAACGGCGGCACCGGCCGTCACCGGCAGGTCGGGTTGCAGGGCAATCTGCGCGGCCAGCGCGGCACCGATCGCCGTGGCGGTATCGGTGGCGGCGACGGCGATCTGCACCAACTTGCCTGCCACCTTGACGGTGAGCACACCAGCCCCCGTAGCCGGGCCGGTCAGCGTGACCGTGCTGGTGGCGGCAACACCCGCACCCGCATCGTCCATCGCAATCGCTTCCAGTGCCAGGTACGGGTTGGCCTTGATCGCGGCGCGGCACATCAGATGCAACTGTGAGCCATTACCGAAAAAGGTCGCAGCTTCCGAATCCGAAAACACATTCGTCACAACACCGGCGGCGACGGTGCCAGCCGTTAAACGCTGGCCAACAATTAACGTGCGCTGCAAATTGCCCGGCAGCGTGCGCACCGCCAGCTTGGTGTTGAACTCGAAGTACTTGCCCGGCTTGCGGATACTGGACGGGATATTATCAAAGCTGATATTGGGGCTGGACATTATGCGGCTCCTTTCTTGGGTTTAACGATCACCAGATCGCCCTCGGCGATGCGGCGCAGGTAGTAAGCAGAATCGGGAACATCAAAACCCTGCTCGCCATCCGGCGGCGTTTCGGTGATGTATTCGCGCGGCTTGCCTTCTTTCGGCACCTTGATGCCTTTTACAGCGATGACTTTCATGATTTCCCCTATGACAGCGTTAAAGTGTCCGAAGCATCCGCGACGTTGTCGCCGGGCTTCAGGTAGTAGTTGATCCCCAGCTTCAGCCACATCGGATCAGTCGGGTCGATTGGCGCGCGCGGCTGCGTCTCGATAAACTCGCAGTGCCATTCCCTGGCAAACACCGCCAACCCTTGACCGTTCAGATTGGTGTTGTAAAGCGTCCGGATCGCGCCCGGCTTCAACCGGGTGATGGCCAGCCCGAGATCGCTACCGGCCAGCAGCAGGCTGACGTCCTGCAACATCTGGTACACGCCGACCTCCTTGATCACGCCGCCGACCTTCAACCCCTGGCGGGTGGCGCGCTCCCCGCGCACGTTGCGCGAGCCGACCATCGTCACGAACGTAGCCGGTGTGCGCCACTTGTTGCCCTGCGTGTTTTCCTTGGCGGATGCCCTGCATCCCGCGAACGTCACCCACACCGCCGGGAACTTGCGCACCACAGCGGCCAGATCGCCGTCCAGCTCGCCGCCGTAACTTTCCACGGTCGGCAACTTGTAGCCCAGCCCCGGCGTGGCGGATGCTGCCGTCACGATACGGGCGATGATGGCGTCTTCGATCTCGGAGATCATCTATTGCCCCGGTCAAACACCCGCGCACCTGGCGCGCTGAACTGAACCGTATTGGCGGGCTTGGCGATATTGTTCGCCGCATCCAGGCCGAGGCCGATCTTGCCGCTGGCCACGCTCTCCAAAAACTTGATGGCGTCCTTGTAGCGGTTGCGGATTTCGTCCGTTTCGGTGACGCCGCCGCTACCGCACAGCCGGTAGCGCGCGATATCGCAGGCAAAGCCGGTGAGTATCTTCGGCACACTGGCCAGCGGCAGGACATGGCGCGGTGCCAGGTACGGATCAATCTCCGCGTCCGCCTCGGCCAACGCGCCCGCCAACACCGTGTCATCGACCGTGCCGATATTGGTGCGGTCGGTGAGCGCGATCACTTCGGGTTCACCGAAGCGCGCAAGCATATTGGCTTTGGCGGAGTAGCTCATGGGTTACTCGGCGGCGATCTCTTCGTCGATCTCGACTTCGGTGACGGCCAGCAGCGCCTCGCCCTTGATTTGCCTGATCTGTTCCTTGCTCAGCTCGGAGAGCTTCACCACGGTCGCTTCCTTGCCCCATGCGCGTCCGGCGCGGCGGAATCCTTCGCGGCCGGATACCACGCTGAGCGCGGGCACCTTGACAGTCTTGCCTGCCGCATTCTGCGCGGCGGCGGCCTTGGCGGCAGCAGCCTTTTCAGCAGCGGCCTTTGCGGCTGCACCTGCGTTTTCTTTTGCCATGATTAACCTCGTATTGGTAAAGTTTGTAGGAGCGCGATTCATCGCGCGATGAATCGCGCTCCTACGGGGTTATCTTTAAGCGCCAGCGCCGGTTGAGCCGTAGCAGGTCTGCCAGAAACCGTAGCCAGCCGCCGCGCGAGCTTCTGCGCCGAACTTGAACTTCTTGCGGTTGAACACGTCATCGGCTTGCGGGTCGGTCTGCTCGACGAACACCGGGGCTTTGCGCTCCTGATAGATGAATGGCTTGATGACCTTGGTGGTGTCCAGCAGGAACCATGCGGTGGCCGAAGTCAGGCGCGGCGATACAACCGGCTTGAACATGCCCTTGTACAGGTTGACCTTGCCGTCTTCGAGGCGATCCGCCGTGTACAGCGTATTCGCCACGTCGCGCAGCGCGACCGGCACCAGCAGGATCGTCGGCGTCACGTTCAGCGGACGGCCTTCGTCATCCTTGAACGACCCCATCGCGGTCGCGGCAGCGCCCAGGCTGGCCATTGCCAGAGCCTGCGTTGCAGCGGACAGCACCACCACGCCCTTGTTGGACACGGATTCGGCAGCGCCGGTGGCGGGATTCTTCACCGGGTGATCGGTGTCGCACATAAATTGGCCGTCAAAGCACACGCCGGTAAAGGCAGCGTTAACCGCCTCGAACACCAATTCATCCGGCAATTGGGCAGACGATTCGCCAGCAGCCTGTGCCTGGGTAGAATAGATGCCCAGGTTGTCATCCTCGATGTCGTTACGGTCGGCCTCGACGGTTGCTTCGAAGTCTTCATTCTCGACTACGTACTTGAACGCTTCGAGCGACTTGATCTTCTTGTCGCCGACCCAGCGCTGCATCTTCGGGAACTTGCTCAGCCACTTGTAATCGTTCGAGCCGGACGTGCTGGCCACCTTCATCGCGATCTGCGGCCAGACGGATTCAACCGCGCCGAAGGCGTTATTGAACGAGGTCTTCAGGCTGACGAACAGGTTAGCGATGCTTTCGCGGTTGACGATCATGCCGCCGAACGCGATACCGAGCCCGGCATCACCCAGCGACAAGCCGCTGTGTGCGGCCGGAGCCGTCATGCCGAACAGCACAAGGGATGCCAGCAAACCGAAGCCGACGATCCATGCGAAAGATTTAACGAGTTTCATTTGTGTGTCTCCTATTGAGTTAACGAGGTTGGTTCGGGCTTACGCCTTGTGCACGGTGGCGCGGTAAGTGGCGGATGCGGCATCCACGGCACCGGCGGTGATGTTCGTCGCGCGCACCGTTACCACGTTGGCGGCGGATACGAACGCCTGAAAGATCAACCCGGCAGTGGGTGCGGCGGGCAAACCCAGCGACACCGCATCGCCGACCGCTGCACCGGCAACCGCGATGGTCAGGTCGGCGCTCGCAGCCGCCGCGATCGAGGCGAAGTCCAGCGCCGCCGTGGCGGTCAGGTTGGCGTGATCCGCTTCACCGACCAGCACGCCATCGCTATCGACCGCCAGCACGATGCCTGCCGGTGAGCGGGTGCCGTTGCCGTTGGTTAGTGCCACAGTCAAGTCATCGACGATGTAGCAGAGCTTGCCCAGGCTGGCCTGAGTGACGGCATCCGCGCCACTGTTGGCGAACTTGAACGCCTTGCCGCGACGCACCAGCACGCTGTTTGCACCAGGCGCGAGGCCGGTGTTGTCTTTGGTCTCTTCGGCGCGGCCCAGGTAGGTGAGCGCGGTAGAGATTGCGCCGGGTGTGGCGTAGCCGGTAGCGTTGGCAGCGACCAGGCCGCCTGCGAAAATCTTGACGGCAGCCATCGGAACCGAAATCAGTTCACCGTCGGACATTTGAGTGTTGCGATCAGCAGTTAAAGGCATGTCTTTCTCCTGTTGGTTTGTTAAGGGTTAAACCGCAGCCTGCGCGGCCAAGGTCTTCTTGAAGTCTTCCGGGTTAACGCCCGTACTGCGGCACATCGCCAGCTGCGACTCGGACAGCTCGCCAGCCGGTTGACCTGCGGGCGGCACGCCTTTGGTCTGCGTACTGGCCAGCGCGGCAACCGTCTGCGCGGTGTCCAGGTACTGAGTCAGCGCGGCCAGGTCTTTCTTGCCAAGCTCGCGCGCCCACGCTTCTTGCGGCGGCAGAAGCTTGCCCGCAGTCAGTGCGGTGGTGACCACTTCGCCGACTTCGCGCTCGATCTTCTCGGAGCGCAGGGCGGCCACTTCGGTTTGTAGTGCGGCCATCGCATCGACCGGCACGTACCTGGCAGGATCGGGGGCGGCAGATTTCAGGCTGGCAACTTGCGTACCCAGCGAGGTCACCAGACTGGTGACACTGAAACCGGCAGCAGCTACAGCTTCCGGTTGAGCCGCCTTGATTGCAGCCGTCGCCTTTTGCAATTCCGCCAACACGTCTTCCGCTGTGGCCAGCGTCGGCAGATTCAGCATCCAGCGCAATTGTTCGAGCAATTCTTCCAGGTTCATATTCAGCTTCTCCTCTTGGGTAAATACAGCGGTTAAACGAGCACTGACTTCCTCCATGCCATCGATGGCAGCGTTGTTGGTCAGTGCGGCATTGAGAATCTTTTTGACTGCGCCGGTCTTCTTGTCGTAGAAGATCACCGGCGAGATGAAGCGGTATTCCTTGGCTTCGATGTGCAGCTTGGCCGTATCAGTCCACTCGACCTTGGCGAACAAGCCCTCGCCTTCACGCCACTCCATACCCTCTGCGGTGAACCAACCGGCAGCCGGAGCCTTCTGACCGTTCTCGGCAGACAACAGGGTTTGATGTTCGTAGTCGATGACAATGGGATTTGCCAGGACAGCGATATCGGCGATGAGTTTGGCGGCGATGTCGGCATTGGTCAGCCAGGCGGCACACTCGGCAGGACGACCGTCGCGCGAACGGAATTCACCAGATGGCAGCAATTGCACATAGCCGTTCGCGTCAAGCGCGAACGAACAGGCCGCAAAAGCGACCGATTGAGAGCGTGCTGACTTGAATGTTTTGGATTTCATGGTCGCCATTGTGGCGAGCCATGCGAGGGGAGTTAAGGCGGAAGAGGTTCCGGGGGTGTTTCGTGGAACTCTTTTTTACCCTACCAGAACGGATAGAAAAATGCAAAATGTGGCACTACAGCAAAACCCGCACCCTGAAAGCAATAAAAAAACGCCCAACGAGGCCGTTAGACCCCCGTTAAAAACCGCGCTGGGGATTTTTGGCTACGTTGGGCGCTTGGCTGTGAAAAAATCGCCACAGGGGCGCTTTTTTCGATTGGCGGAAAATCACCCGCCGATGACGTTGGTCAGATAGTCGTTTGCCAGGCCAAGGATAGCTTGCTCGGCTTCCGGCTGAAGGTTGCCCTGGGCGTCTGCCGGAATAGATGGGCGCGGCTCGATCGTTGCCTTGTGTCCGCGACCTGCCTTGCCGCCTGCATGCTGAATGGCCGCATAAACCTTGTTGCTGCCGATCCATGCACTATTCGAATCGTGGCCTGGCGTGAATGATGCGGCGAGCTGCCCGCTCTCCTGCATGATCTTGCCGGGCCACGATCCGCGCTTCATGCGCGCCGCGATCGTTGATGGTTTTAACCCCAGCCACTTCGGGCGGCCCTCTGCTTCAAGGTTAGCCTCGGTCTGATCCCGAAACTCTGCGGAGATCGATCTGGCCAACGGTGTCGTGTCCCGCGTGGCCTGCCCCATTTGCGCCAGCACGGCCAATGCGCTTTTTGCTTCGATCTTGATTTCGTACATGGCTAACCCCTATAATCCGCACCAGCAAGGTCGGCTGTACGCCGATGGGTAATGGCTAAACTGCACCGCAGCGAAGTATGCGAGTTCGAGTCCCGCCGCCGACCTTCACCTCATTTCATCTTCACGAACCGCGCTTCATCCAGCAATCTTCCCGTGCCGTCATTCGTCGGCGGTAGCCGATAGGCATTTACAACCGCATCGAGCTTGCCGTGGTGTTTGACGTTGGTCGCCGCATCCACAGGGATGTAGATCAGCCCGCCATCACCGTCGCTTGCCACGTACACCAGCGTCTTGTGCAACGTGTCCCAATACACCGCGTCCGGCTTGGCGATAACCTGCGGCAGCTCCTGGTATTCTTCCAGCGTCAGCGCGATGCCACCGGCGTGGTGCTTTTGGTTATCCGCATGCACCAGGCGTTTTTCCGGCAGCACCAGCACGCGCGCCGCATCTTCGCCGCTGTTGGCCTTGGCGAAGTCGGCTATATCCTCGGAGACGAAGCCGACCACCTGCGCTTCATGCCCCGGCGCGCGTTTGGCCAGTGCATTGCTTGCCCAGCTTGCGAACGCCTGGTGGCGCAGAGCGGAGTTGTTGATCGCCTGCACGGCCTGTACGCGGATCGCGCGATCTTTAACCGCGCTGATCTTGCGCATCACCTCGACGTCATTGCCGAATACTGCCTTGCCTGGGTTGTAGCTCCAGCCCGCATCCGGCGCGAAGAGCTTGTCCTGTCCGTCCACCTTCACGCGCAGCGCCTTGACCTGCGCGGTGCTGCCATCCTTCATCGGGATCTCGTGATCGATCAGGCGGTCGCCGGAAGTTTCCACCGTGCGGCCTTCGCGCTCGACCGCAGCGGAGGTCATCGCACTCACGCGGCAGCGGCAGTTGAAACCGTTGGGCGGGTAGTGGGTAGACCACAGCGCATCGTCGTAGCGGAACACGCGGCCATTCATCGCGCGGTGCATCGGCCGGGTGCGTCCATCCAGCACCGCGACATACCGCCAGTACGGGTGGCTGTCCGCGCTTTCCATCATCGATCGGTAGCGCCCGGCCATGTAGGCGGTTTGCAGGTTGGTCTGGTAGATCGTCTTGAGGCGGCGCGGGCTGCCGAGTTGCGCGGTGCTGACCTCACCTGTAGTGGTGTCGGTGTGCTCGGTCTTTCCCCACCAGCCCTTGGCCTGAAGGATGGGCGTTAAATTCTTCTTGAAGTCGTGAAAGGTAGTGCCGTTGTTTAACGCATCGTCGAGCGCGCCGCGAATATCGTCCAGGATATCGCTGTTGAGCACCTTGGCCACGGTGAAGGCTTTGGCATGCGCTTCCTGCCACAAGTCTTTCCAGTTCCAGGTGATCGCGTAGCCCTTGGACTGAAAATACTCGATCGCCTTCTCGGGCGGCAAGCCGAACACGGCGGAGAGATCAACCTTGTCCATTTACGCTCAGACGCCCCCACACCTCGGCCACGAACATCGCGCGCGCCAGCGTCTCTTCGAGCTGAAGCGTGTCCATCGCTGGGAAGGTCGCGGCCAGCTTGTCGTACACCTCGGCGTAGTCAGCGGATGCGGCGATCATCTCCAGCACCGGCTTGAGCGCGGCCACCGCCTGACCTTGCAGCAGATCCGGCGCGATCGCCTCGATCGCGGCATCGAGCGCGGTCTGATCGGGGAATGGATCGCCTGCGCTGTTGTTCGCGCTAAGCGCGGCGGCCTTGAGCGCGCCTTGACCCTTCGATACCTCAGGGCGAACGGAAGGCACGCCCAGCACCTCATCGCCTTCTTCGGCCATTGGAATGCCCGCGCGCTCGTGTGCCCACTCCGCTTTAATCTTCATGCCGATGCCGACCAGCTTGGGCAGCGCTTCGGCCAGTACGCCTAGATCCTCGCTATCGTCGAACATGAACTTGAAGCGCGGCAAGCGGCGGCGATCATCCACGCCGCCCTTGTTCAGCGCCAGCAGCGGATACACCAGGTCGCGGGTGAGCGTCCCGGCCAACTGGATCGCGTCCGACACCATCAGGTCATGACGCACTTCGTTGTGGACGTTTCCCAGGGCGTTGGTGCTGCTTTTTCCATCCGCCTGGCTGGTGAGCGTGCCGCCGAGGATCGCCTTGCTCTGGCTCTTCTCGCACCAGTCGATCATCGCCATGAACGCGTCTGGCGACCCTTGGGCGGCTTCCTGAAAATCGATGGACATGCCTTCCGGGATGATCCCGGCGGCATCGTGGCCGATAGACATCACCGCGCGCAGCAGCGTGGATTTCTCTTCGTCGGATGCGCCGCCCTGGTATTTGCCCAGGCGCAGCGGCAGGCCGTAGATTTCGAGGAACTCGGCGAGATCCCCGACCGAGTAATTCTTGAACAGGTACGGCCATGACAGCACGCGGTGCAGGCCGCAGCGGGCGATGTAGCCGCTCTTTGATTTGTGCGTGTGGGTGATCCAGCCGAACGGTTGCAGCAGCTGACCGTCCAGCGACATATCGCGCAGCCGGATCTGCGTGCGCGTTTCGCGGTCGGTCTGGAACCAACCTTGCGGGCGGTGCGTGATCTCTTTAGGTAGCCACTCGCTACCGAGCAGTTCCCATTCGATCTCCTGGCATGAGAAGCCGTGGCCGATGCCGTCCAGCGCATCCAGGATCACATCCTCGAAGTTCGGCACGTCCTGGATCAATTCCTTCGCGTAACCGGCCAGCTTGCGCTCGGTAGCGCTGGCGTTACGCGGCGGCACGATGTCCCAATCCACCGTCAGCAGCGCGCGCTTGCGTTTGCCCATCTCGGCGTGGATGTGCGCGTCCTTCTCTTCCATGTCCATGAACAGCTCATGCTGCATGCGGATATCGCCTTGCTCCGCACCTTCAAGGATGCGCGCCAGTTTGACTGGCGTTAAACCGCGCGACGGATGAGACGCAAATTCGCGGTGCAGCTGTGCCAGGCGCGAGGTCTGCGGCTCGGTCAGCTCGGCGCGCTTGATCGGTTTGCCGGATACGTCAAGGATTGCTGAGGTTGCTACCATGCTCTTCTCCCGCTGTAATTGTCATCAGTGCGCTTGGGCACGCCCTGGTATTCGATGGGTGCTACCTCGCGCTTCATCGCGTAGTGGCCGAGGAACAGGCTGATCGCCGAGTCGCCGTGGCGCTGCAGCTGCGGGCCGTCCCCCTTTTGTGTCTTTGACTTCGGCAGCTTGGGTGTGCCGTCGATCACGCGCAGCGCGCGCAAGTCGTCGCGCACCTGGCTATCCTTGGGAATATCGTCCAGCGTGCCATCCTGCAACGCAGCCTTGAAGCGAGGCATGTTGGCTAGATAGAACGAATCGCTGAGCATCACCAGCTCGATGCGTGCCAAGCCAAACTTTTGCGCGGCACGCTCGGCCAGATACTGGCCGTTGCCACGCGCATCCAGCGCGCCGGAGCGGAAGCGCGGCAGGCGGCTGACGATGTAGATCAGGATCTGCTCTTGCTGCCGGAAAGGACAATTCGACAGCTCGACCTGCCCGCGCACGCGGGTGGTGAGATCGCGGCCTTCTTCCATGATGTCGATGATGGTCAAGTCGCCGGTGCGCCCGAAGTCTTCGCCGAAGCCGTGCGCGAGGTCTTTGTTGAGCGCACCCAGTATTGGCTTCAGATGCTCTTCGCACCATTCGGCCACTTCCGCTTCGCGCTCCCAGTCCGGCAGGTAGGCAAACTCGGATGTCCAGCGTCCGCGCACCAGCGGCGTGTCGATGTTCATGCGCGCCTCGATCAGGCCCATCGTCAGGTATGCGCCGCCGGATTGTGACGGCACCACGTCCAGCTCTTCGGCGGCATCGTCACCATAAAAGGCATAGGCGTCTTCCACCCACTGCGCTTCGCCTGCCTGCGTCCACTCGATGCCCCGGCGCAGGCACACGCGCTGATACAAGCCCTGCGCAACCGCATCGCGAAAAGTGAAGCGGTGAACCGAGCCTTTGCGCTTCTTGGCGCGCACTTCCTGAATGAGTTCGTTGAAGGCGTTGTCCTGGCCGTCATGCGTCGAGATGATGCGCACCTTGTCGCCCCACAGCAGCATGGCCATCGCGGCCTTGAGCAGCTGCGCGAGATCGTTATGGAACGCCGCTTCGTCGATAACCACAACGCCCTGCTTGCCGCGCAGATTGGTCGGGCGCGAGCTGAGCGCCACGATACGGCGGCCGGTGGACGGGAAGTCGATCTTGAAGCTTTTTATTTCCTTGTCGCCGTCGACGAAGATGCCTTCCTCGATCTCGGATGCGGCGTAGTCGAAGGCGCGCGCCCACATCGCGCACGCCTCGATGTATTCCAGCGCCATGTCCTGCGTCGGGCCGATGTAGAAGACGTTGGTGTTGTTCTCTTCCTGCGCGGCCAGCAGCACGTTATCGGATGCCTCCGCCCAAGTCAGGCCGATCCGGCGCGACTTTTCAGCGATCTTGAGCTGGCTTTCGTCCGCTACCCATCGCTGCTGATAGGGCAGCAAAACGACCGGCGGCGCATCCTTGCGCGCCGCATCGCTCGGTATGATGACCGGAAGGGGTTTAGCCTGGGATGCCAAGGATTCGCCTCTTGATCTCGCTGACCGCAGCGGGCGACAGACCGCCCTTCTTGGCGATCTTCTCGACGGCATCGGCAGCCGTGGCCGCTTTCTCGCGCACCTCGGTGGCCCACTGCTTTTGTTTAACGGTGGCGTTGGACAAGCGCGCGACCATCAGGCCGATCTCTTTCATCGGCGCACCTTCTTCCATCTTGAGCAGGGTGTCGAACGCCTTTTGCTGCACCAGGCGGATCAGCGCGTCGTTCATCGCGCCGGCATCGTCCGGGATGGATTCGGATATCGCCCTGGCTTGCTCGGTGGCCATGCGCAGCGCAGAGAGCCGGTTCTCGAATTCTTGCCCGTAGCGGTGGACGGCGGACTTGCTGATATCGAAGCCGCGCTCTTTCAGCTCGGCGGCGAGCAGCTCGTAATCGGCGAAGTTGTTATCCGATAGCGCACGATCCAGCCAAGCTTTGGTCGCTGGCGGAAGCTTCGCAATCTTGCTGCGCGGCGCCACGATCAACTAGCCCAATACTTGGCAGGCCGAGCAATGCCCGGATCGCAGTCAACCGTATACTCGGCAACATCTGTACCGTTGCGCGTGAGGTCTGAAAACCAGCGTCCGCCCGGCTGCTTGTCCAGCTTCACCAGCTCACGGTCGGACAGGTAATCCAGTGCGCGCCGAACCTCAAGCGCGGTGGCATCCGAAAACATTCCCTGCACAGTGGCCAGCACCAATTCTTCGTACGCGCCCATCGGGCTGGCGTTGTGCAGCGTTAAAATCACCAGCCAGCGCAAGGTTTCGCGCCGCACCTTATCCTGATCAATCATGTTTTGCCCCCTGTATCTGTACCACCTCAAGTTTGCTGTAAAGCGCATCCAGCTTGGATTCGATCACCGTCTGCCCGCGTATGTAGTCTTCGCGGCGCACGTACAGCACCGGCATATCGATCTGGAACTTGGAAAAGTCTTTCTCGAATTGGCGTAATTGCTTGGCCACCTCGGCGTCTTCCGTCGCGCGCTTGGTCAGGTCTGCCTGAATCACCGCAAAACGCTCGCTCAATTGCGTCTTGAATTGTCGCACCAGAATCGTGCCGAACAGCCACACCACCGAGGCGAACGCGCCGATCAGGGCAGCGACAGCCATCACCAATTGCCAGAGATCAATCTGCAAAGTCATTTTCTTTTTTCTCGCTTTTCGTAATCGTCGCGGCAATCGGCATCACAAAAACAGCCCTCGAACACCACCTCGTCGCAGTTGTAGCAAAAGCCGAGCGGCGGCATGGAGGGCTTGGCGGCTTGCGCGGCCAGGGCACGATCGCGATCTTCCTGTTCGCGCTGACAGCCCATGTCTATCGCGTCAGTCACTGCCCGCCCGCTCGCACTCCGCCAGCTTGCTCAGCTGATCCCGGCACTGCGCCGCCAGCTCCATCGCCTCGATGTGGTTGTCCAGCAAGTCCGCCAAGCTGCCCGATCTGGCGGGCGGCGGCGCCGGGCAGGGTGTAGTCAGGTTCGCCGGGCAGGGGCGCGGCTGCGCCGGCGTTGGCGGCGTTCCAGAGGCGCAGGCCGTCAGCATCGAGGCCGCAATCAACACCACTATGCGTATCGACATAAACATTCACCTTCTCCTTGATCGTGCGGTACACCACGCGGATCTTCTCGCGCGTCACTTCGCGCTGCGCGCCGACCGCTTCGCGCCGCGTCGATTCCTTGTCCGCAGCCGCCACCCCGGCGCGGGTCTGTTGCAGCGCCTGCGCATCGCGCCGGTCTGATTCGCGCGCGACACCCTGCACATAGCCGAAGCCGATGCAGGCCAGCACCAGCAGCAGCACGGCGAGAACACGGTAAGGGAGCGGGATCACACGCATGCGATCGCGCCCCCCCAGCCCGCGTAGACCGGTTGCCAGCGCGTCAGGATCAGGCGCGGATAGCCACGGTTCTCGGCAAAGTTGGCCGCACTGCGCCCGGCGTTAACTTTTTCCACATGGCCGAACCAGATCGCCGGGTTTAACGATCTGGACGCCGCCAGCTTCTGGTCGCGGTACACCCAGCCCAGCCCGCCGTTGTAGGCGGACAGAGACATGGCCATGCGCTCGCACGCATCGGCAGCCTGCACGCGATCCCACAGCCAGCGGTCGTAGCTGACCAGCGCGCGCAGCGCCCAGCCGGGGTTGTACGGTTGCGCGGCGCCCCAGCGATACACGCCGGAGATCCACGCGGACGTGGCCGGCATGAATTGCGCCATGCCCTGCGCCCCCACCGGGCTGCGCGCATCGGCGCGCCAGCGGCTCTCCTGGTGGATCTGTGCGGCGAAGGCGGCGACCGGCGCATCCATGCCCCACACGGCGCGCGCCTGGCGCGTCAGGTCGCGCTGGTGGCGCAGCGCATCACGAGGGACCTCGGCGACCCCGGCATGCACATCCCGCGCGCAGAACAGCAACAAGGCCAGCGCGGCAATGGCGGCACACAGCGCCGCCACCAGCTTGTCTCCTTTGGTGAGGCGCGCCATCGCTACATCCCCAGGCTCACCGCCAGCATCGCGCAGCCGACGATGATCGCGCGGCGCAGCATGGCGCACGCCTGCATGACCGGCGCAGTGAGCAACTGCGGGTTATCAGGCCGCGCATACGGGAACAGCGAGCGGTCGATCCAGTAGCCGACCACGGCGGCCATCGTGATCAGCGACAGCTTGTACAGCGATACCGGCAGTTGCTGCGGCGACAGCACGGCGATCGCGGCGAGCAGCACCAGCGTAATCAGCAGCCAGTCGGCCATGCGGGGGATTTTGCTCATTTTTTGATGCTCCAACGGGAGGGGGTGAACAGGCAAGCTTGCGTCTGGTGTGAGTAATGCCCGGTCGAGCGGTACACACACAGCCCATGCTCGGGCATGCGCGCATCTTCGTGGCGCGTCCATTCGGCGCAGTTGCCGCACCGGTGCCGGGGCGAAAGTTCTTCGCAGGTTTGGCAGTTTGCGCAGGCTGGCTTGGGCGGATGAGTTGTGTTCATGACGCGCAGGTTACGCGCGCGCGCGGAGGCAGTTAAGGCGGAAGGAGTTCCGCTAAAAGAAAAGCCCCGCACTGGGCGGGGCTGGGATTTTGTAGGTTGGGATTTATCCCGACACCGTGGTGATGTCGGGTTGAAACCCGACCTATGCTGTCATCTGCTGTCAATAGCCTATAGAAGATTTGCACTCATCAAGCGCAGCGTTAAATCGGTCTCTGGTTATGTAGCGCCCGCCACGCATTACCGATGTTGTACCATCCATTGCATGTATGGTGGCTAATACGCAATTTCGGTGCTTTCCCGCTGCTGCATTGTCCTGTTGGTCATTCCACCCCCGAATAATTATAAGCAGCTCATCCAGCGTTGGCGTTACAGACGCTGAATCCCCACGCTTATCGGCATCTGCGATTACCCCATCAAGACGCTGCAACGCATTCACAGTGATTTTTGCCGCAAGAAGAGCATCGCCCTTGCTCCATTGTTTTTTCTCAATTCCGGCTTGTTTAAATGTCATTGGAATTTCTTCAGGAGTTAATTTGTTCACTGCCAATACGGCCACGATTGCCAAGAGGAAACCACCTCCCAAACCAATTGCACCTGAGTGTTTCCATTTCATGGATTGTGCACCAATTAAAAACACTACCCATACACCAAAGAACACTATTAGTGGATTCATCGTCTTCTCCCTTCGTTAAAAAACGTCCCGCACTCTAAAACAACCCGCACTGCCTGTCATCCGCCATCTCGCCGCCGTCCAGGATTTCGCGGATGTGGCGCACGGTGTATTCGTAGCGCAGGGCGAGTTCGTTTTGCGTTGCGCCTTCCGCGTATTCCTGACGTATTTTTCGATGGAGCAGCACCCGCGCGGCTTTTTCGCAGCGCGCGATTTCCAGCACATCGCCCCCGTATTCGGCTACCAGCGTGGCGAATGCCTGCGCGCCGATCAGGTGCAGCAGGTAGTGGTCGGCGCTGATCTTGACGGGCACATACACCGGCATGCCGCCGCCATGCTTCTTGATCAGCTTCAGCGCCGCAGCCAGGCCGATGGCCTTGACCAGCCATTGCACCGAGGTCGGCAGCAGGTGCAGGTCGGTTTCTTCGAGGCCGATGATGTTCATTCGGGTGCCCGCCCACACGTTTCACGGGTCGCCGCTTCTTCCTTGTGCTTGCGGGTGCGTTCCAGCACGCCAGCCAGCAGCCAGAGCTGGCCCTGATCCATCATTTCCAGCTTGCGGGCGATGCCGGTCTGACGCCTGGCTGCGCCCTCGGCATACGTCTTACCCACCTTCATGCTGCGGCACACGGCGCAGATCTTGCGCAGCAGCGGCTGGCGGTCGGCGGCGGCTTTGTCGATGAAGGCCCATTCGTTGGCCACGACCTTGAAGCCGCACGCCTTGAGGTGGTCGAGCACTTTCTTGCGCCCGGCGAAGTCCAGCTCGATGCTGCTCTTCACCCGCGCCACCGTCCACAGCATGGCGCGATAGGTCTCATCGTCCATGCCGAGCTGCTGCTTGGCGATGTGGATCAGCGTGATCTCGCGGCGCTTGATGTCGGCTTGTTTGGCGGGGTATTTGTTAGGCATCTTTCAATCCTCGGTTGGCTTTGTAAGATTCGGGCTGTTTTCTTTAAATGCCGTTAAACTTTCTCTCGCAGCCCGCTACTTGTAACGGGCTGGAAGCGAGGGTTTAGCTGGCCACCGCGTCCTTCAACGCCTTGGCGGCGCTGAAATGCGGCTTCGTTTTGGCCGGGATGTCCATCTCTGCGCCGGTGGCCGGGTTGCGGCCCTTGCGCGCTGCGCTGGTCTTGACGCTCAGCTTGCCGAGGCCGGGCAGGGTGACTTCGTTGCCTTGCTGCAATTCGGCTTGCGCCACGCCGCCCAATGTATCGAGCACTGCGGCGATAACGACCTTGGATACGCCCGCTTCGTAACGGCTGATAACGGCCTCGTTGATTGCGTTGATAAGTTCTTGCTTGGTCATGTGTTGCTCCTTTGGATAGATGGTTAATGTGCTGCATGGGCGGGTGATGCGAACCACGGCGCGCCCCTTAGCCGTGGTTCTTCAACAGAGCTTCGTCAACTTCAAAAAATCCCAGCCTGCCTTTCAGCGGGATGAATGGCAGCTTCTCCGGTCTGGCCAGCACAAAGCCGAACGGGCCGGTGAACCACGGCGTATCCATGTACGCCGGGCAGCCGTTGTTTTGCGATACGCAGTCGATGATTTCCACGGAGCCGATAATCCCGCCGCGTTTCAAATTATCGAATGCCGGCACACATATTTTTGGATCAATCGACATAGCAACGCACAATTCGATTTCCTCATATTCTTTATGCGTCATGCCCTTCGCCGCATGTATCAAAGTCGGGCCGCGATGGTTCGTGTACCAGGTGCGGTTCTCGACTGGCTTAAAGCCGTTGACGATCAACCATGCCCACGGCTGGCGGATACTGATGGCTTTCATGCAGCCACCACCTCTGCCGCGCCCTTGAGCAGCGCGCCGACCATCTTGTCCACTTCGCTGTCGGTCGAGCTGACGAACACGACGTCGGTGTCGCTGGTGATGGTGACGCCGATCTTCTTGATCTGCTCGGCGGTGAGGTTGTTGATCGCCTCCTTGGAGGGCTTTTCCTCGGTAACGATCAGCGTGTCGGCCAGTTCGGGCAGGTGCCTGCGGATCAGCTTGATTGTCTGTGCGGCATCGCCAAACTCGATCTTGCCTTTCTCTTTGCGGTATCCGGCCTTGATGCCGTAGAAGATGACGCTCTTCGGCTTGACGAAAAGCGTCGGCGATTTCTCGACCAGGGCGCGCAGCTCCTCGCTGGTCTCGGCGGCCTTGTTCACTGCGACCTTGAGCTTGGCCATGTGGCTGCGCTTGAGGGCTTCGATGCCGTCCCGCAGCGCGGTGACGATCTCGCTGAGCTTTTCGCGTGCCTGGGCGTGGGCTTTGGCTTTCGCTTCGATTTGTTCCATTGTTGGCATGGTGTTTTCTCCTGGTTAAGTGGGTAGGTGAAGCTGGCCGAGCAGGTCGGTCAGCGGGATTCTTCTGAGGCGCGATTCGAGCGTGAGGCTGTGCATGGCGCGGCTGCGCAGGAATTCGCAGGTGTTTTGCAGCTCCTCGGCGGTGGCGGCGATGTAGTAGCCGTCCACTGGCGTGCCGCACACCGCGTGGCCGTCTTCGCGCAGCTCGCTGGTAAGCGTGCGCACATGGCGCTCGGTGGTGTCGAGTTGCGTCGCAAGCGCCTTGACGCCGATGCCGTTGCCCTTGCCGATGTGGCGCGTGAGCAGGCTTAGAAGTTGGTTACTGGTTGCCATAGTTGCCTCCCTGGTAGCTGGTTGAACTTCTGAACGTCTTGGTGAACCTCTTATCGATGCAGTGCCCTCGCCGGCGCAGCACATTCCCCAGCCGCGCGCGGTCGCGGTGGCTGTGCGTCGCTTGGCGCAGCAGGCCGAAGTAGCTGTTGGCGGTCTCGAACAGTTCGTCCGCCGGCATCTGGCTGGTGCGGCTCAGCGCCTCGTTGAAGGTGCGGCGGCGTGTGGTTCTGCGCCAGGGCTTGATGACCTGGCCGACGAAGTCCACGCCGCGCGCGACAGGCTGCAGGATGGTCTTGGCTGGGTTGAGGCTCAGCCCGAGGTGTTCGGGTAGCCATGCCTCGATGTCAGCCTTGGCGGTATTCAGCCACTGTGGAGATTCGTGCAGCAGCACCATGTCGTCCACGTAGCGCACGTAGTGGCGGCAGCGCAGGCCGTGCTTGATGTGCTGGTCCAGCGCGTCCAGCAGGACGTTGGCAAAGAACTGCGAAGACAGGTTTCCGATTGGCAGGCCGCGGTGCGCCGGCTGGCTGGTCAGGCGCTTGTGCCTGGGCACGCGCAGCAGCAGCTCCGGCTGGCCGCGCAGCTCGAAGTCGGAGCGCGGGTCGTGAAACAGGATCTGCTCGGCTAGATCCAGCCACCAGCCGTCAATGCGCTTGGCCAGCAGGCTGCGCACGACGTGTTTATCGATGCTGACGAAGAAGTTGGCCAGGTCGAGCTTGAGGTAATGCGCCGGGCGGCTCCAGTTCTGGGTGATGCTGAGGATCTTCGCTTCCAGCCGCCGAGCACCGTAGAGCGTGCCGCGTCCGGGTATACAGGCGCAGCTATCGGCGATGAATCCGGCGTAGAAGCGCGGAGAGATGCGGTTATACAGCAGGTGGTGCACGATGCGGTCGCGGAAATCAGCGGCCCATACCTCGCGCGGTTTGGGGCGGGTGATGACGAAGCAGATACTCTTGCCAGGCCGGTAACGGCCCTCCTGCAACTCGTCGTTCAGGCAGCATAGGTTGCGCTCCAGATTCATCTCGAAAGCGGCTGCACTGGCGCTGTTGCGTTTGGTGCGGCGGCAGTCGAAGTAGGCTTGTATCAATTCCTCGAAAGAAAAGTCAGCATGGTGGCGTGCGGATTGAGCTGCGGACGGCGCGAGCGCGGCACTTGTTGTTGGTGTTGTTCCAATTCTGGTTTCCATTGTTGAAGTTCTGATTCCAGGCGGAACCTGCCGAGCGCTGCGGTTTATCGTGCTATCTACGTCGCCTTTCCGACCGCTGCAGTCGGTCAGAAAGGAAACTGCGCCAGACCTGCCCTGGGCAACTAGCCCTGCGGTATCTGCGGTGCGCATGGCGGTGGCCTGTGTAGCCAGCGGCACGACCAGATCAATATTTCGCACAGTCGTCATAGCCTTGACCCTGACGAAGCGGGCGACATTGCGTATTTGCGCCATCCCCCAGCCTGCTTGCCGACCTTATCGGTCAACGCGATGGCCTTGGCATACTGACCGGTCGAGATGAGCCGCTTGTCGCGCGAAAGGCGCAACAGTAGCTCGGCAACCTGCAACCGCTCGATCAGCGTTTCGAGATGCGAAGCCTTCTCTCTCGCACAGTTGGCGCGGAAGATAAGCGTCACGATCTCTACGCACTCATCCCGTAGCTTGCCGCCTATGCTTTGCTTGAAGTCGCGCGGCATATTGCGGGCAAGGTCGGTGATGGCGTCGAGCAGGTCGTAGGCCACTTTGTAGATGGGCAGTTCTGAGGTGATTGCCATGCTGAATAAATTAATTAATTATTGAATGGTTAAATGGCTACTGATCTGCGGACGGCGCGAGCGCGGCACTTGTCGTAGGTGTAGAACCAAAACTGGTCCCCATTGCCGAAGTGCTGACCCCAGGCGGAACCTGCCGAGCGCTGCTCGCCAGACCAGTACCAGTTCGGCGTGAATTCCTCCGGCAGGTTGGCGAACAGCAGGGCTTGTTCGCGGCGCGTCGGCAGCTCGCCGCCTGCATCGGCAGCAAATTTCTTGGCATCGTCCCAGTTCGTTTCTTGGGATTCACCAGGCAGCAGGATGATGTGCTGATCGGGCGCTCCGTTCTTACCGAGCAGCAGCCCGGCGTACTGTTCTCCCTCCTTGAGCAGGGATTCCAGGAATGCGTTCTTTGTGGTGTTCATTGAACTCTCCTAATTGATGAATGCTGAATCGTTAAAGTGGCGATCTGCGGACGGCGCGAGCGCGGCACTTGCCGTAGGTGATGAGCCAACCCTGGTCTCCATAGTCTAAGTCCTGACCCCAGGCGGAACCTGCCGACCGCTGCGTATTCGACCAGTACCAGTCCTTCTTGAATTGGCCTGGAAGATGCTTGTAGAACATGGCCTGCTCGACGCGATCAGGTAGGTCGCCGCCGATGGATTTGGCCCAGTCCATCTGGGTCTGCCAGTCGGCATCGTCGTTGTCGGCGTCAAGCAGGATGACGTGGTGACCAGTTCCGTCAGGGTTGATGATCGCGCCGGCGTAGATCTCGCCGTCGTTGAGTTCGGGCATGGGGAAGCGGGTTGGTGCGTTCATTTGAATCTCCTTGTGTAGTTAATTGCTGCGGGTGAGTGCGGCTTTAACGGTGGCGGGCATCTGGCCGCGCGGCTTGTCTTTTGCGCCGAGCACCGCCTTGTTTTTCTGGAAGGCCGCAGGCGCGGCGGTGGGCGTTCTGCCTGCCTTGCGGTCTTCGTGCTGGCCTTCCTGCCTGGCCTCGGCCTTGAGGCTGTAGCCTTCGATGATGGCCAGTAGGTAGCCGTGGCTCTTGAGCGGCAGGGTGAGGTTGTCGCGCTTGGCGATCATCTCGGTCAGCGCCATCGTCCAGTAGTCCTGCGGCGCACTCCAGGTGCGGCCGCTGCGCTCGATCCGTGCGGCGGCGACCATCGGCAGCAGCTCGTTGAGCAGGTTGGCCACGCGGTCGAACGAGAGCTGGCGCTGCGCCGGGCGGAACAGGCCGAGG
>Ga0209211_10002774_pt1 | contig 29588 bp, 29 predicted proteins | sample RifGroA2_FD_183992 | JGI IMG/M metagenome (GOLD analysis project Ga0209211, IMG submission 183992) | Groundwater microbial communities from Rifle, Colorado, USA - Groundwater A2 (SPAdes) (version 2) | ecosystem: Environmental > Aquatic > Deep subsurface > Groundwater | place: Rifle, Colorado...
TGAAAACGGGAAATGGGGGGAATTCCCCCGAAAAAGCGGCAAAAAAGCGAGGTGCGCTCAAAAAAAAGCCTCGGTGCAAACAGAAGTTGGGAGGAGCGTCTGAAAACGCGATTTATTCAGCGTCTCCCTAGCTTTCCAGATAATCGACCAGTATTCCGCTGGTCATCCGCAACCGCTGGCTGAGCAGCCGGGCGATCTCCAGCAGCAGCTTGGCCGACAGCGCCGGCTTTTCCTGCATGATGCGCTTGAAATTCTGCTGCGACAGCACGGCCAGCATCGAAGTCTGCACGACCACCGCGGTGGCGGAACGCGGTTCGCCGTCGACGATGGTCATCTCGCCCAAGCTGCGGCCCGGCAGCACGGTGCCGACGACCTTGTCGACGCGCTGGGCATCTTCTTTGCGAACCTCGAGCTTGCCTTCCAGCACGATGCACATGAAATCGCCACGCTCGCCTTCATGGAACAGCACGGTGCCGGGCGTGGCCCGGTAGAGCTGGATGTAGCTCGCCAGCGCCACGACCTGGGGCCAATCGAGATCCTTGAGCATGTGGGCGTTCTCGAGCATCGAGGCAATGCGGTCGGACGTAGCGATGCCCGACCCGAGTATCTCGAGTCCATCCAGAGCCGATCTTGTTTCGCTGCTCGCCATGTCGTTCTATCCGTTCCCTGACGCGATCAGGTGCTTTGTACCACGATTTTCGGGAACGCCGCGCTGTGATCCTGAGCCATATCCGCGACCTTGACGGCGATGCGGCGCGCAATCTGTTTGTAGACCTTCGCAATGTTGCCGTCGGGATCGGCCACGACCGTCGGTGCGCCGGAGTCGGCCTGTTCGCGGATGCGGATGTCCAGCGGCAGGCCGCCGAGGAATTCGGTGTTGTAATCGGCGCACATCTTCTCGCCGCCGCCGGCGCCGAAGATATGCTCTTCATGGCCGCAGTTGGTGCAGATGTGGGTGCTCATGTTCTCGACGATGCCGACGATCTTGATGCCGACCTTCTCGAACATCTTGAGGCCCTTGCGCGCGTCCAGCAGCGCGATGTCCTGCGGCGTGGTTACGATTACTGCCCCGGTGACCGGCACCTTCTGCGCCAGCGTCAGCTGCACATCGCCGGTGCCGGGCGGCAGGTCCACCACCAGATAGTCCAGATTGTCCCACTTGGTCTGGTGCAGCAACTGATCCAGCGCCTGCGTGACCATAGGACCGCGCCAAATCATCGGAGTGTCGTGCGCGTCGATCAAAAAACCGATGGACATCGCCTGCAGGCCGTGGCTCATCATCGGTTTCAGCGTCTTGCCGTCTTCCGATTCCGGCTGACCGGAGATGCCCAGCATGGTCGGCTGCGACGGGCCATAGATGTCGGCATCTAGGACGCCGACGCGCGCGCCTTCGGCGGCCAGCGCCAGCGCCAGATTCACCGCGGTGGTGCTCTTGCCCACGCCGCCCTTGCCGGAGGCGACGGCGATAATATTCTTCACTCCCTCGACCAGCTTCACGCCGCGCTGCACCGCATGCGGCACGACCTTGCTGGATACGTTCGCGTCAATTTTGCCTGCGCCCGGCAGCGCGGACTTGAGGTGACCTTCAATCATCTCCTTGATCTCGCCCCACACACTCTTGGCCGGGTAGCCGAGCAGGATATCCAGCGACACGTCGTTGCCGCTGACCTTGACGTTCTTGACGGACTTGCCGCTGACAAAATCCTTCCTGGTATTCGGATCGATGAGGTTCTTCAACGCGCCCTGCACGTCGGCTTCGGTAAAGCTCATGGCTCACTCCATAGGTAATCGAAGATGCGATTCTACCAGTTAGCCGCATGATCTCGCTGGCCTGAATGCCCCGCAACGAGTGGCCGAAACAGACATCTGGCTGGCGGCGGATGCTGGCCGACGCGCCCGTGAGGCAGCAAAAAACGACAATATCCGGGCGGCTGGCAAGCCAATTTTTGGCTGCCAACGCCGTCCTGCTCGATAAATGATGCAAAAGGGGCTTGCCAGCCGGCTCAATATCCTCAACAATCCGCACCGGCTTTTCAACACAACCCAAGGGAGAACTGACTATGAACCGCAAAGAACTGATCGACGCACTCGCAGAAAAGACCGGCAGCACCAAGGCCGACGCAGACCGCAACATCGCGGCCCTGATCGACATCGTCACCGCCACCCTGAAGAAGGGCGACAGCATTGCTCTGGTTGGCTTCGGCACGTTCGAAGTACGCAAGCGCGCAGCGCGCACCGGCCGCAACCCAGCTACTGGCGCAGAACTGAAGATCAAGGCATCCAAGGTTCCGGCATTCAAGGCTGGCAAGGCATTGAAGGATGCAGTCAACGGCGCGAAGAAGTAATTCCGTTCGACCGATTCAAAGGCAAGACGCCCCGGAAACGGGGCGTTTTTGTTTTGTGTCAGACAAAGTCTGTGTGCCAGACACCGCTATCTACCAGGCAAATTCATCGACAGGCCGGACGGCTTATTTTCGCCGCGCCGTCATCAGCGAGCAAACCACACCTGCTGCCAGGATCGCTAACACCAGCAAATCCAGGGTCAGCCCGCGGGCGGACGCGCCATCCTTTCCAGCACATGGCGCGCCATGCCCTGCGCCAATTCCTGTTCGCCCATGAATACCTTGCCTACCTGCTCCTGCGGCTTCCTCGTCGCTGTGGGTGCGCAACACCACTTCAATGCCCGGATTCAGCATGCGAGCGGTCGTCACCATCTTGCGCACATTGAAGGTGTCCGGCGTGGCGATGACCAGCATACTTGCCCGTGCGATATGCGCCTGGATCAACACCGCCGGTTCGGAGGCATCGCCCGAGACAGCGGGGATATGTTGCGTACGCAACGTCTCTACCAGTTCGCGGTTCTGTTCGGCGACCACAAACGGGATGTTACGTTCGGCGAGCACATCGGCAATACGGCGCCCGACCCGACCATAACCAATGAGCACCACCTGGCCGCTCAGGAGCGATTGCTCGACAGACATCGGCAGTTGCGCCAACGGATCGTCGCGCAGCTCCAACTTTCGCGCCAGCGAAGAGCGCATGCGCAGCCATGCCTGTAGCGGGGCGATGGCGGTGAAGGCCAGCGAATTGAACGCAATCGAAATCAGCGCTCCCGCCAAAATCAGGCCATATCCCTGCTGCGGCAACAGCCCCAAGGTCACCCCCATACCGGCGAGGATGAATGAGAATTCGCCGATCTGCGCCAGGCTTGCGCCAACGGTGAGCGCCGTATTCAACGGATAACGGAACGCCAGTACCAGCATAATCGCGGCCAGTGTCTTGCCGATCATGATGATAGCGGTCACCGCAAGCACCTTCGCGGGCTCATCGACAAGCACCTGCGGATCGAACAGCATACCCACCGAGACAAAAAACAATACCGAGAAAGCGTCGCGCAACGGCAGCGATTCGTCTGCCGCACGATGACTGAACTCCGACTCGCGCATCATCATGCCGGCGAAAAATGCGCCCAACGCAAACGAGACACCGAACAACATGGCCGAGCCGTAGGCCACACCTACGGCAGCTGCGATCACGCACAGCGAGAACAACTCGCGCGATCCGGTGCGCGCCACTTGCCAGAGCAACCACGGAAACAGCCGACGCCCGGCGACCAGCATCAATGCAATGAATGCGGCCACCTTGGCGAGCGTAATGCCGAGCGAAATCGACATGTCTGCGACAGACGGCATTTCGCCGGGCGTCGTGCTATTGCCCGACAAAACCGCCAAGGCCGGCAGCAGCACCAACACCAGCACCATCGCCAGGTCCTCGACTATCAGCCAGCCCACTGCAATGCGGCCATTGATCGATTCGAGCACCCCGCGCGCCTCCAGCGCGCGCAGCAACACGACCGTGCTGGCCGCCGACAAAGAGAGCCCGAATACCAGCGCTGCGCCCATGTCCCAGCCCCAGAACATTGCAGTGGCCAATGCCCATCGCCGTAGCCGCCAATATTTGCACCAAAGCGCCAGGCACCGCAATACGCCGCACTGCCAGCAAGTCGTTGAGAGAAAAGTGCAGGCCGACGCCGAACATGAGCAGCATCACACCGATTTCGGCAAGCTGGCGAGCAAGCTCGATGTCCGCGACAAACCCCGGCGTGGCCGGTCCGATGAAGATGCCAGCCAGCAGATAGCCTATCAGCGGAGGCATATGCAGACGCGCGGCAACAAAGCCAAGAAGCATCGACAACCCCAAGGCTGCGACGATAGTTGTAATCAGGCTGATGTCATGGGGCATTCAGTCAACTCCCATCGAGTTATTGGAAGTTTGCTCGACTGCGACTACAGTGAGCCGGAGCATGAGCGATGCCTGCAACATCGCTGGCGCATCAACTCTCAGTAAATGGCGCCAGGCTCGCGAGCGAGACCTTCCCCACGCGCCCGCCTGCAGGCTGGCGCCAGCGGGAAGAGATCGGGGATGGCCCAATTGCCAATACCCGTTAGCTTAACCAGAAGAGGGACTATGCGATAAATGCCAAATCACTGATAGTCGATATTCTGCTCATCTCCCGCGAAATTTTTCTGTATCTCGATGAGGACTGATTTGACACTGGCTTTGGACAGGATTTTTTTGATGATGGTATTCCTGTATTCGTCCATGCGCTCGCGCAGTATGGGCTGATATTCAGGCGGAGCCTGGTTCAGCAGCTCATTCCATCCGGCATCGATATCGGGCCGTGTTGCACGGGCGAGACGAATCAGGCTTTCGAGTTCTTCCTGTCCGGTGCGGGCGACGATACGGCCCTCACCCGCAATCGCAAAAATCACGGCGATTGCGATAACGGCATAAGCATCCATGTCTACGCCTCTGACGGGGCCGGCGTAATGTTTTTTTCGCAGCCATTTCGCGCAATCGATGATGGCCTGGATGTTCTTCCGGTCCAGCAATTCATGGTTATAGATACGATCCCCTGTCCATGCCGTAGCGGGATCGGCGCGGCATATCTGCGCAAACAGCAGCTTGATATCGAGCTGCTGTTTGTGAGGATCGTTGTCGAAATCCGTGACAAAGGCCGTGTAGGGCAGGGCGGACAAATCCTTGATATGCCGAAAGCCCATCTGGAAAACATATTCCGCACCGTGGTGCAGCAGGAAGGACAACTGTGCATCGCCGTCTTCGGGGAGATTCGCCTGGCTGATGCCCAGCGAAATGCATCCCATCGTCAGATAAAACGCATCGAGCAGGCCGTCCGCAGTCCGTTCATTGGTGAATTTTCTGGCGACGAGCACATTGATGCCGCTGAGTTCATCCAGCAGGATCTGCGCCGCCTCCCGATTATCGACACGTCGTGCGAGCGCTTCGATCGCCTGGACTAAATGGGGCGGGCGCGTGTCGAGATGGGCGAGTTGCATGGCTGGTTTTTCGTTAACTTGCTACGTCTAGGTGTATCACGCAAAAATATCCTCACCCAGACTTGGGCGAGCACCTTTCTTCGGAGTGCCGACAGACTTGCTCGGCACTTGCCTGCGCAGACGCAACAGCAAATCGTGAGTAGTTCGGGCCAGGGCGTAATCATGGCCGTCTTCTTCGTCATCACCCTCTTCAGACCTCGCGCGCAACTGACTCTCGCCCGGCTGCCAGTCCGGAAATATCTCGAACAACACCCGATCCCATGCATCGGAATCGCTGCGGGCGATTTCCAGTGCGAGCGGAATCACATCGTGATCGGAAGTCGTCTGGCCGCTGCTAAGCGCGCCGCGCGAGTGGATGTCATTGGCGAGTTCGATAATCTCCCCGGTGGCCGTCGAGAACAGCACGGCAAAAGCCGTCGTGCCCCAATCGGTCGACAGGGCCTCGTGGATCAGCGCGGCGCGCCGTCCCGCATCGTCGCTGGAGAAAATGACGCCATGGACATGTGCGAACAGCGACTCGGTCAACACCTCCGGCTCGTCTTCGATCATGTCCTCGCTCCAGATCGCCGCGAAATAGGCCAGGCTCTCGGCCCACGCCTTGGGTGAGATCAACAGCGTGGCCAACGACAACTTGCCGCCATCGAAAGCAGACAAATGCATCGCAGCCACTTGCGGCTCCAGCGTGTCCAGCACCGCAACCACGGCCAGATCGCCGAATTGCTCCGCCGTATCGCTGATCGCCTCTTCCGCATGATCGGAAGAGCCGGCCAGAACCAGTTCGGTTACCTGGCGGCTGATCGCGGGAAAGTTTGTGTTATCAGCCATTCCCATCCTCGCGCTTGTCGAACAAATCGATCACATCCTGCCCCGGCACGTTGCGCTCCAGCTCTTCTTCATCGTCCATATTCTTGAAGCTGTCTTCTTCTTCCTGCAGGGCGTCGAGCGACTCGTCCGCACCAGTCCAGCGCTTGGCATTCTTGAACAAGAATGCCGTAACGATCGCCTTGCGCGCCAACTCCGGGTTCTTCGCGGCAACGGCAGCCAAAGCCTTGCTGGCCCCCGCGTGCGCACAAGACACCATGGCGACCGCAGATGCGGCATCGCCCCCGTCATATTCTTTGCACTGCGCGAACAGTCCTGCCGGATCGTCGAAGCGCAGGTGGTCGACCAGTGCGAAGCTCAACAGATTCACATCGTCGATGTCCGTGCCTTTCGCGTATTCGTCAATCAACGATGCAACGACTTGCGCATAGGTGCGATGGTCTGGCGGATCGCCCAAGGTGTCTTCGATCTGGATGCCCAATTCGCGCGACTGATAGGCAAATTCGTGATGGATATTTTCGTTCATGAGTTTTGTGTCTTAAGGTGATTAATGGTTATCTGGCGGCACAACAACACCGCAGCGCTCGAACAATGAATGCCACAAAGCGCGCGCCTCGTTATCCGGATCGATGATGATGCGATTGTTCAGGCTCTGGTTGTATTCGGCCCGTTTTTTGGGGTCCGAGAGCAACTCATACGCCGTCTTGATTGCATTGAACCGGCGCTCCGAACCGGAATGCGTATTCCTGTCCGGGTGATAGCGCATCGCAAGCGAGCGATATGCCTTCTTGATGTCATCGGCTGTCGCGGACGGTGAAACGCCCAGGATGTTATATAGATTTTCCAACGGGGACTCCTGTGAGGCAGCGATTTTACCGATTAACCATGAGTAACGGGGATTGCGATAGACAGCTGCCGCTAGACTCACTTACTGGCAAACAGGACCACAAGTCTGAAATGGTGCGCCCGAAGGGATAAATTCGGGCACCGGGAAGTACAACTACCCTTAAGAAAAATATTCGACATCAATATCTCGCGCATGGTGCAACACCCGAATAACCAGCAAGCCATCTGCCTCTGGCAAATAGAAAATGATGTAGTGGGTGCGCGTCGGGAAACTGCGCAGCCCATCTGCCAATTCCGGACGCGCCCTACCCATTTCAGGCTGATTACCCAGTATCGAAACCGTTGCCTGAATCGTGTCCAGAGACTCATCTGCCGCAACAAGATTTTCTTCTGCGATAGTCAGCCACAGTTCCAGCAGATCGGCTTCGGCTGAATCAGTAAAGCGAATGCGAGGCATCAAGCAGCAGTCTTGCGAGTTTGCAGCAGCTGGCGACCTTGTTGTTTCAGGCTGGCAAAATCAATCTCTTTTGCCCGGCCACTTGTTACATCGCTCAACCCATGGGCAATATCCTGGCGCAAGCTATCAAGCTGCGCAGTTTTAACCTGCTCATAAGCTTCAAACAATCTCAGCGCCTCACGAATCACCTCACTTGCCGAGCCATACATGCCGGACTCAACGCGCTGGCGCACACGCGCCTCTAATTCTGGTGGTAAAGATACGTTCATTGACATGGCAAATCCCCAAAAGAGACACGGGTGAAGTATGGCGGTTTATGCCATTAATTGCCACGCTTGAATAAGCAGCGTCCAGATTTGCATGCCCGGACAGAAAATAGAAAAGGCTTATTTCCCTTAAGAAATAAGCCTTTTCTGGAAATGGCTCGGCGTCAGTCACATTAATGGCGCAAAGTCGCGCCAATGCTTAACTTGCATAATACGACTAAACAAAATGCCCCCAATTGTGCCCCCAGAGGTAACGGACTAGGAGGCTTAAGTGGTGCAACTAAAGCCGCTGGATTATATCCCGCTGCTCACGCAACAGCGCGGACAATTCACGAAGCGTGGAGCGCAACCCGCCCTTGTATGCATTGCGTGACACCGCCGCCTTGCCTTCAGGTGTCCGCGCTCCGGTTGATCTAGCCCACGGCTGCCACTGCCTGATTTTTGCCGCCTGTTGCGCCCGTTGTTCGGGTGTCCAGTGTCTTGCCGCCATGCTGCACCTCTAATAGTTCGTTTGGCTGATTAATAGTTTTCCCCTCGTGCGCGCGCACACCCGTGCGCGTAGTGCTCGGATTACCGGGGGCGGGTGTGCCGTTGTTCACTTGCTGGTTGCCGCTGCCGTGATTGATATTTGCTTGCTTGGCGAACACCACGGGCGGGTTCTTGATCGCGGCCAATGTCTCAAGCGTTGCCCGGCACTGGCTCTGCGCCCGCAACGCCATCCGCATGAAGCCCTCAATGTGCGGCATACGTTCCTGCGCCATCGCCCGTTCGGTCAGCCGTGCAAAAAGCGTTTGCAGTGCCCCGGCCTGATTCATCAGCATGGCCTCGGCATGGACAAGGTCGCCGCGATTAGCCGCCGCCGCTTGTGTGCGTAACTCGTTTACCAAGCTGGGTACGTCCACATCATTGTGGATGTTGGTTTTGCCGTCCGCGCTGTTGATTACTCGATATGCCGCAAACTCCGGCGACGCTACCAGCCTGGCATATTTTGCAGCCGTCGCTTCCTTGGTTTCGTCTTTCCCGATTTGAATTTCGCAGCTCTTTCGTGCGAGTTCGCCTTGCTGTTGGCTCGCCTGCTTTTTCGTTGCCATGTTTCAACCTTTCTCAGTGTGCGTTCTGCGCATCACTGCAAACCGCCTACCCAACAAGATGCACCGGGATAGATGGTAATTCTATAGAGGGCTACGCCTGCCGTAGTAGAGAGGGCTTGAAAATTGCCCGCATAGCTACGCCTGCCGTAGTAGTGACGCCCCTTTTTCGGTTTCCTTACTACGCCTGCCGTAGCTATCTTGTGTGCTCAACTACGCCAGCCGTAGTAAGCGATGCGTTTTTCAACATGCGCGGAGCGATAACCGGGCGCGGGTCTTTCAACCTGTATGCGCTACGCGGAAACGATTGCGCGGTTATGTCCAGCTTGCCGCCGCAATCGTCCAGCGCGTACCACGTCAAAGCGAACAGAGCGCACTTGTTCGGAAACCCGCCTTTTCGTGTTTCAAAGATCAGGCCAGCTTCCAACAAGCTGCGCTTTGCATTGTTCAGCGTCTCTTCCGATTTCCAGCCGCGCGCTCTCATCAATGACTTAAACGCCGCGCACAAGTCGCCGTTGTTGTTGCCGCGATACTGTGCGGCAAGATCAAACAGCAACATGCGCGCATGAGCACTTAAGCCAAGGTAAGCCGCACCGTTCAGCACTGAAAACGGAATGGCAACATGCCCGCCGCTATCGCGCTTATCCGCTGCATTTTTGTATCGGCTTTTTGCCATTGCCTAGCCATCCGCCAATCGCGACAGGAAGCAATACAAGCCCCATGCCTCGATGATTGAGAGCGCGGCAAGGTCTGCGCCCATGCCAAGGTGCGAAAACCGCGCAGAGAGGCTTTGCAGCCGTTCCGGCCAGTCCAGGTTATTCATCGGACATGCTCCCCGGCTGCAACACATAGAGCGCGACACTGTGCAGCCCGCCTTCCTCCGTTGGGCGCATCACTCGCACCGTGTCTATCTGCTTGCCCTGTTCGCGCAGCTCGAAGATGCGCGCTGCTGGCATCAGAATATCCAGCCACTTGCGCGCCTCTAACGTGTCCACTGGTGCGAATAGCAATGCATGGTAGAGCCTCACGCATTGCGCCTCGGCAGAATTGGCGGGAAAGCGTTTTAGCAGCATGGCATAATGCTGGCGCTTCGCTTCATCAGCCGCCGGATTGGTTTGAGCGCCCCCGGCGGCTTTTTCATTTTCAAAATTCTCCATGATCGCCGCCCTCACTTTCCGGCCTGCGATGCGGCGATGCGCGATTGTGCCCACGCCTCAACGTCCGCCGCGTTCCATGCGGTGCAGTTTTCAGATAGCTTGATCGGCTTGGGGAATTTGCCAGCCTTGACCCATGCCCAGATACTTGAGCCGGACACTTCGAGCTTGGCTTTCAATTGCGGCAGTCGGTAGAACTGCGCGGGGTGTGGTGCGGTTTGTTGCGTTGCGTTACCCATGTTTGAACCTCTTAAGGTTGCCCAAGTCCGCCCTGTGCGGCCTTGCATGGTTACGCATTATTCACATAAAAAAATCTGGTTCGAGGCTTGCTGAAACGGATGAATTATTCCGGAAAAGTTCGCACATCCTTTTCTTCCGCTTTTTCACCAGCCTGTGCCGCCTTTTCATGGGCCGCCTGTGCCCCCAATGCATAGAGCGGGTTCATTCCGCGGTAGCTGCCTTTTCCAATTAAGCGCAATGCGAGGGGTTCAGTGGTTTTTCTTACCGCTTCCTCCCCTCCCTCACCGCGCGAAAAAATTGCGTCCGCCATCACGCGATTGGGAATGCTTGTCCCAGATTCCTTAGCCCATATGGTCAGATCGAACCAAGGCAGCACGCCCATTCTCGCCCATGATTCAAAGTCTGGTTTCCGGTATTGCTTTGATATTTTTGTTGTGTGTGTCTCACTGCGCGCCATTACTAACCATTGCTTGAAAGATTCAAGCAGTACGCTATCAGGCAAATCGAGATTAACTATCACGGCGGTCTGTTCATCACGCCTACGGCGATGCATGGTTTTAAGCAGCCAGCGGTTCGGCGCTTCACTGTACTGTATATCGAACATTTCGCCCGATTCGTAGATGGGCTTGTCCATCCAACTTTTGTGAGGATAACGTCTGTCAGTATTGTTAAAGTCAAAAATATCAAACTGAGTTAGTTGCCCCCACCACCGGCGAGAATACTCGCGCCTTCCCTTGGATATAGAAGACTCCTGCATCCTCAGTTCGCGCACTGTCATTGGGTGGACTCCAAGGGAGTAATGCGGCCTTCCGTCGTCTTTAAGGTCGCATAACAAGCCTCCGTAGAAATGCGATGTCAAATGAGGGTCGCTCAGTACATCAACAATTGGGTTTTCGCGGATGATGTCCAGCCCCCTAACAAATCCTTTTCCAAGCTCTGAGGGCTTGTCGTTTTTCCATCCCTCCCATCGCGGTGACCCCATCAAAGTGAAGCAATCTTTTCTTACTGCCAATTGCTCGTACCACCCTGCCGCATCAAGAGATTTTGCAGCCTCGTATTTTTCTAGGCTGAACCATTTCGGAAGTTCGGAAATATGCTTTATTAACTTCGCCATCTCGCTTCCCTTTCACGCTTCGCCCCTCAAATAGAACCCACGCCAGCGGAGAAGGGGGGCCGTTTTCGCCCCGTCGGGCTAGGCGTGGAAACTCGTTACGCGGCCAGCCGCGTTTTCCACTTACCCTTGGTTTCTTCGGCGATGATTTGATCGTGGCCTTGCTGGTCTATTTCATTGATGCGTTTGATCGTGGCTTGGATTGGGGCATTGCCGTTTTCGTGTTCGACATAAATCAGGCGTAACAGTCTGTCCGCCGTTTTTGGCAAGCGACCTATCTTTTCCCATTTCGCAACAGCTTGATCGGTAACCCCCATCAGTTCGCCAAGGCCGCGTTGGGACATGCCCATTTCCTTGCGTAGGTAACGTACTTCCGTTCCTGTCAGGTGTGGCTTGTTTGCCAGTGCTTGGGCGATGGCGCGGTGCAACCCATCCACGTCGTGAATGGAAACGCCTTCGCCATATTTCGTTTTTCTCACGGTGTATCCGTTTGCCAACCAGATATTGCGCAAGCCACTTTCGAGGTAGTGGTAGGCATTTTTCATTTTTTCTTTTCCCATTCAATCCATGACAGTCACAACAACGGCCAAGTCGCCGTCTTCCTGTTTTTCGATGGCGACCGCGACCTTGACCCTGTCTCCCGCATATTGGTGTAACAGCGTCGCTTTCCAATCACCATGGATGGTGAGGTGTGCGGGTTCGCTAATTTGCCCCTTGCGCAGACATTCCAGCACTTGCCGCAAGTTGATCCTGCGCTGCACCATGCGCTTCTTGGCGTGGGGTGTCAGGTACACGCGGTGGCTATCCTTTGCAATGGCGCGCAACCTTTTCAGGAAGCTAGCATCGGAAAGTGGTAGTGTCCTTACAGTCCCCATAACAATTAGCTTTGACCTATACAGTTTATAGGTTGAAACAGGGAAGTCAATCCCCGGTTAAAACATCTGCCTGATCGCTTTGCGCTGAACGGTTTCATTGTGCTTACGTTGCGGTTCATGCGTGCAATGCTATCACTTGCGCCGACCTGTAGCCTTCGGTATGCGGCTCATAGTCCGCCCACTTAGGCAGTTTGCCTCCTTGCTGCATCACATCCAGCGTGTCAGCCCAGAACTGCATCATGGCCTTGCGATACTCCATGTAGTCCGCCCGGTTATATGCGGCGCGCACTTGGTCTCTGTCGCCGTGCGCCAGTTGCGCCTCGATCATGTCGGGGCGGATCGTGCCCAGATTGTTGAGATACGTTGAAGCAACCGTGCGGAAGCCGTGCCCGGTCATGCGGCCTTTGTAGCCGATATTCTCTATGACCTTCAGCACGGTGTTTTCGCTGATTACCGCGCCGTTGCCATTCCGGTTGGGAAATAACGCCGGCAAATGACCCGTAAGCGGCTGCAAAGCCTTAATCATCTCCACCGCCTGCCGCGACAATGGCACGGTGTGCGGCTGGCGGGCTTTCATGCGTTCGGCGGGGATCACCCAAAGGGCGGCATCTAAATCGAACTCGCACCACTGCGCGCCGCGCACTTCACCCGTGCGAACAAACGTCAGCATCAGCAAGCGCGTGGCGGCAAACACGATAGGGCTGGATTTGGCGCGTTCCTGATATTCGGCAAGGGCGCGCAGGAATTGCGGCATCTCCTTCGCTTCCAATGCGGCCATGTGTTTCACCTTCGGGGTGGGGGCTAATACCTCGCGCCCGATGCCCGCCGCCGGGTTGAGCCGTGCGCGTCCGCTGCCAATCGCAAAGGAAAACACGGCGCGCACCCGCTGCAATACCCGCGCCCGAATTTCAAACGTGCCCCGCGCTTCGAGTGCGCGCAGTATGTCCAGCACGTCAGGGGTTTCGATCTCGGCCAGCGGACGATGCCCAAATTTTGGGAATACTTCGCGCTCCAGTGTGTTGATCCAGTCGGTTGCGTGATGGTCAGACCACATCGGCGTTTTGAGCGCGTGATACTCGCGGGCGATGGCCTCGAATGAGTTAGCCGCCGATATTTTGGCTTGGCGCTTTTGCGCCTGCTTCACTGCGCCGGGATCGCTGCCATTGGCTAACAGCTTGCGCGCATCATCACGCCGCCCGCGTGCATTGGCTAGAGAGGTGTCGGGATAAACCCCCAGCGCCAGCCGTTTCTCCTTGCCCGCGATGCGATACTTGAGCCGCCAATACTTCGAGCCGTTGGGCATCACTTCAAGATACATCCCGCCGCCGTCCGCCATCTTGTAGGGCTTGGCTTCCGGTTTTGCTTTCAATACCGCTGTATTGGTCAGTTTCATGGCGCACCACCTCGCTGGGGGCATATTTTTTGCGCTGGGGGCACAAGTGCTGGAATTATGCCCCCAGAGTTCCCGCGATTGCAATAGACGGGGAAAGACGGCGCAAAACAAAAAACCCGCCAATCACAAGGAGTTAAGCGGGTTTCGTGTACTGCATTAGACGGGGTAAAACAGGAATCTGGTGCGCTCGGCGGGAGTCGAACCCACGACCCTTGGCTTCGGAAACCAATACTCTATCCAGCTGAGCTACGAGCGCGTACTTTGGAGGCGCGCAGCATAGCGTTTTTTACCCGCCCAGTCCAACGCAATAAGCCCGGTTAAACGCGATCAGCCCGGAATACAGGCCAGCCCCTGCGAGTGGCATACATAGCCCTTTGCGTAGATCAGCGCCACCCACAGCCAGAACAGCAGGAAGAAGCTGGCCAGTCCGAGATGCGAGTCGGCGATGAAGCGCGGCGTGATGGCGCGCGCAATTTTCAGGATGGGGCGGGTGACGACCTGGAGTAACCGATACACGAAATTGTCCTGACGCGTCTTACCGGACAGCAAACCGATCACCCCTTGGGCAAACAGCACCATTCCGGCGATTTCAACGATCGCCTTGAGCGCAGTGACAACGAACAATTCGAAGGAAAACATGACAGGCTTGCCGATTGAAAAATAGCGTCGAATTTTATCACTCTGACGCAAGCAAACATTCGCCTGCTAGCGGATATATGAACGCACACGCCGCTTGCGATCTACTCATGACACGCCATCCGATCCTGAATACCGGACGCGCCTATTTGGCTGTCATATCGCTTTCGAAAAAACCCTCCCCCAAAGTGGGGAAAACGGGGGAGGGACAGAGGAACGCACTTACCGGTGATGCCGCGCACATTGCATGCACAGGGGGAGGAGCGGCGGCCGGACTCACCTCGATCCGGCTGCCGTGGTCGCCAGCTTTTTAAGGCTTGGCAATTTCTTTCTCGGCCAACCTGCGCCAGGTATCGATCACCGTGTCCGGATTCAGCGACATGGTCTGTATGCCCGTTTCCACCAGCCACTCGGCGAAATCGAAATGGTCGGACGGGCCCTGGCCGCAGATGCCGACGTACTTGTCCAGACGGTTGCAGGTGGAGATCGCCATCTTCAGCAGGGCCTTCACCGCCGGATCGCGCTCGTCGAAACGGTCCGCCACCAGGCTGGAGTCGCGATCCAGACCCAGCGTCAGTTGCGTCAGGTCGTTGGAGCCGATGGAGAAGCCGTCGAAGTGTTGCAGGAACTCTTCGGCCAACAGCGCGTTGGACGGGATCTCGCACATCATGATCAGGCGCAGGCCGTTGTCGCCGCGCTTCAGGCCGTTCTTCTCCAGCGTCGCGACGACTTCTTTCGCCTCGTTAACGGTGCGCACGAAGGGAATCATCAGTTCGACGTTGGTGTAGCCCAGCTTTTCGCGCACGCGCTTCATCGCGCGGCATTCCAGCTCGAAGCAGTCGCTGAAGTTGGGCGCGACGTAGCGGCCCGCGCCGCGGAAACCGATCATCGGGTTCTCTTCCATCGGCTCGTAGATCTCGCCGCCGATCAGCTTGCGGTACTCGTTCGACTTGAAGTCGGACATGCGCACGATGACCTTCTTAGGCCAGAACGCCGCGGCCAGCGTCGCCACGCCTTCGGTGATTTTCTCGACGTAAAACTCTTCCGGGTTGGCATAGCCCGCGGAGCGTTGCAGCACGGCCTCGTGCAGCTTGCCCGGCAGCTTGTGGTGCTCCAGCACCGCCTTGGGGTGGATGCCGATCAGGTTGTTGATGATAAATTCGAGACGCGCCAGACCCACGCCCGCCGACGGCAGTTGCGCGAACTCGAACGCCAGCGTCGGGTTGCCGACGTTGAGCATCAGCTTGACCGGAATCGCCGGCAGCTCGGCCTCGTCGTGCACGACCACGTCGAAGTGCAGCTTGCCGTGATACACGTAGCCGGTGTCGCCTTCCGCGCAGGACGCGGTGACGATCTCGCCGTCCTGCAGCGCGGTGGTTGCATGGCCGCAGCCGACGATGGCCGGGATGCCCAATTCGCGCGCGATGATCGCCGCATGGCAGGTGCGCCCGCCGCGATTGGTGATGATGGCGGAGGCCTTCTTCATCACCGGCTCCCAGTTCGGGTCGGTCATGTCGGTGACCAGCACGTCGCCGGCCTGTACCTTATCCATCTCGGCGGTGCTCTCGACGATGCGCACGCGGCCCGCGCCTATCTTCTGGCCGATCGCGCGGCCTTCGACCAGCACTGTGCCGCGCTGGTGCAAGCGATGCTTCTCGGTGCCGCCGCTGGAGGTTTCGTTCGACTTCACCGTTTCGGGACGCGCCTGCAGGATGTAGAGCTTGCCATCCAGTCCGTCCTTGCCCCACTCGATGTCCATCGGGCGACCGTAGTGCTGCTCGATGGAGACGGCGTAGCGCGCCAGTTGCAGCACGTCCGCGTCGCTGATGGAGAACGTGGCCTGATCGGCGGCGGGAACCGGCTCGATGCGGCAGGAGCGACCGGCGGAACGCTGCTCGTCGAACACCATGCGCTGCTGCTTGGAGCCGAGCGCGCGGCGGATCACCGCCGGGAAGCCCGCCGCGAGTTGCGGCTTGTGCACGTAGAACTCGTCCGGATTCACCGCGCCCTGCACCACCATCTCGCCCAGACCGAACGACGAGGTGATGAACACCGCATCGCGGAAACCGGACTCGGTGTCCAGCGTGAACATCACGCCGGATGCGCCCAAGTCGGAGCGCACCATGCGCTGCACACCGGCGGAAAGCGCCACATCGGCGTGGGTGAAGTCCTTGTGCACGCGATAGGAGATCGCGCGGTCGTTATACAGCGACGCGAACACTTCGCGGATCGCGTGCAGGATGTTTTCGATACCCTGGATGTTCAGGAAAGTCTCCTGCTGACCGGCGAACGAGGCGTCCGGCAGGTCTTCGGCGGTCGCCGAAGAACGCACCGCGAAGCTGCCTTCGCCTTCCGCCACCAGTTGGTCGTAGTGGGTGTGTATCTCTTGCTCCAGACGCTCGGGCAACGGCGCTTCGACGATCCAGCCGCGAATCTTGCGTCCGGCCTCGGCCAGCGCCGCGACGTCTTCGATATCCAGCGTCTCCAGCGCCTGCTCGATGCGCTTGTCCAAACCCTCATGCGCGAGAAAATCGCGATAAGCCTGCGCCGTGGTGGCGAAACCGCCGGGTACATGGACGCCGGACGAACTCAGGTTGGAGATCATCTCGCCGAGCGAGGCGTTCTTGCCGCCCACTTCCGGAATATCGGCGATACCCAGTTGCTGGAATGGAATGACGTAAGGTTGCATGGCCTAACTCCTGTTATGTTGAACTACGTTTCTCTTCTACCGAATCTAGAATCCGGCAACATTCCAGATACCGGACGAACCGGAACCCAATGTAGGTCGGGCTATGCCCGACATGGTGGGCATAGCCCACCCTACGGTTACTGCAATTTCTTCTACCGAATCCGGGACCCGGCATATCCTTTAAACAACGATCAATGCTTTTCTTTCTTGCACACCGACTCGCCGCAACTGTGGTTGCCGCAGCCGCAGCCCTTGCCTTCCTCGCGCAACGCGCCGAACTCCGGATGGCGGTCGGCATAGCGCTTGGCGGCGGCGCGAACCACCAACCATCCCGCGTACAAGCCAAACACGATCAGCACTGTCTGTAGATAAATCATTCTCCCGCTCCCAGTCCGGCGAAGCCCATGAAGGTCAGCGACAGCAAGCCCGCGAGGATCAGCGACAGCGCGGTGCCCTGCATCAGCGTCGGCACGTTGGCGAGCTGCAACCGTTCGCGCAGCGACGCCATCAGCACCAGCGCCAGCGTGAAGCCCGCGCCGCCGCCGAACGAGAACGCCAGCGATTGCGACAGGTCGTATTCGCGCGCAGTCTGGAACAGCGCCACGCCCAGCACCGCGCAGTTGGTGGTGATCAGCGGCAGATAGATGCCCAGCGCGCGGAACAGCGCGGGGCTGTATTTCTTCATCACCATCTCCACCAGCTGCACCGACGAGGCGATCACCACGATGTAGGAGATCAGGCGCAGGAACTCGAGGTTGAAATAGCCCAGCAACTGGTTCAGGCCGTAGGCGCACAAGGACGCGACCAGCATCACGAACGTCGTCGCGATACCCATCGGAAGAGCCGTGTCCAATCGCCCGGACACGCCGAGGAATGGGCACAGGCCGAGGAACATCGCCAGCACGAAGTTGTTGGTGAGCAGCGTGCTGATGAAAATCAGGCTGACAGAATCATTCATGGCTATGTCCTCCTTCGATTGCAGCCTTCCTGCTGCGCAGCAGCGAGAACAGCAGCAGCCAACCGCCCAGCACGAAGAAGCCGCCCGGCGGCAACACCATCACCACCCAGGGCTGGAACTGCTCGCCGAACAGCGTGATACCGAACAGCTTGCCAGCGCCCAATATCTCGCGCGTCGCGCCCAGCGCCAGCAGGCCGATGGTGAAACCGATGCCCATGCCCAGCGCGTTGACCACCGATTTCAGCGGCGGATTTTTCGACGCATGCGCCTCGGCGCGGCCGAGGATGATGCAGTTCACCACGATCAGCTGAATGAACGCGCCCAGCGCCTCGTACAGCTTCAGGCTCACCGCCTGGATCAGGTAATCGACCAGCGTCACGAAGGTGGCGATGATCACGATGTAGGTCGCGATGCGCACTTCCTTGGGCACGACATTGCGGATCAGCGACACCAGCAGGCAGGAACTGACCAGCACGAAAGAAGTGGCGAGCCCCATCGAGATCGCATTCTCCGCGGAGACGGTGACCGCCAGCGTCGGGCACATGCCCAGCACCATCACGAACACCGGGTTCTGCCGCCAGATGCCTTCCATGAAGGTGTCGAAGGTGATTCCTTCGTCGGCTTGTTTGCTCAGGCTCATGGTTTCAACTCCGCGATATGTGGAACCAGCAACGGCAACAGTTTCTGCGCGCTCTCGTTGATGCCGCGGCCGACCGCCTTGGACGTGACCGTAGCACCCGCGATGGCATCGATCTCCCAGGCGTTCTGCTTGCTGCCGTGCTTGACGACTTTCACCGCATTCGCCAGCGCCTTCATCTCGGCGTTGACGCGCACGTCGAGCGCCTCGAAGTTTTGCAGGAAGGCCTTGTCGGTGATGATCTTGTCGCCTATGCCCGGCGTCTCGCGCATGGACACTACGCCGATGCCGATGATGCACTGGCACTTCGCGTCGTAGCCGTACAGCACGCGCACCACGTCGGCGTAACCCTTGCCGGCGGCCTCGGCGGCGATGCCCTTGAGCGCGCCGGCTTGGTCGTAGGCGGCATAAAACTTCACGCCGCCCTCGGGCATCGCGCCCGTCAGCGGCTGGATGCCCGTCGGCGTCGCGGCGTATTCGCGCACGCTCGCCGCACCCGGCAGCACCTTGAACACCGCGCGTTCCAGCGTGATGCGCTTGTTCTCTGCGATGGCGTCCTGCGTGCCCTCGAATGCGCCGACGATGAGCACGCCGCAGACGGTGGCGACCATCACCATCGTGGCGATCATCTTGCCGCCGGGCGTCGTCTGGATTTGTGTCGGCTCGTTCATTTGTTCCTCCGCTGGCGGGTGCCGAATACGCGCGGCTGGGTGTACTGGTCGATCAGCGGCGTCAGCGCATTGCCGAGCAGGATCGCGTACATCACCCCTTCGGTCAGTCCGCCGAAATAGCGAATCATCACCGTCACCACGCCGATCAGCGCGCCGTATATCCACACGCCCACCGGCGTCACCGGCGAGGTCGCCAGATCGGTCGCCATGAACAGCGCACCCAGCATCAGGCCGCCCGAGAACAGCACGAGATGGATGGGCGGATAAGTCACCGGGTCATACATGCGAAACACCCAAGCGACCAGCAGCGCGCTGCCGAGCACCGCCACCGGGATGCGCCAGTCCATGAAGCGACGCGCGATCAGGTACAGGCCGCAGGCAACCAGCAGGACGGCGGACGTTTCGCCGGTCGAGGCGCTGACCGCACCGGTCAGCAAGTCCTCGAACGGATAGGCGAAGTGCTCGAATTTCCAGCGCGCCAGCGGCGTCGCGCCGGTGAAGCCGTCGACCGACGCCTGCGCGACCCAGTGGACGTTGTCGTTCGGCATCATGAACGGCAGCGTCAGCGTGGACGGGATGAACTCGGTGAAACGCTGCGACGCGTAGGCCGGCACCCAGATCGTGATCGCGGTCGGGAACGCGGCCTGCACGAAGGCACGACCGATCAGCGCCGGGTTGAACAGGTTGTGTCCCAGACCACCGAACATCGCCTTGCCGATGGCGATGGAGACGAAGGCGGCGACGACGCCCATCCACAGCGGGAAGGCGGGCGGCAGCGTCAGCGCCAGCAGCAGACCGGTGATGACAGCACTCCAGTCGCCCAGCGTGCTCGCCTCGCCGGAGGCGCGGTTGAGCCAGCGCTCGGTGAACAGACAGCTCGCGGTCACCGTCACCAGCAGCGCCAATGCCGACAAGCCGTATTGCCACACCGAGAACGCGCAGATCGGCAGCAACGCCAGCACCACATGAAACATGATGCGCTCGACGCTACGGTCGCTGATCAGATGGGGCGATGTGCGTAACTTCATACTCATGCCGTTGCCCTTTCACGGTTGACTGCCTTGGCGATGCGGAACTGCTGCACCAAGGGGATATGCGAGGGGCAGACGTAGCTGCAACAGCCGCACTCGAAGCAGCGGTCCAGGTTGTAGCGCTCCGCCATCACTTCGTATTCGCGCTTAGCCGCCAGCAAACCCAGCTGCGACGGATTCAGGAACTTCGGACAGACGTTCACGCACTCGCCGCACTTGATGCAGGCATAGCTGCGCTGCGCTTCCGCCGTCGCCTCGGCGAAGGCGAGCACGCCCGAGGTGCCCTTGGTGACCGGCACGTCCAGCGACGAGATGGTCATGCCCATCATCGGGCCGCCGAGGATGATCTCCTTCGCGTTGCTGGAAGCACCCACCTGCTCCAGCAAAAAGCGCAGCGGCGTGCCGATGGGCACGATATAGTTGCCGGGCTTCTTCACCGCCGGCCCCGCCACGGTCAGCACGCGCTCGACCATGCCCTCGCCCGCGGGCAGCAGGCGGCCGAGATAAGCCAGCGTCATCACGTTGTTCATCAGCACGCCGATGGACGCGGGACGTTGCCCGGCGGGGATCTCGCGGCCCAGCAATGCGTAGATGATGGTGTCTTCCGCGCCTTGCGGATACTTGGTTTCCAGCGCCTGCACGGTGATCGTGCCGTCGGCCGGCAATGCGGCCTGTATCGCCGCGATGGCGTCCGGCTTGTTGTCTTCCACGCCGATGATGGCGCGCGGTGCGCCGCTGATCTTCAGCGCGTAGCGGATGCCGCGCAGCAGGTCCTGCGTGCGCTCCACCATCACGCGATGGTCGCAGGTCAGGAAGGGTTCGCATTCCGCGCCGTTCACTACCAGCGTGTCGATCACCGCGTCCGCGGGTACGTTGAGTTTGACGTGTGCGGGGAAGGTCGCGCCGCCGAGCCCCGCGATGCCCGTGCTCTGGATCGCGGCGAGCAAGGCTTGCTTGTCCAGCGACTCGACATCGCGCGGCGCGCCCACCCGCACCTCCTGGCTGTCGGCTTCGTACACGCGGATGGTGATGGAGTCCACCATCTTGCCGCTGGCCGCCGGCATCGGCCCTATGGCCTCGACCACGCCGGTGGCCGGCGCGTGCACCGGCAGCGACATCACGCCGTCCGCGGTGGCGATGACCTGGCCGCGCAGCACTTCCTGACCGACGCTCACGCAGCACAAGGCCGGTTTGCCGATATGCTGCGACAGCGGCACGACCAATTTCGGCGCGAACGCCATGCGCTTGATCGGCAGGCTCCCGGTCTCCTTGTGGTAGACCGGATGGATGCCGTGCTCGAAGGTCGCCGCGCGTTTGAAGAAAGGCAGTCTCATATCAGTTGAACTTCGCCGCCCTGGCCTTCAGCTTGTCGAGGTTGGGTTCGCTGGGGTTCCAGGGTGTGCCGGGGTGGATGACGCCGGCGGTGCATTTTTCCGCCGCTTTAACAATTTCCAGGAAGCTGCCTGCTTTCGGGTTGCGGATAACGACTTTTTTCGATTCATCGTAGCCAAACACTTTCGGATTGATGTTGATACATTCGTCGCAGGCCGTGCATTCCGGCGTGTCGACCCACACTGCTTCATAGCCATCGGCATTCGCGGCGGCTGCGACGGGAGTTGCCGGCTGAGCCGCGGCTCCCCCGGTCAGACCGGAAGACAGTTGCTGGATCAGTTCCTGGCGCACGCGGTCGGCGATGGCGGCCTCGTCGGCAGCCTGTGCGCGACCGAGTCCGGCCACGTCCTTGAGCTGTTTCCAGAACTGCATGCGTTCCTCGCAGGAGCGCACCATTTCCACCGACACCAGCACGCGCATCAACCGGTTCTTCTTGTCCACCGACCAGATGAACGGGAACTTGCCGTCGCGCTCGTCTTCGGACAATTTCAGGAAGTCGCCCAGCAACACCTGATCGTCGTTCCAGCTATCCGGCGCGGCCTTCTTGAACTGCTTGGCGAAGCGGCCTTCGCTCAACGCGAAATCGGCGAAGGTCATCGCCAGCGTCATCGACTGTTTGCCCGACTCGTCCACATAGTCGAGCTTGTAGCTCGGCCAGTCTGCATCCAGCGACGGATTGCCTTCCAGCGTGACGCACTCGGAGAAGGTGTCGCCCAGATCCGGGTTGTAGCGGAACAGCGGGAAGGCGCGCGACTCGACGGCCATCTTGCTCTGCGCCACCGCGCTGTTGTCGCCCACGCCATGCTCGGGCGGGCACACCGCATACACGTTGAACAGCGCCGGACGGCGGCTGTTCAGGCCGTCGATGAAGCTCTCCAGCAGATGCGTGGTGTTCGACAGCGAACCCTGCATCACATACGAGGTGCGGTGCGCCATGCCGATCACGCTGATCTCTTTGCGCTTCTCGGTCTTGCCGTGCTTGCTCGCGCCGTAGGGCGACATGTCCGCCACCTGGCCGATGAAGCCGGAGGTGCAAGCCTGGCCGCCGGTGTTGGAATACACCTGCGTATCGACGATCAGCACCTTGATCGGCTTGCCCGACATCAGCGCGCGCGACAGATTCTGGAAGCCGATGTCGAACATCGCGCCGTCGCCGCCTATAGCCACCACCGGCGGACACAGATGCCATTCTTCTTCGCTCAGTTGCTCCCAGTTGAAATGCGCAAAGGCCGAACCGTTCTCGACCGGATCGTAACCGCCGGCCAACTCCTTCTCGACCATACGCACGACCTTGAAGCCTTCCACCATCTTCGCCATGTGGCCTTCGAACACGCCCATCGCGACCGACGGCGAATCCTGGAACAGGTGCGATGTCCACGGGAACGGATAGGGGTTGAACGGGAAGGTCGACGCCCACACCGAGGTGCAACCGGTGGAGTTGACCACGCCCATCTCGGCGCGACCCTTCTTGCTCGGGCCTTCCATGTAACGCCAGCGCAGGTCCTTCATCTTCTCCAGCATCTGCGTCACGCGGCGCAGCCATTGCGGGTCGATAGGCTGGCCCGGATTTTTTTCCAGCAGTGATTCCGACAGGTTCGCCAGCGTCAGGTCGCGACCGCTATGCTCCTGCACGGCTTGCATCAGCGCCTGCGTATCGGTGAGATCGACGGTGCTGCTGAGCTTCATGCGGATGTGGTTTTCCAGATCGGCGATCAGCGTATCGAGTTTGCCGAGGAATTTTTTCACGCGCGGCTGCATCAGCGCGGTGACCGTGCCGGTGAACAGGTGGATGGTCGCCTTCTCGCCGCAGCCCAGACATGCGCCGTCGCCGCTGGCGAACGACTGGTAGTTGTGCTTGTCCAGCAGCAGGGTTTCCAGCGCGCCGACCTTTTCGTCCAGATCGTCGATACGGCTGAACTGCGGCGGCGTGGTCGGCAGGTCGAGCCAGAAGTTCCAGTCGTCGCGCAGCGTTTCGATACTCTCTTTGGTCTGCGTGACCATGGTCAGCGCATTGTCATCGCACACTTCCACGCACAGCGCGCAGCCCTTGCAGGTGTACGGATTGATGGTGATGGAGAACAGGCCGCCCGCGCCCTTTTCCTTCTTCTCCTTCTGCGTCCAGTAAGGCTTGGTGGTGGCGAACTTGAAGCCGCCGATCTGCTCGCGCAGCAGGTTCAGTTCGGCCTCCAGACGACCGCGGTCGTCGCCCTGAGTCGCATCTTCGGCGAACGCTTCGGTGATCGCGTTGGCCAGCAAGGCGCGCACATCCAGCCCGTCCTTATCCAGCGAGTTGCGCAGCTTCTTGTCGATGGTGCGGCTGAACTTGCGCAGGAAGCGCGTCGGACGTCCTCCGATTTCGATCTTCTGGATCGCGGTGTTGAGGATGTCGGTGGTGGTCGAAACCAGACCGGGGATCGCGCTGTCCGGGCATTGCGTGAAGCACTCGCCGCAGGCGGTGCAATTCTCGGCGTTCCATTCCGGATGTTCGAAGCGCACGCCGGTCATGTCGCGATACACGCCGGTGACCGCGGGCACGACGGACAAGCCCATGAAGGGATCGACCAGATTGTCCGAGCCCTGACCCTTCATGTAGAAGCTGCCGGTCTGTTCCCAGAAACGGTGGATGTCGGACAGGCCGCCGTCGCCTTCCGGCAGTTGCTTGAGCATGATAGGCAACGACGGTGCAACCTTGCCGACGAACTTGGCGCGCTGGCCGACCTTCATCTGCTCGGGGGCAATCTCGAACATCTCTTCATAGCCGCGACGCACCACGCGCAGGTTGTCTTCGACGATGCGTTTGCCCTTCTTGCCGAACTTCGCTTCGAGTTGGTTCTCGATTGCGGTGAACAAGGTTTCTTCGCTCAGCCCCGCGCGCTCCTTCACGTCGGACGCGCGGAAGAACGCGCCCTGGAAGGCATTGCCTTGCATGCGAAGTTGAAGATCCGGGTTGCTGGATTCTTCGCGGGCGATCTTGAACGCGTCGAGGTAATAAACATGAATCCGGTTGTCCACGATGTATTGCTGCGTGCGCATCGGGAAGGTCTCCCACACCGCTTCCGCGCTGCCGAGATTGCTCTGGATGATGAACACGCCGCCCTGCTTCATGCCTTCCAGCGCGTTGGTGTGCCCGAACACTTGCGGATCAGGCGACAGCACCACATCGACATGGGTGTATTCGCAGTTGATGCGGATCGGCTCGGGTGCTGCGGACAGGTAATAGGTCGTCGGCTGGCCCTTCTTCTCGGAACCGTATTTCGGATTAGCCTTGATGTCCCAGCCCAGCAGCTCGAACAGCGTCATCGCCAGGTTCTTGCCGGTGGTCACAGCACCCCAGCCGCCGATGGAATGCATGCGCACCGCGATGGCGTTCTTCGGCAACAGGTTCGGATTTTCGGAACCGCGCAGCGCCATGTTCTTGATGCCGGGATAAGCGGCCTGCAATTCCTGCTGGCGAATTTCCTGTTTCGGATTGGCCGATTCGTCGCGCACGAAATCCACTGACAGGTAATAGAACTTGCGATGCGCCGCACCCGGCAACATGTTCTCGATGGCGGCGATCAGGCCTTCCGGTTGCAGGTCGCGCGAACCCAAGCCGTAACAGCCGGAATACAGCGACGGCATGTCCTTGACGTGCTCGTAGGCAGCATAGCCTGCATGATTCTGTTCTTTGCCGTTTTCCAGACACTTGGAAACCGTGGCGCGCACTTCGCGCATCAGCGGCAGGTCTTCCGACAGCGGCTGGTCGGTGCGCTCCAGCACGGCGACGCCCTTCTTGCCTTTCAACACCTTGCCCAGCACATCGCCGGGGAAGGGGCGGAACATGGTGATGTTGACCACGCCCACCTTGACCTGGCGGTTCTCGCGCAGCCAGTCTGCGACCGCGGCGGCCTGCACCGTCATGCTGCCTTGGCCGAGGATGACATAGTCGGCATCGTCGCAACGATAGGCGTCGATGCGCTTGTAGCTGCGCCCGGTCAATGCCTGGAATTCTTCCGCATTGCGGTCGAACAATTCAGGGATATGTTCGAAGAAATACGGACGCTGTGCCGCCACGGCCTGCATGTAGGCATCCTGATTCTGCACCACGCCGGTCTGCATCGGATTGTCCACGTCCCAGGTGGACGGCACGCGGCGGCGCTTCGGGCCGTACAGCATCTGCTGCGCGGGTGTCGGCGTATCGATGATGTCGTCGGCGTCGCCCAGATATTCGGCGATCAATTCTTTTTCCGGCACTTGCATCGGCTCGATCAAATGCGTAGTGAGGAATCCGTCCTGCGCCACCATCGCCGGCGTCAACGCGAATTCCGCAGTCTTGCGCGCGATCATGTTGAGGTCGGCGGCTTCCTGCGCATTCTTGGCGAACACCTGTATGAAGCCGGTGTCGTCGGCGCAATGGTAGTCGTCGTGCGCGCAATGTACGTTCAGCGAAGTCTTGGTGATCGCGCGGCAGCCGAGGTTCAGCACATAGGGCAGACGCTTGCCGACGGCGGCGTACAGCGACTCGTGCATGAAGGCTAAGCCTTGCGAGGAGGTGAAATTCACTGCGCGTAAACCGGTCATCGACAGGCCCGCCGTCACGCCCGCAGCGGCATGTTCCGATTCCGGTTCGACGAAAATCAGCGGCTTGCCTGCGGCATTCAAATGCCCCTTGGCGACTTCTTCCGCCCAGTATTCGCCCATCTGCGTCGAAGGCGTGATCGGGTAAGCGCCCGCGCCCTGCGAGGCTTCGCGCTCGACCAGAATCACCGCAGTGTTGCCGTCGATGGCATCGCGCGTGCCGGGATATTTGTATTTGATCTTGCTGCCTTCAGAACTCGTGTCAGCGCCGAGTAATTTGAATTGCTTGAGTTTGTTCAACATGGTTTCCCCTATGCTTCTGCGGTGACAGGTAATGGTTCGATACGGATGATTTTTTTGGCGGACTTGCCTTTGGCGATGCGGTCGCCATCGAGCCAGACGATGGCTCCGGTAGGGCAGCGCTCGATGGCTGCCTTGCTTGCGGACTTGTTCTTGTCGTAGTCGATCACGGCGAGGTTGCGTTGCAGACTGACGAGGCCGGTTGCGGCATCGGCCACGCAGCGACCGCATGCCGTGCAGGCCACTTCGCATGCGGCCTCGGCGGTATCGGGATCGGATTCGTTGCGGCAGGCCATCCACAGCTTGCGCGTCACGCCTTCCAGCGAGAACAGCCGCTTCGGGCAGATGTCGACGCAATCGCCGCAGGCGGTGCATTTGTTCGCATCGACCACCGGCAAGCCGTGGGCATCCATGGAGATCGCATCGAAGTCGCACACGTCGGCGCAATCGCCCAGCCCCAGACAGCCCCAGGCGCAGCTCTTGCCGCCTCCGCCCGCGACCGCCGCCGCGCGGCAGGAAGACAGGCCGCTGTACTGCGCGCGCATCTTCGCGACATGCTTGCCGCCCGCACAGGCCAGCCGCGCGACGCGCTTCTCGATATCGCCCAACGCGACACCCAGCAGCGCAGCGATGCTCTTGTTCTGATCGGGCGTGTTGACCGTGCAGCGGCCCGGCTCGATCTGACCGGCGACCGCTTGCTCGGCAAAGTTATGGCAACCCGCCGTGCCGCAAGCGCCGCAATTGGAATGCGGAAGCAACTCTTCGACTTGCTCGATGCGGGGATCTTCGAACACGTACAAACGCTTGCTGGCGATAGCCAACAGCAGCGCCAGCAGGCCGCCAAGACCGGCCATGAACGCTCCCGTTATCAATACACTGTATGCCATTCCTCTATCTCTCCCGCCACCAAACAAACATGCAAGGGGGCCATATCGCTCCACTGTAAGGATCGCGTAAGCTTTTGATCCTATTGAATTACCAGCGTCTTATTGTGGGATAGAGACTAAACCAAGCTACAATCCCGACGCGAATCAATTGTTTCAATCTTCATTATTAAAAAACGAAATATCGCGTTCGGAGACAGGGGGAAACAGGCATGGCGGACGACAAACAAAGCTATTACAAAAACAACAGACTCAAGCAGATGCGCGCATTCTGCGAGGTGGTGCGCTGCGGCAGCGTCACGCTGGCCGCGCAGAAATTATTTCTGAGCCAGCCTTCGGTGACCTTGCAAATTCAGGCGATGGAAAGAGAGTTGGGCGCGACGGTTTTCGAACGGCGCGGCCCGGTGCTGAAACTGACACCGGACGGCGAAACTTTATATGCGCTGTCCAAACCGCTGGTCGATGGCATCGATAGCCTTGAAGAAAACTTCGCCGCACTGCACGGACGACTCGATTCCGGCGAACTGAAAATCGGCGCGGGCGAATCCACCATCCTCTATGTGTTGCCGGAAGCCGTGCGCCGCTTCGTCGCCGCCCACCCCGGCATCCAGACCACGCTGCACAACGTCACCGGACGCGACGGCCTGAAAATGCTGCGCGCCGACGAGATCGACCTAGTGGTAGGCTCCATGCTGGATGTGCCGGAAGACATCACCTACGAACCCGTCGCGATGTTCGATCCGGCGTTGATCGTCCCGCTAGATCATCCGCTAGCCGCCCAAGCCGAAGTCACGCTCGAAGACATCAGCCACTACGGCCTGATCCTCCCCCCGCGCCACCTCTCCACCTGGAACACCGTCAAATACGTCTTCCAGCAACACAACCTCACCTTCAAAGTCACGCTCGAAGCCGGCGGCTGGGAAGTCATCAAAAAATACGTCGAACTCGGCATGGGCATCTCCATCGTCACCGACATCTGCCTCACCGGCACCGAGAAACTGGTGCGCATCCCGCTGAAACAATACTTCCCGCAACGGGGATATGGGCTGGTGCTGCGCAAGGGGAAATTTTTATCGCCGCAGGCGAGGAGATTTGTGGAGATATTGCATGAGGTTTATGGGACGCAGACGGGAGCGGCTCAGGGGTGAGCGCCACATCGTCCGGCCCTCACTACCTGCCCAATTATCCCGGCAAGCAAGCTCGATGCGGCTTACAATGTAAACACTGTAATACGGCTATAAGGAGCACGTTATGAGCATGATATCGATGCGTCTTCCGGACGAACTGACTAATCAACTAGACCTACTGGCAGCGGCCACAGGCCGCACAAAATCTTTCCTGGCGGGCCAAGCCATCCGTGATTTTGTCGAGCGAGAGTCATGGCAAATCGCCGAAATTACGCAAGCGATCACCGAGGCTGATAAGGGTGAGTTCGCCAGCGACGAAGAGGTCAACGCCATTAGCGCAAAGTGGCAACGGCATGCGGGTTAGGTGGCTGCAAAAAGCAATCAGGAATTTGGATGCCGAGGCGGAACACATAGCACTAGAGAACCCGACGGCTGCTGCTGAAATGTTCGTGTACATCAAAGCAAAAGTTGATGCTTTGAGTGATTTTCCGTCCACAGGACGGCCTGGCCGAGTTCCAGGCACACGCGAGTTGGTTATTGACCAATATCCTTTCGTAGTTCCATATCGCGTAGTGGGTAATGAACTTCATGTTCTGCGAGTTTTTCATACCCGCCGCAAGTTGCCGAAAGCTTGGTGAGCGTTTCTGGACATGCAGCCGGGGCATGACATGAAGGAAAATCGAGTTTGGCCTTTTATGGCTTCGAGGGGCGCACGACTTTCGCGAAAAGTATATAGGCCGGAATATCTAGATATTTCGGCCTATTGACGCGGCGAGGAGGGGCAGGGAAACTGCCGGGCGATTCGGGGGGCTGTATTGATTTGCCTCCAAGCTTGCGAAGTTTCAGGGAGGGTTTGTCGTGGTGCTTTTATCTGAAGAATTAGGGTGTGCCATAATTTTCTCATCAATAAAAACAAGGCATTGCAGCATGAATGCCAGATTGCACACCTCGAAGGTGCCTTTCACGGCACTTTTTAGGGTGTCTACTTTACGTTGAACTAAACCGCTACGCGGTGGCGCTCCGCTCCTCACCGTATTCTGCTTCAGCCTCCCAATTCCTCTTGCTGTAATTGACGTAACTATCTCCGATCCTTGATT
>Ga0209211_10002775_pt1 | contig 29572 bp, 26 predicted proteins | sample RifGroA2_FD_183992 | JGI IMG/M metagenome (GOLD analysis project Ga0209211, IMG submission 183992) | Groundwater microbial communities from Rifle, Colorado, USA - Groundwater A2 (SPAdes) (version 2) | ecosystem: Environmental > Aquatic > Deep subsurface > Groundwater | place: Rifle, Colorado...
TAAAGGATATTTGTACTGTGAAATTTGATATCCTTTCGGCAAATCAGGATAAAAATAATTTTTCCGGTCAAACTGGGAAAATTCTGGAATTTCCCCGTGAAGCGCAAGTCCGGTCATAATTACCTTCTCCACCGCCTCGCGGTTAATCACCGGCAATGTGCCCGGATGCCCCAGGCACACCGGACATACATTGATATTGGGGTGCCGCTCATTCGGATCATTCAGGCATTGGCAAAACATCTTGGTTTTGGTTTTTAATTCGGCGTGAATTTCCAAACCGATTACTGATTCATATTTTACAGCCATAATATCAATATAACATGAGTAAGCCGACTTGACCAAGAAACGGCTTATGTGGTACTATAGTTTCGTTGTTCTTTTTGAAAAGAGGTTATAGATGAAGCAAAAGGGAATTATTCAAATCGCCGCGCAACTTGCGAATCGCTTAGAACATGAAACGAGATCCTTCACCGCAAGCGGCAGAGCCGCTTTAGATTCAGACATATTACAAAAAGCAGTGGATACGCATTGGGACAAGATACAAACCGTACTCATCGCTAAAATTCTTCAGAAAAAACCCCGTCTGCGGCAGGAGAGAAGCATTCTAAGTTACCATGACCACATTTTAGAATTCGAAGCCGGCGACATAGATTTGTAACATACCGCTTCTGAAATTTTCGGAGCGGTTTTTATTTTTAGCCGTTTTATGATATGCTTCTAAAAAAGATTGGCCCCATCGTCTAGCTTGGTTAGGACACAAGCTTTTCAAGCTTGGTACCCGGGTTCAAATCCCGGTGGGGCCGATACAAAAATAACCGCACTACGCGGTTATTTTGTTGATAGAAAAATAAGAAATCTAACTATTCCGCCAGGACATCTTTGAATTTCTGATCGCGGGTATCCAATAATTTTGCCATCTCGTCAAAATCCTCCGGAGTAAGTGATGGAACTTTAACGGATAATACCGACTGCTGTTCCATGGGTTGGCGGGTTGCATAAAACACATATCCTCCCCACACAAAAACCATTAAAAACAAAAGTATTAAAAGAACGGCTCCGCCAAAAATCAAATCCTCGCGGCTGGTGCGTTTAAAAAACGATCTTAGCGAGGTGTGTACCAAAATGTTATGTAATGAAAAAATGGACATAATATTAAGATGCTTTTACGAATATGGAAATAATCATGCGCGCCTCGGGCAATGCCTTTTTAGACGGGCCGCCGGATTCACCGCCTAATTTCTGATACGCGATCTCATTTATTCTTATGTGGTAGGGCAAAAGTTCCAGAAGCCGGACGTAACGAAATACCCCGACACGGGTACCATCTACAATAACGCGGAAGGCAAGTTCATCTCCTTTTTTGCTTTTTTCCGAGTCAAAATCAAGCGCGACAAGATTACCCGAAACCTTAGCAATATTTTCCAAGGTCTCTATAAATTCAAGCGGCTCATCCCGGCGCACCAAAAATTTCTGAATGCGCGCAAGAGTTGTTTCGCGTGATTCAAGGAGGAAAACAAGTCCGCGCACGGCCGCGCGTTCTTTTTCAAGCAGCCGAATACGGGCACGAATGGAACCCAGCCCCGCCGAGGAGCTGTCAATAGTTCCGGAAAACCACCCGAAAATCAATATGGACGCGACAACCGTCAATGAATAAAAAATTATAGTAATAGTGAATTTTTTATACGACATTATAATGCGTACTGGGGCTTTAATTTCCCCTGTAAGGTAAAATTAATGTTTGTTTCCCGGACAATATTGGAAAGCGGAAAAGGAATTTCTTGAAACATATTGGCGTCGCGGAGCGTTTTTTCAAAACGCAATAAGTCGCGGCGCGTTGCGGCATTGCCGATAATCGCAACATCTCCTTGTTTTTTAACGGTAAGTGAGACAAGAGTTATACCCAAACCGGAATTGGTTGTAAGTTTCTCAAGCAGCGCCGACGCGGTGGCCGGTGTAGACACAAAATCCCGAATTATACGAATATTATTTTCGGTGGCGCGTATTCTTTGCAATTCGGCGTCAATCTTGAGCATCCGCGACGCCTCTTCTTCAATCTGCAGCGAGCGCGCTAGTTCCTGTTTTTCCAAAGAAAGGAAAAAATAGGACGGGAAAAACAAAACTACCGCGAATACGCAAACCGCTAAAATACCCGTAGCAAAAAAACGGACGATGCGCCGCGTCTCTTCATACCAAATTTCGTTTTTTTCCGCTAACGGAAGAAGATTGGTGGTTAACATGAGGCGTTCGGCACTATGCATTTTGCTCAAGTGCTACGGCACGGACAAATACTACTCACTCGGCAATGGGAGCCCTCCGCTACGTTCGCTCGCGGCTTCCCTTATTGCCTCGTTCGTGTATTTGTTGCCGCGCCTCCGCAAATTTCGCAAAAACGCATAGCGCCTCACTTGTAAAATTTTTAAACGAATTCGCTAATTCGCAAATTTATTCGTTATTCGCTGATTACACCAGTCCGCGCAGCGCCAATCCAATCGCGGTGGCATAGGCGAGCGATTGATTTTTAGGCATAGGAGGGACCGCCGGAATCATTTTTCCTCCAAAGGCCTCAAACGGATTGGCCCGGCGCACCGGAATTTTTAAAATACTGGATAAATGCATTTCCAGCCCGTCCAGATTAGCATTTCCGCCGGTCATAATAACTTCTCCGACCTTTACCTCCGAACCGTGCGCGTGCTCAACATATCCCTGGTAATACTCGGCTCCTCGCCTGACTTGATCCGCAAAAACAGACAAAGCCGGCGCAAGCGCGCCCCAAATTTTTCCTTCATAGGCCGTTTTCCGAAGTCCGATCTCGGTCTTTATTTTTATGGCTTCTTCCAAAGAAACGCCGAGCGCGCGTGATATATTAGCGTCAAACGTGCTCCCGCCGAGGTCCATAGTCGTGGTAAAAACAATCGCTCCTTGGGAAAAAATCGTCAAGCTTATCCGGTTTCTGCCCACATCCGCCACTGCTCGGACCAGATTATCCTTATGTCTATGGCGTATAGCGCGCACAATGGCTTGGGACTCAAGTTCCATCGCAGCCACCCGTATTCCTGCTGATTTCAAGACCCTAACGTATGATTCTACTATTTTTTTATGGAACGCAACGACCAAAACATCAACATGGTCTTCATTTGAGGCGCCGGCTGGCTCAATAATTTCATAATCATAAGTAAGTTCATCCATCGGCACAGGAATATTTGCCTCAATTTCCCAACGGATGGCTCCGCGCACATCCTCACGTTTGATTTTAGGAAGCTGCAGAAGCCGGACATAGCTTTTTTCCTCCGGCAGCGAAACAACCATGAAAGATGAACGGACTTTACGCCCGTCTCGAGAAAGCCAGTCATTCAACACCTTAACCAGATCCGCCTCTTTTTGTATTTCTCCATTTAGAATAATCCCGGCCGGCACTTCAATTTCTCCGAATAAATCAAAACGAATCGCCCCCCTGGACGGCAAAAGCCGCAAATATTTAATAGTGCGGTCCGAAATGTCCAGCCCCATAGTCGGAAGGCGGACAAAAGGATTAACTGTCTCAAGAATTTTTGTCTTAAAACCCTTAAACATACCCATACATATAATATCAAATATTTGTGATTCGCGGAAATTCGTCAATTATTCGCGGGTATTCGTTTTCTCACTCCACTTCTTTCCAATACCTGACGTCAAATCCGCCAGCTGGTCCGGAAGAAAATCCTACATTCTGCAGGCCAATCTCATAGAATATGCTTGCATTATTTTCCAAATGTATTTTATAGCCGGTGAGTTCAATCACGTTCACGTTATTGTGCAACCAAATCATGCCATTAGATGCGTAAAATATGGCTCCGGAAGCGTTATTATGAAGATCAATGGCTGATCCGTGGTGGCCGCCGCCGCTTATGGTGGTCAAAAGCATTAGGTAACTTCCGGATGTTCCTGACCCGGAGAATGTGCCATTATTACTCAAATGAATCGTGCCGTCAGCCACCATCACGCCCGAAAGCTCGCCGTAACCAGGACTTACAATAATTTTAGCGCTATTTGAAATATCAATATTCCCGATTACCCAGACGGTTCCGGTAAGAGTTAAAGTTTGTCCGCCGGCGCAGTTGTCATCCAAAATCAAATTTCCGGTAATTTTTTTGGGACCGAGAGAAACACTGCATTGCGTTGGATCATAATCGCCGTTGGCCAGACATTGAGGCGGAACGCAGGCGCCGCCGGATGCGGCATCATTCTTCCACCCCTGAATAACCGAATCCGGAATCGGCATATCAAGCCGCGCCGGATCCGCCGGAGGAGTAGTCGGAGTTGTTTGTGATCCTAAAACCGTGCACGCCGTTTTCGTGTTATATTCTGCGGCGCCGTTTACCGTGCAGTTAGAAATACTGTTGGCATGAATATTGCCTCCGACTATGCCGTCATTGTATGAATAGGCCTGTACATTTCCAGCAACATCAACGCCATCCATAACATGCGCACTCGCATTTCCACCCACTGTGACATCTTCAATGGAAGTATCAATTCCGCCCATGTAGGCGCGGAAATTTAAATCCCCGCCCACGCTTAGCCAACCGCCTTGCATCCAATCCGCACTGCGCTTGGGGGAGCCGCGGGTATATCCCCCGAACGAATCAAGACCCCATATTAAATAATTTGAGTTATCAAAAGATGAATCTGCCACGATCCAGTAGGTGGTATTGGCGCTTAAATTCGGAGCCGTCGGCAAAGTGAAATTAACCCATGAATATGCTGAACCGATAACTGCGGCATCAATCGTGGTTGAAGCAATCACATCCGAGGGATTAGTGCTGGGAGAACCGGAAGAATCGCGAATTATTCTAAGTACTGAATTAGCCGGATTGCCGGCTTTTTTAAGATAAAGCTGAATTGCGGTCAGGCGGTCGCTGATGGATGGTTGAAAACTTTGGGCAACATCTATTTGAGGGCTCTGCGGAGAGCAATTTTGGTCAAGGCAGAAAGCGAAATTAAGATTGCCGTTGGGCTCGTCATAATAACTTATGCGTCCGGCATCTCCCCCGCCTAATCCCAGTGAAGTATATTTCCCTACGGTGGGCGCCGAATCAACCGTGGCAATTACTTTGCCGGCGCAATCTGCGTCCGTACAACGCGCGAACCGCAAATCGCCGCCGGAACTATAATAATAGCTTATCCGCGCAAAACCATCGGAACCCAGCGCCAATGAAGTGTACTGACCTACGGTTCCCGATGAGTCAACGGTTGCAATATTTTTGGACGTACAATCGGCATTGGTACAGCGCGCAAATTTCAAATCATCGTTGCCGTCATGATAATAACTTATGCGGCCAAATCCGTCAGAGCCAAGCGCAATGGAGGTAAATTTGCCAACGTCACCACTCGAATCAACCGCGGTAATAACTTTTGTGGTACAATCGGCGTTGGTACAGCGCGCAAATTTCAAATCATCGCTACTGGCATCATAATAACTCATCCGCGCAAAATCATCCGATCCGAGCGCCAAAGAAATATACTCCCCGACGTTGCCGGATGACTCCACGGTGGTAAGCACCTTGGTAGTGCAGTCAGCATTGGTACAGCGGGCATACTCAACATCCCCATTGGAATCATCCCAATAAGCAATCCGGGCAAAACCGTCACTCGCCATTTTTATGGAACTAAAGTCCCCCATATTGCTTGCCGCATCAACCAGAGTTACTACCGCGCTTGAACAATCGGCGTTGGTACAGCGCGCAAATTTCAAATCATCGTTGCCGTCATGATAATAACTTATGCGGCCAAATCCGTCAGAGCCAAGCACTAAAGAAGTTACTTCGCCGATAACCCCAGCGGTATCTATTGAAGAAATATTTTTAGCGGCGCAGGCGGCGTCCAAACAGCGCACAAATTTAAGATCGCCATTGGTATCGTCCACATAGCTTATGCGGGCGAAACCATCCGAACCGATGACCAAAGAAGTATAAGTGCCCACATTTCCGGCAGAATCAACTATGGTCGTAATGCTTCCGGTTGCGGTACCCACGGAAAAATCCGTATTTTGCGTCTCCCATGACTGATTAACGGCTGGCGGCACAGCCACGGCCACGAAAGCGTCTCCGGTTATGGTCGCTCCCGCATCTCCCAATATACTGCCGTTAGAATGCACGCTTCCGTTGATACGGGAATTATTTGCCATCTCAAGGCCGCCGTCTCCAACCTGAACCCCGTAAAAAAAACTTGTCCCGGCTACGTTGATATCCAGCTCGGTTTCAAAATTTTGCTGGACGTTCTGACGGATTCCTTCGGTGCGGATAAATCGCTGGGTTCCGGAAGCAGTAATGGTCATGGTTGTTGTCCCGGTTCCTACAACCAGAGTTTCTCCGCTCGTGAATTGTTTTCCGACAATTGTCCGATATAGCGCATCTTCCATCCCGCCTTCGGATATATAACGTGACTCAACCGAACGCGCAAAAAGCCGGCTCATGTTGACTTCCCGCATGGAAAAGAACGTAAATCCGCCTATAATGGTGAGGGAAATCGTAACAACGAGCAGGGTAGTGATTAGGGCGGCGTAACCGCCACGAAAAGATAAAAGATAAAGGATGAAGGATAAAATCCCTGCTGTTTTTTTATCTTTTATCTTTTGACTTTTAACTTGCAACATATTGTTGTTAATAGTTTCCTCTTATCGCCGCCGTGGAATTTAAAATAATTGAGGAGGCAAATTTCGGACGCGCATAATCAACCTCCAGCATAATTTTAACCGCCTCCACTTCCAGTCCCTGCATAATCCGCTCAAGGCGAAATTTCGTGACATTTACCGAGGGAGCGGATAACGCGATTGAAGACCCACCCTCTTTACGCATCCACATTCTTCCGTTGTCCACCCAAAAATCCGTAAAAGCGGTTTGATGCTCGGGCGTCGGATTTACCGGCGTGACCAAAGACAGTTGTCCGGCATCTTGATTGAAACGCGAGACGGGCCCATATACTTCACGCGATTCAGCCGCGGTTTTTTCAATCGTTTCCAAAAGCAGCCGCGCATTAGAAATTACTTCGCGTTCAGCCCGCGCCCGATAATACGTATTTACAATTTGGATCAGAAAATCAACCGTCAATACCGCCACGATCCCCAGTATCGCGACATAAACAATCATTTCTATCAAAGAAAAACCGCTTTTATCTTTTAGCTTTTTATTTTTATCTTTCATTGTTGTAAGTCATATACTCTAAATCCATAATCATATTGATCCAAAAGCTGTCCGGCATCGGATGGATTTGATAATCTGCCGACGTACCGGCGCGCATCGCCTTCGGCATAAGGACTGCTGGCGCTTTGCAAATATCCCCAGCGTATGATACCGGCTGATCCGGAACCCGCATCCGTAGATGAGGGAATGCTTCGCAAACGGATGGAATATTGGGTGGATGCGGAAAGTTGAATCGGATCGGGAAACCGGAATGCGACCCATGACAGCGAAGAGCTCGCAATGGTGGATCCGGTAATAATCTGCGAAGTCCCTAATACCACTCCGGTGGGACTGGAACGAATTTCAGCATATATATCAGATGGATTTGTTGCAGCCCGGCGCAAATAAAGCTCCACGGCCGTTGCTTCCACAGCTCCTGTCGTAGTAAAAGTTTGCACCGGATCCCCGTTTCCCGCATTGTTAGACGGGAAATTAGCCAGATCCCCGTCGGTTATGGCACTCTCAAAAAACACTACTTTCGTTTCCACCGGAGGCGCTAATGACTCGCGAAAATTTGCTATGTATGAAACCAAGGTTACGGTCTTAGAAGTACTGGTTGCCACTGCAGTTATTTTTTTGGTATTTGCATCCAGCGTTCCGCCGGATGAGATAATTTTATCCTGTAGATCGCGGTACACATCGCCTATGTATATGTAGCGGTGATATTTTCCGCTTAGCAAAGCCGGCGGCACGGTTGCCAGTTTCCATTTCCCGTTTTCAATTAGCGGAAAATAGGGGGTGCTTGCCACCAGTGGCGCAATATTGGCGGTCCAGGATTCATCGCGCACGGCGCGCACCGCTTCCATTGCCTCTCCGGCCAGAAGTGTTAACTCCAAATTCTCTTTTTCGTTTCGCAAAAGCCGCACCGCCAAAATTCCGGCTTGCAAGAATGCAAATAGCGAGACGGTAATAATAGCGGTAACAATAACCACCTCAATTAAGCCAAAACCTGCATTTTCATTTATCCCTTTTTTCATTATGAATGTATATTTATCCAATAGTGTAGTCTAGGCGATATGATTTGGAAACAATGGGAGGGCGAAGTTGCTTGGTTTTCCGCCTAAGGCGGAAAAACTTCGCCCGACCTTTAGCGAGGCGGCCGCCGGAGCCGCCGAGTCGTGTTTCCAAATCATATCGCCGAGGGAACCACACGCCCCTTTAGGGTTCACTCATCGCTCCTCCATACAACCCCACCGTCACCGTTGCGCAATCCGCCTCAAAAGTCGCAACATCGCGAGTATCAAAAGTAATTTTAACCTTTTTGGTGTTATAACGGCAGTCACGATCAACCGAAAGCACGGTACTTGCGCCGTCCAACAGCGTGGTGTGTATGCGCAAAACCTGATTTTGTCCGCCAACCGAAAAATTTCCGGACCAATCAAATTTGATCTGGCCGCCGCTAAAATATGACGCCATAGGTATGGTCTGCACGATATCGGGGTTCGGAGGATCGGAAAATGTAAGGATCATATTCGTATACCCCTGCAAACTCCATCCCAAATTAAATGAGCGATGACGCGTATCCACAATCCGCGTTCCTCCGGGTACCTGGGCAGTGCCTGCTTGATATACTTTTCCCGAGCCGTCAATAGATACGGAGAAAAAGACCGCTGTTGCGCTCCGAACCCGCACATCAAAACTTCCCGCCTGATCCGTATATCCGGTGATCCGTTTAAAAATCACATCCGAACCCCCGCCAGCGAGTACAATATTGGCAATTTCCAAACGAGCCGGAACCGGGAAACTTTGCGTAAAAGGCGCGCCGGCATAAGATGTGCCGCGAAAAAGCACGCTTTGGCCCTGTTCCAGATGTATTCCCCACGCAGAGTTATCTTCTCCGCCCAGGGCCTTGGATTGCGCCAGTCGCAAAACCGACATAACGTCCTGCCCGAAAACCGCCACCTCACGGACATCACGGGAATTTATGAAAGAAACCAAGGCCAGAGAACTGATCAAAACCAAAACAGAGATGGATATAAGGGTCTCAAGGAGGGTAAAACCATCCGTGCGTTCGCGCGAAAAAACGCCCAAAGCACAAACTCTTTTGTGATTTTGGTATGTCTGTGTTTTGTGTTTTATTTGGGTTTTGGGCATGTTTGTGTTTTGTGAATTTTAATTTTAAGCCCCAATATTTCCCAAACTTGAATAAATCGGCTGCAGCATAGATACGGCGAAAAATCCGACAGCGGTGCCGATGACAATCATTAAAATCGGCTCAATAATGGTAGAAAGATTCTTGGTGGTATTGGTAACATCCTCTTCAAAAAATAAGGCGAGTCGTAGCATCATATCGGACGTTTTTCCAGTTTCTTCTCCCACGCTCATCATCTGCAATACTATCGGGTGAAAAATTCTCGGATACGCGGAAAGCAACACGGAGAGTTGTTTTCCTTTTTGAATGTCTTGGGCCGCTCCGTTAACCGCGTTCTGAAAAAGCGAATTTCCCAAAACGCTTCCAGTGATTTCAAGCGAGCGCACAATGGGCACGCCGGATGTAATAAGATAGGCAAGGGTACGGCAAAAACGCGCGGTATTGAATTTAATTATAAGTTCCCCGAAAATCGGCAAACGGATTACCACGCGGTCAAAAATCTTTTTTCCAATCCGGGTTTTTAAAGCGCGCCACAAAAGAAATACCCAAAAGATAAACGCCGCCAAAACCCACAAGATGTAATTAGCGATGATTTCACTGGTAAAAATTATGACGCGGGTGGAAAGCGGCAATTCTACGCCCAAGTCCTTGATGACCGCGGTGAGCGAAGGCACCACATACATCATCATAAGTGTTCCTATGACCATAAGGGCCATCATGATAATTGCAGGATACATCATGGCTCCGGTCACGCGTTTGCGCAGGTCATAGTCCTTTTTCATTTGATTGGAAAGCAGTTTTAAAACAAGCGTCAATTTTCCCGATGCCTCTCCGGCCGCCACCATATTGATAAAAATAGCGCTGAATACTTTTTCATGCACGCGCAGCGAATCGGCAAAGGACTTGCCTTCGGCCACCGACTCATTCACCTCTGAAAGTATTTTTTTGAACTTCGGGTTGGCGGACTCCTGAATCAAAGCGTCCATGGCCCGCGTCAAGGAAAGCCCGGCTGAAATCATCACCGCCAGATTTCTGGCAAAAAACATTCGCTCCACCAAACTGATGGGCAAAAACCGCGAGGTTATCTCGTTTAAATTCATCGCAACATTAAACGCGGACAGCGAAAAGGGCTTTTTTTCTTTGGCGTCCAGCAGGAACAAACTTTCTTCTTTGAGGGTTTTAGCCAGAGTTTTTTCGTTTTCCGCCTCTTTCTCGCCGTTTACGATCTCGCCATTTTGCTTGGCTGCGGAATAAGTAAAAATAGGCATGCCATAATTATATCATTCCCAGGCGATACTGGAAAATATGCCAGAAGTGAGATATAATAACAAAATTGAGGAGGAGTGCCGGAGTGGTCTAACGGACCGGTTTGCTAAACCGTGGAGATCTAAAAAATCTCTCGTGGGTTCAAATCCCACCTCCTCCGCCAAGACAATTTATTATCGGCATGACCCGAGTGATAGCGAGTAAGCTGTGACCCGAGTGCCCTAAAAAGTTGAAACAAAAACAGCGATTTTGCATCGCTGTTTTTGTTTGCATAATGATATTTTCTTTACTTTTTATATTCCAATATATCACCAGGCTGACACTCCAGAGCCTTGCAGATTGCTTCCAACGTTGAGAGGCGAATTGCTTTTGCCTTTCCGTTTTTCAATATGGATACGTTGGCCATCGTGATACCGACTTTCTCGGCAAGCTCGGTGACGCTCATCTTCCGCTTCGCCAACATGACGTCGATGTTAATGATGATTGCCATAGCATTAAACGGTTAAGTCGTTTTCAGATTTTATATCGACGGCACTTTGTAACGTCTTCTCAAACACAGCCGCCGCAGTGGCTACCACCGCAGAGACAAAAATCAAGATAACGCCCATCATCACTCCGCCGGCAATATCCTCCTCCACTTTGCGTGAGACAATAAAGATGTAGCCTTCTGCCCCCACAAAAAAGCCGATGAGTATCATTGCGCAGTATTTTATTGTACGCAACGTATTCACGGACGCTTGCGAGAACACTCTATTTTTTCCAATGTACCCGAGCAATTTAAATGCCTGATACAGCGCAACAAAAAATGTAATAGACGCGAGGTACATATATACAATGAACGGATCGGTGTAAATGCTGAACAGGTCTAAGTTTGCGGCCCTCCCTTCGGTTTGGGGAAACCAAATCATAATGGCTAGCGCCACGACGCCGATGAGCACAATGACTACCTGAAGAAATACTGTTGAGCTTTTTTTCATAGGTATTTTTAGTTAGTAATAAATACAGCTTAATCTATTGCTTATCGTTTGTCAATATGTATTTATCGTTGCTCATTATTCCTCAATCAATGATATTTTCTTGTCTTTGTAGTTCAGTCGACTTCGAAGATTCGCGAGCAGTTCTCTCTTGTCCGAAGTACTGCCATCCTTCAGCAAGTACTTCGCGTATTGGCGGATGTTCACATCGTTTTCCTCAACCAATTCATTACCCGATTTTCCGTTCACGATTTTCTGTAGTTTATTAAATCTCCGTATTTCGTCCTCAAGCTTTTGCCGCATGCCAAGCTCGTTGATATTGACCTTGTCTATGATTTTGAGAAGTTCCTCGATCAATTCTTCCTCTCGGATGTATTTATTTTTACAGTTCCTGTCTCTTGCCCGACTACAGCCATAGTATATGTAGTGCGCCGACGTACCGTCTTTGAGCGGCTTCCACTTCTCCTCGGCCGATATGCCCGATTGACAATATCCGCATGTGAATAGCTTTGTGAAGGCGAACTCTTTATTCTCCCTGACTATCTGGTCGCGTTTCAATTGCGCCTGGGCTTTTTCGAACAGCTCTTGGGTAATTAGCGGTTGATGCTTGCCCTGATACCAATTGCCGCTCTCTCGAGGATATTCGAACGGCCCGTAATAGAATGGATTATCGAGTATGCGATAAACGCCGCTCAAGGTTAGCGGCTTATTTCCGCGCGTGTGGAAGTTCAGTTCAAATTTCAGCCAGTTGTAAATTTTTCTGCCCGAAAAATGTTCGTATGCCACTTTCTCAAACATTTTCTTTACAATCGGAGCTCGTACCTGATCAACCACGATCTGGCACTTCTTATCTATTAATTTTTGGTTGAGATATCCCAGCGGCGCCACTCCCGGCCATAACCCCATTTCCACTCTTGTCCGTAAGCCGCGCTTTACGTTGATGCCTCGGTTGTCATTTTCAAGTTTTGCTTGCGATCCTAAGATCATCAACAGAAACTTCTCGTTGGGATTATTGCTGAAGTGTTGGCCAAATGTCCGGATCTCAATCAGAAGTTTCTGATCCATTAAATCCACAATTCTCCCTAAGTCCCCGGCATTTCTTGAAATGCGGTCGGGTGCCCACGTAAGAATGGCGTTGAATTTTCCTTGACGGATCTCCTCGACAATCTCATTGAAGATGGGTCGTTGCCCCGTGTCTTTTGCCGAGTGCGATTCCCTCTTGATTTCGACCACCTCAAGACCCTCACGTTCTGCAAGTTGAAGCATCTCCTTGACCTGCGAATCAATGGAGAGGATTTGCCGCTCCTCGCTTTCCGTCGACTTCCTCGCATAAAGGCAGTATTTGATTTTGATGGGCTCTGCGGGAACCTGCCCCTTACCATTCCCGAAGGTCGCCCTTGTGGCTATGTTTTCCATATACCACAAGAGATGACGCAACCCTCGCGGGGCGTCCAGAGTGCCTGAAGTTGATAACTAAATTGTCCTAAATACCTTCAAAAAGCCACTTTTCAGTCCAAAAACTGCCACTAACCTATGATAACCTATGAAGGCCTTGACTTTACAAATTAGATCGATTAGACTAGAGTTAACGATATGCGTAAAGATATTCAAGCAAAACTTAAGGGAAAGCCGGAATTGCTCTCTATCAGCCAGGTAGCGGAGATTTTCAATATTCATCCTGACACCCTCCGGAACTGGGAAAAGGAGGGTATTTTAGTGCCTTTGCGAGCCGGTAAGCGCGGCGACCGCAAATACCGCCCTCAAGATATTCAAGCCATCGTGGACAAGATGGGCAGTAAGCTTACCCTGCCACAGCTTGAGCAATTTCTCTGGAAGAGCGCTGACATTCTCCGTGGCAAGATTGATAGCTCCGACTACAAGAAATATATTTTCGGCCTTCTCTTTTATAAGCGCATTAGCGACGTATGGGACGAGGAATACAAACGCGTGATGGATGAGTACAAAGACGAAACCATCGCCCGCGCTGACTACAACCACCGCTTTCAAGTGCCGCAGGATTGTCGATGGTCGGTCATTGAGGAACAGGCGGAGAATATCGGCCCCAAGCTTAACGGAATTTTTGACAAGCTCACGAATGCGAACAGCCCGAAGCTCGACAAAATTTTTGATGACCTTGATTTCGCACATAAAGATAAATTCCCGAATGAAACCACCCAGCGTTTAATAAACCATTTCTCGCAATATAATTTCGGCGACACATATATAAACTCCGATCTTCTCGGTGACGCGTACGAATATCTCATCAAACAGTTTGCTGCGGATGCCGGTAAAAAAGGCGGTGAGTTCTATACCCCGCGTGAAGTTGAGCGCGTCATTATCCAAATATTAAATCCGCATAAGAAAGATCATATATATGATCCCACCGTTGGATCGGGCGGCTTCCTGCTTGAGGCATACCATCATTTGAAGGAAAAAGAGGGCGAGAAAATCGCGCGAACACTTTACCTTTACGGACAGGAAATAAATATCGGTACGTTCGCGATCGCGAAAATCAACATGTTCCTCCATGGTCTTGATGCGGCAGATATTCAGCGCGGCGATACGCTTGCCAATCCGCAGTTCTTAAATCCGAACGGAACTTTAAAAACATTCGACATCTGCGTAGCAAATCCACCCTACTCAATCAGCGATTGGGAGAGCGAAATGTTTAAAGAAAGATATGGCCGATTGGAAGGGTATGAATTGCCGCCAAAGAGTAATGCCGATTACGCTTTCGTACTTCACATTATAAAGTCCATGAACTCAAACGGCCGAGCAGGCATTGTTCTGCCGCACGGCGTTCTTTTCCGGGGTGGCGCAGAGGGACGCATCCGAGAGCAAATTCTCAAGCACGATCTAATTGAGACAGTTATCGCTCTTCCGTCCAAGCTTTTCTATGGCACCGGTATTCCGGCCGCTATCCTTATCTTCAACAAGAACAAACCAGAGAGTCGTAAGAGCAAAATTCTTATAATTGATGCCGAAAAAGATTTCTCCGAGGGGAAAAACCAGAACTCCCTTCGCGTGCAGGATATTGCCAAAATCGTGAAGGCATACGATGGCTGGCAAGACATCCCTCAATACGCCCGCGTGGTTGATGTCAAAGAAATTGAGAAAAACGATTTTAACCTCAATGTACGGCGCTACATTGAAAATGGCGACAAAGAAGAGGAAATTGATGTTTCGGTTATTCGCAAAGAACTTGCCGCCACGGAGAAAGAACGCGCGGAAATAGATAAAAAAGTCGAAGGATTTTTGAAAGAACTTAAATACTAATATGCGACAGAATATAACAAAATCATTCAAAAATTGTAACGTTAAGGGCGCACCGTTTAGCCCATGCATAACCGATGGTACGTGGTTTATTTCACGATGGGACGTTGTCCACACAAACACCGGCAAACGAGCCGCCTATGTGTTCGGTACAGATGGGATACATGCAACGCTATATAACCAAAACAACCCGAAATTTCAGCTAACTGATTTGGTCTATGACACTCTTATAAAAGAACTCGAAAAAAATCCAGACGGCTTAGAAACCGGATTCTTTAGGTTTGAGTTTGACGGCGATAAATTCAGCTTTTGCGAGGAAGAACCAAAGTGGGCAAACTATGACTGCGGGATAATTGAGAATTAACTATGACAACAACTGAAGTAAAACAGAATATCCCAAAAGGATGGCAGGAGAAGCAAATAAAGGATTTACTTAATTACGAGCGTCCAGATAAATACATCGTTGAAAGCGACAGATACATCAATCAAGGAACCCCAGTCCTCACAGCGAATAAATCTTTTATCTTGGGATACACGGATGAGAAGGGTGGTGTTTACAAAGATGTTCCAGTAATAATTTTTGATGACTTCACAACTGACAGTAAGTTTGTTGACTTTCCATTTAAGGTTAAATCATCGGCGATCAAAATCTTGAAGGAGAAGAATTCAGATACAGATTTACGTTTTGTTTATGAAAAAATGAAGTCCGTAGACTTTCCGACAGGAAGCCATAAACGATACTACATTTCGCAGTATCAAAATATGGAGGTTGTTGTTCCACCACTCCCTGAACAAAAAAAGATTGCGGCAATTTTGAACACGGTGGATGAGGAGATTCAAAAAACCGATAAGATTATTGCCGCAACCGAAAAACTGAAGCGCGGGTTGATGGCGGATATATTTAAGACAAAGAAAGGGTGGAAAAGGGTCACAGTAAATGAATTAGGCAAAGTTGTTACAGGAAATACTCCGAAAACAGCAAGAAAAGAAAACTACGGAAACGATTATGTCTGGGTGTCTCCACGCGATATTTTTGGGCAAAAATACATTTCAGAGTCCACAAAAATGCTTTCTACCGAAGGATTCGCTCAGACAAGAAAACTCCCAGCCGGCTCCATTTTGGTTGTATGTATTGGATCAACAATCGGTAAGGTTGGGATCGCCGCCAAGGAGTTATCAACCAACCAGCAAATAAACTCCATCGTTGTTAACAAAGAAAACAATAACGAGTTTATTTACTACACACTACTTTTTAATAAAGCGAGGATTCTTGAAAAGGTATCGACCCAAGCTGTCCCTATCATTAACAAGAACACTTTTTCGGATGTTAGCATTACCGTTCCGGCAGATAAAGATGAACAACAAAAAATTGCCGGGATTCTTTCGTCAGTCGATGAAAAAGTTTCAGTCAATCAGAAACTAAAAGCCAAGTTGACCCTCCTCAAAAAAGGTCTCATGCAGGATCTTTTGAGCGGCAAAGTAAGGGTGCCAACCACATAAATATGAAAGACGCGGGATTGATAGAAAAAATATATGATATTGCGACCAGCCATTTTCACAAATGGTATGGTTTTGGCTGCGCATTCCTCTTAGAAATTATTGTTGCCCTATCTCTATACGGTTTGATACCAAAAGGAGAGATTCCTTTCCGGTGGTATACGCTTGGTATTTTAGGCGTAGGACTTATTACATTTGTTGGTTGGGCAATTTACGTATGGCGCTTCCCCAGACGATCAAAAGATCGCCTTGGTGTTGCAATTGCGATACAAATCGAAAGTCCAGAGGATAGTAAATTCTTGAAAAAAGATTTCCTGTCTCCTTTTAAGAGCAAAATTCATGAGCTAAATTTACCATTCGATGTATTGGTACTCAAAAATCATCAATCTGAAAAAATTGAAACTGTTGACGACGCAAGAAGGGTTTTGGAAAAGACACGAGCACATTTCTGCATTTGGGGCTCAATAAAAAAGCGGAAAAACGCCCCCGAGGGAGAAAAATATATATTTTCGCTTCGTGGCATCGTTATACATCGGCCAATACAAGAAGTTCAAAAAGTTCTCCTGCGTAAAGAATTCGACGCTCTTCTACCCAATACCGTTATTTTTGAAGAACATCTCCAATTCCAAGCTTTTGAGTTTAGAGCAAATCAAGCAGTTGTTGCGCTAGATTATATTTCCGGCCGGGCTGCGCTTTTGTCCGGCGACTTCAACACAGCAATTCGCCTACATGAGTCGCTATTTAACGCGGCACAAAATGGCCAGCAGATTCCCATTAGCAAAGACATCCTTAAGAAACTGCTTTCGCTTGAATATGACCAGAAGGCAAGTTTTGAATTTTTTGATTCTTCCGCTGGTAATGCTTATCAGCAAAGCATACAAAAATCTCTCGAGTATGACCCCAACAATTACGGCGCCCTACTTAAGAGAGCGATTGTAGAGTTTAACAATGGAAGCGGTGATCCCCGCACTGCTTTAAATACAATTAAAGAGGCTAAAAATCGTTCAAGCGGCAATGGTTATCATTGGCTTTATAGTAAGGCGTTCCTACACTTTTGGCTGGAAGAATACGATGGGGCAATACAATGTTGCGACAAGTTAAAAGAAAAGAGTTATGGCGGCGAAGAAATTACCGTTGCTGAAGTAATTCGTTTTAATGAGAACCTTCTGAAAACCCACGACAAACCACAGTTATATTATTGGCTCGGCTTTGTAAGTTATATAAAAGCCAAAAACCCATCAATTGCGGATAAATACTTTCAGCAATTTATTGATAAGGCTACAGATCCGATGAAAGATTTAAAAACTCGAGCCGAGAGCTATCTTTCGAGCATCAAGAAAGAGATCGGATATTAAAACTATGAAATTCAACGAACAATACACAATTGAAAATCACATCATAAAGTTCCTTAGGGAGGAGCTTGGTTATGAGTATATAAAGCCGCAAGAGTTCGCCAAACTGCGGGAATTTGAAAACGAATATATTATCACCCCACTCCTTACTGCAGCGGTAAAGAAAATAAACGGGATTACCGACGAAACAGAGGCGCAAGCAGTGGTGCGCGAAGTAAAAAAGATTGATTCGAATCAGGCCTTTCTGAATGTTTTTCGTAATGGCGTCAATCTGAAAGATCCGGAAACAGGAAGGATGAGAGATTATTTTATTGTTGACTTTGATAATCCGGCGAATAATCAATTTGTCGTAACCAATCAGTTCTATTTTGAGGGAAACTCCGAAAATATCCGACCGGACGTAATGGTGTTTTTGAATGGGTTGCCAGTCGTTGATATCGAGGCGAAAAGCCCGACCGCCGCAAGCAGCATTGATTATTCCAATGCCGTTGGGCAAATAAAGCGATACGAGCGGAATGCATTCAGGTTGTTTTGGCCGAACTGCTTCAATATCGCCTCCGATGGTTTAAAAACCGTATATGGGACGACGTACGCTCAGGCGCAATATTTCTTGGAATGGCACGAGGAAGAATTGGAGAAGAAATATGGAGAAGGGCTTGAGGTGACTTTGGTTGCGCTTCTCTCTCGCGATCGTCTACTTGATCTCATCGGAAGCTTTATTCTTTTTGAAACCGAGAAAGAGGGCGCCATGAAAAAAATCACGCGCTACATGCAGTACCGGGGAACAAATAAGATTGTGGAACGGGTACGGCAAGGCAAAACGAAGCGGGGTTTGATCTGGCACACGCAAGGATCTGGCAAGTCATTCACAATGTTTTTCACCGCATGGAAACTCCGCTTCGATAAGAAACTTAAAAATCCGAAGGTTTTCGTCTTGGTGGATCGGGTTGATCTTGATGATCAGCTTTATAACACATTCGTTAATTGCGGCGGACAGAATGTTATCCGAGTGGAGTCACGACGCGATCTTGAACGCAAAATTCAATCGCCGGAGCGCGGCATCTTTATCTCCACGATCCAGAAGTTCTCCGAGCTCGGCGATGAAGTAAAAAATCTCGACGAAAATATCATCGTGCTATCGGATGAAGCACACCGGGACAATGAAGGCATCTCGGCAATCAACTTACGCAACGCCATGACGAACGCCTTCTTTTTTGGCTTTACCGGCACGCCGATTGATCGATTAACGCTTAATACTCACCGGAATTTTGGCGAGGAGGGAGAACGCTATCTTGATTACTACTCTATTCAGCAATCCGTTGACGACGGCGCCACGCTGCCGGTTACCTACGAGGCGCGACTTTCAAAGTTCTTTATCGATGAAGAACAGCTCGACAAACAGTTCGACGAGCTTACTGCCGATCTTTCCGAAAAAGATAAGGACATAATTGCCAAGAAATATGGAAAGAAAGAAGCGGTTGTAAAGCTCGACAAACGCATGCAGGCCATCGCTCGGGATATCGTCGAGCATTTCAAGCTCTATGTTGAACCGGCGGGATTCAAGGCACAAATTGTTTGCTATGATCGCGAAGCGACAGCGAAATACAAGAAGCTACTCGATGAGTTAGTTCCGAAAAACTGGTCAGAAGTGATATATTCTCCCGGTGACGCGAATACCGATTCGGAGGAATTGCGGAAATACAATACTACAAAGGCGAAACGTGAGAAGCTCATCGATGAATTCAAGGATCCGGCGAGTTCGCTGAAGTTTTTACTTGTCTGCGACATGCTTTTGACCGGTTTTGACGCGCCGGTAGAGCAAATGATGTATCTCGATAAGCCGCTTTGGGATCATAATCTTTTGCAAGCTATCGCGCGTACTAACCGTATTTACCCAAACAAGGGTGCGGGCAAAGTCATCGATTATTATGGAATCACTAAAAGTCTCCACAAGGCGTTGAATTTTGACGAGAGCATCGTCGACTCCGCGATGATAAATATCGACAAACTGAAAGAGGAGTTCGTCGAGGTTCTCGATGAACTTAAAACTCTTTTCGTCGGTATTAACACCGAAGACCCCTCAATTGAGAACCTGCGGCGGTGCTTGAAGATATTCGCGGACAATATCGAGAAGCAGAAATTTTTCCAGCAGAAGTACGGCCGGCTCAAGCTACTTTTCGAAATCTTGTCGCCAGATCCATTCTTAAAGAACCGTGTACGCATTTTTGAATGGTTGACGAGTGTGTTTATTGCTTTCGAGAAAGAATATGGCATGAAGGAATCCGATGCGGAGCTCCTTGCGAAATACGGCGAGAAAGTGAAGCAGCTTATTCAACAAAAAGTTGACTACGAAGGTATCACGAAAAACTTCCGTGAGCTCAATGTGAATGATCTCTATGTTATGGAGCGGCTGAACAAGATGGACGACGAGGAAAAGGCACTCAATCTCGAAAAAATGCTCAAGCAGGAAATTTCAATCAACATCGATACGAACCCGGCATATAAGAAGTTCAGCGAGCGGCTTGCCGCAATACGAAAAGAATTCGAGCAGAATCAGATCGATCTTTCAGAACGCATCAAGCGGTATCAGATACTTCTTGAGGATATCCGCAAGAAAGGAGACGAAGCCAAGGATCTCGGCTATACGCTTAAGGAATACGGCCTATTCGTTATCTCGGAGGAATTTGTCATTGATAGCGATAAAGAAGTGGTGCGCGAATTCATTAAGGAAATGACGAGTCGGCTTGAAGAGGCGCTCGATGAAGGCTGGCAAGAATCTTCCAAGCGAGACGAGTTTTTGAAGGAAGCCAAGCGCATCATTCAGGAATTGGTGCTTAAAGAGTATAAAGACAGGATAAAGGTCAACGACTTCCATAAATATCTGAATCGTCTAATCGATATCGTAATCAAGAAATTCTGACATGAAAAAGCAGATTACATTGCAAAATAGGAAAGTCGCCTACACGCTCCGGAAGAGCAAGCGGGCGCGCCGCATGCGTCTTGCGGTTTATTGTGATGGATCTGTTGTGGTAACCACGCCACATGATCTTCGGGAAACGGTTGCCGAGAGATTTATCCGAGAGAAAACCGAATGGCTATTCTCGAAGCTAGCGTTTTTTAAGCAATTCGAGGGCAAGCCGGTCGCACGGTATAGCCATGAGGATTATCTCAAATACAAAGAGAACGCTCATGCGCTTGTTCGACAGAAAGTAGAGCATTTCGCGAACAAAAACGGCTATCGATATAACAAGATAAGCATAAAAAATCAGAAGACGTGCTGGGGCAGTTGTTCGCGAAAGGCAAACCTTAACTTCAATTACAAGATTATGTTTTTACCCGAAAAGGCTCAGGACTACATTATTGCCCACGAACTCTGCCACCTTGAAGAATTCAACCATTCAAAAAGATTTTGGAAACTGGTCGCTGGCATGTTTCCGGATTATCAAGAAGTCAAAGCCGAGCTGCGAAAACATAGCATGAGTTTACGATAAAATAACAACATGAAATTACTTAGTTTTAGAATTAAAAACTTTAAGTCGATCCTAGACTCCGGTGAGTGTAGTCTCGCTTCGGATATAACAGTGCTTGCTGGGAAAAACGAGGCCGGAAAAACAGTGGTTTTTGAAGCATTAGAAAAGTTTAATCAAGGTGACGATTACAATTTTAACGAGGAAGATCAACCACTTGAAAAACCAGATTTAGAGCCCGAAGTTTCTTTGACATTTAAGGTTGATAAATCTGATTTTAATGAGCTGACAGCGGATATCTCTCTTCCTAAAAAGATTAACAAAGACGCGATCATCGATACGCCCATTACTGTTACGAAAAACTTTGAAAACACATATACTATTGCCGGTCCGAACGGTTCAATCAGAAATTTGCTGTTCACGAACAATAAAAAAGAGCGAGAAAAGAAAATAGAAGAAATCAATAAAAACCTGCCTACTTTGAAATCTATTTTTAACAAACACGGAGTACAAGGATTTCCGCTTGAAGATAAAAATGTTGATTTAGAAAATATCGATGATATAAAAATAAGTTTTCTGCCGCAAATCGATTCTCATATAAATAAGATACCCGCTACAGAAGAGCAAGAAAAAGCAAAAGAGTTGAAAGAAAAGATCCGGAAATTATCTGACGAGATCGAAGCAGAAAAAAAACAATACGATAAAAATTGGGAAAAAATTTTTAAGTTGTTGCCGAATATGGTTCTGTTTGAGGCGTTTGACAAAGAAGACGCCCTTCCTTTTGAGATCGGCCTCGAAGAAGCAAAAAAACATCCAAGTGTGCAGAGGTATTGTACTATCTCAGGCCTTGATCTTGAAAAATTAACGAACCAAGACACTACGCAGAAAAAGCTGTCTATTATCAATAATGTTTCGGCGACAATTGAAGGAGATTTTAAGGATTGCTGGAAACAGGACAAAATTGATTTAAGAGTTTCTTTGAATGGAGAGAGTCTTGTTTTTGCGTTTTACGAAAAAGGGAAAAAACAGCCTTTTCGGATGGAGCAACGAAGTAAGGGGCTACAATGGTTTCTAGCTTTTTACCTGTTAATGAAGGCCGAGGTAAAAGAGTACAAAAGCATTCTACTCGTTGATGAACCGGGTTTATTTGTTCACGCACAAGCACAAAATGATATTTTAGGAGTTCTTTCCAAGCTATCAAAAGAAAATCAAATAATGATAACCACTCACTCGCCATATTTAATTGACCCCAAGCGGTTGGATCGTGTCCGACTCGTGATAAAAAATTTCAAAAGCAACAAAGATAATAAAACACGAAAGGGAACAAAGATATATTCGTTAACAGCTGAACCAAATATAGACCGAGTTACGCTTATTCCGATTATCACGGCCATAGGACTTGATATAACAAAACAGCTAACCATTGCGAATGACAACAATGTTCTTGTGGAGGGCATCTCTGATTATTACTACTTGTTGGCCGGGTTAAGAATGGTAGATGGCTCTATGCGTAAAAAACTTGAGAAATTACACTTCATACCGTTAACTGGTGCGGATAACGTTCCTGCTATGGTGTCATTGCTGATCGGATGGTTTTTAGACTATCGGGTTATTCTGGACACAGACGAAAAAGGAAGAAACGTGAAAAGCATTTTAGAAGAAAAACTTTTAGTTTCTCCTGATCGAGTAATACTCGTTAACAATGGCGAAGAGAGAACCACTGAGGATTTATTAAGCAAATCAGATTTTAATAAATTTGTTTTAGAAAAGGATGCTAATTACGAAAAAGCTAAACCAAATTCTCAGGTCATACCAGATTCTAATAAAGCACCTTTCGCAAAGAAGTTTTTTGAGAAAATTGATAAAAAAGAAATTTCAGTGTCAGACGAAACAAGGAAAAACTTTAAGGATCTTTTCGATAAACTAATGAAAGTTGATGAATAATCTACGATGGTTGCCACAACACAAGCATTTTCACCAGAATCTGTAGCCCAAATGTTGGATCAAATACTTAAAGTTGCCTTGGCATCGGCGGTGCAATCTGGTGCCGCTTTTTTCTGGACAGTCATTAAAACACTTTGGTCGTCGTACTGGCCGTTTATTCTGATTTTCCTTACCGGTTGGGTTATATGGGAACTCATTACAAGAAATGGAGGATTTCATTACAATTCCGAAAATGGGTTTTCGCCGACGTTTAATCGCGTGGCAGGCAGCGGCGTATATTTGTTACTTCAGGGAGGAGCATATGTGATCGTCAGTAAATTCTTTGGCAACGAAGCCTATCATCATATCTGGTCGTACTTGATTCACATATTAGTTTTTCTTTCCACCGGCCTTTTCCTTAATCTTGTAGGATTTTGGAAGTATTGGAAGTTACCACGAATATAATTCTGAAAGCGAAATAAAATTTGTAGCGACACTAAAACTCCCTACGCGGGAGTTTTTGTACAAGCGGTAGAGGCATAGAAAAATAATCTGTTTAGTGATAGTGTGTAAAAGTAAAATCTTTTAAAGGCACCGCCTAAATTTATGACATTTAAAGAAGCAGCAAAACTTATTTTAAGAGACCTCAAGAGGCCGCTTACTGCAAAACAACTCGAGGCAGAGATTAAAAAGCGGGGTCTTGTTGAAAGCAGGGGCAAGACGCAGCATCTAACCATCGGTGCTCAAATCGCCACCGACATCAAAAGCAAGGGAGAGCTTTCTGATTTCAAAAGAATTGGCCCAGGAAAATTCATTCTAAATGAAACGAGATCAAAGCTTGAGGCGGAAGTTAAACCAGATCGAATTATTGACGAATTAGAGCAGGAGGAAGAAAAAGAAGTTGAGGGCGGATATATCGGGAAGGCCGGTGAACACGCCGTTTTATCAGAGCTTCTCTTTCGCGGCTACAACGCCGCGCTTATGGCGGTAGATATCGGCGTTGATATTCTTGCGACCAAAGGCAGCGAAACTTTTCATATCCAAGTTAAGACGCGTAATATCAGCAAGCGCCATGACGCATTTCATTTCAATCTACGCATAGTTTCTTTTGAGCGGCACAACGCAGGTAAAACATTTTATATTTTCGTTTTGCGAGAAAATGGCAAACTGGATTACTTGATTTTGCCCCTTCACGAAATTGAAAAAGCGATAGAGCAAGAGTTTGTTCACGTAGTCGGCAAAGGTAAGTTGTATCGGATAACTATCACGAAGCGAGACGGTAAAATCTACCTCGGTCGGCGCGATAACGAAGTTTCTTACTATCTAGACCGATGGGATATCATCAAGTAACCATGCTCCCGAAAAAAGCAATTGAAGAATTCAAAAAGATTTATCAAAAATCCTACGGAGTGGAACTTTCCGATGAGGAAGCCGCGGATAAGGCCAACAGATTAGTGAATTTGTATAAAGCGGTTTACTCGGATGAGAAGTGGACTCTGCCGAAAAATCTCGATGAAAGTGAGTAATTCTTTGCGCGATTTTCTGCGCGATCCTTGCGCGTTTCACATCTGATACGCTTTTGTCATAGTTCTGAAACGCAAAAACTCCCTTTCAGGAGTTTTTGCTCGCAGCGAGCCTTCCTTTATCCTATCTCGTAAACCACCAGCGCGTTGCCTTCGGCTTCTCGATGAAGGAGTGAAGCACAAGATGGGCGAAGGCGTCCGCCAAGTCATCGTGTTTTTCAACGCCGAAATGTATTAACTGCTGGATAAGCCGCTCCGCGCCTTTTCGGGGAAAAAGCACCTTGCCTGTTTTGATGTGGTGCGCGGTGAGCACGATTCGGCTGCGCTTGTCTTGGCTTCCCGGCCGCACGCACTTCACATTGAGGCCGTTCACTTCCAGCTGCTGGGGCAGCGCTTTCTGATACCCTACATCCTCAACGATGAATACCGGCGGACAGTAGGTGTTTACGTCCGCATAGTTTCCATTGAGCACCTTGCAGGTTTCTACGGTTTCGGGAAAATCCATCTTTTTGTTCACGATGTTGGGCAGAATGTAGAGAACGTACTCGCTTTCGGCATGAATATCGTCTCTCTTGGTTTCGTAGAGGATTCCCGGGACTATAGCGGTAAAACAGCCGGCATCTTCTTTGGAAATAGCTGGGTCAACCCCAATGCGCACCTCCTTATGCGACCTGACGCTCTGGGAATAATCAACGAAAAAGAAATGGTAATCCGGGACCTCATCGTAGTAATGGAACCATTCCCGGTGGAGCGCCTGTTCCTCGTTCGGAACGATGTTCAATAGGTATTCTCTCTGCCAGGCGAATTCATTTGCGGCTTTTCTCTTTTCTTCCTCGATTTCGTCCATCGTCGGATATTTTCCCGGCCAGAGAATCGTTTCTCCTTGAATGAGCGGATATGACTTGAAGACGCCGGCGATTCTATTTTTCTCAACGTCCTCTTTGAGTCGCATCATGAGCGAGTCCTCGTGGAGCAGGTTACCGACGATAACGAGCCGCGTTTCTCGGTCGCCAGCCGGAATCACTTCTCCGGTAAGCCACTGGTAGGTTTTATTCCTTCCCTCGCGCGTTTTGGTAGACGCTAGATCTTCCAAGTCGTCTCCGATGATGAGATCCGGCCGGTGCTGATTGTGCCTGAGTCCGCGCATGCTCTGCTCCGTCGAGATCGCAGTTATCCTTGCGTTCAAGCGCGAGAAGACAAGCGACGAAGAGCCCCATTCGTTATCTTCTTTGAACGGCCCCAGGTCGTTCTTCAAGAGCATATTGCTTTCCAGTTCCCGCCGGAGATTCATCATGTGCTGTTTGGCCTGCGCTTGCGTCTGGCACAAAATCAGCACGAACTTCTTTTGGTGCTCGCCGAGAATTGCCCATACCGGGTACGATGTCGTGAAGATCGTTGATTTTGCCGAGCCGCGGAACGCGACGATAAAGAGATTCCTGACATCCTGCCGTTCGGATAAATGGAACATTTCCCTCTGGAAAGACGCGGTCGGATACTTCACGTAGTGGGCGAAGTAGAAATGGAAGAACATGAAATGACTCTGCCGCGTGATTGCGGTGCGCACTCTGCGGTCGCGGAACATCTTTCCCGCAAGGTCCGGCGCCATGCCGCTATTAGGGCGGTAATCTTCTTTGTCATGCTGCGCCTTGATTTTCTTTTTCATGGGATTTTTCGCTGTTATCTTTTTTGTCTGCCGGCCTCTGCAGATCTTTGGTATTTTCTTCCCCGCGTTCTGAATGCACGGCGGAAGAGAGCGAAGCGAGCCGTAGCGCTTCTTTTACGATTTCTTCCTGTTCGGGTGTCAATTCTTCTTGCGGCATTTGAAGGGAGCCCTCGATCTGAATTTTGGTCTTGTAGCTCGGGTGGTGGTGCTTCAGCCAGTACGTGACGGCCGGAAGGGTGCGGTCCTTAATCGCTCCGATGAGCTGGCTCTCCGCCAGGTCGCTCACGAGCATCCGTCCGTCGCCAACCGCCTTCTCCATTTCTTTCGCAAAATCAGGGTCATCGGCTTTCCAGCGGTAGAGGGTCTGCCGCGAGATGCCAGCTTTCTGACAGGCCGCCTCAATGATCGGTGTTCTGCGGAGCTGTTCAAGAAGCTGGTTTTTCAATTGTTCGTTCTTTTTGAGGTTCATAGCTTTATTGCTTTACAGCCGGTAAGCTTTTCCCAGCGCTTGAGAATAACCGCTGTGTATACGGGAGATTTCTCCATGAGAAAGCAGCGCCGTTTCATTTTGTGGGCGGCAATCAATGTCGACCCCGACCCGCCGAATGGTTCAACGATAAGATCGTCTCGCTTGGTGAGCACTTTAATGTACGGGGTGAGGAGTTCGAGCGGCTTGGTTCCGAAGATAATCCCTTGGCCGGAAGATTTTTGATCAGCCGCTATATGGTCGATAAAATCGGTAGGACATATTTTCTTGCCTTTCTCGTAGCCTTCCCAATGCGGCTTCCCGGCGGTGGCATAGAGAGCGTTTTCGTATTCGTTTTGGAACAGTTCGTCTGATTCAGGAGTAAGATTTAGTTCTATCTTGCCGGAAGTGCCAACTAGCGCGATATCCTGCTTGTTGAAGAATTTGTATTTGGCCGAAAATCCCTGAACCCGATTAGGGACATGCCAAGTAATGGTGTTCCGATACTTCCAATGTTTCTCAAGAGCATTCCAGATCGTCCGCAGATTTTTAGGATGCTCGAAGATAATGATTGAGAAGTCGGTCTTTTGGATTTTGGCGATGTTTGCCATCCATTGATCAGAGAAATCATCAGGCAGGATGTCTGTTTCCAGATACTTGCGGTTTTTCTTGAGGCCAAAGCCTTCTGTCGGTTTGCCGTTTCGAGACTTGCCGCGTAGATAATCCAGAATGTACGGCGGATCGGTAAAACACATATCCGCTTTTTCGCCGCCCATAAGCTTGAGGACTTCCTTCTCGATGGTTGAGTCGCCGCACATTACTCGGTGCTCGCCCAAGCGATACACATCTCCTTTTTTAACTTCAATTTTTTTGATGTCGAGCTTGGCAAGCTCTTTCTCGAGATCGAATATCTCCGGGTTCTCATCTATCCCGAAGATTTCATCCATTTCTTCGCTTGAGAACCCGATGCCGCCCAGAAATTCCTCGCTGAAATCCGCAAGCAGCGAGAAATCCCACTCTCCGGTGTTTCTGTTCAACCTTAGATTCAATTCCTGTTCCTGCTTGATATCGGGGATTTTCACGTAGACCACCGGAATTTCTTTGAATCCGAGCTCCTTCGCTCCCCGCAGGCGCATGTGCCCGCCGATAACGATATTCCTGCGATTCGGCGCCGCGTTTGCGATTATCGGATCAACCATCCGAAATCGCTTGATGCTTTCTTTGAGCTGTTCCATAGATTCCTTACTGATTTTTCTCGGATTGTATTCCGAGGGTTTGAGTTCCTTAATGGGAACATAAACGATATTCAATTTTGTATTTGATTCGTCTGTTTTGAGTTTTTGCATGTTTTTAGCTGCATATTATTTTTTATTACCTCTATACTCTTGCTCGCGGCCCCGCGGGCAAGAGTATTTCCAAAACAACAAACAGGAGCGCTGTATGCGCTCCTGTTATAGAAAAAGCCCAAAGCTGATGTTCAAAACAAAGAGCGCATTAGCGCGATGTTCCGTAACATCAGTCTTGGGCCTTTACGCCCGACTGCCCGCCCCGACCTCTGGGCAATGGCAACCGCTCATCGTAAAATCCTGCTGACTGAAAACGTAACTTAACTCGATATTCAATTGTTGTTTTGTATTCTTATATTACCAAAATATGCACAGAATGAAAAGGTGTTTTATCCACATGCAAAAGTGACACGCCCAAATCCCGAAAAAAGTGTCACATTTGTAACATTTGAATTTCAGACCCCGACCCGAGTGCCTCAAATCCAGTTCTTTTCAGAGCCCCAAAAAACCCTTATACTGCTTGTATATCATGGGTACTTAACCCGACTGTCCCGCCAAGCTTTACATTCGGCGAAATTGAAAGAAGTTGCCTCGGCGCTTCGCGCCTCGGCATGGTATTTCCCCGCGAGAATCCAAGCATTTTTGAGGGGGAACGAAAGCGTCCGCTCGGCAATGCGGAAGTTCGAACCAATCTTTTTGAGAAAATCCCGAATCCTTTCGGGATTTTCTTGTTGAGCGTATTTTTCTGCTTGGTTGGCCTCTTTTAGAAAGGCAATGGCAAGTTCGAACCGATTATTGCTCTTTCGCCCAAAAGCGATGATTTTTTCTTCTAAATCCTTTTTGGCGAGAATGAGCTTGTGCTTTTTGGCGGTATATTCCGTTTGCGACAAATTGCCGTCCAATTGTAAGTCGAGCAGACGATCAAGTTTTGTTTCTATCTCCACAAGCTCATTTCTCGCTTTTTGGGCGAAAGAGCTTTCCGCTTGGGCAAGTTTAATTTTTTCGTTTTCAAAATAATTGATTGAAGCATTTGCCCAAGCGGAAGACAAAGAAACTTTTTTGATTTCCTCTCGGATTTAAGAAGTGATGGCGTCCTCTCTCGCGTACTTCTGTGAGCAAGGATTTTTCCGTTTGGTACATCGCAAATAATTGTGCCCTTTTTGCGTTTCGGTGGTAATGAAACAGCCACATTCTCCACAACGGAAAAATCCTCTATACGCATAAGGTTTCAATTTTGGCGATTTCGGTTTGCTCTTGTTCGCCATCACTTCTTGAACGGAATCAAAAAGTTTCTTTGTGATAATCGGTTCATGTTTTCCGTCATATAATTCGCCGTTGTACTCGATAATTCCATAGTAAATTTTATTCTTGAGCATGTACTGATAATTTGAGACGGAAAGCATTTTGCCTTTCTTGCCAACCAAGCCCAAGGAATTGATAATCTTTCGGATTTGAGCGAGGGGGTATTCGCCAGTTGAGTACATTTCAAAAGCCCGCTTGATATACTTTGCCTTTTCCTTATCAACAGCGATACAGCGGGCATTTTTATCGTTCACATAGCCCAGTGGCGCCCAAG
>Ga0209211_10002776_pt1 | contig 29570 bp, 29 predicted proteins | sample RifGroA2_FD_183992 | JGI IMG/M metagenome (GOLD analysis project Ga0209211, IMG submission 183992) | Groundwater microbial communities from Rifle, Colorado, USA - Groundwater A2 (SPAdes) (version 2) | ecosystem: Environmental > Aquatic > Deep subsurface > Groundwater | place: Rifle, Colorado...
TTTGGCCCATTTAGATTCCCCCTTGTCTACGCTATTTACCATCATTTTGGTCATTTCTGCTGCAGCCAGAGGAGAAATTACTTGAGTATATTTGGGCTGATCTTTGGAAAGAGCAATTTTTGGCGAAGTCATTTTACCCAAGTTGGCAATGGCCGACACCGCCCGGATCATTTGAACAGGAGTAACCGCAATTCCTTGACCAAAAGTTGCCGTTGTTAAATCAATCGGTTGCCAATTTTGAGTTTTTCTAAGTAGAGCAGGCACTTCATCTTGTAAATCGATGCCAGTGTATTTTCCAAACCCAAATTTAGAAATATAACTTAATAGTTTATCTGATCCAAGCTTGCGTCCCACAAAAACCATGCCCACGTTATCGGAGTGTTGGATGACCTCAGTCATGGTACTGTTGGCATAATATTTATCATTCCAAGTCTTAATTGTGTAGTCGGCCACGTTAACCGGAGAAGCACAAATATCGCATTTGGTATCGGGTTGAACAACTTTTGCGTCCAGAGCGGCCGCCATCACCACTGTTTTAAAAATACTGCCGGGTTCAAAAGCGTCGGCCACTATTGGATTTTTGTAAAGACTGGGGTCGTAACTTGAAAAATCACGGGGGTCATAACTGGGAAAACTCACCATCGCCAAAATTTGCCCACTGACTGGATCCATAATTGTTACAGTTCCACTACTTGCTCCATATTTTTCAATTCCGTCTTTTAGCTTTTGCCAAGCTATATATTGAATTGCTCTATTTACCGATGTAGGCAACTCGTTCCCGTTCTGGGGGGGAATTCTGTTTTGACCGACAATTGTTATCGGCCGGTTCAGAGCATCCACTTCCTGAATTAATTTTCCGGGTTTTCCCGATAAAGACCTATCGTAAAATCCCTCCAATCCAAAATAACCCGTGGCTAGTCCATCGTTGTTTTGCCCCACAAATCCACTCAAGTGTGCGCTAATACTAGCCTCGGGATACATGCGCACAGCTTCTGATTCAAAACTTATTCCCAATAAATTTAAGTCCTGTATTTTCTTTTTAAGTGTTTCGTCTACTTGACGGGCCAAAACTACCCAAGACAAATTTTTTTTACTTAGATTATCCAACAAATTTGCGCTATCCGATGCCGGCAGGATTTTTAAAAGCTCCATCAGTCTAGTTGGTTCGGCTTTAAAAGTTTGCGGGTTGGCTGCTAGCGTAAATTTTTCCTGATTGGTTACCATGGGAAATCCGTCAGAAAAAAGAATTTCTCCCCGGTGACTTGGGAGAGTGAGTGACCGGATTCTTTGTAGTTGAGCTTGAATTTTTAGTTCAGGCGAAGCCAAAACTTGCCAATATGCCAATCTTAACCACAAAATAATGGCAAACAAACCAAAAAAAAATCTAATTAAGTTAAATCTCAATTTCATTGGGAACCAACTGCTTGAGCCAACGGGTTTGCCGGTGACATAAACTGAATCTTTGCCCGGGACAATTGAAGTTGGTTGCTTTTTAGCAGTATTTGACTTAAAGAACTTTGGGTATATATCTCAACCTTCAACGAGTGATTTTGACTATTAAGAGCATTTATTTCGTCGCGTAAACTTACCAGCTCTGATCCGTCCGTCGCTCTGGCCACCGACAACCACAACTGCCCACCTAAAAGAATTAGGTTTAGGATAACAAGAAAACTAATTATGGTTTTTTTCATATATTTTTATGCATCTCAGTTTGGCACTTTTGGATCTAGGGTTATTTTTAATTTCTTCGTCATCAGCAATTACTGGATGAGGAGTTAAAATTTCTCCGCGTCCTGAAACTTGCAGATCCTTGAAAAAGTTTTTAACAATACGGTCTTCCAGAGAATGAAAGGAGATAGCAACGATTCGTCCTCCATTTTCAAGAGTATCTGCGGCTTGTTGTAGACCTTCACGAATTGCGCTTAGTTCGTCGTTGACGGCTATGCGCAGGCTTTGAAAAACCTGCCGGGTCCATTTGGGACCAACAATTTTGGCAAGCTCTATAGTAGTAGTTATTGGTCTTGCAGATACTATCTTGGCTGCAAGCGTTTTGGCTGCCGGTATTTCTCCGAAATCAACAAATATATTGCTCAACTGATCAACTGACAACTGGTTAACTAGCGTTTCTGCCGTAAACTGTGCTGATGGCCCCATTCGCATATCGAGTGGTCCTTCGGCTTGAAACGAAAAACCACGTATGGCTGTGTCCAGTTGATGGCTGGAAACGCCAAAGTCAAACAACACGCCTTTGAGAGGTTGCCAATGATGTTTATTTACGGCTTCAGAAAGCTTGGTAAAATTTGTCAGTTCACAAACTAGATTTGGATTTGAAATATTTTGGGAAATCGCATCTGGATCTTGGTCTAATCCCAAAACTTTACCCCCACGAGCCAAAATGGATTGGGCGTGACCTCCGCCTCCCAAAGTAGCATCCACATATAATCCTCCGGGAACTATATCTAAAAAGTGCAAACTGGATTGTAAAAGTACTGGATTATGATAGGTCAAGCTTTTCGGCTATCTCCTCGGCATGGCTATTAACTTGCGAGGTGTAGCTTACAAACTTGGATTTATCCCATATTTCAATCCGTTCGATGGCTCCGGCCACTATGCAATCACTTTTGAGTCCGGCAAAGATTTTGAGATATTCGGGAATAAGAATCCGGCCCAGACGGTCGGTTTCTACTTCCACAGCCCCAAAACTTAAGACCCTGGTAAAAGATCTCGCATCAGACCTTGTAAGCGGAAGAGTGGCCAGTTTATCAATGAGCAGTTGCCAAGTGGCTTTGGGATATAAAAACAAACAACCATCAAGTCCTTGGGAAAGAATGGCCCCAGTGGCTAGTTCGGATCTAAATTTTTTAGGTACCGACAAGCGGCCTTTTTCCTCCAAGTGATGTTCGTATTGGCCTATAAACATATGTTTTGTTTACCACTTTTTACCACTGCATACCACTATGATCCGATTTTCACGCCACGTCAAGACTAAACATACCCGAACTAGTGATAAAATCACAAAATGCCTGAAAATCGAAAAAATGTATTTATAGTTGAGGATGAGATAGACCAACAGGCCATACTTAGGCGATTTTTTGGTGCATTAGGTTATGCCGTGGTCGGTGTAGCAGGTTCACCGGGAGAACTACAGAATCTTTTCGATGCCGATCCGGATTTAGTAGTCGATATCGCCACCATCGACGCCTATGTTCCTAATGACGGCGATGGTTACCGTGCAGCCGCCATAGTAAGAAACAGATTTCCAGATGCATTTATAATTGCTGTATCGGGTGAAGAATCGGACCATGGAGATGTTTATTTATCGAAACCTTATACATTAGCCGAACTCAAACAAGTTTTAGATTCAATTCCGAAACGATAATTTCCACTGATAATTTTACTTAGTTCTTTTGTTGCTGGAGTTATGAAACGTAGTTTGTGGGCGATTGGGGTTGGTTTTCTTGATTATTTATTAGGGTTCCCATTTTATTTAATAAGTAATCCGGTTTTTCTATCGATAAGCTCGGATTTATCGTTATAGCAATCATCAAATTTTCCACCAAAAGTTCCGACTGGAAAGACTTTCACATCTGAACAATTGGGGATACCGTTTCCCCCAAATACATAATTCCATTGCCCATCTTTTTTAGCTGCGGCCCAGTAAAAACCGCTTCCTTCCGGCTCACCTCCATTACCCAAAACATAATTACCTTCATCTTTTTCTATTGTGATAATGGCATTTTCTGAAAGATTTAGTTCTTTTCTTAAGAAATTAATTAGTTCCTTATCAACAAACTTGAGGGTGGAGAGGATTTGACGATATATATTACTATCTCCACACCCGATCATTATGTAAGAATCATTGTGTTCTATGGCCAATACTGAATAAACTGACAGTTCCTTTACACCCGAACCCCAGATCATATCTATTCCTTCCTCTTCCACCACATATTTGTACATTTTTTTTCCAGCAAAAATGCCTTCTCGCACCGGCTGGACAACCCGTTTAAGAGTATTTTGGTTTTCAGTTGCTTGCTTATAACTGTTATCAATCAAATCTTTTAATGAACTTACTTTATCAAAATATTCATCTTCGGCAACTAATTTTTTAGAGACACTCTGGACTCCACAGTAAGGTAGTCTTTCAGACTTTGAACTAAGATAGATAGAATCATCCGAATAATCCATCCCCATGTCTGAATCAACCTCCAGATTATCGGGATATTTAAATTCAAACCCTCGGACTCCATTTATATAAGTTTTCCAGCTTGATGTATCGACATCGGTAGGATCTACAGCAGTTTGTTCTTGTGGGGCTGGAGATTGTATTAAGGAACCAGAGGGCGTTGATTTTGATTTACCAACATAAATCAACAAAACGGCAACGAAGACAATTACCACACCCAAAATCCCCAAAAGCCAGGGCAGATAGTTTTTCTTCTTAGGAGTTTCTACGGTATTAATTAAAGAACCGTCCGGTATCGGCTCGCTAGCAGTAACTGGAATTGTATTCATTATTGGTTTGGGGAGGGAATCAAATCTACTGATTTTCCTGGCAAAACTTCGAAAGGATAGGTTTGGGTAAAGACCGAGTGGCCGCCGGAGTCACGCAGAGTCAGTTCCATGACGGCGTTTTTGATATTGGTGTGGTAAGTAAATTTGCCGGATGATTCGCTACCTAAAAGTTGTTTTTGCGAAAATGTTGATTTGCCTGTAATTTCGGCTGTGGAATTTACCCCGGTTTGGATTTGAGTAGTCTTGACTGTGGCATCATAGATCAAATTGTATTCCAACTGATCAGCATTCAAATTAGATAAACTAACGGTCACAAAATGTGCGTCTGAACTAAACAACATCGAAATCTTGGGTTGCTTGTTTTCAGTCAACTGCACTACAGCTTTGGCAGAAGGACTGGGCGAAGCAATGGGCAACGTTCCCCCGTTCTTCTTGGCCATATAAATTATCCCGCCACTAATAGCCAATACCAAGACCGCGCCAATAATTGCTCCCCAACCTTTCACCACTCTACTTTAGCTGACTTTGGAAATAACTGTCAAGTTCGGAGATGCTTTTTCTAATTTGCGTGGCCGAATCCCGGTCCCGGATAGTTACCGTGTCATCCTCCAAGGTTTGATAATCGATGGTTACACACCAAGGTGTACCAATTTCGTCCTGAGAATAATATCTTTTGCCAATGTTACCCCTGTCGTCCCAGGTGGTCGAAATATCGGTTTCAAGTTTGAGATGTTTGTAAACTTCCCGGGCCTTATCAACTATATTTTCTTTGTTGGCTACAAGTGGAAATACAGCTACTTTGTACGGAGCGATTTTGGGATTTAGTTTGAGATAAATGCGGCCGGCATCTTCGGTGTATGCGTCCATCAGTAAAAATAAGAACGTCCGGTCGACTCCTCCGGAAGTTTCCACAATCCAGGGAATATAATTTTCGTAAGTTAGATCTTGGCCAGAATACTCGCTGTGGCGGGATAAATCCCAATCCTGACGCCAATGGATGCCTTCCATCTCCCGTCCGTCGTATTGTATATCATAGGCTTTTTTGGCGTAATGAGCTAACTTCTCGTGTTTGTAAAAAGTGACCTTGGAATGGTCATTGAAAAGACTTTGGTACCATTTCATGCGTTCGGCTTTCCAATAATCAAACCATTTATCCATTTCGTCGGGGTGGGTAAACCACTGCATGTCCCACTGTTCAAATTCCCGTTGCCTAAAAATAAAATTTCCCGGAGTGACTTCGTTTCTAAAGGCCTTACCAATTTGGACGATTCCAAAAGGAATTTTTATGTGGGTGGAATCGACAACATTTTTAAAATCTAGATAAATTGTTTGGCAAGCCTCGCCACGAAGATAAGCTTTAGTTTTTTCTCCATCTATTACACCTAATTCTGTGCTCATCAAAATGTTAAAGTTTTTGGGATCTGTCAATTCTCCGCCACAATCTGGACAAGTTTTAGAAGTAAGATCGTCAGATTTGAACCTATGGTGGCATTTTTTGCATTCAGAAAGTGGGTCTACAAAACTTTGGACATGGCCGGAGGCTTCCCAAACTTTTGGATGATCGATGATAGCTCCGTCTATGCCAACTATATTTTCGTGTTCCACGGTATACCAATGCCACCACAACTTTTTAAGATTATTTTTCATTTCTACTCCCAAGGGTCCATAATCGTAAAATCCCTGCAATCCGCCGTATATTTCTGAGTTAGGATACACAAATCCCCTTCTTTTACTTAGCGAAACAATTTTTTCCATCAAGTCCATACCCTAATAATACCAAAGATCATGTATTTTGTATTTACTAATTGGAATCCTCATTAATTTATTAACACAAATTTTCTACGACCGTGAGAAAAATGTGTTAATATATTTTGGCTCTATTTGAGTTTGTTTAACATTTTGGATGAGTGCAGGGGACGGGAGATGATTTCTTCGATATATTTGCTCACGTCGCCATCGAATTTCTTTTCGTTGGACCAGAAACCCAATTCGCGCACCACATCGATGGACCAATTTTCTGATTTAGTTTTCCAATCAACCTGGAGACTTCCGATTTGAGACATAGAATTTTTGAGAATCTCAAAAACTTCCGGGTTGGGTTGATGGTCCGGAGTAAGTTTATCCACTATTTCACAAATCTGATATGCCAGCGTGATCCGACCTAAATGTTTTCTCCATGAAGTAAAGCTGTTTATAATCTGGACTTCAGTCAAAACTTCCAAATCTCCCCGGCTTTTGATTAGTGAAACTTTGACGTGATTGAAAACTTCGATGGACCCTGCTCTTTTGGACGCTGGCTTACGGATTCCTTTTGCAAGGGCGGTAATTTTCCCGTGATTTTTGGTAAACAAAGTTATCAACCGATCGGCTTCCCCCAAATTAAAACGTTTAATTACTATTCCTTCAACCGTATACGAGTTCATTAATATGTCCAGACGATTTCTTTATCGGCATCTAAGAGAAATTCGTCTTGAGTTTTGCCGTTGATTTTGGTGTTGTAGAGAAAATCTTTGGCGCCACCTTGTTTTTGTACCAATATTTTGTAAGAAGATTTGATTTTAAATGGTAATTTATATTTGAAAGTTATAGTTTTGGTATTTAACGGAGCCAGGGTAAAGAAGCCTTCAAAAACTGTCTTTCCTAAATCAGTGCCAGACGCCTGTCCCACCTCAAAACCTTTGGCCTCGATCAATTCACTCCCTTTTGGCACATACACTCTCAACCAATTTCTAAACATACCATTCAGCTTACGGCCAGCCTCGGTTTTTACCGAACCACCTTCGGGATTAGAATAGGTCAGAACTAACGTCTTGGTAACTGTTCCATCTCCGGAAATTTCTATAGTCTGATCCGCTTTATATTTTACCCAGATGTTGGTTTTACCTCCTGAAAAGTTGGTATCAACCACCATAAGATAATCATTATCAAACTCACGTACCCGGCCGGCCATGTTAAAGCTTTCAATTGCACTCTGACGGGTGGGATCGGGAAAGTAAAATAGAATATCTTTGGCCGCTATTGAGGAAATAACGGTATTAAATAGTTCTGGTATTTTGTTTTTTGGCTGGGCCATAACGTTAGCCAGCAGTGAATACATAATAGGACCCAAGAAAGCTTTGCGGTTTCCATAGTTGGCGGGAGCCTTGATAATTTTTCCGGAAACGGAATCCCATATTACCGGTTCTTCAATGCCTGCCAATAGTTGCATTTCATAAAAAGCGGATGGGCAATCACAACGGGGGTCATTATCAGCACTAAAATTACCAAATCCTGGCACACCAATCCGCCCTGTCACTTTGAGTAAAGATACCAACAATTTTGTATTGACAGCTATTACACCGTCAACTTGGGGAGATTTGGTAAGTAAATAGTTGGGGAAGAAAGTTTCCATGGAAACCTTGAAATCTGGTGAAAGATTTTGATCCCGCAGATACCAATAAGGAACGTTGGGATGATATTTTTTGATTGGGTCCGGAGCCGGTATTTTTTTGGGGAACATTTCGTCAAGCTTATATATATCGTCGGAAAGAACAGTAGTAATTTTACCCTTGTTAACTTGAACCACCGCATATCCTGTCATAAATCCACCCGTGGGCCTAAGCTCGGCATCATTTTGGAATATCAATAGATACTTACGTGGTCCGTCCACTCCAAGCATATAGGGGGCGGACTGAAAGAGAGGTTTGGCATCAGACAGTAGAGAAGCGGCTTGATCTAATAAATTTATGCCAGCGGCCAACTGAGAACGGACTTTGATTCCTTTAAACTGTTCGGGATAACGTTGGGGGTCAATTTGATTTACTTCTTTACGTGCCGAATCCAAAGACGAAGCAATTTTATCCAGTTGTGGTTGCACTTTATCCAAAGTATTTACTATAAAATTGATGCGGTCTTGGGCTGTTTTGCCCCCATCTCCCCCACCACTGATTCCCTTTAGACCAATCACGTCGGCATATGGGGCGATAGTATCTACCGTAGTTTTACCAGCATCAATGATGTTTTTTCCTGCCACCAACCCGTGTAAACCGTCGTTGTAATATTTATTGGCTATGGGTAAAAATTTAAGCAGAGAGAGTTTTTTGTAATCCTTTTCCACCGCTATTAAATCATTTCCTACAATATCCAGCTGGGTTTTTATGGACGGTAAATCTTGTGACTTGGCAACCACTGCCACTGCTTTTCCAGAAAGCTCTAATTTCTTAACCGATTTTTGCAGCGCCAGAACTGGTGGAACCAAGAGTATTGCCAGTAACGCCGCCACTCCTACTATTACCAATAAAACTATCAAAACAATTTTTAGGGCTAATCTTTTTTTTGGAACCGAAACTTCGACTCCCTCATCTAGACTATGAACAATCTTTTCTTCTTTCATTTGTTACACTGCCCCCTTACCCGAAAGCATCACCATGGGAGTCTTGAGCAAGATAACCAAATCATACCACGGACCCAGGTTGTTGGCATAGTGGGCATCCAGTTCAACCCTTTTGTCAAAGTTAATTTCACCCCGACCGGAAACCTGCCATAGCCCAGTAATGCCCGGACGCACCGACAAGGCCTCTTTGACCAAATGTTTAGTATTTGGATACTTACGCTGCTGTTCTTCCAGTTCATCTTTGTAATAAGGCCTGGGACCGATTACACTCATATCCCCCAAAAGAACGTTAAACAATTGAGGAACTTCGTCGATTGAATATTTTCGAATGATCTTTCCCACTTTAGTGATACGAGGGTCGTCATAAAGCTTGAAACTGCTCTTTTTATATTCTTCAAAAAGGGCTTTAAGTTTGGGATCAGTATGTAATAAAAAATGCGCATTTGGAATCATGGACCGAAATTTGAATAACCTGAAAAGTTTACCATTTTTACCTACCCGGTTGGGAATATCAGCAAATATCGGCCCTTTTGGTGTTTCTAGTTTAATAGCTAGAGCGGTAATAATACCAGCCGGAAGAAATACGATGGCCAGCCCAATTGCCAAGAATATATCAGCAATCCTTTTTATATATTCGTATTTCATACTAAAAACTATCAAGTTTTCTTTTTTTAAGCTCTTTGACCACTTCACCCACCTTTCCATTGTAGTCTTTTGCACAGATCAACAAAGCATCGCCGGTATCTACCACCACAAGATCGTTTACTCCTATCAAAGCGATTGTTTTGTTTGTATCATTTGATTTAATAAAGTTATTTTTTGCTTCTATTTCAATTACTGAATCTTCCTGTTTATATAAATTATTATCTATAAAATATTTTTCCAGCGATCCCCAGGTGCCGATATCTACCCAGGCAAAGGGCATTTCAACCACTAATGATTCTCCCGCCGCATGAACTTGCTGGGTAACTTCCTCTATGGGTCCAGGGGACATGGAGAGATATTCGGTATTAATCTCAGCACCATTAATAACATTCATTGCAGATTGATACCAGTCTGGACGGTATTTTTGCAACATGGATAAAAAATTCTTGGGAGTCATACAGGTATGATTAGTGTGAACCAGAAGTGATCCGTCTTTAAAATGCTCGGCAATCTTATCTTCTTCTGTTCTCCACAAAAATTGAGCCACCTTAAACACGCCAATATCAGATTCATTAGTTACTCTCTCCCCTTTTACCAAATAATCAACTCCGGCAATTATTCTGTCGGGCTTAAATCCGCCGGTAATATATTTAGTTTCACTTCTTGCTAACTTATCACACACATCCAAGACTTTGAAAAAATCTTCTTTGGGTTCACGCAAATCATCTACCTGAATGAGCATGAATGGTTCATCTGATAATCCTTTTTTGGACAGCGTGGCAGCAATTAAGCTGGTAGCCGGACCTTGATTACGCATTTCTGGTTCAATAATGTAATTGGCCAAAGGAATATCGGGAGCTTGTTTTTGTGCCATGGTCAGTTGATCTGAATTGGTCGATACATAGATTTGTTCGGGCTTGAATTTGGGCAATAATGATTCGTAATTAAACTGGAACAAAGATTTACCTCTTATAAGAGGTATGAAATGCTTGGGGTTTTTTTGCCTGCTGATGGGCCACAACTTGGTTCCAAATCCTCCACAAATGATTACTGGTATCATAGTTTAGTTATTATATCCAAAAAATCTTTTTTAAATCTATCTTTGGAAAATTTTTGTACATGTTGCGAAATTGTTTGCGGATCAAAATTTAAATGGTCAAAATTAAGAATAGCATGTTTAAAAGCATTTTTGTCATCTTGATCTATTAATATACCCGTCGTTCCATGTATTACTGTCTCAGACAGCCCACCTCTATTTAAGCCTATGACTGGTGTACCAGATAACATTGATTCTACGGGAACAATACCAAAATCTTCCTCATGGAAATAAACCAAGGCTTTGGCGTTTTGATAGTGAAATCTAAGTTCGTCGTCGGTAACTTCTCCTAAAAATTGAACATTGGCTGAAACTATTTTTCTGATCTTTTTTTCTAAACCACCCAATCCAATTATTTTTAAAGGGAGTTTGAGTTCATTGAATATTTCGGCTACAATATCGGCTCTTTTGTACGATACCAACCGACTGACATACAAAAAATAATCTTTGGTTAGAGTAGAAACATCGTCTTGATCTGGGGCTAAAAATTTATCAGTATCTACAGGCGGGTACACCACCACGCTATCCCGATGGTAATATTTGCTGATCCGTTTTTGCACGGTTTGAGAAATGGCAATATATGAGTCCGGACGCTGGGCAGCTATTTTGTCCCAGGTCTTTAAATAATTAAACAAGGGGTGAAAAATTTTCAATGTTTGGGATTTATATAAATCCTCATGACTCCATAAATATCGCGTGGGGGTAAGACAATAACAAATGTGTTTAGTTTTAGGTCTAGTAATAATTCCCTTGGCGTCGGCTGAGGTTACAGAGATAACCAAATCATATTCACTAAAATCAAAACTTTCAAAAGCCAAAGGAGTTAACCAGGGATATATTTCATGGTTGGTTGAAGCATATGGAAATTTTTGTAAAAAGCTGGGTATAACTTGAGGAAATACTTTGGCCCACCCCGCAGTAGAAGAATTGTAAACCGCGGTGTATAAAGGAGCATCGGTAAACAATTCATGAAGTGCCAACAACACTCTTTCCGCCCCACCCCACTTGTTGACCCGGTCATAGACTAGGGCAATTTTTTGATTTGACAAATCTGTATTTTTTGTTATCATATTAGTATTAGGTTGGGTGTCATGGGAATCGTCCAGTATTCCACTGGAGGAGCACTATGATTTCCTGCTTTTAGCAGTCCCCAGCCTTTTTCTTTTCTCTAAATTAAATTCTTTCAAGATCTCTTCTTCTGCCAAGATAATGTCGCATTTTATCTTCTTTCGCAGGCTCGATATGGCTAATTTATGAGCAGGTGATTGTTTTCCAATGAACTTGAACAGCAGAGAAACCTCTTGATATTTAATCTTATACTTCCTAAATAAATTTATCAGCTGTTCTTTTACTACTCTTTCCTTCCCTCTAAAATCTTCGTCTAAGATGATCAATCCTAACTTACCAATGGTGGATTTAATTAGATGAAATAACCCAATTACATATATTCTCAAATAGATAGTATCTCCAAAAAAACCATCTTTCCTTAGTCTTTTTAAACAATTTCTTTTTGTTTCTTTTTTTATCAAAATTGATTTATCGACACCGTTGGCCAACGCAATTACAGTATCGGTCGAAGTATCTTCTATCCGACCACTAATATCTATTTCTACCGATTTAATATAATTTTTACCTTCTGACATTAAATTTGTGTCATCAATTAAGTAACACAATGTTCAAGAAGCTCTATTGTTTTCTCGATAGCATTGATTATCTTCATTTGACTTTAAGAATATCATAAACGATACATTTTTGGTGTTTGACAACCCATTTATAATTTAAATATGTATGATTGATCGATGCATCGATCAATCGATGCATAATACATCACAGATCTCTGTATGAAATGAGTTTTATGCTAGCTTGTTGGATGACCTGTTTTATTTCCGAATCGGTTAAAAATTGAACTTGTTTAAAGCGAGGTTCTTCGGTGTAGCTATCCAGTGATTCTCCGGTAATTAGGCTTGGATGAGTGATTAACTCACTGATTCCGTCCGAGACAGAAGTAATCAATTTTAGGAGATGTGATTTGTTTAGTTCTTCGGCTGTGAAAAAGTTATCGAGTATGGTGTCAGGGCTTTTGATCCCGACAGTTTTGTGCCTTGTCCGAGTGGGTAACTGTATTCTTTTTACGAATTCAAGATATTTATCAAGATATCCGTCTATTTTTTGCAGATTATGATGATGGTCGAGATGGGTAGGTTTTCTCCGTGCCAACAGGAAAAATTCGGTTATTTGAGCTTCGTATTCCTTAATTGTTAAGTCCATATCTTCATCAGTAAGACTTCCCCCATTTTTGTAAACTTCCTTTACTTTTCCTTCGTCGCCAAATAAGTAATTCGAACCGGTAAAAAATGTATTTCCGCCAGTAATATTCAAATGCAGCCCGATAGGGATTTTATTGTCGTTAGCAATTTGAATTGCCTCTTTGGCAAAAGGCATATTAATCATGACTGTGGCACTGGTAACGATGCCGTTCTTAAAACACTCCAAAACTCCCTGATTGATTCCATGTGTTCGGCCAAAATCATCTGCGTTAACGATTAATTTTTTCATAGAACTGATTGATAAATTTGCCAGGTGAGTTTGGCCATTTTGGCCCAAGAATAAGTTTTGACTTTGGCAAAACCGCGGGTAATATATTTATTTCTGAGTTTTGGATCATTTTTAATTTCCATTATTTTTTGGGTCAGATCTTGAGAATTTCCAGGTCTAAAAAATAGGGCGGCATTCCCATAAATTTCCGGCAAACAGGAAGTATTTGCTGCAATTACCGGAGTGCCCATGCCCATAGCTTCAAGGCCGGGTAATCCAAATCCTTCTATTAATGAAGGTGTGACAAAAGCCAATGAGCCGGCATACAATCCTCCCAATTCTTCATCAGATATTTTTTCATAAAATTTAATGAATTTATCGGCATCAACATTTTTTATTATTTTTTCCAAGCGGGATCTAAATACCGACCGGGCACAAACAATGACTCCTAATATTTCCCCATTTAATTGCTTGATAGATTTAACCAAAGTTGGTACGTCTTTGTGGGGATAAATATTGCCCACATACAAGACATATGGTTTATCCAATCCAATTCCAAATTTTTGTGGGGACGGTGAGAGACTGGATGAAACTCCTTCGTAAGTAACGCTTACTTTATTTTCAGATATTTTGTATTTTTCAATTAATGCTTTTTTCCAATATTTTGCCGGAACTATGATATGTTTGGCCCGGTGAACTGCCAACCAAACTATAGTAAAATATCCTAAATATTTTGGCCAATAGGAAAAGGGGTTGTGAGTGGTAGTAGTTTTACCGCGGGAAAGATGTTTGATCAAGTCGTGGATAGTGACAACCATTTTGCCCGGCCAGAGAACGGGAATTGTAAAATGAGGAACGTGTAATAAATTAGGCCTAATAAAGGATAAAATCCACAGCATTTCAAGCTGAGAGAGAAGTGAATAGGGATGAAGATGAGCGTAATATTTGGAAAATCTGGCTAGTTTGGGTTCATCTTTTAATTTTGGAGGGACGATGAGAACTATGTCATCGGGAAGATTGTCTACCAGATTTTCTATATATCTACCAATCCCCGTGTGCTCGATTCCCCAAAATCTAGCGTCGATACATATTTTGTTCATAGTTAGTTGGTTAGTTGGTTCTTAGTAATCTAAATTGCTTAAGCATCCATATTCCCAGATACACTATCCAGTTAATAATAAACGGATATTTTTTGCTCAGGTGTTTTTGATAAAAAAGTTTCATGGCGTCGGTGGAATGAACAGCCCAACGTTTTTTTGACTCCCGGGATGCTTGAGACGCATAACCTTTGTAATGAATCGTTTTAACATTGGGAATATATATTATCTTCCAACCATTTTCCTTGAGTTTGTAACAAAAATCGATATCTTCGGCATTCCAAAAATAATCTTCATCCAACCAATTTATCTGAATTCCAGCAGTCCGGCGGATCAACGCAAAAGCCCCATTTAAAGCGTCTATTTCATGAATCGTGTTCGGAATATTAGAATTTGTATATCTGGAAACTTTCTTCAAGCCAATTAAATGAAGTAGTGAATTCACGGGATCGGGAAAATTGCGGTGACAGGAATAATCCAATTTGCCGCTAGGAAATTCCAGCCGGCAGGTAGCTGCGCCCGCATCGGAATGATTTTCCATATAATCCAAAACTGTTTCTATAGCTTGGGATTTGACGACGGTATCTGGATTAAGTAGTAAAACATATTCGCCTTGGGATTTTTTAATACCCACGTTATTGCCGGCAGCAAAACCTAAATTTTTTCCGTTTTCGATAAATTTAATGTTGGGGAATTGCTTGAGAATGGCGTCCTTTGAGCCGTCGGTCGAACCATTGTCGGGAATAATTATTTCCCAGTCTGAATGGACAGGAATAGACGCCAAACAATCTAAAATTAGATGTTTGGAATTGTAACTAAGAATGATGATGGACAACTTCTTCATATATTGATTCCAATTTTTTGGCAATTGGTCCCCAAGTAAACTTAGTATCTACAAGCTTTCTAGCATTAACTGCAACTTTTTGATAAAGTTTTTTGTCATTGAGAATTCGTACGGCCTGATCGGCCAGTTCCTGAGAGTTGTTCCCAATAAGAATTGATTCTCCATCAATAGCACCATAACCTTCTGCTCCAACTGAAGTGGTCACCACCGGCATCATGGCAGCCATCGAAGCCAAGATTTTTAATCTGGTTCCACCAGGCGCATACATCGGAGCTACAAATAGTCCCGACCGGAGTAATGATTTGACCAGTCCCTCGGCGTCATGATCTTTGAGTTCCAACACTTCAATATCTTTAGTAGCCAAAGCCTTAACTTTAGGAGTAGGAAACTGACCAGATAAAACTAATTTCGCATCTGCAATCTGTTTTTTTACCAGGGGAAATACCTCTTTGGCCAGATAATCAACCGCTTCCCAATTTTGAATCCACTTGTAATTTCCCATGTAAAAAAGGGTGTGATTATAATGAGTTTGCATTGGTAAATTGTCAAAATCTTCTCCCACTCCATTTGGAACTACTTGAACGGACAAGTCGGGAACTAAGCGTTGCATAATCGTTGCGTCTTCCTGAGAAACGGCAATTAGACTGCTGGCTTTTTTCCAATAATACTTTTCCCAATATTTCATCTTTTGAACATCAATCCACATTAGGGGTTTAAACCACCATTTGGGTTCCATACTAATTTGATGACCAAAAATCCGGGACATGATGGTTTGTTCTACCAAAATGACCGGCAAATTGTGAGGAGGCAAGTAAGGAAGAGTGTATGACATCTCGGCGTGAATAAGATCAAATTTGTCACTGGCCAGAGCTTCGGTTGAAATTCTTTTGGTCCCCGGGGAATGGTAAATCGATACCAAAAATGGATAAGGAGAAAATCCGGTGCGCAAGATATTTTTTAAGGTCCAAGTCTTACCTCTTTCGATTACAAAAACCTGGCGGCAAAATTGTTTTAAGTGGGCCACTTGATCCGGAGTGTTGTGCTGCCGGGAAAAACAGACCAAGGTAATTTCGTGCCGTTGCGACAACAGTTTTATCAGTTTGTACGAACGAACCTGCCCGCCCTCCGACGGAGGAAAAGGTAGATAGGGAGTGAGCATGAGAATCTTCATAGAGAATTTATAGAAGAATCGGCTCTTCTAGTTTTACTATCACAAACTCAAGATTTTTTTCAAGCACTATATATTTCTTCATAATGGCATTGGTCTCGTCATCGTAATTTACCGAAACATAATACATTGCTCCAAATCGGTCTTTTAAATCCTTGATAGGTAAGACCATCATGGGAAAACCCGGACGATTGGTTTGATATAAGAAAGCCGTATCACCCATGTAAGGAGCCACCACTACCGCATCTTTGGGTACCAATTTATCCACAGCCTGACCGGCATGAACTATCGACCAATTATTTACTTGATAATCACCTTTGATATCGTACCAGGAAAATCCAACCATAAATACCAAACACAACATTACAATCGCCCGCTTGATCCAGGTAAAAACAAATCCAGATTCTTTGCGCCATAACCAATTTACGCCAATAGAAATCAAAATAACGACTGAAGGAATAATGGGTATTTGATAATAATCATGTTGGATATTTCCTGTAGCAAAAACGGTTAAATATAGTAATGATCCCAAAAACCAAAATGCAAAATAGGCAGACTCTTTCAAAGAAAGTAGTAATCCGGTCAAAAACGGATATAGTCCCCAACTACCCATAATCATTTTGCCCAACCGTTCACCAAAGATCCAACGGAAAAAGGCCGGTCTAAAACGGATGCCATTCCCGTTAAACAGCCAGAAACTAGAAGGAATACCCTCGGGATGGCGGTGTGACCAAGTGCGCCACAACAAAAACGGTAAACCAATTGATATCAAACCCAGATAAAATCTGTAATTTTTTAGTATTGAGAAACGATATTTTTCAAAAACCTGAAACAGAATGGGTATTAAAAAGAAGCCTGCCATTGGCTTAATCAAAAATGAGCTGGCTCCAAACACTAGACCCAATCCCAAATACATTAATTTTCCTTTGGCAAACCAGATATCAAAAAAGTTTAGACAACCTAAGAATAAAGTCACCATCATGGGATCCGGCAGAATTAGTCGGGTAAAAAATATGTTGTATGGCAAAAGCAAATACAATCCTGAGGACAATAGGGCTGTTTGTACATCCCGGTGTCTTTTGACAATGGCAAAAATGAACACTGCCGATACCAACGTAGTCAAGACCGAAGTCATCCTTCCCCAATATTCCAGTGGTTTTTGAGGAAACGACCAGGCCAACAAGTAGTGAGCCAGGTTAAAAAATGGAAATTCTACAAACCGATAGCCTTTGGGATTAAATAATCCGTTTCCCGAAACATCCGAAAAATCATCGTATCTGGGAGCAAAAATTGTCACTCCGTACTTAAAAAAGTTGCGGGTAACCGCTGAAGTATCGGCTTGGCGCCAAGAATGCCAATCAGCCACCGGATTATCTATCTTGTAAAGCCGCACCACAAACCCGGCAACTAAAATAAAAAACAAAATAACGTATTGAATTTTTTTAATCATGAATGACTTTTAGTCTTTCGGACATACCCAGCAGTAACCAGAGCATTATAGCGATTTTGGAAGCTTCAAACACATCTATAAACACCGCAGTAGCCAAAATACCCACCAAAGTCATGGTAATAGTTACGATCAGAGTTGAGGCTGGATCTGTGGGTGGTGAAGTTAAAAAGGGAAGACTGGTTTTAAATATCCGGATCATGATTAATAAAAAGGCAAAAAAACCTAGTAAGCCGGTTTCAGCAAGTAGTCTGAGATAATCGTTATCCACAGCCAATCCTACTGAAGAAAAACCTGTACCCAGCAGAGGATTTTTTACAAATGCTCTAATAGCCCTTGGCCATTCGGCGTTGATGCGGATACTCAAAGATCGGTCTTCTGCTACTTCTGGTGGCTTGAGAGCGTCGGCTTGTTGTTCGTCAGCCGGCAGTGCTGCCATCACCGGAGTGACGTAAGAAATTTTTACATAGTTGGTTATTAAATCTTTATACCGGGCCACTAGTTGGGGAGAGATAAAAATACTTACCACCGCCAACACTGCCAACCAGGGAATCCAGCGGTATTTTCTAATTACTAATACAAAAAGGCCAGCCGTTAAAAATATCGCCGCAAAGGTAATCCGGGAAGCAGACAAAAGCATGGTCCAGTATGACAATCCCCCCACAATTCCCACCAGGATTCTGTTTTTGAGAGAAATGTTTAAATTTAAAAGTCCCAAACAAAGAAGCAGTGGAAACAAGAAAAAGGCTGCCAGGTCATAATGGCCGGCAAAAGTGGAATTGATGCGGGCACCGGGCCCTAAAGTAACCGCTAAACCTTTGGCAAATTCACTGTTGGTGGTAGAAATCACCGGAAAATTTAAAAATTGCTGACCCAGACCATAAATGGAAACAAAAAATGACACGATTAAAACCGTTTTAATAATGAAATTTACATCAATCTTTTTTTGAATAGACCACATCCCCACCAAAAACATACTCATATACTCTATGCGCCGGGCCCAGTGCAATAATCCAATTTTTAGCTCGATGGATTTTGTCAAAAATGCGGCCGAAAACAGTGCCACTAAACTGGCCAATATATATATCACGATGGCTCTGACAATAGGATTTTTAAAGTCTCTAAAACGGTTTTTAAATTGGAAAATTAAATATGCAAAAAAACCGGTGGCTACAATAAAATCTTCTATTCTCACCGACACAATTGACCCCCCTATTCCCAACAGTGGAAACTTGGGATACAAGGGCACAAAAATAATGATTAATACTCCGATAAAAAGGCCTATTTTAGACATGTTGGTATTCTTTGATAATTAAATAACCCACAATTCCAGCAAGGAGCATGACCGTAATTCTGGTCATCGGCCGGGAAGGAATTTGACGGACTGTAATTTTGTTTAAATAGTGAATACCGTTTCTATTAATTTGTTCCGTGGGTTTAATGGGTACAAAGACATTTATGTATAATGAATCCCGGAACGGATGAATAATTTCCTCCAAATAACTGCTGCGGGTTTGATCACGGATGACTGTATACGCACTTTCCGGAGGCAAATCCATGCGGTATTGGACAGGACTGCTGTAACTTTTGTCGTACATGGCCATAATTTCCGGCCGGGACATGTTGGTGAAATACGATTTCCGGTAAATACTTTCGGTGTCTGCCGGTTCCAAAGATTGAAGTGAACCAGGAGGAGGTGGGGGAAAATCTGGAATGGGTAGGATCAAATAAATACCCATTCCAAGCACCAAGCACCAAGTACCAAGTACCAATATTTTTTTTAACATTTTATTGAAACAGCCTGGCCCGTCCAAGATGATATTTAAGATCTTTATTTTTGCGCTCGCCAATTACTTTGGCAGGAACTCCACCCACAATTGCATAATCCGAAACATCTTGAGTTACCACGGCTCCACCGGCTACAACGGCACCCGTACCTATTTTGACACCCGGCATGATAATAACTCTGGGACCGATAAACACATAATCTCCTATATCCACCGGCTCGACGCGAGCTAAGAATTCATCGGATTCCAAATCATGTTCAGAATTGTAAATCATCACTTCGGAAGCAATATCGACATGACTGCCGATTTTAATCTTGGCCCGTCCATCTAAAAAGGCATGGTCACCGATAATGGAATCTTTTCCTATAACAATATTCTTAGGATTATAAAACCTGGCCCACATGTGAATTGTTCCTTCCGTTTTAATTCCGGCTAAATTATAAAAGAAATTACGTATGAGGTGTGAAGGGATGTGCCCCACCAGATATAAAATATACAGCTCAAAATCCAAAAAAATATTTAGCACCCGGTTTATACCTTTTTGGGAGGCTTCTTTGGTAGTTAGTGTTTTTCCGTTGCGGTCTGTAAACATAATAAAGTTTGGTGGGCAGTTTTGGCCCAACTAAATAATTTTACTCTTTCTAGACCTAATTTCACCCTTCGGCTCCGCTGAGAGCCAGCGGCTTCTATTATACCTTGAGCAATGGACTTTATATCGTGGGGGTCAATATAAATAGCAGCGTCTCCCCCAACTTCGGGTAGACTGGCTACTCTTGAGATCACAACTGGAGTGCCACAAGCCATAGCTTCCAAGACCGGAATACCAAAACCCTCAAAAAAAGAGGGTAAGACATAGGCTACACTTTCGGTGAGTAACACCTGTTTTTCCGATTCTTCCACAAATCCCGTAAATATTACCCGGTCATCTAACTTCAAACTTCGAACTAATTCAAAAATGCTAGCGTAGAGCCAGGCCTTCTTCCCAGAAATTACTAGCGTGTAGCGTTTAGCGTCTAGAAGAGCGAAAGCTTGGATTAATCCTTCTACATTTTTGTTGGGTTTTAGACTGCCTAAAAACAAAAAGTATGGCTTAGTGATGCCGTATTTTTCCAAAACTTTATCGTTGTGAACTGGACCTGTGATATTTGGGTTACATGCCAAACGAGTAACTACTACATCGTCAGCTTTCTTGCCATAAGTTTTTAAAATATCTTGTTTTGTATATTCGGAAATGGCAATTACTTTCTTGGCATTCTTAATCGAATATCCTGTCCAGCTCTTTAATTGATTAAAATCTTTGGCAGTAAACTGCTCGGGGGTCTGCAAAAATCCCAAATCCATAATGGCCACCACTGTGGGCATGGGCGCAAAACGTGGGGCATAATGGGTCATACTGAAAAATACATCCGGACGGGGAGAGTGAAAATATAGATCAAACGGCAAACGGGTTTGAGTCCACAGCTTGGGAAAAGGAATTACTCTATATTTCCAGCCTTCGCGCTCTTTTGGTAAGTTATCGTGCGGCAAAGTTTTTAAATATATGACAAATTTATGTATTGTTGGATTTTCCAATTGCCAATTGCTAATTGCCATTAGCAAGTTGTAGGCGTACTCATTTATGCCCACTCTATTCTGGGTCAAGTTGGCTTCATTGGCATCAATTCCGATAATCATATTAGTTTTTTTGATTGCTTCACATCCAGATAATTTTTATTTGATATTACCGAACGCTTTAGACGTTTTTCAAGTTTCTTTCTGGCACCTCCGGCAATATCTCCTCCTGCTTTTGCATCTTTTTTTAGTTTATTTACTCCTTCGGAATTTTCGGTTCGATGGATTTCTGTCGTTGATCTTTCCCCCAACATGGTAAATATCAGTTCGAAATCATCCATATGATCTCGCAAATTTTGTCTTTGCAAACCTTTTAGTTTTTTGTATTCACTCGGGGTCACCCCAAACGTGGCTTTGGAAATTTCCGATGTAAGAATTTCATAATCTCTTTGTTGTTTGGCTCCTCGGTTCTGCCATTCATCTGTTAATTCTTCACGGATAGCAATTCCCCGCATTCTTTTTTCTATCCAATCATCACTGTAACCTTTTAATTTGTAAAGCAGGCGTGTACGTTTAGTTGCAAGCTCCGGATCTTCTATTTCCTGTATCCGCTCATAACCTACCTTTGCTAACCATCTTTTTAATGGCTCAGCTTTGGGGGATGGAACAGATTGAACAATACGAAACATTGTCTCTGTGTTTGCGCAATCAGTTATGCGCATTTTTTTGTCGGGTGCCATCATTTTCAACTGTCGACAATTTGTCGACAGTTCAGCATCGCTCTCATTTCTTACTCGAATTTTCATTTTGAACCAGTAGTCGCGCGGATTTACACTATCGGTTAATACTTCAATCACATCTATTACTGAAAACCACCATTCGTTGTTGTAAATAGTTTTTCTAATTTGTTTCCCTTTGAATAAATCTATCTTTGTAATTTCGGATTTCATATCAATGATTTGTAAACTTCTAACGTTTCTTTTGCGGTTTTGGTCCAACTAAATTTTGCCAATTGTTTGGTGCCGGCAGAAATTAATTTATTTTTGTTTGTCAGAGCTTCGGAAATGCCAGCTGCAATTGAATCTATCGACAGTGGATCGAAGTATGCAGCGGCGTCTCCAGTTACTTCGGAAAAAGAAGGAATGTTTGAACAAGCAACTGGAACCATAAAGTTAAAAGCTTCCAAAATTGGCAACCCAAAACCTTCATAAAGTGATGGATAGACAAAAACCGAAGCGTTGGCAAGGTAATTTACCAGATCTTGATCCGAAACATAACCCCTGTCACTTCCCTCCCCCACAATGATTAATTTCTGATGCAAAAGTTCACAGGCTTTCTTCAGCCGGTCAATGTTTTTCCGGGCTTGCCGCGAACCAATAGCCAAAACATAGTTTGATTCCTTAGTTATATGCGGTTTTAAGACCAAGTATTTACTAGGCAGGGCCTCAGAGATAACTACTATGCGGCCTGTTGTTGCAGGAAATAGTCGTTTCAAGTCTTCGGCCGTTGAATTAGATACACAGATTATTTTGTCACACTCGGCCACCACCCATTTCATACGCCTGCTGTGTACGGATACTATTTGGGGGTCAGTCTCTCCAGGAAATAAAAATGGTGACAAATCGTGAATTGTGGTGACTTTCTTGCATTTACTTGGTCCTTGAGTCCAATCAGACGAATGATATACATCTATTTGGCCAGTAAAGGTTTCAACATTGACAAGGTGTAGGCGGTTCCAAAGAAAATCCATGAAAGTGGGGGGAAAAGGTAGGGATACTCCTTTAAGGTTAGTCCTTTTAAGTTCATAAAAGCGACGCAAAGAGTAGCCGAACGGGATTAAGATGTCCGACGGCAAACACCGTAGCAACTCCAGAGTGTAATTGGATACACCAGTTCCATAAACAATTGATGAGATATCAATCCCGACCTTCATACCTCTATTCTAAGCCATTTCTGACATATTTATAAACAAATCCCACTCCTTCGAAATTTTTAGTCTCGGTATTTACAAATCCCAAGTTTTCGATAGACCGGTCAACCAGGTTTCCGGGGTCGGTCAGACCAGTCAGATATTCCAACAGATAAACAGTATCTTGAGTCTGGATGCTGTTTCCAATGATAGTTGAAGTTTCTGGCTCACGCGCTGGAAATTTCAAAACAGCCGGGACGACATTTAAATTTGGAGCATACCAAGTCATGGAAGCAAACGGTCCCGGAAATTTGACCACCACGCTTGAATTGGTGGTCTGTAAAAAACTCGTTGCTTCCCGCCATTGTTCCCGTTGCAGCCTGGGCCTAGTAAAATATAAAAAATTACCCACAATTGACATATAAATTAACAAGGGAATAAAAATCCTGGGAAATCTGATACACGCCTCGCCCAAGAGAATCAGTAGCCCCGGTAAAATAAAAATTAATCTAAACGGCTGTGTTTGCGGTATCCAAAAAGAAATTACTATACTGGATATCAGTGGAACAAGAACCCAGGAATAGAGCAGTCTTCTTTTTCCCCGGGACAACATTATGGCCAGAAACGTCACCGATAACACAAATGCTATATAAATTGCGTAAATATATTTAGGAAAGATGTCTATCCTTCCGGCCACTAATTTAAAAAGTATAAGAGGAATAGCTTTTATAGGAGACAGAGAAATAACATTTCTCCACCCCGGTAAAAACGAGTCAATGTTTACCCCAAACCTTAATTGAGTAACAAACTGAGGTACCCAAGGAATAACCAAGATTGCAGTCAATATCAAACTTACTCCCCAAGATCTCAATTTTTTTCTGTCCAGAAACAAACTATGAAATCCCTGTGCTAAAAGAATAAATATCCCGGAATAATGAGTATACAGGCAAATGGCATTTATAATGCCAAACCATTTACTTTTTTTATAATACAAATAAAAAGAGACCAGTCCCAATAAGGCCAGCAGGGAGTAGGATCTAAATTCCTGTGAATAATAAACATGAAATGGATTAATAGCCAGAAGAAATGCCGACATTAGTCCTAATTTTTCTCCCCCAAGTTCCCGAGCCATCAAAAAGATTAAGGGAATAGCCCCAACTCCAAATATCACCGGCAAGATTCTCAGCCAAATCTCAGATGTATTTACCGCCATCCAATAGTGAGAAATTATATAAAAAAGCGGCGGATGAAAGTCGGCCTGTCTATCAAACCAAATTCTTTTGACGCTCATTGAGGACATTTGAGCTTGTGCGGCTTCATCCAACCACAAACTTTGATTAAGATTAACCAGTCTCAGTGCTGCTGCCAAGACTATAATACAGACAAGGATAAGTTTTTCTTTTGCCAGAGTTTTACCCATACAATGGTATGGTAAATAAACATTAAGTAACTCAAGAATAGTCCATGCCAACCATCCAAAAATCCAGCATGCCAAATATACCTGCGCAGAAAATCGTAAAACGGATTAACTGCTTTTTTTTCGCCCGAGGTTACGATTGTCATCTTGGCTACAAACTCTTCAACCGTATGATAACTGTCATGAATTTTTAACCCTTGGAGTTTTTGCACTTTGCCACTTATTATTAATTCTTCGTGTACCACACCAACCCATTTGCCTAAGTTTTTTTTCCATAACCAAATATGGGTATCCGCCGCTGGTTCCCAATTGGTGTGGTATATGGCTTTACCAAAAATATAATTGAGCCTGGGAATTTTGTAGGCCGAATATTCCGACTGTTCCGGTAAACTTTTTATTTCCTTGATTAGTTCCGGTGATAACCATTCATCGTCATCCAAAGAAAATATCCAATCATGTTTACACAATGACATGGCATAGTTTTTTTGATCAGAAAAATTTACAAACTTGTGATCCGAGTTTGTGACTATCACTATGTCATCGGAGATTTGTTTTGCAGACTCCAAACACTGCGGTAGAATATTTTTTTTATCTCTGGAAATAATAGTTACGGATACTTTCATAAACTTTCAAACATTTCTATATATTTGGGGACAACTGCATCCCAAGAAAATTTTTCCACTTGTTTAAGAGGTAATTCTCCCCAATCGGTCTCCAGAGTCTTTTTAATGGCTTGAGAAAGCTGTTTGGGATTTTCAGGATTTTTTACCAATATTCCAGCCTTCCCAACTATTTCCCGCCGGATGGGATCATCGGTGGTGACTACCGGCAAGTTTGTAGCCATGGCTTCTAAAAACACCAGGCCAAAAGCCTGCCAAGGTACCATGACCAGACAAAAAACATTTGCCCTCCGGTAAGCATCAGGAAGATCGTTATATTTGGCCTCTTTGGGGTCACCCCCAATATGCACAAACTTGACTCCCGGAAGAAGCTGCACTGCGTCTCGCACTAAACCAATACGTTTGGCCGGACTGTCGGCAGCCACACAAAGCACAACATTATTCTTGAATCTCTTGGCGGGTGGGGAAAATTTTTGGGTATCTACGGCATGATGAATAATGCAAACCTTGGTCCAGGGAAATTTAAATCTCTCAGCCCATTTGGCCTGATATGATGCGGAAGCTACAAAAACATTTGGACTACAAATAAGGTTCCATTTGTCATCGGCTCCGGGACCAGAATTTCCAAAAATTACCATGGGTTTACCGGTAATCCAGCAAAAAATCCGGGCGATGGGAGCTTGCATGCGGCCATTTGCTGGAACAATAATATCAGCCGTTAACCAATAACATGGAATATAACTTTTCCAACCCGAAATAATATCAACTTCAATTTTGTCTTGTAGATGAAATTTTAAATTAAAGGCCCAAGTCTCGACCCCCCGACTCCATCGTCCTGAATAAAAACTCAAAATGGCAACCTTCATATGTTAGAATCCTAAATTAGTGAAACTCACGGTAATTATACCAGCATACAACGAAGAGAATACCATTCAAAAAATCACCAAAAAAGTTTTGTCCAACAAATTGGTATCGGAGATAATTATCATAAATGACGGATCTACTGATAAGACAAATGCTCAATGCTCAAAACTCAAAGCTCAATATAAGAAAATAAGATTGATTGATAAAATTAAAAATCAGGGAAAGGGGGCGGCAATTAGAGACGCGTTGGAAATTGCCAGTGGAGATGTATTTATTATCCAGGATGCGGATTTAGAATATGATCCCACCGAATATCATAAATTAATTCTGCCTATTTTAAAGGGGAAAGCGGATGTAGTTTTTGGATCCAGGTTTGTGGGCGGGGAACTACACCGGGTGTTGTATTTTTGGCATTTTGTAGGCAACAAATTCATCACGCTTCTTGCTAACTTATTAACAGATTTAAACTTATCAGACATCGAAACCTGTTACAAAGCCTTTACCAAACAGGTGGCCCAGAAATTAAACATCCAAGAAAATCGTTTTGGTTTTGAATCGGAATTTACTATCAAAGTATCCCGTATGCATGTCCGGGTGAGTGAAGTGGGAATAAGTTATTCCGGCCGCAGCTACGCCGAAGGGAAAAAGATTAAATGGCAAGATGGTTTGTGGACTATTTGGTGCTTGGTTAAGTATGGACTACTTGATCGTTTTTCTAATTAGCCTGACGTCTTAATTTTATTGTGTTTATGATCACAGCCATTGTTAGAAATATCCATGACCAAGCACCAAATTTTTCAGACGCTGATAGCCAATCGGAATAATAAAAAATTGAAGAACTGACCAAAAAAGAAAATGCCATGATAAAAAACAGTTTATCGGTGAGGCGATACTTATAAATTGAATATAGCCACATCAAGGTTAATATTGGGATAGTGATATCGCCGGACTTAATAAACAACGAGTCCAAAGCAGAGCCGGTGATCATAATAGCAATAGACAAAAGATCGGGGTGAAAAATAGAGAATCTAATCAAAAAAATAAATAGTAAAACTATGGGTGTAGTGATTATATCTATAAGTAATTTCAGTTTTTCCAAAAGCGTCTTTGCATCTTTATATTTCGAAGATACAAATAAAAATGTCCGTTTAATTACAATATCTACCGCATTATTGGCATCAATACTAGATTCAATGATTAACTGACTGGCAAATCTTAGTCTTTCCTGAGTAAAGATCTTGAATGTCTTTTCAAACAAAAGATATGTAGAAGTAAACGTAAGTAAATATAACAAAAATGGAATCAAATAAATAAAGGAGGAAGCTCTAACTTCCGCTCTGTAAATAAGATTAAAAAATTTATCGAGACTAAATGAAATAAATCTTGGATAAGATGAAGTAATTTGTTCGCGCGGGTATTTATATTTAACAACAAAGATTGGGTCAATTTTGCTTGCGCCCACGGCTATCCCAGACCGTCCTTGAACTGATTCAATTTCAAAAACATATTGCTTTCCAAGAGAATCCGCAATGGCCGGGAAACCGAAGGTGAAGTATTGATTTGGTTGAAATTGATCAGCTTTGTATTTGTTCTGATAATACCAATCAAGCGATTTATTTTCGCGAATTCTAAAGATTAAATAATCGTCGTTTAGACGGTAAAAAGTCCAAAAACGAAAACCGATTATCCCCAGGTAATTTTCAGTGGCTTCGAATTCACTAACTATTTTGTCCCCCTGATATATCTCTCCTTCGGGAATAACAGACACTGCAGATCTGGGATATTCACGGGTTAAGACTGAAAACACATTTTCTATTTGAAACGTTTGATAAAATATCAAACCCAACCAGGAAAACAACAAAAACATTCCGATCAAAAATTTGAGTAGCTTCTTAGGCCTATTCATGCTTCTTTCTCCACAAAATTAGTAACCAAGACAGTGATACCACCAGAGTGCTAAACGAAATAATTGATCCGACATTAACCCAAGTCTGGGGTGCAAAATATAGAGTCATTTTTAGATCATCGCTCACTTCTGTTACATCAAATTGATTCAATCCATACTTATCTCGTATGTGATATTGATCGTTTAGATAATAATTCTTCTCAATTAGAGATTTCCACCAGGAAAACCCACCAATTCTTATTTTCCATCCAGGATGATACGCTTCAGAAAAAAACAGTTTGGCATTTTTATCTTTGGAATTAAATGTCAAGTCAAACTGGGTGGAAGAAATTTTTGATACAGTTACATCGGTCTTATTATCTAAATATATACGGGTTCTATAATAATCATTCTCATATACAATAAGTTCCTTTGTACCGATATCAATTTTTCTGAGAAAATATTGCTTGTCAAGAAACTCGATGGTCTTTTCTCGGGAAATATCTGAATAATATATGAACATTTCCTCATTCTCTAAGTCCAATAATGGAACAATGATGTATTTGATTGAAGCCTTGTTTATCAATTCAGGTGAGAAATCCTTTTTAAAAATTTCTGCTAATTCTTCAAAGTCTGAATATTCAAGCCCAGTTTTTTTATAATTATTCAAGTCTTTCCAATCGGATATTACTAGCTCCAATACCCCAACGTTTGGATGATTAGAGTCCCAATATCCCCAACGCGAAATGCGGGGGAAATATAAGGTGCGAAAGAAGTTAGGTTGTTTTTGAAGAAAATTCTTCAAAACAATGTAATCTTGGGGGATATGTCTTGGCGTTAATAACCTAGCTAACTCCCCTGTAAATACAGACCCGGTATTTATCAAGAAAAGACTTGATATTCCCATTACTAAAATCAGTTTTATAAATTTACTTATTTTTGATTTGATTATAAAAGAAACAAATAAACCTATTAGTACTGCATATCCCAAATCGATGTAATAATTAAACTTACTAGATTCCCTAAATGCGTTAAACCCCGGAAGATACTGGTACAGCCACAAATATATTCCAGTAAAAGGTTGACTTGTAAATTTAGTCAAGAATATGCCCAACAAAGTTATAATTGCCCAAAACGATGCTTGTTTATCTTTTTTACTAAACCAATATCCAGAGAAAGCAATAAAAGGGATAATCCAAAACCACCATAATATTTTTTGTGGGTCTCCCCAAATTAGGTTATGATTTCCAGACCAAAACGGATGAAACATTGTCATGGCCCTTAAAATTTGAAAATGACCTTCACCATACAACTGTCTCCCCGCGACAATACCATTAAATGATGATGAATTTATAAAAAGACTTATTAACCAAAAAGAACTTAGCAAAACAGTTATAACTAGTGGAATAATACTAAATAAGAGATTTCGAGCAATTGATCTAATTTGAAACCTCTGTTGAATCAGTAAGGAATAAACAAAATATAAGAGCAATATCCATGACGTGAGGTAAAAAGCTCTAGCTTCATAAGAAAATTCCAAAAATGCTACCAAACCTGTTAATACCGCCCAAAAATATTTTTTTGTTTCGAGTGTTTTTTGGTAAAGTAAAAAAACAAAGATTCCCACCCCAAATGCTACTGAAAGCGTGAAATGACCAGTGTTCAACAGTATCATGTAAGTATTGAACGTGTAGACAAAGCTACCCACTAAAGCTGCAAAATTATTTTTTGTAACTTTTTTAACCAATAGAAATGATCCTATTGCGGGAACAACGACACTTGGAAAAAGAAAAACCAATCTGTCAAAATAATTAAAATCCA
>Ga0209211_10002777_pt1 | contig 29558 bp, 21 predicted proteins | sample RifGroA2_FD_183992 | JGI IMG/M metagenome (GOLD analysis project Ga0209211, IMG submission 183992) | Groundwater microbial communities from Rifle, Colorado, USA - Groundwater A2 (SPAdes) (version 2) | ecosystem: Environmental > Aquatic > Deep subsurface > Groundwater | place: Rifle, Colorado...
CATTCCCGGAGAAGGAGAGTTTTGATCAAAAAAAGAACTGCTGATGATGAGATCGTCAATGAGCGTCTCATTTACAAAATAGTTTCCGGCACTGAGTGTGCTGTTCACTACATAACCATAGATATCATCAATATCATCATTATACCAAACAGCAAAGAAGGTTGCATTGCTCATAAAATTGGTTTTAATCTGCTTGAAATCATCACCGCTTTCATTATACAATCTTTTACTTTCAACACTCCATGTGGCACCTCCGTCAGTCGATTTTTTGTATAAGGGGTAGGTATAGGCAGACGGTTCTCCCCGAAGATAGGTAACAAAAAGATCTCCGTTGCTTTCGTTTACGATAACCCGAGCATCCGTCATGTTGAAATTATTGATAACATTCGTAAGATTTGCCCAGGTTCGTGTAGTGGCATTAAAACGATATACTACAACATCACCGCTTGGATGGCTGACATTATTCACACCTGCAACAAAAACATCTCCGGTTACTTTGTAAAGTGAACCACCAAAATGTTCATCATACACTGTGTCACCTGAAAAGCTTCCATCAGACACTGCCCATGTCGTATCCCATGCACCTGAAGTCGCGTTGTACATTTTGGAAAGGAGATCGTGTGCACTTTCATCATGCATCACCAGCAAACTGTTGTTGCTTGGGAGAGGGAACATTTGAAGACCGTCAAGATCATCAGGATTTATACCGCCGGAACCAACGAGCGTTGTGTTCGTCCAGCTGGAGCCATTGGTTCCTGAAACCCAGGAACTGCAGGTTCCGCCGTGGCATCCTGCAACAAATAAAGATCCATTCAAGGTTCGTGTGATCGTAGGGCCCCCTGTAGATTCAGAAGCAATAAGATCACCATCAAAAATAACAACAACATTGTCGCCTGCAGGGTATACACTGTCATCAGCAGTATTCAGGCTTTTGTACCAGATGCTGTCGTTGATTGTTTCTGCTCCGACAATGCGAATAAAGTTTCCAGACCCATTGCTGGGAGTCCAGCGATCGTACCAGACTGCCATTGAAAGGGGATTCATATCAGGTGCAAGTGCGGTTGCGGCGCTCCAGGTTTCCCCCCTGTCTGTCGTCTTTCGATAGCTGGGAACACCAAGACCGTCATCGTAAAAAACATAGCCATTGCTCTTGTTGATAAAGACGACATTGGGTGAGGGATTATCTTCAAAGCGTGCGGCATAGAGTGTGCTGTCAATCGTGATAGCGCCATGCTCCTGCAGAGAAAACTGGACATCTTGAGGATTAAGTGAAAGATTGGGTTGAAAAGAAGGGGGTGGAGAGATATCGGGTGCAGAAGCATCCAAAGAAGCTTGAGATTCTTGACGCTCTTGAATCTCTTCAATCGTATCTTTCAGTTCTTGAATACGCTCCTGTCGTGCAGAATCAACAGGATCGGCGTCAGTTGGATCAACGGTGGCAACAGGTTCAACAAGAGGTTCTTCGATAGGCGCTTCTGATGGAAGGGGTGTTTCTGCTGGCTCTTCAACAAGAGGTTCTTCGATAAGGAGCTCAGTAGGTGTTGTCGGGTTTTCAGAAGTATTTGAAAGAGCTTCAGAGCTATTGACACCTACAAGATTTCCGGTAATTGCACCCAGGCCTGCACCACCCAAGCCTGCGCTAACGCCTTGATTCAGCTGATACCAGGAAAGCGAGAGCACAAAAAGTATGAGGATGAGAACAATCCAAATAAGATGAATACCTTTCTCTTTTTGCCCATTCCTAGTTTTCTCGTTCCTGCTCTTGTTTTTTTGTTGCTCAGTCATAGGTGGTGCCCTGTTTTTGTTCCTGTTTTTGTTTTTTCTTGACTCGCAGAAGAACCGTTGCAACAACAGCTGGAGACTTATGCAGGACATGTGCAATCTCTTTGTTCTTCATACGTTGACTTTTAAGATGCGCAACGACATGCTCCAGGATGCTGAAGGTTCTGTCTTTGAAAAGAGCAAGAGGAATTCTCGGAGAAGAAGTGGAAGAAGAAGCGTGTGAAACCGAAGAAGGAGGTAAGGAACTTGATTTTTGCGTTGCGCGATGATGGCTGGTCCAGATGCTTCGATCGTCCCGATGCAATGCTTCGGCAATCTCGTGGAAGCTCAGTTTATGTTCCTCTTTGAGAAAGGTGCAGAGTGCTTCAGAAGGACTGAGATGTGTTCCAAAGATGGATGCAGGAACAGAAAGGAGGGAGTATGATGCGTTCATCCCGTGGCTTAACTGTTCGAGTGCTGAAAACTTTTCTTGCGTAATCTGATGAAAAAGCTCGAGCAATTTTTCATCAGAAAAATCATGATGTTCTTTCATCAAGCGAAAGAAGAGCACAAAGAGTTCTTCAGTAACAGGAGATAACCGAGGAGATGAGAGTGAAGAAACAGACGCAGAGGCCTGAGATTCCTGACGAGATCCTAAAGAGAAGGGATGAGGATACTGCGATGGAGCGATCACTCCTTTTTTCAGCGCTTCAAGTACCTCTTTTTCTAATAGCGACATGATTGATGGAATCCTGACTCTTTTTGTTTATAAAGATGATGTTGTTTACTGTGTATGTATAGTGATGACTGTTTTTGTCTTTATGCCATGTAAGAATTGTTTATTACAAATCGTTTAAATGGTTATAATACGGCTGAGAACGTTGAAGTGAGCTATGTTTTGTATTTTTACACTCGTAAACACAGTTTACCTTTTCTGTATTTGTATTTACTTATTATGTTCATTTTTTATACTGTTTATGTTTATATTTTTTTATTTATAATATTTGGTCCATAAGCGTTTGAAGAGGGGCAAGGAAAGGGTAGATAATACGAAACCTGTTGTGGGAACGACCGCATTCGGAAACGGATCAGGAAGCCCTGCAACAAAAAAGAAGAGGACGATTGTAAGATAGGTGAGCACTGCGATAACGATTTTTCTTGCCCAGCTGATTTCCCAGGCTTTATCGAGTTCGACACGCTTGTTGCGTTCTTCGATGGTACGAATACGTTTTTCGAGAGGGTGCATGAGCATCCCATCACATCAGCAGATATATATGTATTTTGTTTTCGCACCCCACTCCGACTGTGGTGAAAATCTCGCTTCGCTCGGGTAGCATCACTCGCGCTCTTGTATGTTCTCCGAGTACTGCCGTTCCCCGGATGGGGCTTCCCCCTTGGCAGTGCCCATGGGGCATTTCTGAAGCGCTCGAGAAAGACGCTACCTTCATTTTCACCACAGCCCCTCCCCACAAACTATATAAACCCACCACGCCCCCCCCCTCAGTAAGGTGTTTGGATGGGATTATTCAAGAATTTTCTGGGAAATGAAGAGTCGTTATTTCGAGACCCGATTCCTTTAGAATTTGATTATATTCCCAAGATTATCAAATATCGAGAAGCACAACAACAGCAAGTTGCCCTTGGTATGAAGCCCTTGCTCCAGCAACGCACTGGAAAAAATGTGCTTGTTCACGGACCGCCAGGTGTTGGAAAGACGGTAGCAGTACGCCATCTTCTCAGGGAATTGGAAGAAGAACAAGAAGGGATTATCCCCATTTATATTAACTGCTGGCAGAAGAATACAAATTTTAAACTGATTCTCGAACTCTGCGATCAGCTGGACTACAAATTCACCCACAACAAACGAAGCGAAGAACTCTTTGGAGTCATCAAAGATATGCTCAACAAAAAAGCAGTAGTGCTGGTGCTGGATGAAGTTGACAAACTAGAAAATACGGATTTTTTATACCAGTTCCTTGAAGAAATCTACCGCAAATCTATGGTGCTGATCACCAACTACAAAGAGTGGATTGTTAATTTAGATGCCCGCATCAAATCGCGCCTGCTCGCAGAACTGCTTGAGTTTCAAGCGTACAACAAAGTAGAAACCAGGGGTATTCTTGAGGAACGCATGATGTACGCCTTTGTCCCGGGAGTCTGGAATGGTGACGCCTTTGAAATTGCAGCAACCAAAGCCTACGAGCTGGGAGACATTCGTGCAGGATTGTATGTGATGCGCGAAGCAGGAAATATCGCAGAAGAAGGGGCATCGAGAACTGTGGACACTACGCACGTCGATAAAGCGATGGAGAAATTGAATCAGTTTTACATCAAAAAGAAAGATGAACTTGCAGATGAAACCAAATTTATTCTTGAATTGGTAAAAAAAAGCTCTGAAACAAAAATTGGCGATTTATTTAAGGTGTATCAGCAGGAAGGCGGAGCTTCATCCTATAAAACGTTTCAGCGAACCATCAAGAAGCTGGAGACAGGCGGATTTCTTACGGTAATAAAACTGGCAGGCGGACAGGAAGGCAACACGACCCTGGTGAAAGTTGCACGGAGCGAGAAGACGCTGGATCAGTTTAAGTGATGAAAAGTAAGAAGTGGAGAAGGACTAGAAGATTCCGCGATACCGCTTGAATAAAAACCCCAATCCTGCAAAAAACAGGATCAGTCCGAGAACAAATTTAAAGAATTGCAGAAGAAAGTCCCACATCAGATAGACACCACCGCCGATGAGCAGGATGCCTAAGAGGGCGTAGAAAATGCGAATAGGGGGAGCAAGTATGATTTTCATAAGGGAAAGTGGTGAGAAGAGGTTAATAAAGATTATGAAAATAAAGAATCTGAGGCATAGTTAACGCACGGTCCTGACCTGCACTTCTTTAGGTATATCTTCATCAAACTCTTCGTCTTCAATCTCGCGAGACTCGAGCGCTTCTTCTTCCTTGAGTTCTTGTTCATCAATAATAATATTAATCGGCAGGTCAATCAGCTCATTAATTTTGTCTTCAAGGACTGAACGAAGGTGTAGGACATCTTCTCGGGTGGTGTTTTGTTCAAGTTTGGTCAAGTTCTTTTGAGCACGTTCATGTTTGTCTTGGAGGTGCTTCAGTTTATACTCCTGCTCTTCAATTTCACGAAGCACGTTATTGAGAAGCATGCGTTTGTCCAAGCCGCTGAGCTGTTCTTTCAGCGAAGCATGAATAGCCAGCAAGTTCTCAAGATGGGTTTTGGAAATGGTGTTAATTTTCTCTATAGCACGTTCGAGCTCGCGATCTTTCAACGGCACTGCACCCTGCTGCAGGTGTTGTTTGAGATCTTGGAGAATTTGAAGGATATGGAAGCGCACATCTTCGTTCAGCGCTTTGAAAGGATTTTCAGTGTATGCATCAATGAGTTCTTTGCCGTCCAGGCAGATATGGGAATATTTTTTCAACGGACGCACCAATACTGAAAATTCCCCCAGCAAAACGGTTTCATTGTGCTTGACTTTCATGAGCAGTTTTTGCTTTTGCTGCTGCAGATCTTCGAGTGATTTATAGGCTTTGCTGGATTTCAAGTCGTCAATGTGCTCCTGTGTTGCCTGAATAAGCCCCGAAAGCGTGTTGGATGATTGTTTTTCTTGAGCAACAACACTGGATAAGGTATGCGTGCTTTTCAATGAATTCTCGAGCTGAATAATCTGTTTTTTGATGTCAACAAGCTGTCGGTAGGAGGGGGAATGCAGCTCACGCACCAGGACATCCAACGCATTGATGTGTTTTGCAATTTCTGTAAGTTCATGGGCAAAAAATTCTTTGAGGACGTAGTAGCTCTTTGCCGTGAATTTTTTGAGGTTTGCAAGCTGTTCTTCAAAGCGCGAGATAAACACCTGCACTTCATCCATATTCGGATGTTTAGGAACTTCTAATTCGACTAAGAAGGTCTGCACATAGCGGACATAGTTTTCCCGATTGGACTGCATGATCTGCCTGGCTTTTTCAGGAATTTGAGGATTCTGCAGTGCAGCAGCATTGAGAGAAACAATTTTTTCTTGAACCATCTCGGTTTCAGTTTGAATTTTGAGAAGTTTTTTGCGGGTTTCTTGTTTGATCTCTTCAACCGTAGGCTCAGATTTAGTAATGAACCAGTCAAAAAGCTGATCAACGCGAATGTTATACTCTTGAATGTCTGCTTTTTTAAAGAGATCTTTGAGCCATTTCATATCAATCACCCCGCTACCCGCTGTCAAGTATCGAGGAAGCGGCACTTATTTATATGGTTTATCAAAGCCCAGAGGATAGGAGAAGAGAGGATAACAGGGAAGTGGAAACGGTGAGAAAGCATCCAAATTTATAAATAAGGACGACTCGGACAGGGTGTATGCAGCTCCCCCTCAAGAGAGAGAAGGACGTCAAACGAAGATGGCGAGAAGAGGCCAAGGACAAGATCCTTGCATTATTCAAAACAGCTGAAACCAAGACCGAACACCAAGCACGAGAACTCATGCGCAAGGTTCGGCATCTTGCTCTCCGCCACCGTATTCGTTTAGAGCCGGTGTTAAAGAGGCGCTTCTGCAAATATTGCTTGACCTTCTTTCACCTCAGCAAGAACAGCAGGGTGCGCTTGATCAAGAAGCGTCTGGTATACACCTGTTTTTATTGTAAAAGACAGATGCGCATTCCTTATAAAAGAAAGTAACCCAGTTGTATTATCGAATCTCTCTATTCCAACATATCCTATTCTAAAACATCCATTCTTTTTTATTTTTTCACTCCTTAGTACTCAAGTACAGATAACTTTATAAAAAACCAAAGAACACCGCGAATGCATGGCAAAAACGAAAAAAAGCCAAAAAAAGAGCGTTCAAAAGACAGCAAAAAGAGAAGCAGGAACAGAATCCCGACAAACAGCTCCCCTGTCTGATGACTTCCAAACTGATGAACGCCTTCAAACCGACGAAATTCTTGATCTGAAAGAACTGGATCAGCGCATTCGCTATTCATTTCAAGGCATTAAACGCGACTTCACACCCTTAGATCGATTCAATCTCATTAAAATTAAGGTAGCAGAGATTGAAGAAGAACTTCCCCGGTTAACCCGGACAGAAGATGCTATTCGAACCTTGGACAAGATCACGGTAAAAGAACAAGCACTGCAAAGATTAGTGCAGGAACTCAGAGCAGACATTGCAAATGCCCATAAACAAGCAGACAGCAAAATCAAGCTTGCTGAAGAAAGAATACAGCAAATGGATGGGAAGATAAGACAAGCTGATGATAAACTGCTTCAAACTCAGAGTCAGACACAAGCGCACGTACAAGCAAAACTTGCACACACCCAACAAGAAGCAAACAACAAGGTTGCCCAGCTTGGACAGGAAACCAACAAGGAATTTGAAGCAGTCAAAAAAGATCTGTCGTATGTTGAAGCAAAAGGTGGAAAGGTTGTTGATAAGCGTTTGATTGCATTCAAGCAGGATTTTACAAAAATTGCAGAAGACCTGAAACAAACCGTAAAAGAGTACCGCAATGAACATGCAACGCTTGTTAAAAAACAGCAGATCGAGAATCTTGTTCAAGATATCAACGCAATGATGGAAGAGTTCAAATCAAATACAGGGTATCTTACCGAAGAGCTGTCAGAAGTTGCACAAACCACCAAGCAGGTAAAAAAAATAACAGACGAAACACAGCATCTTCCCACTAAAGTAAAATCATGCTACCAGAATATTGAAAAACTCAAAGAGGCAGTTGCAAAAGATATTGATGCACTGAAAAATAGCATCCAGGAAATAGGGGAGAAGACACAGAAAAAAGCAGAGAGCCTTGAACAAATCGGAGCAACGAAAAGGCTTGCCCTTGACGACGCAAAAACAGGCAATGGAAAAGGAAGGGTATTAAGCATAACGTCCCATGTGGTCATCATTATTTCATTTGTTCTGCTGTTTATCGCGGCAGGATTGTTCCTTGCAGGAAAACCTGATCAAGGAACGATTGACCGGCTGTTAATCAGCGCGATTCTCGTATTTGTTTTAGGAATTATTCTCAGAATTGTTGCGTATGTAAGAAAGTAAGGATATTTTTATTTTTGCTTGAACGTAGTTTTACTTGAAGTCAACTTTTTCGTCGAGTTTTTTGACTTTTTTGTTATCTCAGTCTTGATCTCTCCAACCTTTTCACCAATCTTTTGCGTGAGATGCTCCTGCTTTTTCTTCATGAATTCGTAAAAGGTGAACAGAGTGATAATTCCTGCTGCAATTCCAGAAATGATGAGAACATTATCTTTCAGCCTCAGTAAAAGAGCCTTTTTCGGTGCCGAGGCAATCGCAGTGTGCTGATCCTGGTATTCACTGTATGCCAGAACAATGCTAATATTCGCCTGAACCAGATCTTCATTCAAAAGCTTGGTCTGTGCATTTTGGATATGGTCACGGAGCGTTTCAAACTGAATGCCTGCAACATCATATTTATTTTTTTTAGTAAGATACTGTGATTCAAGCTCAATATACTTTGTTTTCAGATCTTGTAATTGTTGCGAGAGCGCAAGCACGGATTTTTGTTTCTGCTCTTCTTTCAGCCGTTTTTCTTCAAGGCTTTCTTGGCGGACTGCGGGAAGAACTGTAATGCGGTCATAGAAGACCTGTTCTCCCACTTTAATTGTTAAGAGCAAATCCCCTGGCTCATCTATTTTTCCAGAAACAAAAGCTGTTCCGACGTCACGCTTTCTTAAGATAGGAATAGGGACCACATCATACGTTGAAAAACCGCGGGCAACAACAACCGGAAGAAGATTTCTCAATTTTGCAGTTCCGGTATTGCGGAAGTTGATGCTCAGCAAAATATCCCCTTGTTTTACGGTTTTAGGTGTAACATTCACGAATTCAAAGGCTTCGATTTCAGGTTCTGGCTCAGGCTCAGGAGCAGGTGTTGGTGCAGACTGCTCAGAGATGTTAGAAGTGTTAGTATCATTACTCTCCTGGTCGTCATCTTCGTAAGCGAGCACACCAATGGCAAAGATGCTGGTAAGAAGGATGAGTATAAAGAGGATGAAAGAGAGATTCATGATGTTCGAGTTGGCCATACAAATATCCGCATGCCACGTCGCATATAAAGGTTTCTTTTTTAAGGGAGAAGAACAAAAGAGATTGGAAAGTGAACAAACTTTATAAATCCTTAAAAGAAAAAGGAGAAAGAGATACTTAGATTCATAAAAGCATTGTAAAAAAGAGGTGGACCTTGGGAAAGGTAGTAGGTGTCATTGCAATCAAAGGCGGTGTTGGCAAGACAACAACCGTGACAAACTTAGCGAGTGTGCTCGCAAGTGAATTCGGACAAAAGGTGTTGGTGGTAGATGGAAATTTCTCTGCAGCAAATTTGGGTCTGCATCTGGGTCTTGTCAATCCCGAAGTCACCCTTCATGATGTACTCGCAGGAAAACATGAGATGGAAGATGCAATCCAGAAGCATGATCTTGGATTCGATGTGCTTCCTGCGTCAGTGGTTCCTAAAAAAGTAGAGATGCTTGAACTGAAGAGCCACATTAAAAAAATAAAAGACAAGTACGATATGGTGTTGATTGATTCTTCGCCAGCGTTGAATGAAGAAATTTTAGCAACCATGATGGCTTCTGACGAATTGCTGGTAGTAACGAGCCCTGATCATCCGACCTTGAGCTGCACCATGCATGCAGTGAAGGTTGCAAAACGAAGAGGAACACCGATCACGGGCCTGATTTTGAATCGCGTATATAACAAGCAGTTTGAGTTAACAACCCAAGAGGTTGAAGAAGCAACCGAAACACCTGTTCTTGCAGTGATTCCGCACGATGTGAGAGTGCTTGAAGCATTAGCAGCGACAACGCCTGCATCCGTACATGGTGATATTTCTGATGTAGGAGTCGAATATAGAAAACTTGCCGGCGCACTGCTGGGAAAACAGTACGAAGATCGACGACTCACTTCCCGTGTTAAAGGCTGGCTGCAACGAGGAAAACTCATGGAAGTTCCGAAGCACGAAGTGAATAGGACGTTGTTGAGTGATAGTGTGGGAAAAGAATGATAAGTATAAATAGTAAGTATGGTTAGTGTATACGATCCAAAATATGATGCGCATTTACTGCATTTCTCTGCGGTTCAAGTTCTTTCCACAATGACCCACTCCGAGATTCAAACAATGTTTTGAAATAAGATTGTTCTTGATTGCTCACGCGCGCAAGCTGGTCGACGGCAATGAGTCCGTAGGGATAGCCGAGGAAGATCGGATCGCAGGCATGGTGTGCGAGCTGTGAAAAAAGAGGGAATGGATCACCGTCAGACAGCGTTTCAACATGAAAAATATACTGCGCACGACTGTGAAGTTTAACAAAAGAGGTTGAAAAAGTTTTGGAAGAAAGGGAATAATACCAACTGCTTTGGGGTGCAACACGCACAAGTGCTCCAGGAAAACTCTCGCCGTGCTCAGTTTTGAGAGTTGCGGTTTTTGCAAAGCCAAGCAATGCGATATTTTTTTCTTGGCATAATAAAATGAGTTGTGCAAGTTGCGGATGCACTGAAAGATTTGACAAAAGACCATCGCGTACAAGCACATCGCCAGAGCTTAACGATTCAGCAATACCCTGGCATTCCTGCAACTCAAGATATTCACGAACAAAACCTACATACGGAGAAAATGATAAAAAATCATCGCGCTGAGGAAGAGCAGTGAGAGAAGACAAGGGAAATTCCTCTTTGCGATGCATCCCTTGCTCATCAAATAAGTCAGCAACAAAGAGATCGTCAGTGAGAGAAAGCAAAGCAAACCACGTTTGCGATGAGCGTTGCAAACATTGATTCTGCTGATACACGACGCTTGCAACACGAAGAACGTACACGGCATATGTGGGAGTTGCAAATAGTTCAGCTTGACCGCCGTCGACAGAAGCAATTTTTACAGACAACAGTTCGGAAGAGAGTGGTAACAGAGGATGAAAATTGCCAAGAGAAATCGAAGAAAACAGAGATTCTGAACCGTTCTGTCGCTCACGCATGATATTAATAATCTTCTCCATCACCTGTTTGTTCACGATCGCTCACCCGCCATCCAAAAATGCTTTGGTTATGCTCTTGTTCAGAGAAAATAAGTAAGGTTTATAAAGACTGACGTGTTTTAAGTTGGTGGTATGTAAATAGAGCATAGATACAAAAATAATACCACCATAAACACGAAAGTAAGATTGCAATGTCCTACGAACTCATTATTTGCGAAAAACCATCGGCTGCAGAAAAAATTGCAACCGCACTTGCAGACAGCAAACCTGTCAAAAAAAGTGAGAATGGAGTTCCGTATTATCTCATTGCCCACCACAAAAAGGATATTGTGGTAGCCTGCGCTGTCGGCCATCTCTACACGGTTGCAGAAAAAGAAAAAAAAGGCTGGACCTATCCTGTTTTTGATGTGGAATGGAAAGCGACTTCTGAAATTGATAAAAAAGCAGATTATTCTGAAAAATATCTGAAAACCATCAAGAAACTTGCAAAAGATGCAAAAGAATTCACGATTGCCTGCGACTATGATATTGAAGGAGAAACGATTGGCTATAATATTCTTATCTATGCATGCAAACAAAAAGACGGAAGACGGATGAAGTTTTCCACCTTGACGAAAGATGAGCTGGTTGAATCGTATGAACATGCGAATCCGCATCTGGATTGGGGCCAGGCACATGCAGGAACCACCCGGCATGTCCTGGATTATTATTATGGCATCAACCTTTCCCGTGCACTCAGTCTTGCAGTCCGGGCAGCAGGGGCATTCAAAGTCCTTTCAGCAGGACGAGTGCAAGGACCTGCGCTCAAGACGATTGTCGATAGAGAAAAAGAAATCAAGGCATTCAAACCTGAACCATTCTGGCAGATTGAATTGAAAGGAAACAGCGAGAAAAATAAAAGCCAGAAAGAACCTGATCTCATTGCCCTGCACATCAAGGACAAATTCTGGAAAAAAGATGAAGCAGATACTATATTTAAAAAAGTAACGCAGCACAAAGACAAAGCTAACATTAAGAGTATTGAACGAACACAATTCAAACAAGCCCCACCAACGCCATTAGATTTAACAACCTTGCAGACTGAAGCATACCGCAGTATGAGAATCCAGCCCAAAGATGCACTCTCTGTTGCACAGGAATTGTATTTGAAGGGATTGATTTCGTATCCGAGAACCTCTTCGCAGCAGTTGCCCAAGAGTATTGGCTATGCCAACATCCTCAAGCAGATTACACGCCAGCAGATGTATCAAGCATTGGCTGAAAAACTGCTCAAAAAATCATCCCTTGAGCCGAATAATGGAAAAAAGACTGATCCTGCACACCCTGCTATTTTTCCAACAGGCCAGCACCAGCATCTCGACGGCTATGAAGCAAAAATCTATGATTTGATTATGCGGAGATTCCTTGCCACGTTTGCAGATCCTGCACTGCGGGAAACCATGACGATTACCGTTGATATTACCAACGAAGATTTTATTGCTAAAGGAACACGAACCATCGAAAAAGGCTGGCATGAGTTTTATGGACCCCATGTCAAGCTTGAAGAAATTGAACTTCCGCAAGTAGCAAAAGGCGAACGCGTCCATGTGAAGAGCATTGATCTGCTCAACAAAGAAACCCAGCCCCCTAAGCGATATACTCCTGCTTCGATTATCAAAGAATTGGAAAAACGAGGCTTGGGAACCAAAGCAACACGGGCGCAGATTGTTGAATCGCTCTATGCACGCGGATATGTCAAAGATACGGCGTTGCAGGCAACAGAATTAGGTATTAAAACCTGTGAAATTTTAGAGAAGTATTGTCCTGAAATTGTTGACGAAGCATTGACACGGCAGTTTGAAGAAAAACTTGATGAGATTCGGGAGAAAAAGACCAAGGGAGAAACTGTGCTTGCTGAAGCAGAGCAGGTACTCACAAAGCTGTTGAAAGCGTTTAAACAGAAAGAAAAAATCGTTGGAAAAGAACTGCTCGAAGCAAATGTCGAAACACGGCATGAAGAAAACTTTGTGGGAAAATGTATGAAATGTGAACAAGGAGAACTGATGATCCGGCCAGGAAAGTTCGGACGCTTTATTGCATGCAACAAATACCCTGCGTGTAAAACAACCTTTTCCATTCCTTCCAAAGGATTTGTGAAGCCTGCTAAGAAAGCATGCGAAACATGCCAGTATCCGATGGTGGAAATTAAACAAGCAAAACGTGGGCCGCAGGACGTCTGCATTAATCCCAACTGCAAGAGCAAAGCACTTTCTAAAGAAGAACAGAGCGAAGCTAAAAAAGAAGAGAAACCCTGCCCTAAATGTATTGAGGAAAAACGAACGGGTGGAAGACTCGTTGTTCGAAAAGGGATGTATGGTGCGTTCTTAGGATGCAGCAATTATCCCAAATGCAAGCAGATTCAGCGGTTGGAAAGCAAGGAGAAGCAGGATGGAAAACAGCAAGAAAAGAAGGAGCCCAAGAAAGCAGGGAAAGAGAAAGATAAGAAGAGTAAGAAGACTATAAACAAAAAATAAGCTTGGAAAAATTTATAAGGTTCTTCCTTTATTAATAAAATATGGCCGCAGATACTTACAAGACAATCATTATTGGAGCAGGAATTTCAGGTATTGGATGTGCTCATAAATTATTGGAAAACAAACAAGATTTCAAAATAATTAGTCCAGATGTTGGTGGAAGAATAATTGAATCGGATAGCAAAACCGTTGAGTATGGTGCATATTATGTTATGGACATTTATCACAATACTGCTTCATTTGTCAAAATTGGAGAAAGAATTAAACCAACAAAATTGATTTTCCACAAATCAAACCATTCTTACACTTTATTTGATAAAAAACTGTTTACCCACCTTCCCCAATTAATAAGATTAATCTTGATTTTATACAAATTCAAAAGACATTATGAAAAATTCAAAAAGAGATCAGTAACTGAATCGCAGATAAATTGCTTAAAGAAAGATAAATATTTGTGGAAGTTATACCATTCCAATGCCCATACTTTTGTTGAAAAAAGTAATATCAAAGAAATTGTTTATAGTTATATGGCTGAAGTTATTCATGGCACGACCTTTACACCCATAAAAGATTTAAATGCATTCACGTTTTTGCATTTCTCTCTGCCGCTTATAGTCCCGGTTTATGAATTTATCTTCAAAAAAGAAGAAGTTGTCAGATATCTTAAATCTCATTTAATCCAAGATGAAGTAACCAAAATTGATTTCAAAAATCAACAATATTGCTTAATAACTAAAAAATCAAAAAGACTATTTTGTGATAATCTCGTTGTTGCAACACCCCCTCACATTTCAAAGAAACTATTGAAGTTTAAACAACCGTTGAGAAAACCTGCTAAAGCAAACATGTTGCATTTAATAGGTGAGATCAAATCTGATTGGAATCAAAGTGATGGAAACTTATTTGATGACAAAAACAGAATGCTTGCCATTGCGCACCAAAGAGATAATTCATACCTGTTCTATACAAAAGATGCAAAACCAGACTTGAATAAATACTTTTATAATTTTAAGATAATCAAACACAAACACTGGAATCCCGCTTTCAATATTGGCGGAGATAATATTATTGATTTTATTCAGGGTAAGAACCTTTTTGTGATAGGTGATAATAATATTTGTGGATTAGAGGATTCGTATATTTATGGAATGTATGCAGCCAATAAGGTTTTAGGAAGAACAATTGATTAAAACACCTATTTAAACCCGCCAGCAAAGGTTTATAAACTCACCCCGCCTCCCCAAGAGTTATGGGGGTTGGCAACAAGTATAAAATAGAGAGATATTTCTCCATCCTTTTCGGATTAGGTTTGATGCTTGCCATTATTCTTCTGACTCTTGCAACCGGTGTTTCAGGAGTTGACGGAACAAGCCTTCAATTCACGAATCTTGAAATCCGCGCAGAGCAGTGCGATGCTGATGGAAAATTGTATTTCACTGCAGAAAACAAGTATCTCAAACCGCTTCTTCTCAAAGATCTTGTTATCGAAGGATGGCATGAACAAGAAAAGAAGGAAGAAAAAATAAAATTTTACCCTACTTCAGGAACCTATAGCAGAGAAGAGATTTATGCTGAATCAACCAACACCAAAAAATCGACGTTTGTTTCTGAACGCGGACTCTTAAACCAGTCAGGAAGATATCTCTTTAATGTGAGTTATCCTGGCTGTAAAAACTTGCCATGCACAGAACATTTTGATGTGATTGACTGTCCGGGCAATTCGTATAGTTGTGAAGTTCAAAAAGAAGAAGTGAAGATCACCGGCTGTGTAGAGAACGATGATGTGTTTCAAATCTTTTTTGAAGGTTTTAATACAGAACAGTATGAACAAGTAGATATTGAAAAAGAAGTTTTGCTGTATGTGGAAACGAATGGAAGGCAGGAGCTGAGAAAAACATACCTTGAAGGAAAAGAGGTCCTTTTGCAAACTGGCAAAAAAGATGCATATGTCTACCGCTTTCCTCTTGCTGAAAATGAAACCGTGGTGCGCGCAGGAATTAGTTCTCTGCAATGCGACAAAGGACTTGGACCTGGAAGCCAGGTGTTCTGGTGCAGTGCACAACAGCTTGCTGAGGCAAATCAGACGCAACGTGAAGCAACACCAACAGTTTTACCAAAAGAAGTAAAGAAAGAAACAAAGAAGAAAGAAGAGAAAATAAAACAACAAGAAACTGAAACTACAGAGACTGCCCAACAAACTCCGCCCCCGCAGATATCAGAACCACCACTATCAGCGCCCCTTAAAGGAACAGCTGAGAAAGAAACCTTTTTCACGCCGATGGTGGTGGTGATACTGGCAGGAGTGTGGGTGGTGCTCGTTGTCGTTGCCATTATCGTGTTTGCAGTCGTGTATAAGAAGAATTAACATTCATTTCGATAATATTAACATAAGGGGTTTTACGAATTTTTTTAATGGCGACGTTAGAGATTTTGTTTAATTTTTTCTAATAGCCCATCGAATTGTAAGTATCCTGCTGTTGCATTGAAATGACCTGCATCGGGAATGAATGTTAAATTGGTTTCCAATCTTTCAGCTAATTCTTTTCCATTTCCAACACTTATGTAGGGGTCATTATCCGAATGAAAAACAAAAAATTTGCTGCAAAGATTCTTTATTTTCTTCCAATCAAATTTGAAATTCCCTAAAAATAATTTGTCGCTTTCATAATTCTTGATTGGTAAAACACCCATAGGAGCTGCTACAATATACGCAGCCTTAATTTTTACATTATATTTCTCTAGAACCCTCAATAAGAATGCCCCTCCCAAACTATGACCAACAAGAATAGTGTCGGAAGTGTATGAGTCTTTATATTGTTCAAATATTTTAAACCAATTTTTCAGTGTTTGATTTTGAGGTGTTGGAAATTGAGGAACAATTACTTTACAATCTAGCGATTCCAATTCTTTTTTAAGCCAAGGAAACCAATTTTCTTTAGGATGCCCGCCTGTACCGTGAAATATGAAAATATGAGTCATAATGATTTGGTAATCAGAAAGTAAATATAAAGTTATTCATAGCCGTCGCTAAAAATGACATTTAACTAATATTCATTCCAAGCTTTAATCTCAAGCTGTTGCAATGTCTTCTCCGCAATCGCTTTCACAAAGAGCTTAGTCGCCTGCACATCGGTTAACAACGGAATCGAATGATCAATCGCTGCTCTGCGGATCATTGCCGTATCAGTCTTGATCGAAGGATCCTGCTTGTCCGGCATGCTGATAACAAGGTCAACCACTCGCTGAACCATAAATGTGAGAATGTTTGGCTCCTTCTGTTCATGGACTTTATACAGCAGTTGTGCAGGAATACCGTGGCGATCATAAAATTGTTTCGTGTGTTCGGTTGCATACAGCGGAAACCCAAGCTCATACAATTTTTGAACAACCTCAAGCATACGAAAACGATTGGTATCTCCGTTGATGCTGATCAAAATGCCTTTTTGAGGAAGCGTAAATCCCGTCGACAAGAGCGCTTTCAAGAATGCTTCTTCAGCATCTTCTCCGAAACAAGCAACTTCTCCGGTCGAAGCCATCTCAACACCCAGGATAGGATCGGTTCCTTTGAGTCGTGAAAAGGAAAATTGCGGTGCTTTCACACCCACATAATCCAGCATGGAATCAGGTTTCAGATAACCCACATCCTGGCCAAGCATGGCAAGGGTTGCAACTTCAATAAAATTATCTTTCAACACTTTCGAGCAGAAAGGAAAGCTTCGTGAAGCGCGCAGATTGCATTCAATCACTTTCACATGATTGTCCCGTGCAAGAAATTGAATGTTAAACGGCCCTGTAATACTAAGGGCTTCGGCAATCTGCTGGGCAATCGTTTTAATCCTGCGCATGGTTTCCACATACAACTTCTGGGCAGGAAGCACCATGGTTGCATCTCCGCTGTGCACCCCTGCATTCTCCACATGTTCGGAAATAGCCCATCGCACCAGTCTGCCTTTGTTTGCCACTGCATCAATTTCAATTTCTTTAGCATCTTCAACGAATTTGCTGACCACAATAGGGTATTCAGGATTCACAAGCCCTGCTTGGTGCAGGTATTTTTCAAGATCGGGATCATTAAAAACTACATTCATAGCAGCTCCGCTGAGCACATAGCTCGGCCGGATCAAAACAGGATAACCGACTAGCTGTGCAAACTGTTTTGCACCGTCAACACTGCTCACTTCCTGCCAATCGGGCTGGTCGATATGCAATTGGTCAAGCAGTTTTGAGAATTTATGGCGGTCTTCTGCAGTATCAATACTTTCAGGACTGGTTCCCAAAAGACGGATGCCGGCTTGATGAAGCTTCAGCGCAAGATTATTGGGAGTCTGGCCCCCCATCGAAACAATAACTCCTTCAGGATTTTCAAATTCATAGAGGTCGAGCACTCTTTCAAAGGTAATTTCTTCAAAATACAGCTTGTCGCAGATATCATAATCCGTGCTGACGGTTTCAGGATTGCAGTTCAGCATGAGGGTAGTGTAGCCGAGTTTTCGTACGGTCTGCACCGCAGTCACACAGCACCAGTCAAATTCCACACTGCTTCCAATGCGATAGGCACCGCTTCCCAGTACCAGAACTGATTTTTTCTTTGCTGATGAGGAGAGAGACTGAGATAGAGACTTGGAGGGATCAATATCATGTTCAGTTCCATTATAAGTAAAATAAAGGTAATTTGTCTGCGCAGGAAATTCTCCTGCAAGGGTGTCAATCTGCTTGACATACGGAACAATTCCATGAGATTTTCGCAAGCTTCGTACTGCTAAAGGAGACTGTCCAGTGAGCAACCCTATTTGTTCATCAGAAAAACCGAATTTTTTTGCTTCGAGCAGCAACTCAGGAGTGAGCGCTTCTTCTCTGATGCGTTTTTCCATCTCAACAAGGTATTGGATTTTGTAGAGGAAGAACGGATCAATTCCACTGAGTTCGTAGATGCGCTGGATAGACATTCCTTGTTTGATAGCCTCAACAATTGCAAAAATCCTCTTGTCAGTAGGGTAGCGAAGTTCACGTTCAAGCTCGTCCTGAGAATGCCACACTGAAAAAAAAGAAGCAAAAGAAGCAGTTTGGGGAACAAGCCCAGGAACACCGATGCCCAGCATGCGCAGGGCTTTCTGCAGTGCTTCTTCAAACTTTCTGCCGATGGCCATGACTTCTCCTACACTTTTCATTTCAGAACTAATCCGCTGATCAACGTCCTTAAATTTCTGCAGATCCCATCGCGGGATTTTCACAACCAGATAATCCAATGCAGGCTCGAAGCATGCTGTCGTGATTTTCGTTATGGAATTCGGAACATCAAGCAGATTATAACCGAGCGCAAGCTTTGCTGCAACAAAAGCAAGCGGATATCCGGTTGCCTTGGAAGCAAGCGCACTGCTTCTCGAGAGCCGTGCATTGACTTCGATCACACGATAATCCTCACTTTGAGGGTGCAGAGCAAATTGGATGTTGCATTCTCCCACAATGCCGAGATGCCGAATCGTTTTGATGGAGATCTCTCGTAATTTTTGATATTCACTGTTTGTAAGAGTTTGACTCGGAGCAACCACAATGCTTTCTCCGGTGTGGATGCCCATCGGATCAAAGTTTTCCATGTTGCAGACGGTGATGCAGTTGTCTGCGCGGTCGCGCACCACTTCATATTCGATTTCTTTCCAGCCCCAAAGATATTCCTCGATAAGGACTTGCTTCACTGATGAGAAGGCTTTCGTAGCGAGATCTCGAAGCTGCTGTTCATGATATGCTGCACCGCTCCCTCTTCCGCCAAGATCAAATGCAACGCGCAGCATGACAGGATAACCAATTTCTTTGCCGGCAGTCAGGACTTCTTCAACACTTGTGCAAGCTTTGCTTTTTGCAGTTTTGACGCTGATCTCATTTAAACGATCGATAAAGCGCTGGCGGTCTTCGGTATCTTTAATCGTTTCGACGTTCGTTCCGAGCACATGCACGCCATATCTTTCAAAAACTCCCTGATCACTGAGTACAATGCCGCAATTGAGTGCAGTCTGGCCCCCAAACGAAAGCAAAATTCCATCGGGCTGTTCTTTTTTGATGACCTGCTCGACAAAATGGGGATTGACCGGAAGAAAGTAGATCTGATCTGCCATGCCCTGCGACGTTTGGATGGTTGCAATATTGGGATTGATGAGAATCGTGGTGATGCCTTCTTCTTTCAGAGCCTTGATTGCCTGGCTTCCTGAGTAATCAAATTCGCCTGCTTGGCCGATGCACAAACCGCCGGAGCCAAGGATTAAGACTTTCTTCACGTTTTCAGATTTCTTTTTTTCAAGTGTGTGCATACTATTTCACCGTTCTTTCATCGATCTTTCCATGCCATGACGCGCCTGACAAATTCATCGAACAGCCATTCGGTGTCCGTTGGCCCTCCCGTTGCTTCAGGATGAAACTGGACTGAAGACCATAAGCCGTTTTCATGATAGATTCCTTCGACAGAATGATCATTGGCATTTCTAAACCACACGCCCCATTCTGGAGTCAGGGTTTTTTCATTGATGGCAAATCCATGATTTTGTGAGGTAATAAAGCAACGCCGATCAGAACGTGGCTGAGTGGGGTCTTCAAGCACGCACGGCTGATTATGCGAACGATGTCCGTACTTGAGTTTGTATGTATCTGCTCCGCTTGCCAAGGCAAGAAGCTGATTTCCCAAACAAATGCCAAAAATAGGAAACGATTCGTTTGAGGTCAGGGCTTTTTTGATTTGATCAATCGTTGCCTTAAACGTTTTGGGGTCTCCGGGCCCATTCGCCAAAAAAACAGCATCAAATGCGAGTTCTTGGCGGTGATCCATAAATGGATAATCCCATGGAACACGAATAATCGTGCATCCCCTTTTTGTTAAACAACGAATGATATTATTTTTGAGACCCGTGTCGACGAGAAGGATGCGGAGGGGAGAAGTAAAAATGGAATGGAGAGGAGGATGGACAACAATTTCTTTGCAGGAAACGAAATCACCGATGGTTATTTGATTGGGATCGAAGAAGTGCATGCTCTCGGGAAGAGCATCCCCATACACTATTTTTCCGAGCAGGGTTCCTTTTTCACGCAAACGCTTGGTTAAGGCGCGTGTATCGACGTCGCAGAGCGCAGGAATGTTGTGTTGTTTGAGCCAAACTGAAAGCGAGTGGGAAGCATTCCAGTGATGATAATCGTATGCATAGTCAGCAATGATGAGCCCGGCAACTTGAATCTTATGCGACTCAAAATAGTGTGCAATGCCTTCTGCAAGAAGAGGGGGAGGAACGCCATAATTGCCAATCAGTGGATATGTAAGCACCAGAATCTGGCCGTAATAGGAAGGATCGGTTAAACTTTCAGGATAACCCACCATGCCCGTGTTGAAAACGACTTCTCCGGAAGCTGAAACAGGAGCGCCGAAGGAAACGCCTTGGATAATGGTTCCATCTTCAAGATGGAGGGTTGCGTACGGGGTCGTAGGGGTGGTAGCACAAGGGGTTGTTGAAGAAATGGTACGGAGTTGCATCTTAAAAAAGTGGAACAACCAGGGGTCCTTTTTAAAATTTCTCATGGAAATGTGTTGGGGAGATAAGGGGTAACAAAACAAGCAAAGGGTTGCATCGAGGTTGCTCCGGCACAATCTTTATAAAGCTCTTTGCCCCTTATAAGAGGTATGCAAAGAGGTGTTAGAAAAGCCTTGAAGTACTTTCAAGTAGGTCTCAATATCTCCTTCACTTTTTTTATCATTCTTGCCCTGGTTTTGATGACGACAACAAGTGTTCTCGCCAAGCACAATCCCAAAGTGAGTATTGACCCCGTCAGCGCCTATGAAACCCTTGAACAAGAAATGAATATTACCATTAATAATTTTGGAAGCAAGGATCCTATTACGGTTTTGCTGGTGAATGGAGATCTTACCATTGTAAATGTCACGGAAATTCCGGGATGGGATGTGGCCATGACACCAACAGGAATTCGGTGGGAAAATGGTTCTGTAGAAGGGAATGTCGTCAATGCTTTATTCCAGTTTCGAGCAAAAATGAATAAGGTTGATGCAAACCAAACCAAAACCGTCACGGTAAGCAGTTTGGACAGTAAAAATACGCAGCAGAACAGCACTAAGGATGTTGCAGTCGTCAATGATGATATCCCGCCGACGCTGACGAATGCAAGCCCTACGCTCAACAACCTGCTCAAACCAACAGCTTTTGCGAATATCTCGCTGGTTGCAGACGACCCACAAACAGGTATCGAGAATGTTACGTTTGCGTACCAAAATTGTGCGGGATTAAACGGCGCCAATGATGTCAATCTCCAGCCTGCTTCTGCTTCCACAACCCTCCTGCAAAAACAAGGAAACACCAGCCACTATGCGAGTCTGGTGAATCTCTCAACATTTAAGAACGGAGACAAACTCTGTTTTACCTACACTGCAACAGACAAAGGCGGAGGCACTTCTACAATCACAGGAAACGTTACGTTTGATGGACTTCCTCCGACGGTGATACTCACTGCACCGGTTGTTGGCGGTTTAATCAGCGGTAAAGATGCACTCAGCTTTAATTTCTCAGACAATCTTGCAGCGACGGGAACGTGCACGGTCTTTACCAACAACACGAATGTAACGAGCTTGGATGTGGGGATTGGAACCAACACCATCAAAGCAGAAAATGCGACCGAAGGACTCCAAAACTGGAACGTAGAATGCTCTGACAGCCCCGGAAATAAAGCAAGCAGTGCAACGCAGTTGTATAAGTTGGATAAGAGCGGTCCTGTTATTTCGTTCTTGAATCTTCCAAGCTATATCATTCGAGGAAATCTTTTTTCACTCATTGCAAATATTACTGATCTCAGTTCAGTCAAGACTGCACAAAGCAACTATACATCCCTAACACTCGGCACAACAACTATCACTGTCAACGGGACCAATGCAAGCAGCCTTTATACAGCAAGCTTGCCAACAAATATCAATACAACACCTGAAGTATATACCTTTGATTGGACTGCACTTGATCAGTTTGACTATCAATCAAACATCTCAGTCACACTACCAGTGGTGTATGGCTACAAAATTGAAATTGATGAAAGCGCTACAAAGACAACATTCGGAAAGAATCCTACTTTGTCAGGAAAAATTACATTTGATAATGGAAGCTTGATTCCTGAAAGAAATCTGAGCTTTTATTTCCCCGGCGGTGCTGCGCTCGTCAACATTAACAACCAAACCGGAGCATTCTCATATGATTACCCTGCACCCAATGGCACGGGAACTTTTAACTTGAGCGTCAATGTCACTGCGCAGAATAATGTGACGTATAGCAAAACTGCTGAGCTGGTTGTTCAACCGGTGCACAATGACAACACTGATGGAACGAATTCAGGAAGTGGAAGAAGCAGCCGTTCAGGAGGGGGATCAAGTGGAGGAGCAGGAGGCGGTCCTGGCGGAGCAGGTGCAGGCGGTGCAGGATCATCAGGAGCGAGTGGTGGCTCAGCAGGTTCGTCAGGAGGAGCGTCATCAGGTTCAAGTTCAGGCTCATCCAGTTCAGGAAGTTCAGCAGGAGCAAGCGGAGGAACAGGTGGTGCTGGCGGAACCGGCGTCGGTAAAGCTACCGGTTTTTTAACACAAACACCGTTCAAGTATTCCCAACTGGTTTGGACGCTTCTCGTCTTGATGATTATTATAGGATCACTCCTGTATGCATCACGAGATAAAAGTTTGAAGATTGTTATGAAAAAGAAAGGGGAAACGAAAGAACGAGAGGGACAAGAATATCGAAAAGAAGAGAAGAAGATCGTACACCAGTCAAGCCTCAGTTTAGAAGAATATCTCAAAAATAGACTGCGATAAGGGGGGTGCGCATGGTTCTTGAAGAGATTAAAACCAACTGGATTATCAGACACCCCAGCCTCGCTTTGGCGCTGGGTTTTATCTACTCACTGCTGGGATATATCTTAGCAAATATGTTCTTTATTGACAAACAGGTTTCTATTGCCATGCTGTTTATCACAACGCTTCTTGTTGTTCCAACAATGATTATTGCCCTCGGCGACCAGATGAAGCATGAAGCCACCCAGCATGAAAACTTTTTTCAAAGCCATCGAAGCATCTTTCTCGGGTATATTTATATGTTCGTCGGCGCATTTATGGGATACATGGTTCTGGGCATCTTTGCAGACCAGTACATTCTCAAGATTTTTGAGTATCAGCTTGATTTTCTGAAAAAACAAGAAGGCCTCAGCCTGCAGGTCTTGAATCAGTTCTTTGAAAACCGGCCTGCACCCCAGTTGGAAAGCGTGCTCTCCATCCTCCAGCACAATTTATCAGTGGTTTTAGTTTGTTTTATTATTTCCTTGTTTGTAGGAGCAGGCGGTGTGTTTCTTGTCCTCCTCAACGCAAGCGTCTTTTCGAGTTTTGCAATTGTTATGGTCAAATATTTGACAGAAACATTGCAACAGGCAGCGTTGGTCATCGGAATTTTTTCACTGCACGTGATTCCGGAAGCAGGGGCATTCATGGTTGCAGCGATTGCAGGAGGTATTCTTTCAAAAGCAGTGATTGCTGAGAAATGGGGAACGGCAAATTTTAACAAAGTCGTGAAAGACGCAGGAAAGCTCTTGGCTTTTTCTTGTGTCCTTATCATCCTTGCGGGGTTTATTGAAGTATATATCACAACGAATCTGTTTTACTATTTCTTTCCTATTTTGTAAGGTGAGGTGATTAAGAGCAGATTTAAAGCAGGGAAAGAACGACCGCTGTGAGGAGAGGAACGCTCAGATTATCATCGATACCGATGCTCACCTGTTCTGCAAGTGCTGAAACGAAGGGTGCAAAAATAAAAAATCTTGGTTCTAATGCTAAAAAGTTGACAAGAAGGAGAGCAATCAGTGAAGCAGAGAGAAAATATGCAATGCTTCCCTGCAACGAACGCTTGCCGATAAGTTTGATGGTTCCAAACTTTTTTCCATACACTTCTGCATAGCAATCGGCAAAGATAAATACACTAATAGAAAGAATTGCAATGTCCTTCTGGAAAAAGAGCACGTTAAACAAGGAAGAAAGCAAAAACCAAGAAGAGGCGGAAATTGCGTGCTTTTCTTTTTTCTTAAGAATAAGGCCAAACGTGGAAAAGAGGAAGGTATTGAGCTTTTTTGAAGACAAGCGCAGAACATCAATCAGCAGATAACAGCCTATTGCAATACCAAGCAACAGCAGAACAAAGGATCGCGTCGTGGTAAGATATAAGATGGGAATCGCAAGACCGGCAAGACGATACATTCTTCGGTAGCGCAGTTCCTTGCATTGCAAGGTAGCGCGATAGTATTGCATCATCACGGCAAAGAGTATCAGGACCGTTGCAGCAATTTTTAGAAAAGGAAAACCTGTCCCGAAAAGAAACAAACCCAACGTTGCACCGAGTGACGTTGCAACGCCTTTTCCGCCTTTGAAATGAAGATAAAAGGGAAAGATGTGGCCGAGGATAACAAGAAGAATGGCAGGATAGAGAGCAAAATAAGGAAGATTGAAAAGAATGGCAAGATAAACAACAAGACCTCCCTTGAAAGCATCAAAAACTGCAACACCTGCTCCGCCACACTTACTGACATTGAGAAACACATTGCTTGCGCCGAGATTCTTGGTGCCTGTCCTGCGCAGATCTTTTTTGAAGAGGAGTTTGCTTAAGAAATAGGCAGAGCTGATGCTTCCGAGTAGATAAGAACTAATGAGAAAAACAAGGTTGAAAAGGAGATTGGCCATGATTCAACCTTTCCATCGCTGGTATAAATAGTTTTTTATTAAAATTTTATTAAAAAGAACACTAAAAAATATAAACGATTGCATCTCTCTTCCCCCTATGCAAACCAAACAAGAGCTTCTGGATTATTGGAAACGAACAGGATATCATTTTGGCCAGGTATTACTTGATGCATTCAAGAACATTGAGAGAAAACAATTTGTCTTAACGGCGCTTCAAGATCAAGCCTATGAAGACCATGCATTACCCATTGGGCATGGACAAACCATCTCGCAACCTACGACCGTCATGCTGATGCTCCAAGCGCTGGAGGTCAAGAAAAATCATGTTGTGCTTGAAATTGGAGCAGGTTCCGGCTACAACGCTGCGCTTCTTTCACAGCTGTGCAAAAAAGTGTATACGATTGAAATCGTCAAAGAAGCTGCATCCTTTGCACAAAAGAATTTGTGTGATGCAGGCATCAAGAATGTGAACGTAATCGTGGGAGATGGAAGCAAAGGTCTTCCTGGCAAAGCACTCTTTGATCGCATCGTGATGACTGCGGCAAGCCCTGAAGTTCCCCGCCATCTGCTTGACCAATTAAAGGATCCAGGAATTCTTGTTGCACCGGTGGGAGTGGGTTTCACCCAAGAGATGATCAAAATGGTCAAAAATAAAGGGAATGTCAACGAAGAAGGACTGGGATTCTTTAGTTTTGTTCCCTTGACAGGAGCGTACGGATCTGACAAACAACAGTAAAACTAGGATAGTGAGACTATAATAAATTATACTCATCGATTGCAACAATCTTTATAATGGGTGTCGAAACCCAGAGTTCTATGAAAAAACTGGCGCTCTTGGTGACACTGACGGTTCTTGTGATAATCCTACTTCTTTCAACCACAGCACCAAAAAAAGGCCACATTAAACTGCTTGCAGTGAATGATCTTCCTGGAGAAGAAGACCAAGGAAGCATTGCAGATTTGTATCTTGAAATCAAGCCCGGAGCTGGCAGAGTTTTTATTGACACGCTTCCTGCATCAAAACTGGATACGCAAATGTCAACACGATTGGCAAAAAACATTGCATGCGAACTGACAGAAAAAGACTGCACCCGCTATGATTTTTTTTATATGATCCGATCAAACTCAGTTATTGTGGGGGGTCCGAGTGCAAGCGCAGCAACAGCTATCCTTACTGCTTCGGTGCTCGAGGGAAGAAAACTCAATGAAAAGATGGCAATCACAGGAACACTCACTTCTGGAAATGTGATCGGTCCTGTTGGTGGGTTGCGCGGAAAAGTTGATATTGCTGCGCAAACCGGCATGAAGACGGTTCTGGTTCCGTTTGGTGAAGGAAGTTTGAATATCACGGCAAATCCAAAACCAAACCTTGTAAATCAGACTCAGGCACCCCAGACTCCGGTATCAGCAACGCCAGCCTCCCCCACACCCCCGCTCACACTCCCTCTTATTGAATACGGAAAACTCAAAGGCATCGAAGTGAAAGAAGTAACAACTATCGAAGAAGCATTGTACGCATTCACCGGAAGACCGTTTACAACAGAAACCTTAGAACTTGATGAAGGATATACTGATACCATGCAGTTTGTTGCAACGAATCTGTGCGAACGGAGCGTCGAATTGCAGATAACACTGAATAAATTGCTTTTGTATGGATCCGAAAAAATAAGGATCAATGAAACAGAACTCTTTCAAAAACAGGCGCTTGCCCATGATTTAGCACAGAAGGGGGAGGATGCATACAATGAACAAGCATACTATTCCAGCGCAAGCTTCTGTTTTGGAGCAAATGTTCAGTATAAACAGCTCATCTTTCTGAACATGAACGCAAGCATCAGCGACATAGAGGGGATAGAACATGAAATCAGCGGGAACATTGTCGAGCTGAACAATAAGATTAATGGCTACGAGATTGAAACGATCACCGACTTGCAGGCGTATATGATTGTCAAAGACCGGCTTATTGAAGCGAATGAAGTGATGCTTGATGTCAAAGAAATTCTTGCCCAGCAAAGCCTGCGCGAGAAACTGGAGCATGTTCAGCAGCCATATGCTCAGCAGCCAACAAGCATCAAGGAAACTGCCCATAAAACCGCCAATGAAACTGCCAATGAAACCGCCTCAGCCGCCTCTGAACAAGCCAATCAAGAGGTATATCGAGAAAAGCAGCAGCTCCTCAATAAGCTTGCTTTTTCTGCAGAACGCTTCCAGAGCGCCATTGCCTGGTCAAGCTTCTTTGGAAAAAAAGGAAAAACGTTTTTGATAGAAAAAGAAGACCTCAAGGAGTCGTGCCAGAACAAATTGTCAGAGACTGAAGAATATTACCAGTATCTTGAACTGCTTGCACCGGGACTTCAGGAGAATACAAAAAAACAGATTGAAAAAGCGCGAGGCTTTGCAGTACAGGGAGATTATGAACTCTGCCTGTTTAAAGCCTCCTTGGCAAAAGCACAGATGAATATTCTTGCTTCCTCATTGATTACCCGAGAAAAGGATTTTCCACGCCTGCTCGAAAAAAAACTGGAGGTTGTAAAGGCCGTCATCGCACATCAACAGGCAAAAAAAATCTTTCCGGTTTTAGGATACAGCTATTACGAGTATGCCCAGATGTTAAAAGAAGAACAAAAAAACGAACCGGATGGGGGAGATGTATTTTCCCCTCTCTTGTATGGAGAGTATGCTCTTGAACTGAGCAATCTCAATATTTACTTTAGAACCAACGGCCTCTTTTCAAAGGCAAAACTTGCAAAATTCCCCCAGGAGATTGTTCTGCTCTTTCTCTCGGGCCTGTTGACCGGAATACTCTTGTATGAGCTGGTGGTGGTTTGGAAAAGAGCTAGAAAGGAAAAAACAAAATCCGAAAATGAAGTAAAGGAAATAAAAATGAAGCAGGAGAGGAAGGAAAAAAATAAAAATAAACCCCATCAAAGCATTCCGAAGAACACTTTGAAGGGGAAAAAGAGGTGATTAGGTTTATGTTAGCGCATGATGTTAACGTATCAAAAAGGAAGAGAGGAAAAAAACCCCTGCAGAAACCTGAGTTAACAAGCTCCTGCCGGGGAAAAGAGGTGATAGATCGTGAAAAATAGTTTAGATATGCTACCGCCCCTCGCCTCTAAACACCCCAACTCACCACCCATTATATTCACTCCGAAGTGGTCTATCTCATATTTAAGCCTTTCGGAAAATGTATCTGTTTGAGTATAGAAATATTTTAAAAGCCGTTGATAACAGGTTATAAACGGTTTATAAGTAGTATAAACGTTCTTCGACAACTGAAGAAAGAGCTTGTAAGGGAGCTAGAAACAGCGCTCGAGACTGAGATTTTATAAAGAAATGGCAATTTCAGCAGAGCATGAAAACACAGGAACACTGTCAAAAATGCAGGCAAAAGGCTTATTTTGAGGGATTCTGCGAGCGCTGTTTCTGCGAGGTTATTGAGAAACGCGTGAGAAAACACGTCCGCCTCAGTGCACTCATCAAAAAAAACGACGTTTTGGTTGTTGAGCATCCCTTAGTTGCTTACTTTATCAAGAGTATTGTACAAGATATGCCGGTGACGATCCTTAAAACCATGCCAGACGAAACTGGAGATGGCAAGACAACCAAACAAGTTCTTGCCTGGACCATGGATAATGAGTTGGATGCGTTTCTTGATCAGATCTTTGCAGGCAAGGATTTAGTAGTAGAAGCACAAAAAGAACACGAACAGAATACTCAACAGATTAAACTGCTGGTTACGCTGACCGATAAAGAGGCTGAAATGTTCGCACAGGCAAAACAGATTGAACCCTTACCTAAGAAAACAAGGAAGTATGAAGCGTTACTCCAACAATTAGAACAGAAGCACCAAGAAACACGGTATAGTTTGATGAAAAGTGTGGAAGAGTTGAAGAGGATACTGAATAAGAACCATAACAAAAAAGATTCTTAAAACTACACCTTTATAAAAACCAGGATTTCTTCCTTCAGGCATGGACAACAAGATTAAAAGAGGTATCTTTGCGCTTCTCACGACTATTTTAATCTTAGTCCTTGCTGCATTCTTTATACAGAAAGGAATCCTCGCCCCGCCCAACAAAATCACGGACATCACAGGTCTGATGGTTGCAGATGCAACATCATCTCAACACATTCCCATCGAAAAAACCCCCACAACTCCCGTCGTCTTGTTCTGTCCACGAGATAACTGCACTGCGCAGCTTGCTTTTTTGATTGACAAAAGCAAAGCAGTCAACTGCGCCTTTTTTGATCTGAGCGAACCAACAATATTGAATGCTTTGAAAACCATCAGCAAAAACACCAGCAAAAGAGTCCGCCTGGTCATCGATAACGATACCAAAAAGAAGGCGCTCTTGAAGGATCTTGATGTGGTCTATGACGAAAGCGACTTTTTTATGCATCACAAGTTCTGCATCTTTGATGACCGCATTGTTTGGACAGGTTCTTTTAATCCTACCAAAGGAGGGGGTGAAAAGAGTAATAACAATGTGATCGCAATTGCCTCAACCGTGCTTGCTGAAAATTATCAT
>Ga0209211_10002780_pt1 | contig 29531 bp, 32 predicted proteins | sample RifGroA2_FD_183992 | JGI IMG/M metagenome (GOLD analysis project Ga0209211, IMG submission 183992) | Groundwater microbial communities from Rifle, Colorado, USA - Groundwater A2 (SPAdes) (version 2) | ecosystem: Environmental > Aquatic > Deep subsurface > Groundwater | place: Rifle, Colorado...
AAGCTTATCTTTTCTCCAAAAAGTCCACCATTTTTTAGGTCTTTTTTCAATTTCTCCTTCAAAAATTTCAAAAATATCTCTCGTTTCTTCTTTGGTAAAACCAACAGCTCTTAATAGACCAGATTTTCTTTTTGGTTGTTCTGTGGCCTGTTTCATTCTTATTTCTCCTTCCGCCATAATTTTTAAAGTTAAAATTTACCACTCGCTACCCACTACAAACCATTTTTAGGCTTCATTAACGGAAATATCTGGCATTCCCTTGCCGATTTATTCATTAAAAATGCAAATAATCTTTCACCACCAATACCAAACCCGCAAGTTGGAGGCATTCCGTATTCAAGCGCCTCAACAAACTCTTTGTCAAACATTTGTGCTTCTTGGTCTCCATCTTTTCGTAATTTTTCTTGTTCAATAAATCTTTGTTCTTGGTCAACTGGATCGTTTAATTCACTATATCCATTACCAACTTCGGATCCAGCCACAATAACCTGGAATCTTTGTGCCATTTTGCTTTGAGTCGCCGAAGCCTTGGCGGAGGTGCTTTCCATTCTTTTTGCTAAAGGTGACACATCAACCGGCAGATTAATTAAAAATCCAGGCCCTGATAAATTTTTTCTGCAATATTTCCATAAATTATCAATGGCTCGAGTTTTATTAAAACCTTTTTTATCATAACTAATTTTTAATTTTTTTAATTTTTCTTCCATTTGGAGCAAACTGGCTTCTAAAATATTTATTTTAGCGTACTTATTAATCACGGTTTGATAGTCATACATTTCCCATTTTTTGCCAAAATCAACCGCAAAACCCTTAATAGTAAACTTTAATGTACCAAAAGTTTTTTTGATAATATATTTATATAATTCTTCCACTAATTTCATTCCTTGCTTATAATCAGCATACGCCCAGTAAAATTCCATTTGTGTGTAATCTTGCAAGTGCTCGGCATCCATTCCTTCATTTCTAAATTGCCTTCCAATTTCAAAAGTTTTTTCAAATCCAGCCACCATTAATTTTTTTTGCCAAAGCTCTCCGGTAGAAATTCTTAAAAATACATCCATATCAAGGGCATTATGGTGTGTGGTAAAAGGCTTTGCATCAGCACCACCGGTAGTTGTTTCAAGTACCGGAGTTTCAACCTCTAAAAAGTCTTTTTCCATTAAAAATTGGCGCATTGAATTCCAAAATACTGCGCGTTTTTTAATCATTTCTTTTAATTCTGGATTAAACAAAATATCCAAATACCTTTTTCGTAATTTTTCTTCTTCGTCTTGAAGTCCATGCCATTTTTCAGGCAATGGTAAAAGGGATTTTGACAATATTTTATAGTCATCGGCTTCAATGGTTTTTTCTCCCCTTTTTGTGGTAAAAAGAGTCCCCTCAATTTCAACAAAATCACCAATATCAAATGCATACACAAAAAACTTATAGCCTTTTGCACCAACTTTATCTTCTTTTACCAGGCCTTGTATTTTTCCAGTGCCGTCTTCTATATCTAAAAATGTGGCCCCACCATGGCCCCGCAATGCTCTAATTCTCCCCACCAATACTATTCTTTTTTTGCCTTTTAAAAATTTAGTAAAATTATCTAGTGCTTCACTTATAGTGTGAGTTCTTTTTGTTTTTGAGGGGTAAGGCAAAATACCGATATCTTTAATATCTTTTAATTTTCGCAACCTTACTTTTTTTAGTTCGTCGATAGTTGACATGGTTGTATGTGTAATAATAACAAAATTATAAAATACCAGCAACTATTGACATTAATCTATATAAGTTTTATAATTAAGGTATAGGCACATTAAAAACAGAGCGAGTTATTAGTTTTTAAAGTAACTCTCGCAGGTAAATGAGCATGGCTTTTTTGCTTTGCAAAAAATCATTTACCGAGAGTGTAGATAGTAAAATCGCGCTGGCGATTTTAACTATCGGTACTTTAAAAACTAATGATGAGCGAAGTACCACTGTAACACATCATACGCTACAGGAAGTGTGGCCGCTCTTAATCCTTGCACTCCTTCAATAGTGGTTACAAATACTATTTCTGGATCATCATATGGGGCAAAATTTGAAGACCAAGTGTTAAAATACCCGGGCTTATTAGTTTCTGCGGTTCCTGTTTTTCCTGCAATTGAAACAGGAATACTAGAAAGCATTTTTGAAGATCCGTGTAATACCCCATCACGCATTCCTTCTCTTACTACTTTTAAATTTTCTTGGTCTATAAAATTACTTCTTATAATTTCAGGTTCAAATTCCTGAATTGTTTTTGCATTTTCTCCTGATCCATCAATAATTTTTTGTACAATTTGAGGCTTATATAACGAGCCGCCGTTTGCAATAGCGCTGTATGCCAGGGCAACCTGCAGGGGAGTAACCTGTAAATCTGATTGGCCAATTGAAAGGTTGTAAGTGTCTCCATCCCACCAAGCTTCATTTTTATTTTTCTTTTTCCATTCAGCATCTGGGACAAAACCTTTAAATTCCCCAGTTAAATCAATGCCAGTTTTTTCTTCCCAACCAAATAAATCAAGGTATTTTTTAATTCGTGTGGGGCCTAATCCTTGCTGGTCTTTGTATCCCCCACCAACAGTATAAAAATAAATGTTTGAAGATACAGCAAGGGCTTCTCTCATATCAACCAAACCATGGGGCTCAACTCCACCAAATCTGTACACTACCTCTGGATCGTATTTACTTTGCACTAAAATATACCCAGGGTCGTTAATAATCTTATCTTCCGAAATAATTTTTTCTTGTAAAGCTCCGGCGGCAATAAATGGTTTTATGGTTGAACCCGTAGGATATTGCGCTGAAATTGCTCTATTGAAAAATGGCTGATTAGGATCGTTTTGTATTTTATTAAAATCTTCTTTTGAAATACTTGAGCTAAAAATATTATTATCATAAGCCGGATAAGAAACCAGGGCTAATATTGCTCCAGTTTTTGGATTAAGCGCCACTGCTGCTCCCTTTTTTGCCCCAATGTTTTTGATTGATTTTTCTAAAGAATCATACACTTTTTTTTGAAAATCAGTATCAATATGCAATACAAGATTATAACCTGAAGTAGGCTCTGATAATATTTTATCCCCCTTTTTAATTCCAGATGCATTTTTAATAACCTCAACTTGGCCCGGGGTACCTCTTAAAAATTGTTCGTAATATTTTTCAAGGCCGATTTTTCCAATATAGTCGGAAATAGTGTAGTTGTAATTATTTTGTAATTCTTCTTTATTAGTTTTGCCAGTGTAACCTAATATGTGAGAAAAAATAGGACCAGTAATATAATTTCTTGTGGTATTTTTTTCTATTTGGCAATCCGGTAAGTTATTTATATTTGTTTCTAATATTAATAATTTTTCCTGGGTAATATTTTGACTAATTAACACCTCTGATTCTTCTGCGTTTTGCAACTGTTGTGTTATTGCGGCGGGTTGTAGTTCAAAAATTTTTGCAATAATATCAATTTCTTTTGCATATTCTAAAGGATACAGTGAGAGATTTCTTTTATCACATACAAGGTCAAACGCAGGAGCATTTAATACGAGTTTTTTAAGCTTACTATCGTAAATTATCCCCCTTTGGGGACTAATTAACCCAATCTTTGCCATATTGTTTTGGGCAATACCGTGAAGCTTGTTTCCATTAAAAACTTGCAGATAAAATGTTTTACCAAAAACAATAAGGCAAAAAATAAAAAATATTGCAAAAATAGAATAAATTAACTTTTCTTTTATTTTTACTTCAAATTTTTTTTCAGAAAGGCCAAGTTTTTCTTCATTAATTTTTGCCAGCGTATCTAAAAAAACTTCGTTGGTTTCAATTTCGCCACTCATTTCTTTAATTTTATATTTATTATGTAAAAACATGTAAATTACAATAGTTTTAATTGATTGTTTGCATCACTATTTTTATATATTATTTTATAAACATAAAATCCAATAAGAGCAAATAATAGGTTGCATATCAAATGCAAAAAAATGCTAATGCTAAATAGTGAATACATAGAAAGGGCATACAATACAAAACACAAGGAAAACAATCCCATAAAGTAAACAATAATATATTTTCCTTGTTTTTGCTTTAAAAAATGCGTAACCGCTCTTAAAAATAAGTACATAACTAACAATAAAAGAATTGATTTTCCCAAAAAAGAAGTTGAAAAAATATCTAGGAAAAATCCGGCAATAATCACTGTAAAAAAAGTTTCTCCACCTTGATTCTCTCTTTCAAAAAAAATGAAAAGGAAAAACAAAATAAAAACAAGATTGGGTACCACTCCCATAATACTAAAATGAGGTAAAAAACTTACTTGCAATAACGCAAATAAAAAAAATAACAATATGATTAATGGATATTTAAACCACATGGCAATATTTAAACTTCGTTTAAAATTGAATTTATAATTTTTAATTTCTAATAAGTAGGTGTCATATTATGCAATTTGTAAATTGCATAACATGACAAATTTAACTATTAAAATATTTCAAATTGATTTCAAATTTCAAATTGTAAATTTCAAATTATTTTTTCAAGTAATCCGTTATTATAAAAAGATTATCTATATTTTTAATATCAAAAAAGGGCTTAACCTCAGCCGTTTTAAAGGGTTTTAAATCATTCTTATTTTCAGAGAGAATTTCTCCGACTAAAAGGTTTTTAGGAAATAATCCTTCAAGAGCTGAACTCACCAAAATATCCCTCTCTTTTAGAGGTGCATCAGATGAAACTAAATCTAAATACAAAGAAAGAGAACCATTTCCCTTTATTGCGCCATAAACTGGAATCAAAGAAGGATCATCGTTTTGTATTTTTACATCCAGTACGCTTAGTTTATTTGAAATAAGCATTACCTCAGAGAAGTTTTTATGCACTTTGTAAATTTTTCCATATAAAACTCCATTACTTGAAATAACAGGCATATTTTCAACAATTCCATCTTCTTGGCCTTTATTAACAAGAATAAAATCATTTAACGAATCTAATTCAATTGTTTGAGTTGGGACTAGGCTAAAATTATTAGTTTGGCCAGTTTGTAATGCTTGCTGCAATTCATAATTTGCTCGTAAAAAATCTTTTAAAAACGATATTTCTAATAGTAATTTTTGATTCTCTTGATGTAGTCCATTATTTTTATTTTTTAAATCAGCACTAGCAAAAAAAGATTCGAAAAAATTTGAAGTAACTTTTCCTGATTCCCAAAGATTTTTTGAAATAGGAGAAGAAATAACATAAAAAGAATTTTTAATTTGACCTTCAAATATATATAAAAATGCCAAAATCAACACAAGGATTATGCTTTTTATCATTATTTTTTTGACAACAAAATTTTCCTTTTTTATATAAAGATTCATAAATTTGTATTCTTCACTCTAACAAAAAAATACTATTACTACAAATTTAATGTAAAATGATTTATTTATTTAAATTTTTAAATAACAAAAAATCACCGATTAAGGTGATTTTTTGTTATTAAGTTCTAAGGTGGCGACTACCTACTCTCGCGTTCATCACACTACCATCGGCCTTGGAGTATTTCACTTCTGTGTTCGAAATGGGAACAGGTGGGACAACCCCAGTATAATCGCCACCACAGAACTTAATCCCTGTCTGCCGGCAGGCAGGTGTGGTTGCTGTGGTTAATTTCAAGTAAAAAATAATATAAAGTTCACCCAGTTAAATAAAATTTAAAAAGATTTTATTTATGCTTTTTTAAAAAAGCATAAATATTTAACTGGGTAAAGATCGATAAAATCTGTATCTATCAAATACGCTAAAAAATGTATGATTTATTAGTACGCCCCGGCTGAATCCCTTACGGGACTTACACCTGGCGCCTATCAATCCCCTAATCTTGGGGAAATCTAAGAGTTCTCATCTTGGAGTGGGTTTCGCGCTTATATGCTTTCAGCGCTTATCCCTTCCCAACTTAGCTACCCAGCAATGCTCCTGGCGGAACAACTGGTACACCAGAGGTTAGTTCAATCCGGTCCTCTCGTCGCATTATGTTTTGCATAACCGCGGACTTGCGCAGACTTTACGCAGACTCACGCTGACTATACTTATATAATTATCCCATATCACTATGGGTGCAGACTATATCTTTGCCCATCCATTTTGGATTAGGGCATCGGCATATTATGATGGTTTCAAATACCACCATCTTGGCACAGGGCCTCAGTCGTTACGGGGCATAGAAACTAATTTTGTAATTTATCAATTAAGTCACCTTAGATCGATTTCTGTTTCACCTAATGGTTCAGGAGAAAGAGGAATTTCTATCAATTGTTCTTCTTGGTACTTCGTCTTTCCCTTAACAATCCTAAAAAATCTCAAAGGGGTAAATCCTCCCATTTCTACATCTAGTGAATATTGCACCATCCCTTTAATCTTTTTTTGTGCTGCCTCGTCATTTTTTGCATAAAAATCACGGTGGTGATCCAATCCAGGATCATTATCAGATGTAAGATCATAGGAATGAAAAAATAATCTATATTTCATCTTATATCCTCTTAAAAGTTAAAATTAAATTACAAAATTAGTTTCTATGCTTCCCACGGTATTGCCTTTATCATATTTTACCGACATTTTTGGACCGCAAAAATGTCGCACAATAGAGGTTTCACCGTTATTAGCCGAATTGTCATCACAAATTACTTTGTGAAGTAGCAAATTTTACTAGGATCAAATCTCCTCAAAACTCAACGCCTGCGGTAGATAGGGACCAACCTGTCTCACGACGGTTTGAACCCAGCTCACGTAACACTTTAATCGGCGAACAGCCGAACCCTTGGGAGCTCTGACCTTCCATTATTACTAATGGGGTAAGACTATACCTTCACCGTGTTTTTATTGTCACCAATAAAAGTTTAGGTGCAAGCCGTGTGATAAGCTTTATAATCGTTATGATTTTGCTTATCTCATCTTGTCTCAAGAACAAGAATCAGTCGTTAGGAGAAATATTTTCTTGGATCATTGTCGTAAAGTTTTTTCTTCGCCCTTGAGAGCGAACATTCAACGCCGACAATGTATCTGCTAAATTAGCAGCTTTAAGCAATTGCTTGACATTCTTAATTTCAATATTAAGAATTTTACTTGCTAAGTTACCCTGTTTATTCTTTATTTTTAAATAAGGAGTAAGCCATTCTAATAATAACTTAGTATCTGTTTGGTTTCGCACTCGCCATTCATATTCTTCACCTTTCACATTCCTTACATTCCCCATTTCAGTAACCAATTTACACCATGTGAGAATTTTTTCATTATTTTGACTAATTTTGATGTAAATTCTTACTCTAAAACCAAATTTTTTCTCTGCATGTTTTTCAATGCAGGCCATAATTGCTCCATCTCCGTCTAATAATCCGGACATGTATGCTTTGTTAACTTCAGAAAGTATTTTTCTCATGGGATTAACCTTTGTCATATTATTAAGTATAACCTGGGACCTGCTATCTTGCAAATTCCAGAGGCTTTCCCCATTTTGAGCTTGTTTAATTACCTTTGCGTTTCCACAAAGGAAAGTAGAAATAAAATTCTGCTTCACCCCCAGGATGTGTTGAGCCGACATCGAGGTGCCGAACAGAGCCGTCGATATGGACTCTCGGGCTCTACTAGCCTGTTATCCCCGGAGTAGCTTTTGGCTGATGATCTTCGCGTTTTCTATAAAATACGCGTCGGTTCACTAAGTTCTGCTTTCGCAACTGCGCGACATAGCCGTCTTGCAGTAAAGCTGGTTTATGGCTTTGCCCTATCGCTTCGATTTCCATCCGAAGCTAACCAACCTTTAAACGCCTCCATTACTCTTTAGGAGGCAAGTGCCCCACTTAAACTGCCCATTAAACACTGTTACCACAGCAAAGTGGATTAGAATTATAATTTTTAAAGATGGCTGTTTCATCGGCGCCTCCACGATGACCGAAATCACCGCTTCAAAGGCTCACCACTACGCTACGCATCAAAAATTAAAACTCAATATCTAACTACAGTAAAGCTTCCGGGGTCTTTCCGTCTAGCCGCAGGTAACCAGCATCTTCACTGGTATTGCATTTTCACCGGGCACCTCGTTGAGACAGTCTTCAACTCGTTAAGCCATTCATGCGGGCCGGAACTTACCCGGCAAGGGATTACGCTCAATTTTGTTACTTGTGCCAATAAGTCAATTTGGCACCATGATGTGGTATTTCTACTACATTCTGCATGTCGCCATGCAGTTCGGACTATATCTTCCAAGCACTCACTTTGAGTACTTGGCCTGGCGTGTAGTCTCTGAGGATTCTAGAAATTTATATAAAGACGAATCTTTAAACGGTTTGCGGTGCGTCATTTTTTCAGCAATCTTGGCAATTTTTCTCATGCCCTCAATCGTTGAATGTTCTCCCTTGTCCATCAAATTTACAACTTTAACAAAAGAATTGAAGTCATTTATTTTTGACGCTCCAAGAGGGGGATATTTTCTAAAGAAAGGAATTATTTTTTCTTTTAATTCATTCCTTGATCTGACACAATATTTATAAAGAGGATCCCATTTCCCTTGTTTTATATTCCTGGCATTATGAGCATAAATGTGGCCGCACTTGAAAAATGCTTCCAATTTATGCAACAAATCTTTTCCCTTCAAAGATTGTGATACATTGAATTCTGGGAAAATTTGCCATTTTAACTTCGCTTGCGAAGATTGAAATATTGTAACAAGAAACGATCCTTCTCCATCCACAAAACCCGTTACCCATCCGGGCATTTCTAGTCTTTCCTGCTGATTGTCTGCACTCAATACTTTTTTACTTGGCATATTAAAGGGGTGATTACACCTTTATTATACCATAGTAGTATGAGATACTACAGAGTTTCCAGCATTTGGCCAAGTTTTACAAAGGCATTCGTAATACCTTTGGACGATTCATCTTTTTATTATCTCGCCCATTTTTGGGCGGAAGCCTTTATGTCGCCATAAAGATCGGACTATATCATATCGCTATCGCTTTAGCGATCTTCGCGTGTAGTCTCTGAGGACTCTCTTAATTAACTTAATTAAGGTTGCCTGCTGATTGTCTGCATCGACTAAAGATTTTTACCTCTCGGTACTTTAGTATTCGCAGGGTTTCCAGCAAATAGCGAAGTTTTGTAACTACAATCGTCAATTTATAGTTATCGCCGACGTTCACTGGTGCTTCATTCAGTGGGCCCTACCCTTGCGGATAGGACTCCCAAACTTAACATTCCAGCACTGGTCAGGCCTCACCCCCTATACATCCTCTTGCGAGTTAGCAGGGAGCTGTGTTTTTGATAAACAGTCGGTTGAAGTACGGTTGTTGCAGCCCAAAATCCTTGCGGACTTGGGCAGGCCATATTGCGAACTTACGGCCACTAATTTGCCTAGTTCCTTAACGAGGTTTCACCCGTTCACTTTAGCATACTTACGCTTGTCCACCTGTGTCGGTTTGCGGTACGGTTTGAATGACCTTAACTTAATAAGCCTTTTCTAGACAACGCGCTCACTTCAATTTCTGACCTTGCGGCCAAATCTTCTTTGTCCTCGCCTTGCGGTTTAGACCAAGAACCCAAATCCGATAATGGGCTAAAATTACTACATTGTGCAACTTATTAAAAAATCATCCAAGTGTTGGAATATTAACCAACTGACCATCGGGTACGCCTTTCGGCTTTTCCTTAGGACCGACTAACCCTTGGTTGAATACCATTGCCAAGGAAACCTTGGACTTTCAGTGTCTATGGCTTTCACATAGATTGCGGTTACTCAGGCCAACATTCTCACTTCTTTAATCTCCACAGTCGGTTACCCTCCTGCTTCACTGATTAAAGAACGCTTCCCTACCACTCTTTCCTAATAAAAGGAAAAAATCCATGTCTTCGGTATTAAACTTTAGCCCCGGGAATCTTTGGCGCATCTTACCCCTCTTAACCCCGAAGGGAAAAGTTTGGACAGTGAGTTGTTACACACTCTTTAAAAGATAGCTACCTCTAAGCTAACTTCCTGCCTGTCAAGGGCAAAACACCTCCTTTATAACACTTAGTTTAATTTAGGGACCTTAGACGATGATCTGAGCTGTTACTCTTTTGACTATGGAGCTTAGCCCCCACAGTCTAACTGCCTATCTTAAAAGTATGGTATTCGGAGTTTAATTAGAAAACCTGGATTGCTCCAAGGATTTCTATTTAGTGCTCTACCCCCATACTCCATAATAGACGCCAGGCCCAAACCTGTTTCGGGAAGAACCAGCTATTACGTAACTCGATTAGCTTTTCACTCCTTACCACAACTCATCCCAGAGGATTGCACGACTCACGGGTTCGGACCTCCCCCTAACTTTCGTTCGGGTTCATCCTGGTCATGGTAAGCTCGTCACGCTTCGGGTCTTGAATATTCCATCATATTTCGCGCTTTTAACACTCGCTTTCGCTATGCCTCCACCCCAAAAGGGCTTAGGCGACGGAATAGTCAAACTCGTTGGCTCGTTCTGCAAAAAGCACGCCGTCACAGCCACATCACGCTATGCGTGATGTGGGAATTAATCTAATTTCTAATTTACCTAATTAACCTAATAAAATCCCAATATTAAAATGTCTAAATCCTAAACCGTTTTAGAAATTAGTCATTCACATATTTAGATATTGATTATAATAATTAGAGTAATTAGAACAATTAGAATAATTCCACATCCCACTCAGTGTGATGTGGCCGCTCCGACTCTTTGTAAGCAAATGGTTTCAGGTTCTATTTCACCGGGGTCAACCCCCTACTTTTCACCTTTCCCTCACGGTACTTGTTCACTATCGGTGATATTAAATATTTAGTCTTGGCCGATAGTTCGGCCTGCTTCCTGCCAGGTTATCATTCCCGACAGTACTTAAGAAATCTAACAAGGAGCGTAAAATTATTTTAGAATACGGGACTATTACCCTCTATGGTGCCCCTTTCCAGGGTGCTTCTTTTAATAAATTACCTAAATGCTCTCCCTCGGACAAGCAAGCGCAGACTTACGCTGACTTCACGCTGACCTACGCTGACAAAAGTGTCTGCGTTAGTCTGCGTCTTAGTCTGCGCTGGTCTGCGAATTTTTTGTTTACAAAAAATTGAAATGCTCCCGACGCTAAACCCTTTCAACCCCAGAATAAATTCTGGTTTAGACTGATCCCTTTTCGCTCGCCACTACTAAGGGAATATGAAAATCTTTAATCTTTCTCCAGAATTCTTAAATATCATGTTGAAGAAAGAATAAAAATTTTCGTTGTTTTCTTTTCCTCCGCTTACTGAGATGTTTCACTTCAGCGGGTTAGCTGCGACATATTGTTATATCGCCAATTTCGTATTACCGAAATTAGGTTTCCCCATTCGGAAATCACCGGATCAAAGCTTGCTAGCCAGCTCCCCGATGCTTATCGCAGGCACGCCACGTCCTTCATCACTTTAATATCCCAAGGCATCCACCATTTGCATATAACCTATTTTCTTGCGTAAGTAATAGATACAGATTTTATGTATCTTTATTTTTATAAACTTTTTTCCGTTTGCAGACGGATAAATATTTATAAAAATCGCCAGATTAAAAAAGTGATTTTTAATCTGATGAACTTTTACCCTGGTTAAACAAAATCCTTTTGGATTTTAATTTTGACTAAAAGTCAAAATTGTTTAACTGGGTTAATATATGCTATTTTTTTACCTGTTGTCAGATTAAATAAGACCCTTCTTAAAATTAATCTGACAGCCCCATTGTATTGCGTTTTGAAAACAATAAATATAAATCTTTTTGAGATTTATTTTAATAGGGTTAAAATTGTCAAACTACTATCATAACGAATCTGTGTGTAAAAACAAATTATTATTCTTACACACAGACTAATTAAATTTTTAAATTAAAAACCGCTTTGAAGCGGTTCCAACCGATAAAATAAAAATTCAGCAATTATCCGCTTCTTTTTTTATAAATAATTTTAATCTGATTTATCATGTATTAGATTATAAAATGATTGTCAATAGTTAGTTTAATTTTATAAGCGTTTGTCATAAAAAGACCGCAGAGGTTTTATATATAATAAGGTAAAAGTTTAAACTTCCATTAGATAAAAATTAATAAAAAGAATCGACATGTTGGCTTGTTGGCCATATTTTTTAATTCTATATATTACTAAAAAATATGATATCAGATTATAATATATGAATTTTTATAAATTATTATTTTTTTATTTACCCTTGGATTTGTTCCCCTTTTTTTGCTTCTTCTATTATTTCTTTTTCTCTTATTGCTTTTAATTCTTCTAAGGTTTCTTTAATTTTTATTAACATACTGCTAAGGTGCTCTTCTACTATAGGAAGTCCCTCTGGACCAATTCTCTTTGCTAATCCCAAGATTTCAGGTTTTATAGTATCAAAGTTTGACTTGCCAAGTTCTCGTATAAATAGTTCTTCATCCCAAAATTCTAAGTCTGGATCATACTCTTTTTTTTCTTTTTCTGGACGATGACCTTCTTTAAATGGTGGCATATTTTTAACTTGTTAAATATGTTTTATATGACTATTTAACAATATAAATTTTATCTCTTTATTATTCGACCTTCTACAACTTATCTAAATTAATTATATTATAAAAATATAAATTGTAAAGATAGTTTTATTCTTTAAAATTATCTTTCTTTAAATTACTATTAATTAGTAAAAAATGACTATGCAATAAAAAAACGCCGATCTAGAAAACCGGCGTTTTTAAAGTTAAAAAATCTATTTTTGTTGAATTTTTCTTTTAATGTCAGAAATAATTTCTGAAGCCGAATCTTTTCCGCCAAGCCCAATTGCAATAGCAACCCCCAAAGCAACCGCTCCAACAATTCCATACACAATTGCCATGTATAGCGTTTTTATTAAATCACTATTAGGCAAAAGCTGTTCTAAAATTAAAAATAAAGTAAATATCCAAATTGCCCATTTAGTAATAGAAGCCGCTAAATATCCATGGCTAATTTTCATTCTTTCTACCGTAATTCTTATTATTTTTTCTACAATGTCAGATATAATTACTGCCACCACAAAAATTAAAGCAGCTACCACTACATTTGGTAAGTAATTTAACACCTGCGTTAAAATCATTCCAAACTGGGCCAAATCTAAAATATCTACTGCCAATAGCAAAGATAAAATGACAAATACCCATTTAAAAATAGCTCCAATAAATTCTGAAGGATCTACATCTACATTGGCTTTTTGCAAAGCCTTATGCCATCCTTCTTTTTCAAAAAGCTTATTAAAATGTATGCTTTTTAAAATTTCGGCTATTATTTTACCAATTCCAATAGAAATTAAGTAACCCAACACCAAAACTATTATTGCTAATAATAATTTAGCAACAAAGCTTACCAAATCTTGTAAAAATGGCTGAATAATTAATAATGACCAATCGTTGTATAACATAAATAATTTTCAATTTTCAATTCCCCTTGACCCGCAGGGCATCCTGTAGCCCAGAGGGCGAAGGCTGATTTTCAATTGAACTAATAATTGATAATTTACTTTAGATCTTTTCTTTCCCTTAAGAATCTATAAGTCGACCTTCAGATTCAAGGGATCATTAGTTAATTATCCCTCTAATTAACTCTTAAAATCAAGTCCAATACTGTGAATAACTAAAAGCGGATGTATTCTTTCCACTCTTCTGGTAATTCTATTGATATTACAACCAATTTATCACTTGTAGCAGGATAAAAAGATAATTGCGTTGCACAAAGTGCAATAGCTTTTTCGTTATTCCATCGGCCCTTTACCTGCCTGCCGCCAGGCAGGTATTTTACATCACCCAATACAGGAAAACCGGCTATAGATAATTGCGTTCTAATCTGATGAAACTGCCCCCCTTCTATTTTTATTTTTAATAAAGAATAATCAGTATTTGACCGAATAACTTCGTAATATAAATTTGCTTCTTTGCCATCTTTTGCTTCTCTACCCTTTTTTAATTTTTCATCTTTAATTAAAAAGTGAGTAAGTGTGCCTTTTTGTGTTTTTAACCTACCACAAACCATTGCATGATATATTTTTTCTACTTTGTGATTTCTAAATTGTTCTGATAGCCTTGAAGCTCCTTTGCTTGTTTTGGCAAATAATATAATTCCTGAAACCGGCCTATCTAACCTATGCAATAAACCCAAGAATATATTACCTGGTTTTTTTCCGCCAGCTGGCGGATTTTCCATATATTTTTGGTATTTTTTATGTTTAATGTACTCTTTAACTTCGTCAAAAATACTAATATCGCCAGTTTCATCACCCTGACTTAAAACCCCAGCTGGTTTAAAAACCGCTATTAAATGATTGTCTTCATGTAAAACTTTAATATCCATATTATTTTTAAAAAATTGACATGCAATTAACGATTGATATAATAAGTTATATGGAAAATCGTGTAGAAAAATCAAAATCTTCTGAATTCACTCCCGAACAAGAAAAACCTCCAGGAACTTATTTATACCTTCGATCTCAATCAGAAAAAGACGGGTCGATTACTTATTTCTATAAAAATTCTCCTTGGTTAGGTACTACTCTCAAAATAAAAAATAGGATTATCATCGCTAAAAGCCCTACAGAGTTAAAACTTGGCGATGCTGAAGTAATAAGGATTATAACAAAAAATAAAAAACAAATTACTAATGTTTTACTTCAAGCAGAAAAATCAACAGAAGTTTTAGAAGATTATCTTACCGGTGCAGATAATGAATGGATAAAAGTTACTGACTTTGATTGGAGTAGCTAATTGCAAAATTTTTAATATACTTCACAGTAACCTACTAAGCTCATTAATTACTATTTCATCATCAGTACTACCTTTAATTTCGAAATAGATAGTATTCCTCTTAGATGGCGGAAGTTGGGCATATTTCTTTTGTCGTTCAAAAACTTCAGACCATTTTTTAGATTGTATAAAAACCTTATCACTCTTTCTTGTTTCTTTTAAACGCCTTAAAATAACTTCTTCGGGAAGATTAAAATAGATAGTAACCAATTTATAACCTTGTTTTCTAGCCTTATATGAAACAAAAGAACGAAAATTCTTAGCAAGATTACAATTCGAAAGAATGATATTAAATCCAGCGTTCAAGCAAAAATTATAAACATCCTTAAAAATAACCATTTTAAGACTTCTAAAATCTGGTCGATTTTTATTGTAAGAAGATTCTACAAGAAGAGGATATTTTTCTTTCGTAAAAACAGCAACCTCGTCGCTATCTAATTGAATCATATTTGGATACTTTTTGACTAATTTTTTAGCAAATGTGGTTTTACCAGTATGTGTATAACCAACACACATAAATACATATTTTTTATTCATAATTTTAATTATGTAAATTTTTGCATATTACTGAAGTTATAATCTAACTCACATATTGATTTTAGAAAATCTTTATCCGTGTTTGAATTCAATGACATCCCCGTCTTTTACTACATATTCTTTTCCCTCTGTCCTTATTAATCCTGTTTCGCGGGCTCTAGCATAACTACCTGATTTTAATAAATCTTCCCAAAAAATAACTTCTGCTTTTACAAATTTTTGTTCAAAGTCTGAATGAATTACACCTGCGGCTTGTGGAGCTTTGTCCCCTTTGTGAATAGTCCATGCGCGCGTTTCGTCTTCCCCGGTAGTTAAAAAAGTTTGCAAATTTAATAATTCGTACGACTTTTTAACCAAAATATCCGTGCCAGATAATTCGCTAAACCCAAGACCCACCCTTTCTTCTTTATTTAAGCCTTCAGATTCATATTCGCTCGCAATATCCAAAATAACATAATCCTTTAATGCGTTTTTCATATCATCACTCACCTCTTCTTCTTTTCCATTTAATAAATATAATCTTGGCTTGAAAGTTAAAAGTTGAAAGTTTTTTAAAACTACTACTTCATCTTCAGTAAATTCTTGGTCAATTAATACTTTTTGCTGACTCAAAAATTCTTTGGCTTTTATCAAAACTGCATTTTCCTTAATAGATTCCTTTTTACCCGCCCTTATATCTCCTGCCAAACCGTCTATTCTTTTATTTACTGTCTCTAAATCTTTTAAAATTAATTCCACATCTAAAATTTCTTTATCTTTTAGAGGATTTATTTCTGTTTGCGTATTGATGATGTCTGCATTTTTAAACGCGCGTAACACATATAAAATTGCATCGGTTTCACGAATATTTGCTAAAAATTTATTTCCTAGTCCCTCACCTTCACTGGCGCCCTTCACCAATCCCGCAATATCCACAAAGTCCACCGTGGCATATATTTTTTTAGCAGATTTACTGAACTCAGCTAATTTATCAATCCGCTCGTCCGGAACCAAAACAACCCCGACATTAGGGTCAATCGTCGCAAACGGATAATTTGCAATCAGCACCTGCTTTTTGGTTAATGTTTTAAATAATGTGGACTTGCCTACATTTGGCAATCCCACAATTCCGATGCTTAGTTTTGAACTCGACATACTTTTTATTTATTACTTTGTTCCTACTCTGATAGTGACATAATTATTTTTTTTTAACCCAAACATCTCTTTCAAACAAATTATTGTTTTCGTTTAAGTCCTTTCTAGATAAAATTAATTTTTTACTTTTATTATTGTAGTCAGTAAAAACTAACTCGACTTCCTTAAAGTTTTCAAAATTTCCTTTATCGACGCCAAAAGCCATATAATATTCTTTTGACTGATCTTCGTCCATATGCAATAAAGATAAAATATCTTTTCCGCTAGCAATCTTTACCCAATATTTTCCGCTTTCTAGACCCAATCCCTCTAAATTAGACCAAAAAGTATTTGCTTTCAAAATTTCTCCCCTAAATACTCTTTTGTCATTAGGGTACCTTATATTAACTTCTATGTTTTTAAAGTCGAAGCTTTTTTTAGAAAGAGTAAGCGCAATTTTAATAAAATAACCAATCCCCTTTTTGACAACTCGATCACCATTTTTATATTCAAAGTATTCAAAATCCCTCACTCCAAATGTGTTAATAATTTTTCCGTAAAACTTTGGTTGTTTAAAAAAATTCCTAAGATCTGGGAGTATGATTGCAACTCCGGATAAAATGAGGGCAAAAAAAGAAATCCCGTCTTTATACCAGGGTATTATTTGCCAATTGTCGATAATGATATTTATGGGATCCATTTTTTAATTAATTACCTTAAACTGCCTCCCAATGGTCGTTTGTAATATTTCCAAAGTGGCCTTAGCCGAAAGATTACTGGTGTTTTTTAATTCAATTAACATAATTTTAAGTAGAAATATTTTACCTTACATCCTTGCGCTCTAGAATATCAAAACCATCTATAACGGCATCGCATAAAAAGTTTTCCAGTTGGCTTTGATCGTTTTTGGTTTGGGCTTTGTAAAGATAGGTATAATAAAGTTGTTTTTGTTGTTGCCTAATAATGGCTGGTGCTATATTGTTTTGCAAAAGCATCGCGGTCATCAGTAATCTTCCTACGCGGCCATTACCATCGGAAAATGGATGGATTTGTTCAAACTTGCTATGCACAGTAGCAGACAGGGCAATAATATCATTAGTTTCTTTAGCGGCATTATTGATAACTTGTGGCATTAGTTTTGTAATGCTTAAATAATTGGCAGTCGGCAAATCAACGCCGGTAATTCTTACGCTGTGGTCGCGGTAGTTACCCGCATCAGGACGAACGCCGTTCATTAAAATACTATGAAGCTTGATAACTAAATCTTCATTTATGGTTTCTTTTTTAAATACATAATCAAAAAGGTAATTGAGTGCTGTTTGATGATTTTTTGCTTCCAATTGCTCGTTTAGGCTTTTGTTTGGCAAAGCAACATTATCAAAAAGAACGGCGGCTGTATCGGGTTCGGTAAGAGTGCTTCCCTCTATGCTATTGCTATGATAGGTAAGCTTAAGAATAAATTGATCTCGTATGTCCGGGTTTTGCAAAATCTCATCAACAATGCTTTTATGTCCTGAAGCTTTTTTCTGTACGACTTGCTTTTTAGCGGCAAGTTGGGTAATGGGAATTACTTTTTGGCCGGTGACTTCCAAAAAAAGCTCGTCAATTAAAGCTTGCATTTTTGGCCGCGGATTAGATTTGCCTGTCCACCAACTATTAAATGTAGCAAAAGACACGCCAAATCTTTCGGCTAATTTGGTTTGAGTCATACCCATCATTTTTTTAATAATCTCTAACTTTTGCCTTATTGTCATGAATTTACTAGTTTAAACCCATATTATCAAACTTTATAAAGTTAGTCAAAAGAATGAAAGTTTATATAGTTAGTCAAGCTAAAGCTATACAACCCCATCTTAAAGCTATACATTTAGCTTGAAACAGGAAAAGAGGCATTTTAGCCTCTTTTCATCTAGTGTGATCAACTTTTCCACTATTTACTATTCCCACTGCTTGTGAAAGATTCTTATATCTTTTTCTTAGTTCAGCAAGCTTATCAGGAGAAATATCTTTTTTATTTTCTAAATCTTGCAGTTTTTTAAGAATTGGCCCCAGTGCGTCTTTTACAAGTTTTCGTGAGGAGCTTGCTAAAGTCTCTTCCAAAGTAGTTATTGCCATAAGTTCCCTTACCAACCCTTCTCTTTCATGAACAGAAATCATTGTCTCAAATTCTAAAATTTCTAAACCGCTTTCTATTTCTTCTCTTGGTGGAGGTGTTTCTGGAATTTGACTCAGCCAATATTGGGCTTGCACAATTTGTTCTGGAGTTAAATCTTCGGTCTTTGTATGCTGTTGCTCTTGTTTAGTTTCTATATTTTTTTTTGGTTCTTTTCCAGAATCTAATACCCAATCTTCATTTGACATAATTTTTATTATTTCTTTATTTTTTTAGAAATAATTATTTAATTAATATTATTTATTATTCTTATGATCGTAATTTATCACCCATTGCCTCACTTGGCGTTACATAATGCTATGCCATATTTTTATATTATTTTCAATTTTTAATATCAGTATATCTAATATATTGTTTTTGTAGCTTCTATGAATTTAAGTGGATCAACGCTAGCACCCCTTATTTTTATTGAAAAATGCAAATGGGGAGCAGTAACATATCCCGTATCTCCAGAAAGACCTATAATATCTCCCTGTTTTACGGTCTCGCCATTTTTAACCTTGAATTCAGCAAGATGCAAATAAAGTGAATAAACGCCAAGACCGTGGTTTATTATTGCGGTATTTCCATAATCAGGCAAATTTTTAATAATTGTAATTTTGCCATCATTTACGGCATATAAAAAAGTATTTTTAGGGGCTTTTAAATCCGCTCCTAAATGCTGGATTTTATTATTATGAGAAGCACGAATATCTCCGTAATCCCCCACTATTTTAATTTCAGAAAGTGGATAAATAAAAGGTTTGTTTACATAAGAAATTAGATCAATATTATTTAATACCTTATTTATTGTTTTATTTTCTTCGTTTTTTACAGTATTTATTATTTTATTTGGCGTGTATCCCTTTTTTAAAAGCTCGGGTGTCATTGGCATGGTGGTTATTTTAAAATTCCTTTTTGAAACTTTAATATTTTTAGTAAATAGTGCCTTCCCAGGAATAGTAATTACTAAATTATAAGTACCAGGATTTTTATTTACTGGCATACCAACTAATGCAATCCAGTCTTTATTGTTTTCTGACCTAAAAAAACGCATTTTTACCGAACCCAATCTTCCTGAAATTCCTGCAGATTGATTTTTTACCACAACCAAAAGTGTATCTGCCTGTGTGAGCGCATGTGAAGAAACAAATACCTCTGGTGCTGAAAGTATTGCAATTGCGCTATATGGAAAAAAAGTAATTACAAGGATAGTAAAAAATAAAAATATAGGTTTTTGTCGCATAATTAAATTTCTTTACAAATAAACCGCTTCAAAGAGCGGCTTTAATTGAATAAGCAAATAGACCCTATTATAATAGTAAATATTATTCTACAATACACCTTACTTCATTGCCATGCCTTACTTCTAAAAAACCTGAGGTTATTTCAAAATAATGATCCTCTTTTTTACTATCTACAACCCTCATAACTCCAGGAGTTAAAACCCCTATATACATTTCATGATTATCCAACACGGTAATTTCTCCTATGATTGTTTTGCAATTCAAAAGGCTGGCTTCTCCGGCAAATAATATTTTTTTTAGTGAGTATATAGATAATTTCATAATTAAAATAACATTTCAGTTTTAGATTAATAGACCTAATTATATCCTTATTTTGTATTCCCGCGACTCAATTGATTTAACCTTTCGAAAATTTCTTCATTTTTTTCGATAATAGAGTAAAGAGTTTTATCATCTAGGAATTTATTCCTGCGAGTATTTTTCATCAAGTCTTCTATGGCATAATTGATATGACTTTGTAATCTTTTAATAAGAGCCTTTTTAAAATCATCTGCACCTGGGTTTTTATCCAATGCCTCAACAATACTTACTGCCTGATTCCAATTTGCTTGGTACTCTTTAAGCTTATTCTCCTTAAAAATCATTAAATGCCATTGAGAAGGAGAATCAACACTACTAGTTTTTCTCATTAAACCTAGCTTTTTTATATCTAAATACTGTTTTAAATACCTTAAATCCAATGCCTTTTTTACTTTATATAATTCTTTTACTATGTAAGCAATATCTTCACCTTTCTTTTTGTCCTCTTTTCTAAACTGCAAATTATTTAAAATATTTAAAATTTTTCCTAAGTTACCCAAAAATTGAATCATATTGTCATTATTACTCACAACATCATAATGACATTCAAGTTGATATTCCAAACTTGCTATTACTTCACTCAAAAAATCTGCCTGTGATTCGTTTAGAGTAGTATCGCTTAATTGTTGCAAATATCTTAAAAATTTAGGAGCGTCTTCTATATTAAACTCTGGAGCAATTGTAGTATTTAAATCTTTGACTAATTCAACATCAAGACCCACTTCATCTAGTTTTTCTTGGTGTATTGATTTTATGTTTATTAATCTATATTTGTCCTCCTCTGTTTGATTTTTTTCTATCATGCGTAAATCAACAAGAAGGGCACTAAAATCAATATCTCTTAAATTTTCTCCCGACTCTATATAATACTCAAAACTACCATCTTTCATAATTATAATAATTTTAACTTAAATTATTGACTAGAAACTTCTTCTATGTTGCCCTTCATATAAAAATTTTCCTCTGGAATTTCATCATGCTTACCCTCTAATATTTCTGAAAATCCGCGAATGGTATCTTCCAATTTTACATATTTTCCTGGAATGTTACTAAATACTTCAGCAACATGCACTGGTTGAGATAAAAATCGCTGTATTTTTCTGGCCCTAGCCACAATTTTTTTATCATCTTCTGATAATTCTTCAATTCCCAAAATAGCAATAATATCTTGTAAATCTTTATATCTTTGTAAAGTTAACTGCACGCCTCGGGCGGTTTGATAATGTTTTTCACCTACTATTTTGGGATCAAGCGCACTTGAAGTAGAAGCTAAGGGGTCAACCGCAGGATAAATTCCAATTTCAGTTAAAGGACGACTTAATACAATAGTTGAATCTAAGTGTGAAAAAGTGGTGGCAGGAGCTGGATCGGTAATATCATCGGCCGGCACATATACTGCCTGAACAGAAGTAATTGATCCCTTTGAAGTTGAGGTAATTCTTTCTTGCAATTCTGCCATTTCTTGGGCTAAAGTTGGCTGGTATCCAACCGCAGATGGCATTCTGCCAAGCAAGGTTGAAACTTCAGAACCGGCTTGCGAAAACCTGAAAATATTATCAATAAAAAATAGCACATTTTTATTTTCTTGATCACGGAAATATTCGGCCATAGTCAAAGCAGAAAGCGCAACTCTTGCGCGCGCACCTGGCACTTCGTTCATTTGACCAAATACCAATGCGGTTTTGTTGATAACCCCGGATTCCGACATTTCTTTATATAAATCATTTCCCTCTCTTGTTCTTTCACCTACTCCGGCAAATACAGAAACTCCTCCGCCTTCTTCGGCTACATTTCTTATTAATTCCATTAACAATACGGTTTTACCAACTCCCGCTCCACCAAAAAGTCCAATTTTTCCACCCTTAATAAATGGAGCAATTAAATCAATAACTTTAATTCCTGTTTCAAATACTTCGGTTTTTGTTGACTGTTCGGTAAATGGAGGCGCAGGTTGATGGATTGGCAAAAACTTTTTAAATTTAGTTTCTGTTTTATTTAGGGTTTGACCCATCACATTAAAAATATTTCCTAATACTTCGCTTCCAACTGGAACTGAAATTTGCTTGCCGGTATCCAAAACTTCAAAACCTCTTTGCAAACCATCAGTTGAATGCAAAGAAATCGCCCGCACTCTTTTTGTATCAAGGTGCTTTACCACCTCTAATACTACTTCTCCATTAGGGCCTGCAATTTTTAATGCATTAAAAATTGCAGGAAGACTTTCTTGTTCAGAAAATTCCACATCCACTACTGGCCCAATAATTTGCACAATATTTCCTTTGTTCATATAATTACAATTTTAAAAATAATTCTTCTTATTTTTATTTTAAATGTTTTTCTAAAAATTCTTCTCTTGTTATAAATGCTTCACCAATTGGTCTTGTTAAATCAAGATGCCGTTTTATTTTTTCATCTTCACCTATAATACGAGAATCTTTAAATCCTACCATATCTTTTACCAAATCAGGATTTTTACCCAATATCCAAGAAACTGCGCCTATCCTTTTTATTTCCGGATCATTATTTATTACTTCTGCTAACTTTTTTAAACCCTCATCAACAGATTCCTTTATTTTTTTTATTCCCAAGGTTGACGATGGGGCTAAATGTATATAGACAGTTTTTTCTTGTCCATGCTTAATAGATTTTGTACCATAAAATAAAACCTCGCTCAATCTTTCTCCCTTCATATTATTTCTTTCATTTTGTTGCCATTCCACAGGATTTTTAACTTTAAATTGTATTAAAGGTAAATATAATAATGAAACCCTACTAATAAATTCCTCTCTATCTGTTATATTTCTACATCCTCTTAGCAAAACTTCAATTTTTCTTATTTTTTTTTCTTCAAAAATATTTTTTAAATCTTTTTTAAATCTTTCTAAAATCTTACGAACTGCCCATCTACTATCTCTTTTTTCATAATTTTTTCTTTCATCAAATAATGCGCCTATTCTAATCTTAGCCAAATCTAATTCCTTGGCAATTTTTTTAGCTTCTAAAGATTCTGCCAAATTCTCAGATTCAATATGTAATTCAGACTGCGATCCTAATCTATCTTTATTCATATTTTTCCTTCATATTATTAATTTTTATTATAAATCTTCTAATGAATTAATTGTTTCTATTGTTGTATCTAAAAAATCTCGACATTCTTTAATTAATATTTCACGCTGACTTTCGTTCAATTGTTTAGCACTCTTTAATAATTCTATTTTTTTTAGAATTTCCCGAGGATAAGATTTTAAAAATTTTAATACGGACAAAAGTTCTTCTTTTTGTTCTATTTTTTTTACAAATAAAATCACCTTTTTATCTCTTTCAATAAGACCAGCTGCACCAAAATCTTTTTCAGTTTCAAGCATTATCAAAAAATTTTTCCTCATGCCATTTTCCAAGAAGTGTATTTCGTATTTAAAAAATTTAATAACTATTTTTTTAGCTTCTTCCAAATCAAATGGCTCTTTTTCAGGATCTGGATTAACTAATGGTATTTCTCCTTTCATATTATTAAAAATTAGTTTAACACTTCTGCTCCTGAAATAATTTATACAATTTTTCCTTTGTTCATTTAATTAATTATTTTGAAAATTTTTAGCTCTTTTATAACTAGAGAATTCACTCGTTTTTTCTATTGCTTCGATAATAGTTCTTGCTTCTTGACCCTCTTGGGTAAATTGCTCAACTAATTCTGGATTTTCTTTAAATAGAGCTACTCTTTCTGAAGTGCTATCAGTAATCCCTTTAAAAAATTCGTATGGTGATTCTTCCACAGCACTAGTTGGTTCTCCCTCATAAGTCCATTCAATCCCTACCTTAGTAAAAAACTCTCCTTTTTTTTATAACCCGTATGTATGTACGACAACGCGCAATATCAAAATCTACCCCCTGATAGGATTCTGCTAAACTTAAGTCTTTTTTGGTTCTTTCTATTAAATCTTTGTTCCTTGCTAATCTCATTCCCCAATAACTAGAAGCCAAGTGTTTAGCTTCTTCGAGTATTAGATTCTCTTGTCCTGTCTTATCTCCTCCTGATGATGGTTCTGCTTCGTGATTCATTTTATTTTTAAATTAATTTTTAATTCAATGATTCAGCTCCCGCAATAATTTGTACGATATTTCCTTTCCTTTTGTTTTAAAAAATAAATTTATTTTTCTTCTTTATCTTTTTTTTGATCAATATAAGCATAGCTGAAACCTCTTTTTTGTAATATTTTCTGATTATTAATATTATCCCCGTGATGATAACCCATTATCGAAACTATTGGTTTTGATGATTTGTCTCTATATTCTAAAATAGTCTTAATCATTTGCTTGTCTCGCAATGGCCAAGATTCTCTCTTAATAAAAGCAATCTTATATTCCCAATCATCAATATTAAATTTTTTCTCTCTCGAAGATAATTTTGTATATTGGTTCTCTGCAAATTCACCACCTGTTAGATCGCACCCGATTATTTTAAAGCCTGCCTCATTTGCTATCGCTAACAATTCTAGGGGTATATTTATATTATATGGATCATTGTCATCTTGATTAAATATTCTTCCACCTTGTTTTTCAAGTTTTTTAGTTTCTGGATTATAAATCCATCCGCGTAAAAATTCATGTAGTACATATTCGGGCTTAACAATACGAATTAATTCTATTTGTTTTTTTTGTTCTTCGTCATTATTATGTCCTTCCCCAATAATAACCAAGGAAATATCTTTGCCATACATTTCAATATCATATCCTTCACTATTCCATTGATTTAATTGTTCTTCTGTTACAAATTCTCTGTGAGTTTGCACCTCTGTTTCCACAAAATCTTCTCTTTTAAATTCTGCTACCATATTATTACACTCACTACATAATATTTATATTTACGACAAAGCCTCGCTTCCCGCAATAATTTCAATTATTTGGTTGGTAATTGCTCCCTGCCTTGATTTATTATACTGCAAATTTAAGGCGCTCCCTAAATCATTGGCATTATCAGAAGCGGTTTTCATTGCCATTCTGCGAGCCGCGTGTTCTGAAGCATTTGCCTCTAATATTAAGTGATACACCTGCATAAAAAATAAGTGTTTTGCTAAATCTTCTAATACTTCTTTTGCCGATGGTTCAATTAAATAATCTTGGGAATTATTTTTATCTGGCACAAAACTAATATTATGTCCTTTTATTAACTCAGCAAATTTGCCTTTATCAGGAATAATTTCTTTCACTGTTTCTTGTAGTAATTCAAATGTAATAGGTAATACTACCCTGGTTAATGCTTCTTGCTTTAGAGCTGACCTAAAATTAGTTGAAAAAATAATAACTTTATCCCAAGACTTATCTAAATACCCTTGCAGTAAAAAATCAGTTAAAGGTTTTATTTGTTGTGGTGTAGTATAATCTCCCACATTAGTAAACTTTTTTAAAACCGGTAAGTTTTTTTTAGTAAGGTAACTGAAGCTTTTTTCACCTACCGCTACAAAACTTTTTTCTTCGGTATACTTTTGGTTATTTTTTATTAAAAATTGTTCAAATTTTTTAAATAAAGAACTATTAAATGCGCCAGCCAAACCCTTATCAGAAGCTACTAACACGAATAAGGTTTTTTTCACCTTTCTTTTTTCCATTAGCAAAGGTAATTCCTTTTTATTCATTAGCGATAAATTAGCCAATAAATCCAATGCAGCAAATGCGTATGGACGCGAAGCCAAAGCAATTTCTTGTGACTTTCTCATTTTAGTAGCCGCTACCAATTCCATCGCTTTGGTAATTTTTTTGATGTTGGCTATGCTTTTTATTCTTTTTTTTAAATTTTGCGTGGATTCCATGTCAATCGATTTTTAAATTTTTATTTTTTTTAATTATTGCCTGTTTAAATTGTTTTCTTCCATCGGGCAAAGTTAAATTAGAAATATCAACTTTAAATTCTGGTCCCAAATGATTAATTGCACCCCCAACGCATCCACAAAAATCTATTTTCCCAGAGCGTGGTTTGGTTTCAATATAAAGATTCATACCACCCATTAATATTTTTTTTACACCTAATTCTTTTAATCTTCTGTTTAAAAAATCCCACTCTTCTTCTCGATCAAATATTTCTTGTTGTTTTTCATTTCTTGAACCATTTAAAGAACCAATTTTAGGCCATGATGAATCCATAAAAGTGGGAACTATATAAATTCTATTTTGCAGGAACTGCGCCTCAAATTCAAAAGAATCTCTAAGTCTATTAATTTTTCTTTCTTCTTCAAAAATAAAAACTGGTGGGGTTTTGTCTGGTGCAAGATATAAAATCTTTTTTATAGCTTTATCAATTAAAACAATCTTTAAAGGTTCCTCTAATTCTTCTTCAGGGGCTTTATAATAAGGATGAATAAAAACTCTTATTAATCCATTATTTTTTTCTACACCTTCTTGTAATAACAACTCTTGTTCTTTTGATAATTCAAAAAAATCTAAAAATATTTTCCTAGATTTATCTTCTTTTCTTTCACTTTCACTTGGCGGCAATGAATTCTCTAACATAGGCTAATTACTATCAATAAATTTTGTGATTACTTCTTTCATTTTAATTTCAATTTCATCGGTTATTTGCCTTTGCTCTCTTAGTGAATCAACTAAATCTTTGTGCAAATTTTCCACATATTCTAAAAATTTCAATTCAATATTTTGCACCTGCTCTGGTTGAAATTTATTAAAATATCCATTTAATGCGGCATATAAAACTAATACTTGTTTTTCAAAAGGCATTGGAGCCAAATCTGACTGCTTTAAAATTTCGGTAATAATTCTGCCTTTTTGTATTCTTTGGCGAGTTTCTGGATCAACATCAGAAGCAAATTGCACAAAGGTTTGTAATTCGCGGAATTGCGCTAATTCAAGCCTTAATTTTCCAGCAACTTTTTTCATTGCCTTAGTTTGCGCCGAAGAACCTACTCGCGAAACTGATAAACCCACATTCACTGCGGGGCGCATACCTTGATAAAACAAATCCGATTCTAAATAAATTTGACCGTCAGTAATTGAAATCACATTGGTTGGAATGTAGGCTGTAACATCACCAAGCTGGGTTTCTATAATAGGAATGGCGGTTAACGATCCCCCTCCATTTTCTTTTGAAAGTTTAGCGGCTCTCTCAAGTAATCTTGAGTGTAAATAAAACACATCTCCCGGATAAGCTTCTCTTCCCGGAGGCCTTCTTAACAATAAAGAAATTTGCCTATAAGACCATGCATGTTTTGATAAATCATCATAAATAATAAGAGCGTCTTGGCCTTTGTCGCGGAAATATTCACCCACCGCACAGCCAGCAAAAGGAGCTAAATACCAAGAACTTGCAGCGCTTGATGCAGGAGCCGAAACCACAATAGTATTTTTAAATGCATCGTGGTTTTTTAAAGTTTCTACAATTTTGGCAATTTTTGATTCTTTTTGGCCAATTGCCACATACACACAAATTACAGGATTATCGCTTGATTTTGACTGATTAATAATCATATCCAACGCAATAGCAGTTTTTCCTGTTTGCCTGTCTCCAATAATTAATTCTCTTTGGCCTCTGCCAATTGGAATCATAGAATCAATCGCTTTAATGCCTGTATGTAGTGGATAATTTACCGACTCTCTTGCTAACACATTTGGAGCATTATTTTCCAAAAAATTATATTGGATTTTTTCTTTTTCGGAAAACAAGGGCCCTTTGCCATCTAAAGGATTTCCTAAAGGATCAATTACCCTACCTAATAATTGCTCTCCCACCGGAATTGATAAAAGTTTTTTTGTCCTCTTTACGGTTTGACCGGCTTTAATTTGTGAAAATTCACCCAACACTAAGGCTCCAACAGAATCTTCTTCAAGATTTAGCGCAACTGCACCAACGATATTTTTATCCGTTTCTATACTTAAAACTTCCTGGCTTTGCACAAAAGAAAGTCCGGATATTTTTAATATCCCATCACCAACTTCTATTACAGTTCCTATTTCCTCCCATTTTGGGTCATCTTTATATCCTTCAATGGCTTGTTTAATTTTGTCTATAATTTCATTACTCATTTTTTATTCTATTTAAAAATACTTTGTAATTTTGCTGATAAAGAAAAGTCTAATTGCCTATTATTATCAACTATAATTTTTATTCCGGCTACTATTTTATTATTAATTTTTTCTTCAACAATATCTCCTTTTTTTGTAAAAGACTTCGATATATCTTTTTTATCAATCTTTCTTGCGGTTTCGAAAATAATTTTATTATTATTTGTTTTTTTTAAAAGGAGAGTGCTTGCTAAATTAATAATTTCTCCAGCTTTTTTAAGATCTTGATTTTTTACCAATATTTTTAAAAAGTTTTCTGTTATCTTTTCAGAGTTTGCACTATTTTTTTTATCCAAAATAGATTCTACAAGAGCCTCTGCATATATTTTTACCTTATATTGTGCCATAGTATTATCGCAGATTTATTCTTTATTAACTTCTAAAACTGCTTTTTTAATCAATGCCTCGTCTATATTTTTAGGATCCAATTCAACCGTTTTGATAATGGTTTTTTTCACTAATTCCAATGCCTCGTTAAAAACAAACTTTCTTGTTTCTTCTTGCTGTCTTTTGTATCCCAACTCAACCTGAAGCATTAATTCTTTTTGATGTTCTTCAGCTTTTTTTTGTAACGATTGCTCTAATTCTCTTGCCCTTTTCTCTGTATCCTTAATAATGGTTATTGAAGTAGAATCCGCTTTTTTTAGTTTTTCTTTTGCAATAATATCAACTTCTTTTAATCTAACATCGGCCTCTTCAGCTTTTTCTAAACCTTGTTTTATTTTTTTATTTCTTTCTTTTATTACAATTAATAATGGTTTATAAACAAAAAACCTAAGCACCAACAAAAGAATAAAAAAATTGACAGCTTGGCTTAATAAAAGCTTCCAATTTATACCTAATTGTTCAATTAAACCTGCTGATTCCATTAATTTGATTATTTAATTTCTCTATACTACGAATTTTACAACTAAAGAAACAACCAATGCATATACTGCGATTGCTTCGGCAAACGCAATAGCTAAAATCATAGCTGTCTGAATTTTAGAAGCAGCTTCAGGATTTCGAGCAATTGATTTGACAGCTGTTGAGCCAATAAAACCGATTGAAATAGCCGGAGCTATTGTACCAATCGCAATAACGCTAACTGTTGCCCAAATACGAACTTGATCTATATCCATTTTTTTTGAGAAAGTAGAAATTAGAAAATAGAAAGTAGAATATGATGACAAGCGCACCAGCATTTGTTCGAAATTCTATTTTCTAGATTCTATTTTCTAGATTCTTAATTTAATTAATGTTCATGACCTG
>Ga0209211_10002781_pt1 | contig 29530 bp, 25 predicted proteins | sample RifGroA2_FD_183992 | JGI IMG/M metagenome (GOLD analysis project Ga0209211, IMG submission 183992) | Groundwater microbial communities from Rifle, Colorado, USA - Groundwater A2 (SPAdes) (version 2) | ecosystem: Environmental > Aquatic > Deep subsurface > Groundwater | place: Rifle, Colorado...
CCCCCCGCCAGTGAGGAAACTCCCAAAGAAGCCTATGGCCTAAAGCCTATGGCCTATGGCCAGAATTTCAGCCAGGACGCAGTCCAGGCTGAAATTCTTAAAATGATCGCCGAGAAGACCGGCTACCCCACGGACATGCTGGAACTCGACCTCGACATGGAAGCCGATCTAGGTATCGACACCGTCAAACAAGCTGAGCTCTTCGCCGCCATTCGCGAGAATTACGACATCCCGCGCAAGGAAAATCTCTCCCTAAAGGACTACCCGACCATCAGGCACTGCATTAAATTCGTCATGGACGAAAAAGGGGCCGCTGCGGCCCCTGCCGTAAGCCGTATGGGCGCCGCGCCCGCCATAGGCCGTACGCCAGAAACCATAAGCCAACCGGAGCCCCCCGCCAGTGAGGAAACTCCCAAAGAAGCCTATGGCCTAAAGCCTATGGCCTATGGCCAGAATTTCAGCCAGGACGCAGTCCAGGCTGAAATTCTTAAAATGATCGCCGAGAAGACCGGTTACCCCACGGATATGCTGGAACTCGACCTCGACATGGAGGCCGATCTCGGGATCGACACCGTCAAACAGGCTGAGCTCTTCGCCGCCATTCGCGAGCATTATGATATCCCGCGCAAAGAAAATCTGTCCCTCAAAGACTACCCGACCATCAGGCACTGTATCCGTTTCGTCATAGACGAAACTGGTAGCCAGTTACCGGTAACCGGTAACCAGTCACAGCTTGAGAGCGATCAGTCAACAGCCGTTGCCACTCAGATACCGGTTACCGGTTACCGGATACCGGTTACGAGCGAGGACGAAGTCCGAGCGGAAATCCTTGCCATGATCGCCGAGAAGACCGGCTACCCCACGGATATGCTGGAACTCGACCTCGACATGGAGGCCGATCTAGGTATCGACACCGTCAAACAAGCTGAGCTCTTCGCCGCCATTCGCGAGAATTACGACATCCCGCGCAAGGAAAATCTGTCCCTTAAAGACTACCCGACCATCAGGCACTGCATTAAATTCGTCATAGACGAAAAAGGGGCCGCTGCGGCCCCTGCCGTAAGCCGTATGGGCGCCGCGCCCGCCATAGGCCGTACGCCAGAAACCATAAGCCAACCGGAGCCCGCCGCCAGTGAGGAAACTCCCAAAGAAGCCTATGGCCTAAAGCCTATGGCCTATGGCCAGAATTTCAGCCAGGACGCAGTCCAGGCTGAAATTCCCAGCCCCGCGTACCCCAAACGCCATATCCGCTACGTTCCGACCCTCATCCCGGCCCCGGTGGAGAACGAGGTAATAAAAAAACTGTCCTCGAAAAGGCCGGTGGCGATCTTCGGCGAAGACCTCGACCTGATCAAGGCTTTCAGATCCGAACTCAATAAGCACAGGATAGAGTCGTTCGTCTTCACCTCCGCCCGGACCAAATTGAAAGACTCCATACAGGTCGATTTCAAAGACCTGGCCGCGGTGGAGCATGCCATCTCGGAGTTTGGCGCCGCCCACGATAACGTGCAGGGCGTCTTCTATCTGATGGGCTGCGTTATAAAAGGACTGGGCGCGGACACTAACGCTTTCGCGGACCTCAAACGCTATACCATGCCGCTTTTCCTGGCCGGCAAGCACTTCAACGGCGGACTCAACAAACCAGAGGAAGGCCACTCCACGTTCCTGGCCGTGGTCACCACGCTGGACGGCGGGTTCGGCTACAAGACCGGGGAAGTCTACGACCCGGTGTACGGCGCCATACACGGCCTGACCCTGTGCCTGAGAAAAGAACTGGATAAATGCGTGGTAAAGCTCCTGGACTTCGAGCCTCAGGCTTCCTCGGCCGCCCTGGTGCAGAAGACTTTCTACGAAATACTCTATTCCGACAAGCGCCTCGTGGCCGGGTATAATGACAGCAAACGCTGGACGCTGATCGGCAAACCGGAACTCCTCGAAACTGAGAAGGAGCGCACTCCGCTCAAGGGTAAAAAAGTCCTGATCACCGGCGGCGGACGGGGACTTGGCGCGCTGTTCGCCAGAACGATCGCGGCGCGCCACAAACCGCATATAGTTATCCTGGATATTATCGAGCTGAACGCCGACTCGGCGCGCTTCGCCGCGATGAGCGACGCCGAGCTGAAAGCCTACAAGACCGGGCACCTCTGGGAAGAACTTAAGGCAAGAGCGGAGAAGGCCACGCCCGCCGTCCTGGAGCGGGAATTCACCCGCCTCATGGATTCCGCCCGGCTCTACCGTTCCGTGGAAGAACTGAAAGCGCTGGGAGTAAAAGTCAGCTATTACCGTTGCGATCTCAACGACAGGCACGCTTTCGACTCGGTGATGAACAACATCAAAGCCGATCTGGGCGGCGTGGACGGCGTGGTTCATTTCGCCGGCCTGGAGCGCTCCAAGCTTGTGGCGGACAAAACCCTGGAGGAATTCTTCCTCATCTTCAACACCAAGGCCGACAGCGCCGTCAATATGCTGAAGTCCGGCATCGTGAACGAAAAAGGCTTCTGGGTGATGGTTTCCTCCATCGCCGGAAAGTTCGGCAACCTCGGCCAGTCCGACTACGCCGCGGCTTCCGACTATATCGCCAAGCTCGCCATCAGCCTGACCAACAAAGGCATACGGGCTTTCAGCGTGGACATGACCGCATACGCCAATATCGGCATGGGCATACGCCCCGGAGTGGAAGCTTTCCTGAAATCCCAGGAACTGGATTTCCTCTATCCGGAGGAGGGAATGAACGCGCTGGCCGACGAACTGGTTTACGGCAGAGCGCCGGAGATCATACTTTCGGGCAGTCTGGGCAAGCTCGACTGGGACAAACAGCTCCGCTTCGACCCCGGCTTCCCTGACGCCGGCGGCCAGGAATTCCATTTCCTGGAACGCGCCGCGAAGAACGTGAAAGGCCTGGAACTTGAGGCCGCCAAGGAATTTTCCGTGGAGAAAGACCCTTATCTGGCCGATCACTCCATAAACGGCACGCCCTATGTGCCGGGCGTCATGGGGATAGAAACTTTCGCCGAAGCGGCCGCGGCCGTTTCCGGGGAAACCCCCAGGATCCTCAGGGATCTCCGCTTCTCCGTTCCCATAAAACTGCTGCGCGGCAACCCGGTGAACGCCGTGGTAAGGGCAAACGCCTCCCGTGGAGGCTACGATCTCAGGATAGAATCCGACTTCGTGAACGCCAGGGGCGTAAAACTGGGCGCCACAAAAACGCATTTCTCGGCCCGCTTCGAACCGGGGCCTTTAAAAAGCGGCTGGGAAGGATTGGACAAACCCGAGCTGCCGAAACACGCTAAATACAAACTCACGGCCGATGAGATCTACAAGACCTATTTCCACGGCCCGAGCTTCCGCGTGCTGGACGGCCTGCTGTCTATAGAAAAAGACGCGGTGCTGGGGATTTTCAAAAGGCCGGCGGCCGCGCTGTGGCGCGTAAAGACCCCGAAACTCCTGTTCCACCCCATGGTAATGGAAGCCCTGTTCCAGACCTGCGGCTGGCGCGACATCCAGTTCGACCGGAAAATGACGCTCCCGGACGCCATCGGATCCGCCATCGTCCATGACAACAATCCGGATCCCGACCGGCTCTATACCTACGCGGTCTACAAGGGCACCACGGAAGACGGCAAGACGCGCTACGACGCCTACGCTTTCGACAGCGAACTGAACCCCGTGGCCGAACTGAAAGACTACCTGATGATCCCCACGCAGATCTAACGGCGGCGGGTAGTGAACAGTGGTCAGCTATATGTACTTATTTTTTGACACCGAGACTACGGGGCTTCCTAAGAACTGGAAAGCCCCTTTGACCGACCTGGAGAACTGGCCCAGAATGATCCAGCTGGCTTATCTGCTGTCCGACAGCGGCGGGAACAGGCTTTCCGGGGGGGACTTCATAATAAAACCTGTCGGGTTCACGATCCCCGACGAGGCGGCGCGCATACACGGGATCTCTACGGAACGGGCGGAAAAGGAAGGCAAGGATCTGGGGGATGTTCTGCGGGGATTCCAGGAGGCGGTCGCTCAGGCGAAGTATCTCATAGCGCACAACATGAGTTTCGACGAGAAGATCGTCGGCGCAGAATTCCTGAGAAATAAAATGCGGAACAGCCTTCCGGCCAAAACAAAAATCTGCACCATGCAAAGTTCCACGGATTATTGCGCTCTTCCCGGCCCCTACGGCTACAAGTGGCCGAAACTTACTGAACTTCACTGTAAATTATTCCAGAAAGATTTTGAAGAAGCGCATAACGCCGCCGCCGACGTTTCAGCCGTGACAAACTGTTTCTGGGAACTAAAACGCCTCGGCGTCATCAAGGTTTAAAGCCTATAAACGAAGCCGGGCGCCAATAATTCCCCAACCCGCGTCCAAATACCCCGACAGTACGCTGTCGGGGTGGCCTGCTATACTATTCCTGGGTCTTTCGGCACTTACGCGCTCAGCCGGAATCTTGTAAAATAAATACGAGGTTTGGGGGGGAAAGATTATGACAGACAATAACCTGGGAAAGCAGCCGGCCACTAAAGGCGATATCGCGCTTATCAAAACCGAATTACGCGCGGAGATATCATCCCTTGGTTCGAACATGAGAGAACTGGGGCAGAACCTGAACAACAGAATAGACTCCGTTGAACAGAAGCTGAACACCAAGATAGATTCCGTCGAACAGAAGCTGAATATTAAAATAGATTCTGTCGAACATAAATTGGATCAAAAAATAGAGAAAGTATACCAGAGCCAGATCCAAGCCGACTCCCAACTGGATCAGAAAATTGAGAAAGTGTATCTGAGCCAGATTCAGGCTGACTCCAAATTGGATCAGAAGATGGATAAGATTATCAATAAACTGGATAAATTCTACAGTGATCTAATGTCTGCTTTTGAGAAAACCATTTTAAAAGGCGAAAAGTATGACCAGAAAGCCTCTGTTCACTCCGGCATACTGGTGGATCTCACCGATAAGCTGTCCGATCACGAAACCCGCCTCCAGAAACTGGAAGCCGTGAAATAGTTTGCGGTGCTATTACCTAAAATCCATATCGCCGGCGTTACATGATCAACCATGCCTGATGAGATACGAATCGGGAGCATAACCGGCCTGGGAAACGGGGTGCGGGTTAGCCTCCTGCGCTCCGACACCGTCCCCTCGCCCGAAACCTTCCTTTCGATCCCGGAACTGGAAAAACTTGCCTCCTTTAAAATTGAAAAACGCCGGCGCGACTGGCTCGGCGGACGTTACGCCGCTAAAACCCTCCTTAAAGAATCCCTTAACCAGGAGACCCCGCTCACAGCCATGGAGATCTCATACGATTCTTTCGGCAGACCGGTTTGGACAGGCGGCGGGGGAACCCAGCGTCTGCTCTCCATAACCCACAGCGGCCCTTTCTGCGCCGCCGCCTGCGGACCGGAAGGAACGAAGTTCCTCGGCATAGACCTGGAAAAAGCCGAACCCCGCGCCGAAGCCTGGTATAAGGATTATTTCCATAAAAGCGAATTATCCGTTTCCGCCCCTCATCCCTCATCCCTCATCCCTCATCCTTATACACTGGCCACACGCCTTTGGACCCAAAAAGAATCCCTTCTGAAAGCCCTGGGACTGGGCCTCAAAGCCGACCTGCTGGATATAGACCTGACAGAGGGGGGCAGACCTAAGCTCACGAGAGCCGCGCTGGAGCGCTATGAAGAACTCGGCAGCCCGGCCTTCAGCATGGAGACCTTTATAATCCAGGAAAACCTAACAGCACAAAGGAGCCAGCCTACTTTTTCTGCTGAAAAAGAAGGCTGGCACCTTTGCCCATTTGAGCCGGAACCGGGCTGGTACCTGTCAATAGTCTGCGAAAGCGCTTCAAACTTGCTAAAATAAAGACTGTTCAAGATTCAAGATTGAAGACTCAAGATTACCGAGGGGTTTTCCTTTAATCTTGAATTCGGAATCTTAAATCCGGAATCCTGATTACGGGATCTTGGATCTTTAAGTGGAGGAATCTCATGGCAGATTTAATGGAAGATCCGATAAGCGGCGCGAGCGTCCAGCCTCCGGGCAAAAAAAGCCACCCGAAGAAAGTCCGGGTCATCCCCGAATCACTTAAAAAATTCCGCGAAATAACCGCCCAGGCGGCGGCCGGCGGCCCGCCCGAAAAGATAGAAGCCCAGAAAAAAAAGGGGAAGCTCACGGCCAGGGAGCGCATAAACTACCTGGTGGACGAGGGCTCGTTCCAGGAAATCGGCCTGCTGATGGAATCGCGCTGCACCGATTTCGGCATCAAGGACAAGCATATAAAAGGGGACGGCGTGGTGACCGGTTTCGCCAGGGTCAACGGCAGGCCGGTGGCCCTTTTCTCCGAGGACTTCACCCAGCTGGGCGGTTCCCTGGGCCGCGCCCACGCGGACAAGATCGCCAATATCATGGACATGGCCTATGAGTCCCGTATGCCCGTCATCGGCATCCTGGACTCCGGCGGCGCCCGCATCCAGGAAGGCGTGGACAGCCTGGACGGCTACGGGGAGATCTTCTACCGCAATACCAAATCTTCCGGCGTGATACCGCAGATCTCCGTTATCGTCGGCCCCTGCGCCGGCGGCGCGGTCTATTCCCCGGCCCTGACCGATTTCGTCTTCATGGTCAAAGGGATAAGCCATATGTTCGTCACGGGCCCGGAAGTAGTGAAAGCGGCCACCGGCGAAGAAGTGGATTTTGAAACCCTCGGCGGCTCCATAACCCACGCCTCCAAGTCCGGCGTCTGTCATTTCACGGCCAACTCCGAGCCGGACTGCTTCCGTCAGCTCAAGGAACTCCTCAGTTTCCTGCCGGCCAGCCGCTTCGAAGCGCCGCCGGCGCTGGAGACAAAGGATCCTATAGACCGCAAAGTCCCGCTTCTGGAGAAACTCTGCGAAGTTGATCCCCGCAAACCATACCGGGTCCACCACATAGTCTGGTGGCTCTCGGACGACCACAGGTTCCTGGAAGTGCACCACGGTTTCGCCAAGAACATCGTCACGGGCTTCATGCGCCTGGGCGGGACGGTGGTGGGAGTGGTGGCGAACAACCCCGCGCACATGGCCGGCGCCCTTGACATCAACGCCAGCGATAAGGCCGCCCGCTTCATCAGGTTCCTTAATAATTTCAATATACCGATATTGACGCTGGTGGACGTCCCCGGCTACTGGCCGGGTGTGGCGCAGGAACACGGCGGCATAATCCGTCACGGCGCAAAGCTCCTTTACGCGTATTCCGAAGCCACCGTCCCCAAGGTAACGCTTGTGCTGCGGAAAGCCTACGGCGGAGCTTATATAGCAATGAGCTCCAAACTGATGAAAGGCGACCTGAACTTCTCGCTCCCGTCGGCCGAGATCGCCGTCATGGGCCCCAGGGGCGCCATTGAAATACTTTACTCCAGACAGATCAAGGAAGCCAAAGAGGAAGACAGGGAGGCGCTGAGGGCCAGGCTCGCGAAAGAATATTCGGATAAGTTCGCCTCGCCCTATCAGACGGCATCCACCGGTTCCCTGGACGAAGTTATCGAACCGGCCTCGGCGCGACTGCGCCTGATAAACGCGTTCCGGACGCTGGCCGGCAAACGCCGCCCCGGCACGCACGAGCACACGGGGAATATTCCGTTATAAGTCCTGCTTATAGAATTTATTAGATATATTTCGTTAAAGGAGGCCCCGGTGTTTTTGTATAATTGAAAATATGGATCTTGTCACAATACTTAAAGCCGCAGTCGCAGTACCGGTAATAGGCTCGCTTCTGGTTCCCCTTGCCGCCAAAATATCCGTCAAAGCCCGCAACGCGTACGCAGTCGCGCTGGGACTTGCGACATTCGCCGCCGCCGCCTCTTTGCTCCCGCACATGATGGCGGGCGCCACGGCGACCTATTCCTTAAGCTTTCCGCTGGGCTTCGACTTCGTACTGAGCGCGGATCTGCTTTCGGTCTTTATGGCGGCGATCTCCTCTTTCGTCAGCGCCGTGATCCTGATCTACTCAGTGGATTATATCTCGCATTACGACAACCAGACCGAATATTACACGATGGTGGTGCTGTTCCTGGGCTCCATGATGGGCCTGGTGTTCTCCGCCAATCTGCTCTGGATGTACGTTTTCTGGGAACTGACCGGCTTTGCCAGCTGGCGTCTGGTGGGTTTTTTCCGCTCCGACAGGGACGTGGCCAAAGCCAATAAGACCATTCTTGTCACGGTCTTCGGCGCTCTCTGCATGCTCGTCGGCATACTGATGGTCTACTTTGACAAAGGCACGATGGATCTGCGCCTCCTGCGCGGCGAGCCAATCGCCATGGGAGCGGCGGTTCTGATCCTGGCCGGCATCCTCGCCAAATCGGCCACCCTGCCGTTCTCCACCTGGCTGCCGGACGCCGGCGTAGCCCCGTCCACCGTTACCTCGCTGCTGCACGCCGCAGTGCTGGTCAAGATCGGCGTCTACGCTTACGCCCGCCTTTTCGGCGCGACTTTCCTCGTCGATCCCGCTTTCTCGCAGGGGGTAATGCTCATCGCGGGCCTGAGCGCTCTTGTTTCCGCCGGGGCCGCGCTCGTGGAAAAAGACATCAAGCGGATCATCGCTTATTCCACCGTCAGCCAGCTCGGGTTCATTTTCCTGGGACTCGCTTCGGGAAACAAGGCCGGTTTCACGGGCGCGCTTCTTTATATCCTTATGCACAGCGTCGCCAAGGGCGGCCTGTTCCTGTGCGCCGGCATAGTGGAGCAGAACACCCACACAAAAGATATAACCAGGATGGGCGGGCTTATCAGAACCATGCCCCTGACCGCGGTCGCTTTCGCCTTGTGCTCCCTGTCCGTGATGGGCATCCCGCCCTTCGGCGGCTTCTTCAGCAAGTTTCTGGTCTTCAAGGGCGCCGCGCAGAACGGCGGCCTTCTGGTGATCCTGATGTTCCTGGCGGGCGCAGTCATGACGCTTCTTTATTTGATACGCCTGTTCTACCTGGTGTTTCTGGGAGAGGACAAAGAGACCAATCCCGCCGAGGGTTCCTCCGTCATGGTGGCCAGCGTCCTGGCGCTGGCCCTCATCGGCCTTGCCCTGGGAGCGTTCATTTATTATCCGTCCGTCTACATCGACACGCTGACCACGCAATTAGGTATCGGCCTGACCGACACGCTCCAATAAGGTGAAATGAAATGAATCCCATACTTATCCCCGTCATCCTGCCGCTCGCTTCGGCCCTGCTGCTCCTCCTGGTCTCGGAAAGGATCAAACACCTCAGGGAACTTCTGACCATCGCCGTTACGGGCGCCTGCTTCGTAAGCGCCGTCTCCATCCTTAACCAGGCGCTTTTCGGAACCGGCATGGAATTCACCGCCGATTGGGCGGGATACGGCCTCTCTTTCACGCTTAAGGCCGATAGACTCAGTTCTTTTCTGCTGCTGGCTGTCTCTCTCTTCTCTTTCGTCATCTCCGTCTATTCGTTCAGTTTCGGGAGAAAAGGCCGCGCCCGCTGGTTCTACTTCAACCTGCTGCTTACGGCGGCGTTCTCCGCCGGGGCGGCGCTGGCCGACAACCTGGCGGCCATGCTCTTCTTCTGGGAAGGCCTCCTGATCTTCCTCTACACTTTCATAGCGCTTTCGCAGAACGGGCAGCCCGCCAGAAAAACCGCCATGAAAGCTTTCCTGATCAACGGGGTGACGGATCTCTGCCTGCTGATCGGCATCTGTATCACCGGCTATATCGCCGGCACCATGAGCATGACCGGGATCGCGGCGAACAAGCTGACGCTGGACGGCTGGGCGGCGCTCGGCTACGCTCTGATGGCGATCGGCGCGGTCTCAAAGGCCGGAGCGCTCCCGTTCCATACCTGGATCCCGGACGCGGCCCTGGATTCCAGCGCGCCTTTTATGGCCTATGTTCCGGCGGCCATAGACAAACTGCTGGGCATCTATTTACTGACCCGCATAAGCGTCTATCTGTTCGCGCTGAACGGTTTCGCGCAGCTGGCCCTGATGACCCTGGGTGCCCTGACCATCCTGGTCGCGGTCATGATGGCTTTCGTCCAGAACGATTATAAGCGCCTGCTGTCGTACCACGCCGTAAGCCAGACCGGCTACATGATCCTCGGCATCGGCACGCTCAACCCTATCGGCATCGCGGGGGGCCTCTTCCACATGATAAACCACGCGACCTACAAATCCTGCCTGTTCATGACGGCGGGGGCGGTGGAACGCCAGACCGGATCCAACGACCTTTCAAAACTGGGCGGCCTTTTCCGGGCCATGCCGGTCACGGCCGTCTGCTTTATTATAGCCGCCGCGGCCATCTCGGGTATCGCTCCGCTCAACGGTTTTTTCTCCAAGGAACTGGTTTACGCCGGCACGCTGAACACCGGCTACACCTGGTTCTTCCTCGCGGCCGAACTCGGTTCCGTGCTGACCCTGGCCTCTTTCCTCAAGCTGGGGCACTCGGTTTTCTTCGGCAGGCGCCCCGAGGCGCTGGCGGGCACGCGGGAAGCGCCGTTCTCCATGCTCCTGCCGATGATCATCCTGGCCGGGATCTGCGTGGCGTTCGGCTTCGGCGCCCGGCTTCCCGTCACTTTTCTCATAGAGCCTTCACTGCAGAATCTGGGCCTCCGGCACGAGGAAGCCCTGGCGGGTTTCCATTTCAACAAGCTTTTCTGGGTCTCCATAGCCGTCATTCTGACGGCCGTGGTAAACCATCTGTTCGGCCTGGCGGCGGCGAAAGGCCGGCCCGACAAATCCTCCGACCACATCCATTACGCGCCGGGCCTGAAAGAGATCTACGCCATGGCCGAAAAAGGCGCATTCGACCCCTACGAACAATTGAGGAAATTCGTCCCGTTCGCCGCGGGACTCCTGTATAAAGCGGACAGGTTCTTCGACTATCTGACGGATACGCTTCCCTCGTCTGCGGCCGGCGTTTTTTCAAAGGCCTCTCAGCGCTTCCACACCGGCTCCTATCCGCTTTACATGGCGCTGACCATAGCGGGTTTCGTTTTCTATATACTGTTCACCGCGACCTACGGAGGAATTAAATGACCACCGGCCTCCTGGCTTATCTTCTTATCCCTCTTTTTACGGCCGTCCTGATACCGTTCGCCGCGAGAACCCGGCACAGGCTGGCCGGCGTACTGGCGAATGTCACGCTGCTGGCTGGACTGATCAATGTAAGCTTAACGCTGTTCAACCCGGCCAATCTCGCCTCCGCCTTTTCCGGCCTCGCCGAAAACGGTTTCGCGCTCCTGATGATCTTCGTCATCTACCTGGTGGCGCTGTGCGTGACTTTCTTCTCGTCCTACTTCATCGGGAACGACTCAACGGTCAACCGCGTCCCCTACTATTCGCTGATCCTGACCTCGGTCTCCGCGATGTGCGGCATTGTCACCACCGGCGACTTCTTCACCCTGTACATCTTCGTGGAAGTCCTGGCGGTGACCTCTTTCGCCCTCATCACTTCCGATGACGGCGCGAAAGGCCTTGAAGGCGCCATCAAATATTTTCTTCTGACTTTCCCGGCGTCGCTGTTCATCATATTCGGCATCGCTTTCCTGATGCTGACCGCGGGCACTTTCTCGTTCGAGAGCCTCAAGGTCATCATCGCCTCCGGCCTGCCCGTGGGCGGAGTGGTCTTCGCCGTCTCGCTTATCCTGCTGGGCTTCCTCATCAAATCCGGCGTGGTTCCTTTCCACACCTGGACGCCCGACGCCTACGAGGGCGCTTACGCTCCCGTTTCGGCCTACCTGGCGGGCATCGTTACCAAGGTCTCCGGCGTCTACGCGGTTATCAGGATCTCCATGATTCTGCGGCTCTTCGAGATCAAAGCGTACCACACCGCCGAAGTTCTGATGTTCCTCGGTATGCTGTCCATCGTGGTGGGCGCGCTGGCGGCCCTGCGGCAGAATGAATTCAAGAGAATGCTGGCTTTCTCCAGCATCAGCCAGGTGGGCTACATTATCCTGGCGGCCGGGATGGGCACGCCGCTGGCTCTTCTCGGCGCCGTCTTCCATCTTGTGAACCACGCGACGTTCAAAACCGTCCTGTTCCTGAACAGCGCCAGCCTGGAGAAAAGCGCCGGCACCAGCGACATGAATAAACTGGGCGGGATGGAGCATTCCATGCCCTGGACCTCCTGGACCTCTATCGTGGCGCTCCTGTCCACCGCCGGCGTGCCGCCCCTTTCCGGCTTCTGGAGCAAACTGATAATCATCATCGCCCTGTGGGACGGGGGGGCGAAGATCTACGCGGTGACGGCGCTCCTTTTCAGCGTCGTCACGCTGGCATATTTCATGGTAATGCAAAGAAAAGTTTTTTTCGGCAAACCCACGGAAGCTTCGCGTAACGCCCGCGAGGTTCGGCCGGCCATGCTTGTCCCGGTCGTAGGCATGTGCCTGCTCATCGCGGCGCTGGGCGCTTTCTTCCCTTACATTTACGCCTATCTGGTAGAAGCCATCGCGGCGAGGACCATATTATGACCTACCATACCCTGCTCTTCATCCTGACCGCGGCGGCAGCCGTCGCCGCCGTGATGATGAAAGACTTATTGATGAGCGCCCTGATGCTGGCCCTTGTCAGCGTCGGCGCGTCGCTTATACTTTTTGATTTCCAGGCGCCCTGGGCCGCGGTTTTCGAGCTCTCGGTCTGCGCCGGCCTGATCACCGTCCTTTTCGTAAGCGCCGTCAGCCTTATCCGCCGGGAGGAAAATAAGCTGGAAGACAACCGTATGCGCTTTTACGCCATGCCGCTGGTTATGGGCCTGGCGGCCATAGCGGCCTGGTTCTACGCCGTGCCTTTCTTCGAATCCCTGGAAAACTGGGCGCGGTTCGGCGGCAGGGTAAATTCCCTGGGCGCGGTACTCTGGGACATCCGGCGTTTCGACCTGCTGGGCCAGATCTCGATACTGGCCGCCGGGGTCTTCGTTATAAACTCCATTTTCCCAAGGAGAAAAAAGCAAAAATGACAAACTCTTTCGCGCTGGACTGGTATTTCATCACCCTGATCTTCACGGCGGGACTGTACTGTATGCTCGTTTCGCGCAATCTGCTCCGGCAGCTGATAGGACTTGAGATCATGTCCAAGTCGGCCCTGTTGGGCGTCATCTCGGCCGGCGCGCTGACCGGCAATCTGGCCCTCGCGCAGGCGCTGATCATAACGATGATAGTTATAGAAGTCGTGATCGTGGCGGCGGGCCTGTCGCTTCTGGTCAAGAATTACCGTCTGACCAATTCCATAGATATCTGGTCGCTGGATAAGCTGAGAGGTTAAACTAAAATATGGACTTCTTCCTGTTTCTGCCGGTAGCTTTCATAATCCTGCTCCTGTTCGCGATGGGCCTGTCCGAACTTATTTCAGGCTGGGCGCCGGCCCCCGGCGCCGATGCGGACTCCGGCAAGAACAAGGCCTATGCCTGCGGTGAGGATGTTCCCGCCGGAAAAATTATCCCGGACTATCAGGAATTCTTCCCGTTCGCCATCTTTTTCACCATGCTGCACGTGGCGGGACTGATGCTGGCCACCTGGAGCCTCAACCCCTTTTCCGCGGGCATAGAGCTGGTGGCGGGCTACGTGGCGGCGGTGGGAATAATACTGGCGATCTTATTCGTGGGCTAGGATTTTATGAAAATCAAAGATAAACTCATCCTCTGGTCCAGACTCAAATCCCCCTGGCTGCTGCATTTCAACACCGGCGCCTGCAACGGCTGCGACATCGAGATCGTGGACGCCCTGACACCCCGGTACGACCTTGAGCGCTTCGGCGCTATCCTTAAATCCACGCCCAGGCACGCGGACGTCCTGGTGGTCAGCGGGCCGGTGACGCGCCAGCAGGTGAAACGCCTCAAAAGGATCTACGACCAGATGCCAGAGCCTAAATTCGTCATGGCCGTGGGCACCTGCGCCTGTTCGGGCGGAGTGTTCGACGGCTGCTACGGCGTCGTCTCCGGCGTTGACGCCGTCATTCCGGTTTCCATTTATATCCCCGGCTGCCCGGTAAGGCCCGAGGCCGTCCTGGACGGCGCGGTGAAGCTTCTGGGCGCGCTGGAAGCGAGTTCAAAGGGGAAGTGAGGTAAATTTTATGAGCGAATTTGAAAAGGAAGAAAAAATTAAAGAGAAGCTGGCAGCCGAATTCGGCGCCGCCATAACCGAGCTGACCATCCAGCGCAAGAACCGCGTGTGGTTCGAGATACCGGCGGACCGGCTCCCCGAACTGATGAAGTTCATGAAAACCGGGTTGGGCTACGATCACCTGGCCACCATCACCGGTTTCGACGGGGGGGAACACCTGGGCGCGTATTACCACCTCACCGACACCCACGGCATAATTTCCGCCAGGGCCAAAACGCCCAGGGCGAACCCGAACCTGCCCACCGTGACCGGCGTATTCCCCGGCGCCGAGCCCTACGAGCGGGAACTTGAAGATCTTTTCGGCATAAAAATAAACGGCCTGAAACCGGGCCGCCGGTATCCGCTGCCCGACGATTTCCCGGCCGGCCAGCATCCGTTGAGGAAAGACTGGAAGCTTACCGACGCTTACCCCGAAGAAGCCGCTTCCAAAAAGGAGGCCGCGTAATATGTCGAAGATCACCATCCCTTTGGGCCCCCAGCACCCGGCGCTTAAAGAGCCGGTCAACTTCACCCTCGTACTGGAAGGGGAGCAGATCTCCGGCTCCGCGGTCAACCTGGGCTACAACCATCGCGGCATAGAAAAAGCCGCCGAAGACAGGACTTTTCTCCAGGACATTTACCTGATAGAGCGCGTGTGCGGAATCTGCTCCCATTCGCACACCACCTGCTACATCACCTGCGTGGAAGAACTGGCCAAGGCCGAAGTCCCCGAGCGGGCCAAAGCCATCAGAACCCTGGTGGGGGAACTGGAAAGGGTGCACAGCCACCTGTTATGGCTCGGTATCGCCGGCTACGAGATGGGCTTTGAAACTCTTTTCATGTATACCTGGCGCGACCGGGAACAGGTGCTGGACTGTCTGGAACTGGTCTCCGGCAACCGCGTCCACTACGGCATCAACACCATAGGCGGCGTGCGCCGTGACATTACGCCCGGACAGAAAGCGGAGATCCTCAAGCGGGTGGCCATTCTTGAGGAACGCACCAAGTATTACGTCAAGCTGGGCACCGAAGAGGCTACCGTGCTCGCGCGCACCCGGAACGTGGGACTCCTGCCGCATGACGTCGCCCTGGAACGCGGCGCCGTCGGCCCCACGGCGCGGGCCTCGGCCGTCAAACGCGACGTCCGCAAAGACGAGCCCTACCTGATCTACGATAAACTGGATTTTAATCTTATCACGCACAATACCAACGACGTCTTCGGCCGCCTGGTGGTGCGCGTGCTTGAACTGGTGGAATCCTACAAGATTATCCGCCAGGTTCTCGATTATCTGCCGGAAGGCCCTATAGCCGTGAAAGTCCCGGCCAAGATAGCTCCCGGCGAGGCCGTCAACCGCTACGAGGCCCCCAGGGGAGAAGATTTCCATTACCTTAAATCCAACGGCACCGACAAGCCGGAACGCGTGAAAGTGCGCGCTCCGACCATGGCCAACTACCCTTCCGTCAGCTATATGCTGGACGGCGGCTATCTCGCCGACGTGCCTATGGTCATCGCCGCCATCGACCCCTGCATGTCGTGCACGGACAGGGCGATGGTCTACGACAATAAAGCCGGCAAGGTCCGCGTCTACGGCTGGGACGAACTGCGCAAATACGGTATCGAGCACTACAAGAAGCGCGGAGTTGACTTTACGAAACTGTAAAAACAAAGGACGACTCATGATCATCGACTCAATGCTGCCCGCGCTGGTTTACATCCTCATCTTTCCGGGATTCCTGTTCCTGGCGGCTTACGGACTTTTCCTTCAGTGGGTGGACAGGAAGCTCGGCGCCGTTATGCAGAACCGGGTGGGGCCGCCCTGGTACCAGCCCGCGGCCGATTTTATTAAACTTCTGGCGAAAGAGGTGATCGTCCCGGACGCGTGCGACACCGTGATGTTCAAGGTTCTGCCTTATTTCGCCCTGGCGGCGGTCGTAACCGCCGTCCTGCCGCTGCCTGTCTGGACCGACGCCGTTTATTCTTTCCAGGGCGACCTGGTGGTCGTCATTTACCTGCTGACTATTCCCACCGTCACTTTTTTTCTGGCCGGCTGGAGCGCCGTCAGCCCTTACGCCGTCATCGGCTCCATGCGCGTGCTGACCCAGCTCTTCGCCTACGAAGTCCCGATGATGCTCTCGCTCATCGGCCCCGCGATACTCGCCGGCACCTGGAACATAAACGAGATAGCCGGCTTCTTTGCGGCGCATAAGGCGTTAATGGCGGCCCAGATTCCCGCCCTCTTCGTCGCGCTTATAGCCCTGCAGGGGAAGCTTGAGCGTGTGCCTTTCGACATCCCGCACGCGAAGAACGAGATCGTGGGCGGACAGTTCACCGAATATTCCGGACGCCTCCTGGGTTTCTTCTACCTGGCCGTGGATATGGAAATGGTGGTGGGCGCGGCGCTCGTCAACGCCGTATTCCTGGGCGGCACGCTCGGGGCCTCAGGCGCCGCCGGGCTCGCGGTCTTCCTCGCCAAAACCCTGGCCATAGTTTTCCTCCTGACGCTGGTAAAGGTCCTGATGGGCCGCGTACGGATAGACCAGATGATCCGGTTCTGCTGGCAGGTGCTGGCTCCGCTGAGCATGGCCCAGATACTTTTCGACATCTTCCTGAAATTCAGGCTACAGTAGGACAACTTATGCAAAAACCCGCGAGAGCCCTGTTTGAAGTGCTCGGCCACCTTTTTAAGAAGAAGGCGACCTCCAATTACCCTTTTGAGAAAGCCGTGGTGGACGCCCGCTTCCGGGGGCGCATAGCCTTTGAGTCGGACACCTGCATCGGCTGCAAAATGTGCGTGCGCGTCTGTCCGGCCAAAGCCATAGAGATAATCCTGTCGGCGGAGCAGCCCCCCGCGCCGGCGCCGGCGGCCGACGGAACGGCCCCGGTTCCGGTCAAAAAGAAATTCGACTGCATCATGAGCCTGGACCGCTGCATCTACTGCTCTCAGTGCGTGGACGTCTGCCCAAAAAAATCGCTCATCTCCACCCAGGATTTCGAGCTGGCCCACACGGATCGCAAAACGCTCAAGAGACATTATAAATAGTGATTAGTGAATAGTCGTTAGTGGCGGAACCGGATTCACTTTTTTTAATCACCCAAATTCTCTTCTAATAAGTCTGCGTCATTGATGAAAAGATTTCACCCATTGGGTGAAAGTGGAAAAATGGCGGCGAGCTGCGAGTTCGGGGGCCTGTCAGCCATGGGGCCCATCGGGCCTGCGGCCGGCCCGGCGACTTCGCGCCGGTTACCTGCTCACTGAATTGTGCTTCGCACCCCTCGGCCCGATCCGACCCATGGCTGCCACCCCTCCAACTATACCCCACCGCCATGCTCCTGATAGAGCCTGAAAAACATGCCTCTATTTATCCGCGAGGCACCCAGATACCTACACCGGTACCGGGTGGGTAATTCAAGTAGTAATTTGGGCGGGGTCAATATATTGTATTTTCAGATTTGGAATGCTGAGCGACCATCAATTGCGTAAATTTTACTAAGGGGTGACGGGGCAAGGCTTTTTCGACCCCGCAGTCGGATGAGGGAACGCGAAAAAGCCTTGCCCCGGCAGGCCCCCGTTTTACCATCCTGCGGTTCGTTAGCCCAAAGCCGGTAACGGGCCTGCATCTTGATGAGAATAACATTGCGGACGCGGAGAGGTGTCGGCGGAATTATCGCTTATCGGAGGATTTAGGAATCACTTAGCACTTACCACTTTTGTTATAATATCCGTATGGCCGCAGATTTCAACTCTTTTTTGACCGCGGAATTTTTAAAGAATACGGTTTCAAACTATTTGTACGCGGCACTGCTGTTCGCAGCCGCCATGACCGGCCTCTATTTCCTCAGACATGTCGCTTTCGTAAAACTCAACGCGCTGGCCGCCCGGACCGAGACGGACCTGGACGACGTGGCCCTGGGCCTCCTTCAGAAGATCCGCCCGCTGGAGTACTGCCTGGCGGCGCTCTACCTGGCCATCAGGCACCTGGAACGCTCACCCGGCTTCGACAAAATTTTCACCATAACGCTGCTGCTGGTCCTGACCTACCGCGCCATAACCCTGCTCCAGGGCCTCGTCAATTACTGGATAACCAGGATAGTCGCGCAGCGCGGCCTTACGGAGGCCGCCGGAACTTCGGTGGTGCAAAGCACCCAGGTGATCCTGCGGGCCGCCATCTGGGTGGCGGCGGCGCTTTTCGTCCTGGCCAATCTCGGCGTCAACGTCTCGGCGGTGCTGGCCGGCCTCGGGATCGGCGGCGTGGCGGTGGCCCTGGCCGCCCAGGCCATACTGGGAGACCTCTTTAATTTCTTCGTCATCCTGCTGGACAAGCCTTTTAACATAGGCGACTTCGTGGTTTCCGGAGAGTTGTCGGGAACGATCGAACACATCGGCCTAAAATCCACCCGCGTCCGGAGCGTTTCCGGCGAACTGGTGATCGTGTCCAACTCCAACCTGTTGTCCTCGCGGATACGGAACTACAGGCACCTCGAAAAGCGCCGGGTGGTATTCAAAACCGGCGTGGTCTACCAGACCGGCGCCGAGAAGCTGCGCAAAGCGCCGGCGCTCATAAAAAAGGCCGTCCTCGCCCAGGCCGGCGCCGAATTCGAACGGTCCACGCTGTGCGACATGGGGGATTTTTCCCTGAATTTTGAAACCGTGTATTATATCAATAACGGGGACTACACGCTGTATATGGAAACGCAGGAACGCGTCCTGCTGGCTGTTATAGAGAACTTCGCCGGGGCCGGAATAGAATTCGCCTATCCGACCCAGACGCTCTTCGTTAATAAAGATAAAGAGTGAGGAAGGAGAGTACGATGAAAAACACGATAATATTTTCCATGCTGATGGCGCTGACAGGCGGCCTTGTCTCCGCCGAGGATCGAGTGATCGCCTTGGTCAACGGGGACAAGATCGCTTTCGAAGACGTCACGAAAAAACTCTGGTGGCAGTATTCCGCCCAGGGACTCTCGGAGATGATAGACGAGAAATTACTCCTTGAGGAAGCCGGCAGGCTCAAGGTCAAATATGACGCCAGGGAAGCGGAAAAACGTTTTGAGGCGCTCTCCTCGGGCTACAAGGATAAAAAAGAATTCGAGAACAATCTCAGGGCCGTAGGCTGGACTCCGGGCGACGTCAAAGGCCTGATAAAGCGCCAGCTGCTCATCAAAAACACCGTCATCGCGGCCAGGGACATCAATCCGTCCGACGCCGAAGTAACCGCCTTTTTCGAGCAGAACAAGGACAAGCTCGGTAAAGCCGACAGCGCCAGGCTGCGGCAGCTCTTCGTTACCAGCAAAGCGGAAGCGGACGACGCCTACCTGGCCCTCTCGGCCGGCGCGGACTTCGCCAAACTCTCCTCCCTGAAATCCACCGACGAAAATCTCAGGAAGAAAGAGGGGGACATCGGCTATATTTCAAGGGGTCTGCTGCTGCCGGAAATAGAAAAGACCGTCTTCTCGCTCAAGCCGGGGGAATACACCAAACCGATGCCCACCGGCAACGGTTTCAGCATTTTCAAGCTGGAATCCCTGAAGCCCGGCGAACCCGCCAGGCTGGATACCGCGCTCAAAGCGGAACTGAAAGCGGGGATGATAAACCAGGCCGTGTCGCAGAAGCTGCCTGAACTGGCCGCGGAACTCCGCCGGAAAGCCAAAATAGAAATCGTAAAATGAGGTTCGCGGCTTCAAAGGCGATCTGATAATTTTCGACATGCCCCCGGAAGAGGCGTGACTCCTCTGATTACTGCGCCGGTTCAATTTCTTTTTTGCCTCTGTTCATCAGGGCGTGGACGATGAAATATACGGCCAGGCCCGCCAGGATGAATTGCGTGGCGTACAAATATTTAGAAGCCGAAAAAGTATAAAGCGTGTCGAACCTGCCGTACAGCAGGGAAAACCTCGCCATCACGGTATTGCCGAAAGACGCGCCGAAATAGATCATCAAAAAGTATATACCGACGTTCGAGGCCTTTTTCACGGCGCCCTTGTGCTCAACCGAGAAGAAAAAGTAGATCAGGACGCAGATAACGCCCCCCGCGATAACGACGGCGTTGAAAAGCGCGAAGGACGACATTCCCGCCACGTTCACGAACGGCTGGATGGTGCCGCCTATCTGGTTTACAAAGTCTGTGGCAAGCTTCGTCGGAAGCTCAAGTCCCGCTCCGTAGCCCATAAGGAACGTGAAACCATAGCGCGAGATCCATGAAATTCCGGGGATAAACTGAGTTATAAGCGAAAGTCCCAGAAAGGTCGGAACAAGAACCATCCAGTCATGGTTCATAAGCGGGGCCCAGACTTTGGGCCTCAAAACTCCGTAGAGATACACCTGCGCCCACCACCCCATGCCGGCCCCCAGATAAAGGTGCTCCGCTACTTTAAAGAACGGATTATCCTTGTAAAGGAAACTGAAAAGAAAGATCGTCAGGCCGGCGGAAATCCAGGCCCCGGCTATAAGAAAAGTATCGGACATGATTGCGCACGCTCCCGCTGAAAATCAGGGCCTTGCCCTGTTCATAAATACTTCAGGATCACCATCGCGATATTTGAAACGATTATCAGCCCGACAACCATTACATGGGCAAGACTCAGCGCGTCTATGCCGGAAGTTCCCTTCCCGGGAGTATCTATAAGATGTTCATACTCGGCCGCGCCTTTCATGCCGCCCAGAAGACCTTTAAGCTGCTTTTTCTGCAGGTACGGCCCATAGCCGGGCTGGCTTATGGCGGTAACGCCGGCCATGACAGGCACTCCGTATTTATCGCCCGCGTATTGCACCCAGTAGGTCGGCATCTGGGTTCCCGCTATGCAAACGACAAGCGAAATATTTTTATAGTTCTTTACGCCCAGCATAACGGGCATGGATTTCGCGTCTTTCCCGTCTTTATCCTTGTCGTAAATACCGTAAAGATCGGAAGCCATCTGCGTAAGCGCGGCCACGGCGCTGGGCTGATAAGGGAAAATGATATAGTCCCTGCCGTATTCCTTTTTGAACTCAGCCGGCACAACGGCAAAAAGCTGTTCTATAAGGCCGGTGGCCCCGGCGGCGTAGGTCACCACGCCCACGCGCAGATTCTTCCTGAACGCGTGGCGCGCGACCGCCACGGCCTGCGGATTAAGCTCCGGGGCCGTGGAGGGATCATAATCCAGGGACAAAATAACAAAAGACCCGGCCGGCAGCTTCTCCATGAAATCATAAGCGTTCCGGGTGTCCTTGGAGATTTCTTTGTTTATCAGGCCGAGCGGGCGCATAATGGCCCCGAACAGCACCACGGTCAGGCCCAGGAAGATCCAGCGCCTGTCGATTCTAAGAAGGGCGTTGAGCTTTTCTTTTAGCATAGAGTTCAATCCTTGCCCAGGTATTGCCGCTCAATACCGAAAATGATTTTAAGCGCCGTCACGACCACGCCGATGGCTATGCCTATCATAATGCCGCGTTTGCCCGCGATAGCGGGCACGTGCATGATCCAGTCCACGATATCGGAAATCGCATAACTGGTCCAGCCGAACAGTTTATCCCAGATCATCTGGCCGAGCGGAACGTTGCCCAGGATCAGGAACATGGCCGCCGCAAAAAGCACGAAAGCCTGGAGAGATCTTATCCTGAAAGACTTGTACGCGGTGGAAACTATGTAAAAGGCCAGCACCGCGAACATGGTGGCCGAAAGGGGGTTGTAGATATACTTGAAAGCCCATCCCATCCAGGTAAGGACGGAACCGTCCATGTTTTTCCCGTGGCTGACGTATGCCGGTATGGCTATGGCAAGGAAGCCTATGTAAACAAAAATGCTGTAGCCCCAGCCGTCCGCCTTGCGGGAGATCTTCGTGTAGTGGGAATAAAAAAGGTTTATCAGGCCCAGGAAAAACGCGAAAGCCGCTACGATGTTCTCCCATTTGTTCATGGTTTCAAGGAAATTTACCGAGCGTTTATGCGGCACAAAGTAAGTCAGCAGCGTCAGAGTGCCGAAAACCAACACTATAGCCAGCGGTATCTGTTTTTTGATCAGTTTCATATATTATCAATAGGCCTTGAAGAGATCGGCGATTATCCGGGTGAAAGGATCCCAGTGCATAAGGCCGCCGAGGGACGCCAGAATACCTCCCAGGGCCACCGAGACCATTACCACAAGCTTGCCGAAGTCCTGCGTTTTCAGCGCGCTCATGAGCATGGGATCTTTTGAAAGATAGGCCCCGGCGGCGTAAAGTTCCTCGCCTATAAGCGTGTAGTCGCAGGCCGTGAAGAAAAACGGCAATTGCGCTTCCTCGTCCGTGCCGGCTATTTGTATCGCGCCGGTGGTGGAGCCGACCTCGGCCAGCAGCAGGGATTCGGCCATGAACCAGCCCATGTAGAATATCGCGGCCGGCTTTTCCCTGGAGATCATGCCGTCCACCGAAGCGGCGTAGGAAAACTGGTCATAACTGACAAACTGGTTGATATCCTCGCGGTATGAGTCCGGCCGGCCGGCCTCAAGAAAAGCCTGCTTGACCACCTCTTTTGCCACGGTCATAACAACCGGATCTTTGTGGGGAACTTTTATAGTGCTGTCGTACTGGGCCACTTTTTTTGACACTTCTCCCAGGATAAAGGTGGAAGCGATCGTGGAAACCATGGTCATGTTGCCTATGCCCGGCAGATAGTAGATCGGCTTGCCCATTTCGGTGGCGCGGCCGATGGCCTCGTCTATGGCGTCAAGCCCCGCTATGCGGCGTATGAACAAACCCTTACGCTTGGCATGGGAAACCGCCCAGAAGAACACTATGAAAACCAGGATCGCCATTACCAGATTGTTGAGCCGGTCCAGGCGGAACCAGTTGCTGACCGTTCCGGCGGAGACGACCTGGCTGTCGTAGCTTTTTTTGTCTTTGACCGACGTCACTTTAAAGCGGAAGACAGGGCCGGTGGTCTGGGCTTCGCCGTAGAAATTATTAAGCTCCACTTTCACGACGTGTTCCCTGACGGACGCGTTCCAGGCCCAGAACGGCAGTTCTATGCCGTCCCCCGTCCGGGTGTCCGCGGGGAACTCGTCGGCCTTTATCCAGCCGCCGCTCTCCATGGAGGAAACATAGATCTGGTAAAGGACATCAGGCGTGTCCTCGGGACGTACATCCCACTTAAGCAAGGCCGTTCCGCCAACGTCATAGGGCATATCCGCGGCCGTCAGCCTGGTGACGGGCGGGAGCTGGGCGGAGGGGCGGGGGGAAGTTGCGGCAAATACGGTGGTTACGGCTAAGAACGATAAAACAAGGGAGAGGCCGGATTTGTTTTTTATCATAACTTGATAGTAATAATACCCTTTTCGGGTTTTACCGGCAAGAGCTATTTGAAAACACCGCCGGCGGCCTTATCCGCCGCCCTCAAGACTTTTCAGATACAGGTCGTTGAAATAATTGCGGGGCGGCGCCGCGGAAGCGGCCCCAGGCGCGGAAGCTATTTTGTAAACGAACAGCAGGCGGAACTCGCCCTGCCCGTTGCGCACGTCGCTCCAGACCAGCCCGGCATAACGATCCCACCAGGCGTTGAAAACGCGGATGCTGGCCGCGTCCCACTGGAACAAATGATAGCTTTTATCCAGCCGCAGCGCCTCCGCGAGGTTCAGGAAAATGTGCGTGATGCCGGCGGCCGCTATTTTCGCCTGCAGCTCTTCCGGGGTGGAAGAGGCGCGGGCGAACAACACCAGCGTATGTACGTCGTTGACCGACGGAGCGATAAACCTCCGCTCGCAGTAATAACCGCGCGTCTCGCCGGCGAAAAGCACCCTGCTGTCCTGAGGAAGCGAAGTGTTGATGTATTTCATGGCGGGATAATACGGAGAAGGATAGGTGGAATGCTGAAAGCCCAGATAAGTCTCTTTATCCTGAAGTCCGAACACAACCCGCCAGGCGTCCTGCGAAACCTCTATCCTGTTAAGCCACCACAGGCTGTAGAAAGCGGACACGGTCAGGATAAGCTGGAAAAACCATTTCAGGCCCCTATTCCCGAAGCCGGCTATCAGAACGGCGAGGAGAACGCTCAGAACGGCAAGGCCCTGTAGAAAGAAGCGGGGCATGCTGGTGGAAACGCACCACAACAGCCACATCACGGCGATGAATACCGCCATATGCCGGAACGCCGGTTTCTTAAACCTGAATAAAAAAAGAAAAGGAACGCACAGCAGGATGAACGGCCCCATGAAATCCGCGTTGCCCATGCCGAGGAAAGTCAGATACCAGGGATGGAAGATGAACTGCCTGAAATTTTCCCAGCTTGAGAAAGTGGCGGGCAGACTGCGGGAGAAGCCGTCCGACAGGAGAACGGCCCATTTGAAAGGGTCCACCTGCTGGCCGCCGAAGATCTTTCCAAAAAACGGGTATAAAGGATTGCCGTGAAAGATAATATTCTTAAGCGGCCAGGGCGCGAACACAAGGCCGGCGGCCGCCCCGAAAAAAAACGCCTGTTTGAGCGCCATGAGCCTGTCCGCGCGCTCCGCGGCCGTAAAATACGCGTAAGCCAGAACCCCGAAGCCGGCTATCACGGTGAACAGCGCCTGATATTTGGTTCCCGCCGCCAGACCGGCGAAAACGGCGGCCAGCAGTAGGGTTCTGTCAAACGCGCGCGGCTCCGGCCGCTCTTCTCTCGCCGAGAACAGGATAAGGGCGTACGCGGCCAGCAGCGTGAACCAGCAGGACGCCACATCCATGCCCGCTGTGGCCAGATTCAGCACCACCATCGGGATACTGGCGAAAATGACGCAGGCCAGCAGCCCGGCGGTAACGGAAACATAACGCCGGCCCATGGTGAAAAGCGTTCCCGCCAGGAACATCCCGATCGAGAAATGGATCAGTTTGGCGAGGATATCGTCCGAGATTATAAGGCCCGCGGTATAAAGCATCTGCACCAGAAGGGGGAAACCGGAGCAGATATTGGAGGCCATGGCGGCGACGCGTCCTTCCCGCAGATAATAATTAGGCACGCCGAGATGATACACCAGGGAATCGAAAAATATTTCCGGAGACAGAACCCAGATAAAAGCGGCGGCTCCGTAAAGGAACAGGATAAAAAGCAAAACCCTGTCGAACCACGAAAACTTCAGCGCCCTTGCCTCCTGAAGCATTCTTTGCGCCCGCCCCCGGAAATCGCTACTGAAACGCAGGCCGCCGGCCAGAATGCCCAGGCCCAGCAGGGCGAACACAGCGGTCTTGTTATAAAGTCCCAGAAAACCCAGGCCGAGAATGAGCAGTCCAAGCGCCCCGAAGCCCAGCCCAGCCGAGAAAAAAAACCAGTCCAGGCCGCCGAGATCCTTGTTGTCCGCCCCGGCTAAGGCATTCAGCAGAAGCCCGCCGGCCGCCAGCGCGAACAGGACGAACAGCGCCGCAAAAGCCAGTTGCGGGAGATAAGAGAAGATCCGGCCGGCCTCGGACAGATGTTCCAGCCACAAAGGCGCGTCAAACGGATTCACTGAAAAGAAAGCGAATTTGTTCTGGTAATTGACCAGGACAACCAGCGCCCAAACGGCGCATATGGCGAATATCACCGGATAAGACAACCTCGGTGTTATGTCCGGAACCAGCGGCTTAATTGCGGCCTTAGACGGTTTTTTTGCCATAAAGTCGTGAACTGTGAACCTTACCTAATGACCCGCCCGATCATGTCGCGGAGCGTGTGGAGATCTTTCAGCGTGACCATATCGAATATTTTTTTGAACACCACCCGCGGCCTGAAATAAAAGGCCCGGAAAGCTTCTTTATATTTAAGCTTCAACGTCTCCACCGGGATCGTAGGCAGCCGCATGACCGGCTCGCTCAGATCGTAATCGTCCCAGTTCTCGCTCAGCAGATAGCCCTTTTCTTTTGCCCAGCCGAACATCTCGGTGCCGGGATAGGGCGTCGTAATATTATACAAGGCTATATCCGGATCCAGTTCCAGCGAATATCTTATAGTCTCGTCTATGGTCCGCTCCGTCTCCCCGGGATTGCCGAACATGAACGTGCAGCGCACGGTGATCCCGGCCTCTTTGGCCATTTTTACGGCCGCTTTGTTCTTTTCGAGTTCGATGTTCTTGCGGATATTTTTAAGGATCTCCGGGCTGGCGCTCTCGATCCCGAACATCACCTGGTGGCAGCCCGCGGCTTTTATTTTCCCAAGAAGCGCGGGCGTAACGGTATCCACCCTGGCGAAGCAGCTCCAGGTGAGATCTATCCCGCCGGCGAGCAGCAGCCCGCACAGCCGGTTTATATTGTCGTGGAAAACGGTAAAAGTGTCGTCGTAAAAAGAAATTTCCTTTATGCCGTACTTTTCGGACAGCATTTTCATTTCCTGATAAATATTGTCGGCCGAACGGCGGCGCAGCGGGATGTTGGCGGAGTTGCAGAAAGTGCATCTGCCGGGGCAGCCCCTGGTGGTCATCATGTTGATGGCCGGCAGCCGCCGGTAAGAGTTCAACGCCGGCCGGTACGCCTTAAGATCAACTTTATGGAACGCCGGGAAAGGTATCGCATCCAGGTCCGCCATCACACCATAGCCGCCCGTGTGGAACATTTTCCCGCCGCTTTTATAAGAAAGTCCCGGGATCGCGTCCGGCGCGCCGCCTTTCGCCAGTTCCAGAAGCGCTTTTTCGCCTTCTCCCCTGATGACAAAATCCACGGTATCTTTCGCCAGAGCTTCTTCGGGGAGCGCGGTAACGTGCACGCCGCCCATCACGACTTTGGCTCCGGGATGGGCCGCTTTGATAATTCCGGCTATGCGGTAGGCGTTGCTGATGATGGAGGTCGTGCCGGTAATGCCGTAAAGGTCGTATTTCCCGCGCCGCAGTTCATTCTCGATCTCCTGCCAGGAGCGCAGACCGGTCTGGCAGTCCAGGATATCCGCGTCTATGCCTTCACGTTCCAGATACGCGGCCAAATACAATAAGCCGAGAGGGGGGAGGGTGCCCCGGATCTTGGTCCAGATATTATCGGATTTGGTGGCCCACGGAGGGTTTATAAGGCAGACTTTCATTTATCTATTCCGGCGCGAAAAGCAAAGTATATCAAATTACAGCAGTCCGATAATTATCCAACGCATATCCAACGCATGATGAGCCTGAAAATGGGTAACGTTAAGACTTCCGTGTAATTTCCCGGGGGCAGGGTTCGCGGGGCCTGGCAGGGGCTTGTCCTTCCAAATCATCCTCCAGACATTCTACGGCTTCAGGCGCGATAGAACGCCATATCCTTGCTCAGCTCTTAAACGCTTTTATTGCCTGACTATAGTTCTCAGCATTATGATAACGTTATTCGGTGCCCGCAATTTTCAAATATAAGGATGCGGCAGGCAAATCAATGGAGCGGGTGACGGGGGATTGGGTGGAAAAAACCCTCCGGAAGCCGAGACTTGCGTAAGCGGCGAGGCTGAGGACGGGAGGTGCGGGCACGGTGTGCCCGACACCGGTTTTTGGAACCCAACCCCCGGCAGGCCCCGCGAACTTGCAGGCCTGCCGTTACCTATTTCTTAAAAAGGGAATGGTTCAAAATTTACGACGGGGTCACGACGAGAGATTTCAGGCTCATCCTTGGATTGGGGAATGCTGTCCGTTTTTGCGCGGACTTCCAATTTTACGAGTTATGGTATAATAAGCCCATGACGGAGCGGGAAGGCAGCAAGGTGGATCTTTTGGGGTACGAGGCGCTCAGGACGTTCGCGCTGGCGCACAATTACAACAAATGGATCTACGAGTTGTTCAAGGACTACACCGCCGGGAAAACCGTCCTTGAGATCGGCTGCGGGATAGGTAATTTAACGCAGTATTTTCTGAAATCCGCCGCCAGGGTCATCGGGATAGACACCTCTTCCTTTTTTATCCAGCACCTGCAAATAGACTGCCCCGGGGTGGAGATCCACAATTTCGACATTAGCGACGACAAGGTCGCGGCCCTGGCCGGCAGTAAGATAGATACGGTGGTTTCCGTCAATGTCCTGGAGCATGTCCGGGACGACGAGAAAGCGCTGCGGAATATCAACGCGCTCCTCCAGCCCGGCGGCCGCCTGCTGCTGTTCGTTCCCGCCCTGAACTGGCTTTTCGGCACGCTCGACGAGAATGTCGGGCACTACCGCAGATATGGCAGAAAGGATTTAAGCGCTAAGCTGGAACGGAGCGGTTTCGCGGTGGAGCGGGCTTTCTACAGCAATTTTTTAGGGATCTTCGGCTGGTTCCTGAACGGCAGGATCTTCAAACGAAAAGAATTCCCCATACTTCAGCCCATCATCTTCGACAAATTCGTCCCGCTGATCTCCAGGATCGAGTCCCGCCTGCGCCCCCCGCTAGGCATGAACCTGATAATCATCGCCCGTAAAAAATAGCGTCAATTCACGCCTGTCCCGATATGCCCGAGGCAAGTTAAGCCGCCTCGTCGGGCCGGGCGCGCACAGCGCTGATTTTCCTATGGAAACCGCTTACAACTGCTGGATTCAGATTAATTTGTACGACCGCAATCGTTTGCGGAATTGCCGGAGGGGGTTTAAAAAAGATTGAAATTAGAGAAAATGTATGGTATAAACATCATAATGGACAAAAAATAGATATTATGTCCAACATGAACTCATAAACGACCCGAAAAGGACAAGATAATGATAAAAGAAGTGCTTTTGAGACAGAAAAGAGAAATGGAAACCCTTTTGGCCAAGCCTTATGTTACGCGGGCCCGCTCGGGTTATGCGGACAGGTTCGCCAAAGACGAAGTTGTTAAGGTCGTTACAGGGCCGCGGCGGGCGGGCAAATCCATATTCTCGCTGCATTTTTTGAGCGGGCTTCATCCCGCCTACGTCAATTTTGACGACGAGAGCCTTGTGAAACTTAAAGACTATGACGAAATAATAAAGGAACTGCACGCTTGCTATGGCGCCGCAAAACACCTGCTGTTCGACGAAATACAGAACCTGCCGGGCTGGGAGCTCTTTGTTAACCGGCTGCAACGCCAGGGGTACAATATAACGCTGACCGGCTCCAACTCAAGGCTTCTCAGCGGGGAACTGGCGACCAGCCTTACCGGCCGCCATGTTCCCATAGAGATACTGCCCTTCAGTTTCGTGGAATTTCTGGCGGCGGAGAGTTTCAACTGGAATGAGTCCGACCTGTCCGCCCCTGAAGTCAAAGGGCGGCTGCTTAACCTGATGGAACACCATCTTGTCAACGGCGGTTTTCCGGAGGTCGCGGTTAAAAAACTTGAGCCCAGAGGATACCTGGACACACTAATGGACTCGCTTATCCTGAAAGACATCGTAAAAAGATATTCGATACGCCTGCCGGGGAAGATATACGATCTGCAGATTTATCTGCTGAATAATTTCGCTTCAGAATGCAGTTTTCGCAAACTGGCGGCGAGGCTGTCGCGTCTCACCAATCGGGACCCAGTATTGTCTCACTAATCCGGACCCACCATTTTCAGTTTAACTTTTCAGCCTCCTTTTCTGCAAACATTTCTCCATCTTTTTTCTGCCATGCTCGCGCATGA
>Ga0209211_10002782_pt1 | contig 29520 bp, 36 predicted proteins | sample RifGroA2_FD_183992 | JGI IMG/M metagenome (GOLD analysis project Ga0209211, IMG submission 183992) | Groundwater microbial communities from Rifle, Colorado, USA - Groundwater A2 (SPAdes) (version 2) | ecosystem: Environmental > Aquatic > Deep subsurface > Groundwater | place: Rifle, Colorado...
CCTATGAAATTGGCCGGACTCTCGATGCGCCCATTAGTTTCTTGCTCACTAATCCAGCAGTGTTGGTGGGATTGTTTATCGGCAGCCTGCTTCCCTATACTTTTTCAGCGTTGTGTATGAAAGCGGTGGGAAGCACGGCGCACCAGATTGTAGTAGAGGTGCGGCGGCAGTTTAAAACTATTAAAGGCTTAATGGAAGGAAAAGCCAAGCCGCAGTATGGACGATGTGTGGATATCGTGACCAAAGCGGCATTAAGAAGTATGATTCTGCCGGCAGTTATTGCGGTGTCAGCGCCATTGGCAGTTGGTTTTTTCTTAGGTATCAAAGCCTTAGGTGGTTTGCTGATGGGGGTTATCCTTTCAGGATTGATGATGGCTTTATTTATGTCCAATACCGGCGCTGCCTGGGATAATGCCAAGAAATATATCGAACAAGGAAACTTTGGCGGCAAGGGGGGAGAAGCTCATAAAGCGGCTGTAGTTGGTGATACGGTTGGCGATCCATTTAAAGATACCGCTGGGCCAGCACTCAATGCGTTGATTAAAGTGATCAATACGTTGGCTATTGTCTTTGCACCGCTATTAGTGATGTATGGGGTGAAGTTGTTTTAACTGGTGAAATCATGGCTGATCAACCAGACCTAGAGGAACTGTACACCCGTCTTCATCGCGCAGAAGGAGAGCGGGTTCTTTTTCGAACGCCGGTGAGTGAATTTTATGGAGTGCTCCAGCCGGGATCTATGGGTAGGCATTACCTGCTCTATCGTTCTAATGGAAGACCTAGTCTTGTTTCTCTCGGCCTTCCTTCTCAGCTTCGTTATGGGGTTACCATCAAACAGAGCGATGACGATCCCTTGCACTGTTTTTCAACAACAGAACCGGCGTGTACGTATCCATTATACGGTCTGGAGGGATTAATGGCTCGCATCACTCTCTGGAAACATGATATTCCCAAGCCGGATTCGGTACGAAGCATTCTCCCAGTTAGCATGCCATCTGATAACGACGTTGCCAATGGGTATATCAGAAGTACTCTTTCCTATGACTCTGTTCCATCAGGTGCGTTGAGATTAGTGGAACTGTTGTATGCTATTTCTGATTTGCCTAAAGGTGAGAATGGTGCTTATCAGGAAATTTCTGCTGAGGAATGGAAAAAATGGGTGTCAGAGCAGGAGAAAGTTCGGCCACAGGAAGAAGTTGAGGAGATATACGCTTTGGTTCAGGGATATTGCGGGTATAGGTTTACTCCATCTTCTGATCTGGAGGCAAAAGCGGGAGCCGATGATAATCTCCGAAGTTTGGTAGAGCGAGTTACAGAAGCAAATAAGAAAGGCCGGTCTTATCGAACAATGGACATGGCCATTGGGCTTGGTTAGAATTTTTGAGGGAGAAGAGAAAGAAAAGGGAAATTATTTTCTTGTTCTCTTCTTAGTGAGTTGAATTTGTTTCTCATGAATGCTGCTTAAATTTTTAAGAATGGTGTCCCCTAATTTTTCGGGAAGAATACCAAAATAGTCTGCGAGAGTTTTAGCAATCATACATATACAGGTCTATGTTCTAGTGTATAGAAGGGTTTGATTAACCCATCCAAATACTTCAAACCATTCTAAGAAGGACTTTGAATTCGATATAAAATAGGGGTTATTCAAAGTCCTCTATAAACTTTTTGGTTGCCTTTTTGAAAAAACCATTCAATTAAACTCCACAACTGAAAATTATATAAATCTCCTAAATATACCTTCAAAATATGAAATCACCCGACCATCAGCAGTTGATGTCAGTCATCAATAAGCTGGTGATACAGGAGAAATGGCAGAGAGCGCCTAAGAAGCTGGGGAAAGTGGTGAATAATGCTGTTACCAAGAAAGGGAACGTTGCCCTGGAACTGGAAACCGCCAAAGGAAGGTGCAAGGTCTATATCCTCCAAAAAAATAAGAATCTGTATGAAACGGCAATCAGGATACAGCAAGGTGATACAGTGAGTGTAGTGCTACGTCGGTATTTAGGGAAGATGTATTGCGTTAAATTGGTGAAGAAATAATTACCTTTTTCTTTTTTGAATCAGGCCTTTGATGCTCTCTAAATCCTGCTGCATTTTTTCAATTTCACGTTCGGCCTTGCGATTTACTTTGTAATCATAATTGGCTTGGACACGATCCCGTTCGGCTTGCCGGTTCTGGGCCATTAAGATGATGGGAGCTTGAATGGCGGCCAAAGTGGACAGCCCTAAATTTAACAATATGAATGGAAAAGGATCAATTGGTATCTCAAAAATGAGTAAAAAAGAATTGAAAGCTATCCACAGGAACATAAACATAAAAAAGAATACTATGAATCTCCAACTTCCAGTAAAAGTGCTAACCCGATCAGCAGTCCTTTGACCTAGGCTTAGCTTGAGACGAAAAATGGGATGGTGCTTATGACTGTGAAGCTTATTATCTTCTTTTATCTTATGCCCTCTTTTTATCATCTAATGAGAAGTAAATGAATTTGATTTATATAGTTTTTGGAGGTAGAACTGGAATAATTCACTCTTTTAATCCTAATCGCTTGATTTTCCGATAGATGGTCTCTACCCGTATCTTGATTTTCTGGGCGGTCTTGGAAACATCTCCCTGATTTTCTTCCAGAGCATGCTGCAGGAATTGTTTTTCAAATTCCAGCTCGGCTTCTTTCCAGGACAGGTCTTGATGGGGCAGGTGCTTGGCTATATTTTTTGAAAGGGCGGGAACCTCGATGTACATCTTTTCCATTTTCTCCGGCTGGATGAGATCGCGGTACTGGTCAAGGCTGGTACGGATAGCTTCATTAACCAGCTGTTCCTGATATCGCTCTTGGGTTTCAGGAAGGTTGCGGATATTCCCCAAGTCAACATCTAGATCTTTAATGGTCCGATGGATGCTTCGTCGGTCAATTTCGAGCGTTTTAGCCAGCTGGGAGATATTGCCCTTGTGAAGGCGCAATTCTTTCTTGATGAACTCAGCTTTAAACAGCCGCTTGGCTTGCTGAAAAGTGCTAGCAGCAGGAATATAGAATTCCAAACGGGGATTCTTTAGACGATCGGTAATGTCTGATTCTAATTGTGGTATGGTGATGCCCCAGCTTTTTTCCATGGTTTCTTCCAGCAGGGGGGATACTTTTTCTTTGATGGTTTCTTCCAATCCTTTTTTATCTTTCATGGTCATGGGATCTACTGTTCTGCCGGCAGCCGAAGCAAAGCGCCGAGCGGCAGGCCGTAGAGAAATAACAGCGAGGCAAGGAGGAGACGTACTGTGGCATCGGGATATAAAAGGTAAATACTGACTAAAAGCAGATAGGGCGGGATCTCAAGCCAGAGATGATGATATCTGATGGTAAGTGCCAGCAGAAGCCCACTGATGAAAATAAGCAGCAGAATAAACCAGAAATCTTTGATGGGATAGAGAAAGTAGCTCACACTGAGAATGGCAAGAATAAACAGAGTGCGTTTAGCCAGCAGAAGGTAGTGCCGACCGGGAACAAGTTCTTCTGAAGCGAGGTGGGATAGCACTAATCCGAGTAAAATACCGCTGAAAGCAAGGATGAGTTTAAGCATGGTCAAGCTCCCTTTTGAAATTTTCCAGGAATTGTTCCCAGTCTTCCTGCTTGATAACGGTGCCGCAGGCATTGTCATGCCCCCCACCGGTGCCCTGAATTCCTACCAACGCTTTTTCCAATGATTTAAGGATGGGAAATTGGGCTCGCAGGCTGCATTTCATTTCGCCGGACTTGCTGCGGGCAATAATGATGACTTTGGTAGGATGTAAAGTGGCGAGTTCGTTGGCAAGGTTGCTAGTAAATGACCATTGTTGGTCAGTATAGTAGAATAAGACGATTTTACCGCGATGGATCTGTTTTTTGGCCTCTTTAAGCAGGATTTCATATTTCTGATTGATTTGCTCAAAGCGGCGGTAGAGAAATTTTCCGGGAGGGGTTTCTTGCTTTAGAATCTCATCCGGCGATTCGATGCGGGTGAGAATTTTGACGGATTTATGAACCTCAGAAGTGGGGCCCTTTAACAGGAAGAAGAACATCTTGACCATCTTGCCGATGGGTTCCTGATAGACTATCGTGGTAAGATCGGTGGTCTTGGTAAGAAGATGGGGATATTGTTCCTTGGCCTGCTCGATAAAATCGGGAAGGTGCCAATCAGCCAGGCAGCCGATAGCGGCAATCCATAAATCGTTGGGATTGGCGCTGATCTGATAGGCCATCCTGGTAGTAGGGATATAGGCCAGGGGGTCTTTGATTCGGGGATTGAAGTAATGGATGTTTTTCCGTTCTAAAGGCTGATGGTGGTCAATCCAGAAAAGAGGGCGGTTGACACCGTCGATGAACTCTTGCTCAACGATGGGAACATCTAAGATGAAAATTTTATCGGGATTTATTTCAAGCACTTTACGCACCATCCTGGCATCGAGGCGGGGGGCGGTTTTGTGAATGAATCCCCGGCCTTCTTTATGGATGCGGTAGAGGAGAAGAAAGGACGCTAACCCATCGGCATCATCATCGTGGATGAATAAGGGATTTTGAGCGGTTTTTAATTCTTCCTGCAATAGGGTTATTTCCTGGGGTGTAAGCATAGGAGGATGATTTTTGGGGTGTTTTTAAAGGTTTAGGGTGGAAAAAGGGAAAAGGCATGGAAAAGATTTTATCTAAGACTTAAGCTCTATAAGTGAAATTAACCGTAAAGTTTATATAGGATGTATGTTTTTAAAAGACATATGGTTGTTAATAACATACAATTTACTAAGATTGAAATTCAGATAGCTACCTATCTGTTTAAGCATTACCAAGATAGATATAACCCCAGGCAACTCGCAAGACTGTTACATATTAATCATGCTCATGCCAATAAGCTGTGTTCTAATTTAGCTGGCAAAAGACTACTGCTGAAAGAGGAAATAGGAAATTCAATATTTTATTCGTATGAATATGATAACAAGCTGGCGATGAAATTCATGGAATATAGGCTCAGTTTAGAAGAAAAAGAGTTTCCTCCTTGGCTGAGTACCTTATCCTATAGTTTGAAAAAATTTAATAGCTGCATTGTGATGGGGTTAATTTTTGGATCATCCATAAAAGCGAAGGATTTTAATGATGTTGATGTTTTATTGATGTATAGTGCTGAAAAATCAAAAGAAGTTCAAAAAATGAAGGATGAAATAAGAAAATCAGAATTAGTTGAAAAACCCATACGGTATGTGGATATAGCTGAAAAAGATATTCTGCTTAATAAGGGTGATAAAACATTTTATAGTATATTATCTGAAAGTATGGTATTTTATAATCCTGAAAAGTATGTTGGGGTGATTGGAAAATGCCGCAAATAGAGGAACATTTGAAGTGGTGTTTGAAGGACCCAAAAAGGTTAGTGGAAATAAAGTCAGATTTTGATTTGGCACAAAAGCACCTTACCAAATCTGAATATAATTATGGGGTGATGCAGACCTTAGAAAAATTAAAGATTTATGACTGGGCTTTTAATGTTGGCTTTTATGCTCTTTATCACTGCTTTTTAGCAATTCTGGCCAAATATGGCTATGAATCCCGGAATCAGGCCTGCACCATAACAGTTATACTTACTTTGATAGAGGAGAAGAAATTGAATTTGGATAAGGATTTAGTTGCCTTATTTGATACTCTGGATGTGGAAAAGAATATTTCCAGTCCAACTGTAAGAATAAGTAGAGAAATTTCCACGTACGGTGTTGAAACGAGCATTGATTTACAACAACTCAAGAACATACAAGAATTAATACTTAAGTTACAAAGAGAAACGATACGAATATTGGGAGAATAGGTTGCTTGAATGATACAATTATTTAACAGAATTAAAGTATTTTTGGATGAGCAGAAAGTAGAATATATCGTTAAAACGCATCTCCCTACTTCAACTTCTGAGGATTCTGCCCGAGAACGGGGAGAGCCGCTCAAAATAGGGGCAAAGGCGTTATTGGTAAAGGATAATACCCATTTTGTGCTGGTAATTGTTCCGGCAGATCGAAGACTCGATACTGGTAAATTGAAGAAAATATTGCATAGCCAGAATCTGCGTTTTGCAACGGCAGAGGAGCTGAAACAGCTAACCGGGTGCGAGAAAGGGGCAGTGCCACCGTTTGGACATCTGCTGGGGATGGGGGTGGAGATGATAGTTGATGAGGCTTTGTTTGGGGAAGAATACCTGGCGTTTAATGCCGGATCGCTGGAAGTTTCGATTAAGATGAAGACAGCTGATTATAAGCGTATAATCCAGCCCAAGACCGGAATATTCTCCGTTCCAGGCTAATATTTATATATAGTATATACTTTTAAGGGGTAATGAACCTACTATGGAGTGCAAGAGTGGCAGGGCTGGTAGCAGCTTTGGCATTAGTGCCCACTCCCACTTCCAACCCTCGGAGAGTATTGCCGCTGGAATTTCGCACTGCGGATGATGTACAGGAATATCGTATTTTCTGCCAGGATGATGTTACCGGACCAGAAACAGCCGTTGTTTCAGAATTATCCCAACGGCTGGTACATAAGGACCTGGAGTTGTTTCTAGAAGGAAATGCTGATGGTTTTGTTTCCGTCCTTTCTGAACATTTTTATCAGCCCAGTACAGGTATCACAGAGTACCCTGTTGATAGTGAGTTTTTCCGGGTGCTTTTTTCTTCAGACTATTTTCAACGGCGAGTACTGGGAAGATTTGCAGATACTCTTCTTGATATAGGGCAAAGAGAAGTGCGGCGGTATTGCGATATGCTTAACCCGCTGCAAAATCCAGAACGATACACTCAAGACCGTTTTCGGCAACGGGGTTTTACCTATGAACCGGGTGATGTCATTCTTTCCCTTCCTCCTGCTGTCGGGTCGCCATTACGAAATGGGTTTCAGGTAGTGTACCGGAAGAAAGCAGGGGCAGGCGCGCCCTGGAGCATCGTGGCTGGAGATTTTAGTTTACGGCCATTATGGAACGTACAAGATATCTATGCTTGGTCGAAGTGATGAAGCTAAAAAACATTTATATAGCTCCATTGCTTTCTTTCTATTATGCCATCTGTCCCTTACTCCCTTCGCGTTTGGTTCATTATTCATTTTATTGTAGATGTGATATTTGCGATACCCTTGCTGTTCTTTCCTGTTTTTATGCTAAATCTATTAGGATTTGCCCTGGTTGAACCAATCACTGCCCGATTAGTGGGGGCAGCGTTATTAGGAATAGGCGGGTCATCATTGATTACCCAGTGTGCGGGAAAAGAAAGTTTTAAAAGTTTGTTAACCCTCAAAATAATTTGGTCGCTGGGGGCAATTATCGGACTGCTGCTGAGTATCTATGAAAAAGTTGCTCCCCCATCAACGTGGTTGTTTTTAGGATTGTTTGGATTGTTTTTAGGAGTGTGGGTGTATTATTATAGGTTGAGATTACAATAACAGTAATGAAGAGGTTGGTAAGAATGACAGAATTAACTGTTGGAGCCAAAGCGCCACTATTTTCCTTACTAAATCAAGAGGGGAAGCAAGTTAGTTTATCGGATTTTAGAGGAAAGTGGCTGGTTCTCTATTTCTATCCTAAGGATGATACTCCTGGGTGTACTATTGAAGCGATTGATTTTACGAAGTATGTTGCTGAATTTCAGAAATTAGGAGCAACAATCATAGGTGTGAGCCCGGATACTGGCAAAAGCCATTGTAAGTTTCAAGAGAAGCATACACTGAAAGTTGAGTTACTGAGCGATGAGAGTAAGATCATGATGGAAAAGTATGGAGTGTGGGGCAAGAAAAAATTCATGGGAAGAGAATATATGGGAGTTATGCGTACTACGTTTCTCATTGATTCTCAAGGAAAGATTGCTCATATCTGGGAGAACGTTAAAGTCAATGGGCATGTGGAAGAAGTGCTGGAGAAGGTGAAGGGAGTACAGAAAAATTAGTCTACTACGTAGAAGAGCTGGGAGTAAATTAAATGGGGGTTAAAAATGGATAAAAATTCTGTAAAGGTTAACTGTGATTTTTGTGAAAAACAAATAGAATGCCCTAAAGATATGCTTGAAAAATCAAAAAAGCATATGTGTCATGAATGCTTTTTAGAAAAAGCAGAGAATGGCAGTGATGTAGAGCTTAAAGATGTTCATGTTGATTTTCCAACAGAAAATTTAATCGAGCAAACTGCCAATAATATGGTTAATGAAATGATTGAGGAAGTGTTTCCAGCGCTTTGGAATGAAGATAAAACCAAGTTAAAGGAAATGTCTAAGAAAGACTTAGCCTATGAAATGTTTGGAGCAGGAGCATACCTTGCCTTAAGCAGTTTTATGAAATTACAGCATGAAGAAGGGATGAAAGATGATAAAGAAGCAAAGAAGGGGCTGAAATTATAAATTCTTTAGCGTACTCTTCGAACTCGACCTTCTTTAATATCTCCCAGACTACTCACCAGTTGATGAAGTAAATCTAAATCTATACTTGCTTGTTGCTTCAATTTTTCATATTCTTGTTTAGGTATAGTTACTGTTTCCATAATACCTCTGATGAGTTGACCTTTATAAAATTTTCTCTCTATAATTCATAATTTCCTGCGTAGTGGTTATTTCTAAGGGGGTATCCCTAATCGATGCTGTAATCTAGGTCTCAAAAAGGAACCGCCCACCACCGATCGCAGACCGGGTGGAAAATTCTTTGCATTGTACAAAGAATACTTTTTTCCGGTTTCGTATCCGCAGGAGTGTCAAGTAACGAAAACTCGCCACTCGAGCCTATCTCCGGACTTCGTCCGGAGCTTTTCGGCTCTCGTATCTATTGGCGAGTTTTCGGAACAGAAAAATCCGTGATTTTTCGTTCAGAAAGACCAAGTCTTTCTTGAACAGAAAATGCGAGCTATTATTATTAACTCCGCACTTTGTGCGGAGCCATCTCGCATTTTCTAGTGATGGAGCATATTTTTTTCATCTCTGTACCAAAAATTAAAGATATTAAAAATATATGGGGGTAGGTACGTCACCACAAATTTTATAAAGTTGATTTCATTTAAATAAAATATGCTAGACCAATTGCACCATATTGGACTTACGGGAACGGAAGCGAAAATCTACCTGGTTCTTTTAGATTTAGGCAAGGCGCAAGCGGGAGTCCTTTCGCGAAAAACTGGTATTCATCGGCGCAGCATCTATGATGCCTTGGATCGGCTGATTGAGAAGGGGCTGGTCAGCTATATGGTAGAGAATGATAAGCGTTTTTATCTTCCTGCGGATCCCAAACGGATTCAGGAGTTAATCAACTCCCAGAAAGCACAGATAGACCAGATACTTCCAACCTTACTGGCTAAATTTGAGGAGAAGAAGAGCAAGCAGCAAACTTTCTTTTACCGGGGCAAGGAGGGGATAAAGACCATCTTTGAAGATCAAATCAGCGAGGGGAAGGATATTTACATCCTGGGGGCGTCGCATGATGCCAAGGAATTATTGCGTTTCTATATACCTCATTATACCCATAAGCGAGAGAAGAAAAAGATTAAACTGCATGCTTTGTATGCGGGAAAAAGGCATGACAGTCCCGTCCCCTTGGCAGAAGTGCGCTATCTGCCGGAGAGTTTTGCCTCCCCGGTGTCTACCAATATATATGGCGATAAAGTGGCTATCTTAGTCTGGAGCGATGAGCCAGTGGCTATTCTCATCAAGGATAAAGCGGTTTCACAGACCTATCGGAAATACTTTGCGATGCTGTGGGAAATGGGGAAAGAGTAGAAATATATAAATACTCACTGGAGTGTTGAGGGATATATGAATCCAAAAATTATCAAAATAGTCTATTGGATTGTCACTATTCTCTTTTCTTTATTTATGCTGTTCTCAGGTCTTTCGGAGATACTGCAAACTTCATCAGCACAAGAAGTAATGAAGCATCTGGGATATCCAATCTATGTCAATATCATCATTGGGGTGGCAAAAGTTTTAGGAGTCATTGCCTTATTGCAATGGAAATTTAAAACAATTAAGGAATGGGCGTATGCCGGCTTTACCATTGATTTTATTAGTGCTTCTGCATCGATGTTCTTTACTGGTGATGCTATTGCCTTGGCACTCACCCCCCTCATCTTTCTGGGAGTAATGTTTGTATCTTATTTTTTAGGAAAGAAGATTGAAAGAGTGGCATGAGCACAAAACAGTAATACTTCAGCTTTATGAAGTGAAGCGTTACCGTCTTCTCGCCTCTCGCAGTGTTTTATAGAGGGCAGACATCTCCGTCAAATGTCACGCCATTTGAGAGGCGGAGTGGGCTAAAGCCCACTGGTTTAAGATGGATGAGATGAAATCTTTTGTTTTGATCAAACTTTTTTGAAAAGTTTGAGAGACAACCCTCTGTCTGCTCGCTGTAAATATCGCAGAGGCTCGACTTTATGACGGTAACGCTTCAGATTGCTGAAGTATTACACAAAACAATAAACTTTAAAAACTTCTGCCTATTCTTCCAACATATTAAATGAGGTGAGAAGTATGACGGAAAACAAAAACATTCTGATTAATCAATCGGTGGCTATTTTGTGTGATGGAAATAATATTGAGCGCAGTATCCATGAGCTTTCTAAATCAACCAATACCATGATTAATTTTAATACCATTATTCCCAAGCTCTTGCATGGGAGGGGATTAAATCGGCTTATTTACTTTCGAGAAGGGCAGAATATTTCTTCCAAATTAGCCGAGCGCCTGCATGAGCAGTATTATGGCTCAGTGGTTCCCTGCCATAAGTCAGCCGATATTCCACTCTCGATCAAAGCCACCCAGCTGGCTTCCAAAGTGGATACCATTATTATCATGTCCGGTGATTCTGATTATGTGGAATTAGTGACGCACTTAAAGTCAGAAGGAGTGCGAGTAGAAATCGCTGCGGTCAAGGAGACGACGGCAAAGATATTAATTGAGGAAGCAGATTATTTTCATCCCATTACCCAGGAGGATTGGTTTGTGTATAATCCGGGGCCTGCTCAAGGGCGTAATAAGGAAATCAAGCGAAAGTAATACTTTTTCAGATCTTATCTATTTTAGCGGCAAGAATGAAATCGCTTTCGGTGAGGCCGTCTATTTTATGGGTCCAGAGGGTTATTTTTACTTTTCCCCAGGCTAGATAGATATCGGGATGATGGGCTTCTTTTTCTGCGATGAGAGCGGCTTTGTTAGTAAAAGCCAGAGCTTGCTTGAAGTCTTTGAAGGTAAATTCTTTTTCGATGTGGTGCTGATTGATGAGTTTCCACCCTAACTTGAGCTGGCCCAGAAGTAACTTCAGCCGATCGCCTTTCAAGGCTGGAACTCCACCCATACAGGGAATACAGTGTTTAGAGGCTAATTGTTGCTTCATAAGTGCTTAAAAAAGGGCTGTTTATTTAAAGGTTGCTTCTTTGAAGCTGTGTATTACCATAACTGAGAAGCGGCACAATCCAAAAAGTGAGTGATGGCAGGTCGTTCACCTCTTGACCAAGCCATCACCCACATAACAGATTGTGCCTGAGAAGCAGAACTTTTAAATAGATAATGGGAAATAAGCATTCCATGCCCCAATACAAGTTTTACCGCCAAACGGAAAAATTGGATGAAGTGATTATCGCGAAACATGATGAATTAAAAGACTGGCGCCCGGACCCTAAAGCTTACTTTCTCATCCGCGTCAATCCTGCCAAGAAGATTATTGAAGCGGCTTTGGTTACTTATGATCATACCATCCGGAAAAAGATTGTAGGAAAGTATGCGGTAGAGATATATAACACGATTATTCGCCATAAACTGCTAACCAAACCAGAACATGCTGCCTATCTTGGCAAAGAATTATATAAAGCGGAACTGGCGCTGAAATATGGAGCTGTCTACCGACAGGATTTTCCTTTGATTATAAAAGAACTTAAGGAAGCAGTGAAACTGGGAAAGCAGAGCTGACTATCATCATATTTAGTACCATAGTTTTTATAAATTCAGCAGGCTCTTTCTTTTTCATGCCTAAAATACAGCTTCTGTCCGAGGATTTAATCAATAAAATTGCCGCAGGGGAAGTCATTGAGCGGCCGGCATCAGTGGTCAAAGAGCTGATGGAAAATTCTTTAGATGCGAAAGCGACGAGCATCATCATTGAAATTGAAAACTATGGAAAAGATTTGATCAGCGTACGGGATAATGGGGAGGGAATGGATGAGACGGATGCCCGAAATTCCATGGTACGGCATGCCACCAGTAAGATTAAGGACGTCCAGGACTTGTTTTCCATCCATACGCTGGGCTTTCGCGGGGAAGCATTAGCCAGCATTGCCGCGGTGTCAACGATGAGCATCACTACCAAGCAGCAGGGCAGGATGGAAGGATTTCAGATAACGATGGAGGCAGGAAGAATTATTCAGGAGGGTATCATTGGCGCGGAAGAAGGAACCACCATCCAGATTAAGAACTTATTCTTTAATACCCCGGCACGCAAGAAGTTTCTCAAGACTGATTCAGTTGAATTGAGGCATATCATTGATGTCATCCAGCGGTATGCTCTTATTAACCATCAAGTTTCCTTCCGGCTTCTGCACCAAGGAAATGAATTGATCAACTCTCCTTCGATGGCGGATCTGCGCAGTAAAGTGGCCAGCATTTATGGGATAAAAGCAGCGAAGGAAATGCTCGGCGTGCAGTATGATCATGAGGGCATACGTATTTATGGTTTAGTAGGTAAGCCCTCCCAGTCACGGAACGATAAAAGCCAGCAGGCTATTTTCGTGAATAAAAGATGGATTAAAAATGAGGACATCAGCACAGCGGTCTACGATGCTTATCATTCTTTATTATTTGTGAATACTCATCCCTTGTTAGTGTTGGGATTAGAATTAGATCCGGCCAGGATTGATGTGAATGTCCATCCTACTAAGTCTGAAATCAAAATTGAGCAAAAAGAAGCAGTGGTGAATGCGGTCTTTACTGCGATTAAGGAAGCCTTGCAGAGCCATAACCTCACTCCGACGGTAGAGATGGAAGAGCAACTCACCTTTGGAACTCCCAGACGGACCCTGCCAAAAACAGGGATAAAATATGCCTTTGACTCCAGCGCACAAGCGGTGTTTACCGTGAATGAGAGCAGTTCTGGAAGTGAATATGCATCGGCTGAAGAAGTTTCTATTGCACCAGAGCAGGGCTTTCCGGAGGATATTCCAGCCACGGTTGCATTTCCAGCATTGAAGATTCTGGGCCAAGTCCATAAGACTTTTTTTGTGGCAGAAACTGCGGGCGGAGTCTTTTTTATTGACCAGCATGCCGCCCATGAGCGGGTGTTATATGAACAATTCCTGGAGCAGTATATGACTCAAAGGATTGAGGTGCAGCAGTTATTGCAGGGAGAAGTGCTGGAATGTACCCCCACGGAAAGAATGCTTATTATAGAGCACAAAATGGCGTTAGAACAGCTTGGTTTTAGAGTGGAAGATTTTGGCCAGAATACCTTTGTGGTGAAGAGCGTGCCGCTGATTCTGGGACGGCAGCAGCCTCAAGCGATGGTCTATGAAATCATAGCCCTGCTGCGGGAAGGAAAACAAAAGCTTCAGGATAGGAAAGAAGAGATCATTACCCGTATGGCCTGCCGGGCAGCGGTGATGGCGGGGGATACTCTTACCAATATTCAAATGGAAGATATCGTGCGTGATTTAGCCACAAAGAAAGACCCTTATACCTGCCCCCATGGAAGGCCTACCATGATTAAGACCCAGGCTGAGGAACTGGAGAAGAAGTTTAAAAGGAAGTAATTAGGAAAAGTTATCTTTTACATACTGTTCTAAAGTGCTTGATTTGTCATCCTGAAGCAACTCCTTGACAATGTTGAGGAGCATTTGCGGATCCAGGGGCTTATATAACACACCAGCTGCACCTAATTCCAGAGCACGCTGGCACAGCTCTGGTGTAGCTCTTCCGGTGAGTAATACTCTGGGAGGGTAGGAATAAGACTGAATGGCAGCAAGAAATTCTATTCCTTCCACCTCAGGCATATTATTATCAGTCAAAATAAGGTTATATCTTTGCGGAGATTCTTGAAAAAGTTCTAGTGCCACCCGCCCATTTTCAGCGAGAGTAATCTCCCCGTAGCGCTTGAGTAAATCCTGGTAAGTTTTCCGAAGGGCATTATCATCATCAACACAGAGTATCCTCTTTAGGCTGCTATCTGTCAGCCGCACTCCTACTGATGGTCTACCAACGGCCTGATATTTCATGCTTGTATCCTATTTGCTACTATCTAATAGTTTTTATTTATAAATATATAGTATAAAATTACAGTTCTGGGGCACCAACATTTAAATACCAACCCTTTCTTCTCAATCAAGAAAAATAATGATAGAATTAATTGGTGTTATTGCGTTAATTGTGATGAGCCTGCTGTTTGTGGTGAAAGGGGCTGATTTCTTGGTGGATGGAGCGGTAGACACGGCCAAGTGGCTGAAAGTATCGCCAATTTTAATCGGTCTGACTATCGTGGCTATCGGTACATCATTACCGGAACTGGTGATCAGCTTGTTTGCGGCTATTGGTGGAAGCCCGGATCTTTCTTTTGGAAATATAATTGGAAGCAATAGCTTTAATCTGGCGGTAATTATTGGCATTTCGGCCTTGATTTTTCCTCTCACGATTACCTTAACTACTCTAACCTATCAAGTTCCTTTCCTGGTAATCTCTTCCCTGCTTATTGTTATTTTGGGAAATGATTTGTATATCTTTCAGAGAAATGCATTTACCCTGGGAAGATTTGATGGGTTGATTCTTCTGGGGGCGTTTGCAATTTTTTCGTATTACATTTTTTTATCGGCACGTAAGGATATGAGAGCAAATCGCGCCAAGAATATTCGGGGTCAAAACTCATTCTGGAAGAATCTGGCTTTTATTGTAGGTGGATTTGCCGGATTGATTCTGGGAGCAAAAGTGTTCACCTATGCCGCGGTAAAATTAGCGACCATCGCCGGCCTGAGTGAAGCCTTTATTGGATTGACGATTGCGGCTGTTGGAACATCCCTGCCGGAATTAGTAACTTCGGTGGTGGCAGTGTGTAAAAAACAATCCGGTATTGCAGTAGGAGACATTATCGGGAGCAATATCTTTAATGTTCTGTTTGTACTTGGAATTACTGGTCTCATTCATCCGCTGACCATTTCCAATTCGCTTATTGCCATTGATGGAATGGTCTTAGTATTTATCAGCCTGCTCTTCCTGTACTTTGCGGCCCGCTACCAAAACATATCCCGCTGGGAGGGCGGAATTCTATTGACATCATACCTGATATATTTTGCCTTTTTGATGTATAGGTTATAACGAGAATTACAAAAATGCACTACAAAAATTTTACTTTAGATCCCTTTCAGGAAGAAGCGATCAATGCCATTGATAAGAATTACTCAGTTGTCGTATCAGCACCTACGGGCTCGGGAAAGACTTTGATTGCTGATTTTATCATTGAGAAGCATAAGGATGACCCGGTGCGTATTATTTATACCGCGCCCATTAAAGCGCTCTCGAATCAGAAGTACAAGGATTTCTCTAAGGAATATGGTGCGGATAAGATTGGGTTAATGACCGGGGATATGGTGATAAATCCCAACGCCAAAATATTGATCATGACTACGGAGATATACCGTAACATGGCCATCAGCAAGGATGATGACTTAAAGGATATTGCCTATGTTATTTTTGATGAAATTCATTATATCAATGATGTGGAACGAGGCTATGTCTGGGAGGAATCGGTTATTTACAGCAATGAAAAGGTGCGATTTTTATGTTTGTCGGCCACGATTCCCAATGCCCAGGAATTCAGCAACTGGATCCAGGCTATCAAAAAGCACCCGGTCAAGACCATCACCTCGACTAAAAGAAGTGTGCCCTTAGAGCATTGGTTTTATGATTATGAATTAGGAATTGCAACGCTTGAAAAAATCAAGGAAGCCAAAGAAGTGCCTAGTTATCGGAAAGTGATGGGGGGCAGGAAAAAGGAACGGGAAAGAGTTCCCCTGCCCAATCATATTGAGCTGATTAAGGAGCTGGGAAAGGATAAATTACCCTGCTTGTTTTTTCATTTTTCACGGCATGCCTGCCAGCAGAAAGCGCAGGAATTGGCGCGCAGGAATTTTTTCCCCCGTAATTCCAAAATCGTGGAGATAATGGCACGAAAGCTTAGTGAAGCGCCTTCGGAAGTTCATAAACTGGCCTCGCTGCGAATCTTAAAAGAAACGCTTCCGCAAGGCATTGGATTTCATCATGCCGGGCTGCTTCCGGTGGTGAAAGAGTTAGTTGAGGATTTGTTTACCCAGGGATTGATTAATGTCCTGTATGTTACGGAAACCTTTGCGGTTGGCATTAACATGCCGACGAAAACGGTGTGCTTTGACAGCCTGCGCAAGTTTGATGGGTTTAACTTTAGGAACCTGAACAGTAAAGAGTATTTTCAGATTGCGGGGCGAGCGGGACGGAGGGGGATTGATAAGATTGGATATGTCGTTAGTATGATTTACCGCCCTTCGTTTAATTATCATGAGGTGAAGCATATTACTTCCAAAGATGTTGATCCTATCAAATCGCAATTTAAGCTTTCCGTTAATACCGTGCTCAATTTAATTGAACAAAATACACCAGAGGAGATTGAATACATACTGCGCCTGAGCTTTTTTTCCTATCAGAAATTTGGAACAAAATACGATCAAGTTCCTACCGGGGTGTTGTTATCTCGCTATACCAGCATTGTTCGCAAGCTGGAGAAATACCAGTATGTGGCGGAGGGGAAATTAACTTCTAAAGGCCATTTTGCGGCGAAGATATTTGCTGATGAAATAGCCATAGGGGAAATCTTTGCCACTGATTTTGTGGAGAACCTGGATGAATATCAAATTTTGCTGTTGATTGGATCGCTGGTGTATGAGGGAAGGGAGAATGATCAATTCAAGAAAGTTCCTGCGAATGAACAGCTAAGTATGGTGAAAAAGAAAATTTCCAAGAATGATTATTTGGGTATGGAAAAGAAGTTTCTGATGATTCCTCAGATTAATTCTTTAATTTTACCCCTCTATGAGGGAAAGAGCTTTTTTGATTTACTGGAGATGAGCACTTGGCTTGAGGGTGATTTAATTCGCTTTCTGGCGCAGATCTTAGATCGAATCGGGCAAATCAAGAAAGCGAGCAATGATTACCGGCTGGTGCAGAAGATGAATAACTGCAAGGGATATGTGGAGAAGACGCTGGAAGGGATTTATGTGGTGTGAGAATATCTTGATTATTTTTCTATTTCTTTTTTTTATTTTCTATTAGAATATTTTTAGATGACAACTCTAAGAGATTATCTTGGGCATTTTTTGAAGTGATAATGCTTTCTCCTAATTGTTTCTCAATGTCTTTTCTGGTATTGCCAGCTACTGTTCCACCTTTGATGGCAATATGCTTGCTTTCAGGAAAGGTTTTAGGATTTTCTTTTTTGGAGAGCTCGGTGGTGGTAGCTTCTGCCAGCAGATTAAGAACTAACTCTAGATTGGTCATATTATCACGTAAATTTTCTTTTTTTAAGTTCTTGAGCTGTTTGTACTCTGAAACCGTTTTACCCGACCAAGCTTTGGTAATTTCGTTGGTGAGTATAGCATAATCTGATACTTTATCTATCCCTGCTCTATTCCATTCATCCGTTAATTCTTTTCTTACTTCGATTGTTTTCAATCGCTGGTTAATCCATTCTTTGGAGTATCCTTTTTGGAGATAGGTTTTCATGGCCCGGTCAAAAGCAAGTTCGGGGTCATAGGTTTCATTTATTCTCTCATTGCCTACCATTGCCAGCCAAAGCTTAAAATGTTCTGCTTTTTTAGAGGGGATGGATTGGACTAACCGTAGAATTTGCTCGGTGTCACCAACATCGGTTATCCTCATTTTGCCATCGGGGGCAATCATTTTCAACCCGTTACAATTTGTAACGGTTTCATTTCCTTCTTCTTTTAGCCTCATTTTGAGGACCCTCCAATAGGTTTGGGGGTTTTCGCTCTCGGTAAGTACGGCAATCACATCAATTATCGAAAAGTACCATTTTTGGTCTGCTTCAACCCATTCTACTCTAACTTTTTTGTTTTCAAACAATTTGATAGCATGGGGTGGATTCATGATTTTTGAACTAAAGAATGCTAAGTTTATAAATCTTAGGCGGGGTTGTCTAGTGGGGAGTGGCTTTGGTGAGCTTAAGTTAACCTTACCTCCGGGGTAATTTGCGATTAATAGTTATGTGGGTGTGGGCTTTGCTACAGTGCCCAATACCCCATTTTTGGTGGCACGAACGTATAAGGGACATTTCTACGACGAAAACGAACAAGGGGAAGTTCCGTTACTTCTTACTCTTATCTTCTAAACTTTTCTTCTTTTTCTGAAGTACAGAAAGATAATTTTCTCCAGTTATTACTGGACGACCTAATTCTTTTTCAGCTTCTATCCTAGCATTTCCTGCGACGTTTCCACCTCTTTTGGCAACATTTTTACTTTTATCAAAAGTTTCTGGTTTTTCATTTTGTGAAAGTTCGGTGGTCATACGTTCACCAAGCATTGTAAAAATGAGCTCTAAATCATTCATGTGATCTCTTAAATTGGTTTTTGATTGTTTTGGCAGATTTTTGAATTCTTTGTACTCACTTGGGGTCATTCCGAATGTAGCTTTAGAAATCTCTGCGGTGAGGATTCCAAAATCTCTTTTTTCTTTAATACCTCTTTCTTTCCATTCATCCGTCAGATTTTGCCTTATAGCGATACCCCTTAATCGCTTATCAATCCAATCTTGAGGATAACCCTTTGCAGAGTAAATTTCTTTCATTCTTTCCTGTGCAAGTTCAGGATTCTCTATTTCATCAATTCGCTCTTTCCCAACTTCAGCCAGCCATCTCTTGAATGGTTCAGCATTTTTGCTTGGAATTGATTGGATAAGCCTAAAAACGTCTTTTGTATTACCTGCAAGAACTTGTCTATTTTTGCCTGTTTCAGTCAGCATTTCTACCTGGAGACAAGTTGTCCCTAGGTAACCTCCAAGCTCTTCATCTCTTTTACGCAGTTTTTTTAAATAATCAGTAGGATTAACACTATCTGTTAAAACTTGAACTATATCAACCAAAGAATAATACCATTCATCTTTAAACCAATTTCTTCGTATTTTCTTACTTTGGAATACAACTAATGCTTTGTTTGAATCTATCATTTTTCAGAAGCACCCCCAATTAACTTTTTTTTAAATAATTTGATGGAATGGTGTAGATTCATGATTTTTGAACTAAAGAATTACAAGTTTATAAATCTTAGGCGGGGTTGACTAGTGGGTAGTGGCTTTGGTGAGCTTACCTAAAGATAGATTTCCGGTGGAATTTGCGGTTAACAGTTATGTGAGTATGGGCTGTGCTACAGTCCTCAATACCCCCTAATTTTGGGATTACAGCCAAATTGGGGATAAGAAGAGTTAAGTCTAATTTGTTCGTTGCCTTTAGTCGCTAACCTCTCACGAGAATCACTTCTTTTACGTGCCGCTTTTGATACTGTTAAAATTAATATAGAGGGAGAGAAAGTGACTGTTGTTTTATAAATAGCTAAATATTTAAATGTAATCCTATTTTAGAGAGAGTTATGGACAAAAAGAAAGAGTGGTATAAAAAACCATGGGCAATAATTTTGTTTGTCATAATTTTATTCTGGATGTTAAATAACATTTTTTCTGACTACGAATCTCCAGAATATTCTTCTGATTATGATTTAGTACAACAAAAAACACCCTACGATGAATATAATGTTCTGGTTGAATTAGCTATGCAAAATATAAATCAATTCGCACAGATCGATTGTAAAAATCAAGCTAATTTTAACAAAGCTTCTTTAGGAAATGTATTCCATGTCCATTCAAAATGGATTCCCTCAACAAAAGAAGGTACATTTGATTCATTAGTTGAAGGAGTAAAAAATAATGGTTGTACTAATTTATATCCAAACTTTGTTACTTACATAGTATTTGATGGCGAGGTAATAAGAAGATTCGAATCAGGTTGTTATTCTGGGGCAGAACCATTGAAACCAACAGAAGGATATGGTCATGCAGGTGTATTTTATTATAAAGAAGATATCACCGTTAATAAAACTGGAAAATATATTGTCCAAAAAGAAGTGTTTGATTGTAAGACAAAAGAATTATTATCAAAAAAAGCAGTCATGGTAGATATGGGAAATATAAACGATAATTATTATAACAAAGTTGTTTTTGCAGCACCAATAAGTATTAATTAATTTCTTCGCATTTCAATCAGAGTTAAATATTCTCAAAGAAATTTCTAAGTTTGTCTCTTAATTTTGGCCTCCCAATTCTGGTTTTCACTTCTCCACTCCCAACAATAACACCATTAGTGTCTGGAGTTTGTACAGTAATAATATTTGTCTTCTTACGTAATTGCCATTTTTTATCAAGATATAAAAATAAGAAGAATAAAATAATTGTAAAAATCATCTTAATTAATGTTTCTATCTTCTGATTTCCTTCCGAGAAAAACAAAGAAAATATATCAATAACTAATAACACTAAAGAAACAAGAAAACTTGTAAATAATAACCTATAAACTCCAATTTTAAATCTCCTTTTTTTGGCATAGTTCTTTGCAGCAACCTCATGAGCATTGCGATCAAAAGATTTGTTTTGCATAACTTTCTCAAAAGACCAATAAATTATAAACTTAACTACTTTCTCTCCCCTTTTCTAACGAACTAACTAAAACTAAGCGGCACTCTTGACGTACGGCAACGAACAAACTCTGCGTTGCTCGACTGCGGTCTGCGCTACTCGGGGGGACTACGCTCCCTCATTATTTGATATTGTTTCACCTTACGGCGAAAAGACGAGAATTACTTTCGCTCGCTAAAGTCCCCCAGACTTAACATACATTATGTCGAATATTTGAGTTGCTTGATGTTTACTCTGCTTCTGTTTCTCGATAACAAACTGAATGCAGAACTTCTATACTTTAAAACGGGGCTTGGCTTCGTTACAACATCTCCTTCGGGAAGTAACTAATTTTGTATTCTTCAAATATAATCATAGATTCATACAACCGAATAACATCCGAAAATCTACTTTTTAATTCCAGCAACACTTCTTTAAACTCTTCTACACTATTAACATGAATATCTAACATCAAATTATATAACCCAACAGTATTTGTTACATAATAAATTTTCTTATACTGCTTACAAAAGTGGATAAACTCCTTCTTCCTACTCTCAGTGATATTTCTTATTTGAATAAGAAGTAAATGCCATTGATACCCCAGCATATTGACGTTTATTTTAGGCTTAAATCCCGCTATTATCTCTAATTTTATTAATCTCTTTAAATGATAGTTTACAACATGAGGAGATATTTTTGTCAAGTTAGAAATCTCCATAATTGATAGACGAGCATTTTGAGTGATAACTCCCAATATTTTTTTATCAGTTTCATCAAAAGTAACGCTTTTTACTTTTTCTGTTTGTTTTACACTATGAATATCTCTCGTTTCCGCCAAGAATTTATAACTAATATGTTCAGCACTGATAAGAGTAGTAAAATTATATTCATGCAAGTGATCTCCACACAGATTTATGATTTCATTCAATAACTTATCAAATGCACTTATAGAATCGGCATAAATAAGCACTACTACATCCCATCTCCCCGTGCCACTTACAAGCCATCCAACATAACTCAATGAGTTAATTTTATCCAGTAACTCTTTTTCCTGATTTTTATCTATTTTTTCAAGCTGAAGAAATATATAGAATGAATTTAAGCCCAACGAGCCAACGTTAATGATGGTATAAAAATTAGAGATTATTCCCCGCTGTACAATTTTTTGAATCCGATAATTTGTAACTTGTTTACTAATTCGTAATTTCTTTGCTATTTCGGAATCGGTTTGCCTAGAATTTTTATCTAACTCTACAAGTATTTTTTTGTCCCGCTCATCCAATAATGTGCTTTTCTTAGGCATTATTTGTAATAATCATAACTTATATATAAACATTATCATTTTGTCAAAAATAAAAGTGATTAATCTTAAATATGTAACAATTCACGAAAAGTACATGGGCTTAGAAGATAAAATAAAATCTATTGGAAATAGTGTCTCTAGTTATAGCTGGAGAGGACTGGAATTTGCCGTTGATATGTATAATCAGGCATACGACCGATATCCTCAAACGACTAAATTCTTATCCACTGCGGTAGGGACAGTTGGTGGAGATTATATTGCTAAAAAAATCGTTGAGGGGGAAGATATCACTTTAAGAGATATAGCTTTCACAACCTTTGCTGCAATGTACCAATCTTATTTTTATCCAAAATTGATAGATTGTACTGAGAAAATTGCTGATGTCGGATTTATTAAACGAGCCTATCAAAAGTTAGGCATATCAAAAGAATGGGCAAAAACATTCATTATTGGCGGGTTATTTTTTATACCAAATATGTTATACTGGGGATTACTCTCTGTAAAAAATCAGGCAGAGATTACATTAAAATCTGCTGCCCAAGCGGCAAAATCAATCGGCATCGGGAGCGTACCTTACTTAGGTGTAGATTATCTTGTAACAAACAAACTGAAAAAAAGATATTGTCTTCCTGTTTGGTCTGCCGCAGAAGTAGTTTATAACTCATTTTTAGCTAGTGTTGCTTACTTAACAAAATAAAATTAATAACGAACGATGATCACTACGCCAAGCCCCTTTTCTGTAGCAACTCAAATACTTCTGCGCTCCTCGAACTGCGGTTCTGCGGTGCTCGACCGAGGCACATTCGCCGCACGTTCTGATAAGTCATTCTAGGCGGCTCACTTAAAGCCTCGGCGACATAACATCGTTAGTTTCAATAAGCGGGCGGGCTAAAATATAGTATTTTTCCACGAAAAATAAGAATTAATAACATAGAGGCAGACTACTTATGCCTCTCTCCATTTTTACAATATACACCATACGCTTTGGGTCTGGAACGTATGCAACCAAGAGGGTCAAGTCTAATCTCTTTTACTTCTGTCCTTTCTTTTGGATCGTAAAGAACTCCGTTATAATGGTCTCTTAAGAATTCCATCACTTTTTTTTGTTTTAAAGTATCATAATCATTTTTTCCATCATACCCCCTAAAAATTGCTTTAGCTACGAAATTTGGTTCTAATTCAAGTAAACCTTCCTTATCTTCATCCATTCCATCTATATAATCAATCAGAAGTCCTGTTTGTGCGTGAAATTTATCGATCCAATAATAAGTTCTCCTTTCTGTGGTTTGATTTAGTTCAAATCCTAATTTTGACAAGAGTTTAGTTAAGCCTGAAGATGTGGTTCGATCTAGTCTAAATCCTAAATCCCCCAAAACTTTAGTTAAGTCTGACGGTTTACTTCTGAATCTTAATATTAAATCGTATAGCATACGGTCCATTTTATTCTCCTTATATTGATATGAAGCCCATCTTTATAAATCTTTTGCTTATTTACTGCTCCTTAGTAAATACAATAAGTCTGCCCTAAACTACGCTCGCCCGCTTACTCGAGATTTTTCGGCTTCGCCGAACGTTGCACTAAAATCTCGTCCTCATTTCATTCGGAGAAACTAACATCGTTATGTCTAATTTTTCCTCTGCTTGATATTTAGAACAGTCTTACAACTCATTTAAGATATAACTTTCCCTTTGATTTCCTTTTCCAACTGAGAAATGAAATCATCAACTTTCACATCAAAGGTAACCTCTCCCGTCCGAGTTCGCACCGCCAAAACTTTCTTCTCTATCTCTTTATCGCCGATGGTGACAATGTAATTGACCTGTTCGAGCTGGGCATCACGGATTTTCTTGCCGATGGTTTCAGCAGCATCATTGAGCTCTACCCGAATATCTTTTTGCTTCAATTTATTATACACTTGCTTTGCAAATTCGTTGCTTCTATCCGTTACGGTGAGAATCTTAACTTGCACAGGACTGAGCCACAGTGGGAATTTGCCGGCAAAGTGTTCGATAAGGATGCTCAGGAAGCGTTCTAAGGAACCGGAGATGGCCCGGTGAATCATGACCGGCTGTTCTTTCTCGCCTTTCTCATTCATGTAGTGTAATTCAAAACGGTTAGGTAAATTAAAATCTAATTGAATCGTTGCTAATTGCCATTCGCGCTGCAGCGAGTCTTTGAAAATAAAATCTAATTTAGGGCCGTAAAAAGCGGCTTCTCCAGGCATTTTTTTGTAGGGTAATTTATTTTCTTTGGCGGCTGCTTCCAAGGATGATTCGGCGATAGCCCATACTTCCTGTGTTCCTAGGTATTTAGAGTGATCTTCCCCTCGAATGGAGAGGGAGACCCAATAATCTTTATCCATGCCCAGCGTTTTGTAAAACTGCAAGACAATGCCGACAATGGTTCTCACTTCTTCTTTGATCTGAGACACCCGGCAGAAGATATGACCATCATCTTGAGTGATGGAACGAACCCTGCTCAGGCCAACTAATTGTCCCGGCTTTTCATCGCGATAGACGGTGGTTGGTTCAAAGTAGCGAATGGGCATATTGCGGTAGCTGTAGGAAAAAGCATTAAAAATCTGAATGTGATGGGGGCAGTTCATGGGCTTTAAGACGAAACTTTCGTATTTGCCTTTGACGTGGAATAATTCATCGCCGAATTTTTCCCAGTGCCCGCTTTTCTTGTAGAGTAGATCTTTAGCGATATGGGGGATGGCAACGCGTTGATAGCCAACGTTCTTATGCAAATCCCAGAGAAAATTGACAATTTCTGTTCGGATGGTCATGCCCTTGGGGGCGAGTAAGGGTAAACCGGGACCTACTAATTCGGAGACGACGAATAAGCCTTGCTCTTTGCCGATTTTCAGATGGGAGCGGTTCTCTGCTTCCACTATTTTTTTCTGGTAGGCTTCAAGCTCTACAGGGGTGGAAAAGGCAACGCAGTAGACTCTGGTTAATTGTTGATTCTTTTCATTGTTCTTCCAATAAGCGCTGCCGGCGGAGAGGATTTTGATAGCAGCTAGTTCTTTGGTTGATTTGACGAAGGGATCTTTGAAGAGGGAAGTGAGAGTGAGGTCACCGAGGGTGTAGATACTCGCATTCTTGCCCAGATCTTGAGCGATTTCCTGCTGGTAGGAATCGAGTAATTCTTTTTTTCCCTGGGGAGCGAAGGGAATATTTTGCTTGACGAGTTCGGTGATACGTTTTTCTAAGCGAATACTATAATCAGGTTTCCAAGAGAAATGAGCAATATCAACATAGGCTTGGTCATGATGAAAGCCGATACTTCCGATGAAAGCTTCACGAAACTGTTCTTTGACGGCTTTGGCGATGAGCGCTGCGGCGGAGAGACGGATTTTTTCTTCTTTGGTGAGCTGCTTTTTGGTGTCAAATTCAAAGGGTTGGTCCTTACTTTCTTTTTTGAGATTGGTGGCTTCTTCACTGGAGAATTCCCTACTTAATTCTGAGAGAGGATGGCCTTTGCAGGAGATGGTGAAGGATTTATACCAGCCAAAAGGAGCTCTGGTGACCTGATATTTTTTTCCTTGGAGAATCTTTTCGGTATCCTTCATAATTTTTTCGGCGACTGCCGGGGAAGAAAGCTGAGAGCTTAAATGGGCATAGGGATAGAGAACAATGGTTTTGGTCTTGACCTGATTGGCGATATCTTCGATTTCTTTCACATACCGTTGTACTACGGCATCCGGCTTTTCTTCATCACGTTTTTCAACAGCGCTATAGACTACTAAACATTCCGTGATACGCTGCTTGCCTTCGGCGATGCCTTCCTCAGCCTGCTTCATGGCTTTCTTTTTAGCTTCAAATTCGATGAAGTCGGCGTGGATGGCTAGGATTTTCATGGGAATATACTGAAATTTTCTTTATATTTAAAAAGGCTTCTCTGTTAAGAGAGCATTTAGTTACTACTTTTTAGTTATATTTAATGAAAAGATTTATAAATAAGAGCTGATTTTAAGATTAAAAATGACCCAGAGGTATTAAAAAATGACTGAACCACAATTAATTGTCTTGCGTGAAGGAGTATTTCGACCAGCTGCCTTGGTAGAAGCAGAATACTTTAAAGGATATGACTTTAATCTTGCTCGACATGTAAAACCCCGTGGTGAGGTGATTTCACCGGAAGAATTAGTTCAGGTTCAATCTGCCTATCTTAGTGAAAGAGTCTTTCATCCGAATGTACCTATAACCACTAATTTAATTCCAATTGAAGCTAGGAATAAAGACGGATTTATGGCTCGCTCACTGGTAGAACGGGTTATTGGGGATGGATCAGCTATGGCAAAAGCAGCAGGTGTTCCTTATTTTAGTATTGCCAGCTTTGTTGAATTTCGTGATCTGCGAGAAGTAGAAGAACGAAAAGCAAAATTGTTAGAAAGAAAAGAAAAATCAGGATATATATTTGGACATGACATACTTGGACGTGACCTCAGAGAGTCTTTGATTGATGACAAGTTATTTACAAATAAAATTTATGATGAAAATAGAGCAGAAGAATGGGTTCTTCATCCTACGGTGAATCTGTACGTGCGAAAACAATAAATTTTTCTTTTTTATTCTATTATAACCTGTAATCTATTTTTATCTATGGGTTCTAGAATAATTTCTTGTCCTTTCTTGAGTGAGAGGAACTGAGCCAGGTTTTTGGGTATGCGGACATCAAGTCCATTTCCTACTTCTGCCACTTTACTTCGAGCACGCAAGCCCCACAATCCTCGTCGTTTCACTTCTGTCTCGATCATATCTGACGCTGCTGACTCAAATAGAGTTTCACCACAATGATTGCACACCAGAGCTTTAAAATTACCTAGGTTCTGCCCTAAAAAGAGGTAGGGGACTTTTTTCTGTTGATATTTTCCCATGTTACAGGCAGTGCAGTTCATATGATTCACCTTATTTCTTTTTCCAGTTTTTGGGCCGTCCAAGATGGACAGTTATTATTTTAAAACGGGCATCTGGTACCCGTTCATAGACGACAGTAAAGTGCCGATAATCGTTATGAAATGATTCCCTTCAGGAACACGAGGACCTCGACCTACGGCTTCGGCAATTTCTATACGGGAAATACCATCATCCATGGCCTCATCTTGTGCATGTTTGGTCATGATGAGGTCTTCTTTTGTTACCATACTTCCCTCCGTTTATACTTGTAAACACTTGTTATATTTAAAGTTTTTGCTTCTGAAACCATGGAACAGTTAGTTCGTGGCATGCATGGCTTTTATGCTTACTTAATTGATGAAGCTGCTACCATGGCACAATACGCTGAGGCTCCCTATTTTGGATTGATAGTGCATCAGCGCCAATTTGAACATAAACTCATAATTCACCCCACTGTTAACTTGTACATTTAAAAAGATTAATTTTGATTTTTTTTAATTTATTTCTTTTTTAAGAAAATGACTCTCTAAGCAAGAGACATATCAGAGACTAACGGTACTTTTCTACCAAAATATTTATAAATAAATGGTACTTTTCTACCAGTATGACCGCGCAAAAAATACATCTGGAAAAAATTAAGGAGCACCTGCAGGAATTAAAAGATGCCATAGCCATAGGAATAGAACAGCGCAGCGCTACCATCGGATTTCATACCTCAGCTTGTGCGATTGATTTGATAGAACTGTATCTCCACAAAACGGGAAAGATACCAATTGGCATGCAGGTAAAGCATGAATGGTTCAAACGACCTAAACCGGGACAAAAGATACTTCCGTTGGCTGAGCGAAACTTGAAATCTGATTTTCCCCATAAACTAGCCATTATTGAGCTGTTGTATTCGCTGGAAGAGAAGCGAAATAAGCTTATTTATGGGCACTCTACTCCTCCAGAGATAAAGCAGACCTTGGAAACATTTGAGAAGCTCCAGCATATTCTAACAGAAATGCTTACGGCGGCAGGTGAGAACTTTGAAAACGCAAACGACTAATGCTATTGCGTATTGTTGTAACCTGCTTAGTTTTGTCTTTCAAAATCCGGAAGCAGGAAAGAAAATCAAAGCAATCTATCTTTTTGGATCGGCAGTACGTGGTCAACTTCATGCCAAGAGCGATATAGACTTATTTGTAGAAGCGGCCAAAGCCGATGAGGCGAGGGTACAGCAGTTGGTGAATTCAGGAATCGCCAAATTTACTGTTTCTTCAGATTACCGAAAATGGAAATTGCTTAGGTTTGCCCACCATTTTTCCATTCAAGTTGGACAGTTACAAGAATGGGATTTGCAACTGAGTATCGAGAGTGAGGGGATTATGTTATATGGCAAAGGAACTACGACGAGCAATGAACATAGAGTTCTCTTTAGTATTGTTTTACCTAAGAAAAAAAATGAATATATCAAAGTGCGGCGCCTCTTGTTTGGGCGTGATGAGGATTTTTATCAAGGTACGGGCTTACTTCAGGATATGAGAGGACAGAAATTAAGTTCTACGGTTTTTATTGTGCCAAAAGAAGAGCAAACCAAAATGATGGAAGTACTTTCCAAAAATAAGATAGATTTTTCGATGAAAGAAGTTATCCTACTTGAAGAATAGGAAAAAACGTATTCAAAAACAAAAACCTTCTTAAAGCTATACTCTCTTCTGGGGGTATATGACTGTCAAGAGAAAAGAAAGCGTGCTGGTCTTCAGCGCGCATTCGGATGATTTTGTGATCGGGGCGGGAGGTACTATTGCACAGTATGCCAAGGAGGGACGAAAGGTTACTGCTATTGTCTTTTCCTATGGTGAACAGTCCCATCCCTGGCTGCAGGAAGCTATCGTACAGAAGATGCGGGCAAAGGAAACCTTAGAGGCGAGTATGCTGCTGGGATGTGAAACTATTTTTTTTGACCTGCGCGAATTTCATTTCCAGGAAGATTATAGAATGAAGAAAGTGGAGAAAGATTTGCTGGCCATTATCAACAAAGAAAGGCCGACCAAGATCTTTACCCATAGCCATGAAGATCCGCATCCTGACCATCATGCAGTGCATGAAATTACCAGGAGTTTACTAGAACGGATGAAATACAAGCCGGAGGTGTATATCTATTCAGTCTGGAACCCGGTCTCTTTCAAAACGTTATATCCTACTTTATATGTTAATATCAGCCGCCATTTTGGGTTAAAATTGAAAGCAATGAAAACTTTCCGAAGCCAGCGTATTCATGTGGCGTATCCTTTCTTTCTGCTACTGCTAAGAGCGGTCATCAGCGGTATTAAAATCAGAACTACCTTTGCGGAGAAGTTTTTTCGAATACGATGAGACCAAAATTATTGCTGGCAGCGGACACCTATTATCCTAAAGTTGATGGGACGCTGAAGTTCATGGAGGAATTCCTGAAACGTACCAAAAATGATTTTGAGATCTCCTTGCTGGTGCCATTTTTAGGAGAACGGCGGGGAGAGAAAGTAACTTATCTGGAGCCGTCAGGTATTTTTTCGGTATCGGGCTATCCCAGCCTGAAACTTTCGTTTTCTAATTTCCATAAAATACGAACGGCAATATGGCAGGGGG
>Ga0209211_10002784_pt1 | contig 29486 bp, 15 predicted proteins | sample RifGroA2_FD_183992 | JGI IMG/M metagenome (GOLD analysis project Ga0209211, IMG submission 183992) | Groundwater microbial communities from Rifle, Colorado, USA - Groundwater A2 (SPAdes) (version 2) | ecosystem: Environmental > Aquatic > Deep subsurface > Groundwater | place: Rifle, Colorado...
CGCTCGCCCAGGGAGACTCCGAGAATCCCTCCCTGGTCTAGCCTTAACAGCAGCGCCTGCTCGGCCATGCCGACCCGGGCCATTTCAAGAGCCAGGGAGGGGTAAGGTATCCGGTCCATCTGGATAAAAAGGGGAATCTTGCGAACGGTTCCGTCCGAATCGGGAAAGACATTGAAAAAACCCTCGCTCTCCGCCTGGGAAATCGACTCGACATTGAGAATCGCCCGGGAGGCAGCAACCAGCGGCAGATCCGCAAGACTGGTTCCGGGTGGGTCTGGACGGATCAGGGCGGATGGGAATGGGGTCCTCTCTGATTTTAGTCCGTCGTCGGAGGTTTGAAAGACGTAGCCCAGAACGACGGGGAAAGTGGTCAAAGCCGCCCCGAGGATCTTGTCGTGGTCCAGGTTGTCCAGCCTCCCGGCAGGGATAGTCAACGACAAATCCTGCCGTAAGCGTTCCAGGAAATTTTTCGGCGAGGTCCGGTCCGGTTCGGCAAAAACAATATCAAAACCCAGCACCTTCGCCCCTGCCCTCTCGATCTGCCGGACCAGTTCGGCCACCGTGTCGCGCGGCCAGGGCCATTGACCAAGTCGGCCGATGCTCTTTTCGTCGATATCGATGATCACCACCTGACCGGTGGTGGGCCGAACGCCGCGCCACTGGAACATGCTGGTCGTCACCCGGTTATCGAGTGAGGCAAGCAGCTCCGGCTTGCGGGCGCCAAAGGAATGATAAAGCAGGACAGCCGCCAAGGTTACCAGCAGCCCGATGGTGAAGGGGCCGGGTTTAGCAAGATAGGTCGGGACGCGCATCCATGCTCTCCGAAAAACAGTGGTTAATGGCATTCAACCGACCGCACCGTTGCCGGTCGGGCAGGGATCTCGAAGGCCTCCTGTTTGGCCGGCTGCTCGACCGGAGCACTCCGGCTGCCGAGTTGTTCGCCTGGTTTTCCGGACTGGGGCTTCTGCTCTGGTTGCTGTTCCGCAGGGGCAGGTTTCTGCTCCTTTTCCTGCCGCGTTTCCCGAGGTTTTTCTTCCTCCGGCTGTTTTGGCTTCTGCTCCTTTTTAACCTCTTCTCCCTGGTCGGCCGGTCTGGTCCCCGGCTTCATCCTCAGAGCCCCCTGAAGATGGGGATCGGCCACCAGAATCGGCGGCGCTTCCGGCAGGCGGGTGGTTACCCGGTTCGGCGCGGTGAAGCCGTACTCCCCGGCCCGGAATGACTGGCCGCCGACCTGGGTCTGGCCGACCTGGGTGCCGGTATAGAGGCCGTCCGGCGGGGCGCTGACCCCGATGTTGGTGAGATCCAGACAGTCACCGGCGCAGAAGCGGCCCTCGTGGTCGGTGCCGCGGATGCCGATGGTGGCCACCGGGGTTTTGATCTGAACCCTGTCCTTATTGGCCTGGCCGATGGCCCCGGTCACCGCCCGGAAACCACCCCGGACCAGGGAGAACTTGCTCTCGTCTTTGGCGGCGCTGCCGCTGTGCTGGTAGGCATCGATGACAAAGCGGCTGGATGGTCGCAGAAAGATAACCCCCTGATCGCTGAAGATGATCCTGACCTTGGAGTTGGGGCCGGTGCTGATGATATCGCCGGCAAAAACCGGGGCATCCTGGGCAAGGCTGCGGATAGTCCCGTTCTTGCCGGCGGCGGTTACCTCACCCTGAGCTGCCGTCACCTTGCCGGCGGGCTCGGCGGCAAGGGACGGCAGGGGGAGAAAAAACAGCAGGCTCAGCAGCAAAAGCGAGGATAATTGTCGTAACCAATCACGGGATGAGCCCACAAAGGTCAAACAACCACCGAATAAGCGGTCACAGGGTGCCACGGGTTGCGGCAAGCGGGACGGCGATGCGTACTTTTGTCCGTGAGCCGGACCGATCGCCGCAAGATGTGGTGCCCTGTGATCGCTTACTAATTGTCTGTTCATCATTTACACACCATCTGTTGTCCTGCGACCCCGCCACTGGCAAGATCGAAAATTGGTTTGGTCTGAAGCGGCGTCTGGCTCTGATTTTCGATGACCTCGGCGGTCTCTTCTTTTTTCTTCTGCTCTTCTTCTGTTTGGGTGGAGCTTGCTGTCTGGGTGGGAGCTGCGGGCTCATCAGCCACGGCCGCCGGGATAATGGTGTCCTGCTGGACCAGATCGGTCACCGTTGCCAGGACGGCTTGCGAGGTCTCGGACAGCACGCTCTGTGGCGCCTGGGTTTGGTCGGCAGTATTGGCAAAAAGGCTGGGGGTGGGCCCGACAAATTGACCGGCGGATGAGTAGTTGATCGGGCCGCTTGCGGTGTAACTGATACTGCCGCCTGTGGTAGTCACGTTACTGGCCAGGATGATGCTGCCGCTGTTGGCGGTAGCGGATACGCTGCCGCTGCCGGCATTGATATCGGCGTTCTGGGCTATGCTGTCGCCGGTCATGGTAATGGGCCCGTTGCTGGAGACAACCGCCCCGTTAACGACCAGCTCCCCATTGCCGCTGCCGGCGGTCAGGCTGACCCCATTTGCGGCCAAAACCCCGCCGCTGCCGATGGTCAGCGGACTAAGGGCAGTAAGACTGATTGTGCCAGATGGCGCGGCGACCAAAGAGCTGCCGGTAGTGAGCCCCCCGGTAGCCTCGATGGCGATGTTCCCGGCATTGACGGTGATCGCCCCCAGAAACACGGGGACCGGGTTGCTGAAGCTGAGGTTACCCTCAGCCTGAATGATATTGAGCGGCCCGCTCAGGGCAAGGCTGCCGCCGGTTTTGCTGAAGCTGTTGCTGACGTTCAGACTGCCGGCGCCGCTCAGGGTGCCGCCGGTCTGGCTGTAGATCGGGGTGGTCAGGCTGGTTGCAATGTCCAAGGTACTGCCGGCCAGGATCAGGCTGCCGCCGGTCTCCACATTCAGGGTGTCCAGGCCGGTGATGGCAGTGGCGGCATCGAAGGTGACCGCTGTATTGGCCGGGATGCTGACTGCGGCGACGTTGCCGCCATCCGGCAGGGCGCCGCCGGCCCAGTTGGCGGCGGCAGACCAGTTGCCGGTTGCGCCGCCGGTCCAGGTTACGCTGGAGAGTTGGCGGATCACCCCAATGTTGCCGGAAAGAGTTGCGGTCTGCAACAGGTAATTACCCGCATCATCACCGGAAAGAGACAACCCGGTAAAATCGACGGACTTGTTTGTGCCGACGTGCCGGGTATCGTAGCTGCCGGTGGCGGCCAGGACCACGCTGTCGCCGGAAATGATATCCAGAGTGTAATTGTTGCCGAGGGTTGCGATGACGGTGCCATCATAAATCTTGCCGACCTCTCCATTCAGGGCAGCGTTGACCACCCGTCTGTCTACCGTCAAGGTGCCGTCCTGATGGGTGATCGTGTAATTGGCTGCGCTGGCATTGGCGGCGGTGATGGTGTGGGTACCGGCAGTGGCCTCGGCGCCGGTGACGGTGCTCAGGTTCAGGCCGCTGATTACCGAGGCATCGTCATCGTAGTAGAAGGTACTGTAGCTCGCAGTAGGGGTAGGGTCGGTGGCGCCGTAGATCTTGCTCTGGTTGTCGGCGGTGATGGTCAGGGCCGCCTTGTCCACCGTCAAGGTACCGTCGGTGTAGCTGATCTGGTAGTTGGCCGCCGTGGCATTGGCAGCGGTGATGGCGTGGTTTCCGGCGGTGGCGTCGGCGTCGGTGGCGGTGTTCAGGCTCAGGCCGCTGACTACCGAGGCATCATCAGAATAGGAGAAGGTACCGTAACTCGCGGTAAGGGTAGGGCCGGTGGCGCCGTAGACCTTGGCTTTATTGTCGGCAGTGATGATCAAGGCTGCCTTGTCCACCGTCAAGGTACCGTCGGTATAGCTAATCTGGTAGTTGGCCGCCGTGGCGTTGCTGGCGGTGATGGTGTGCATCCCGGCTGTGGCCTCGGCGCCGGTGGCGGTGTTCAGGTTCAGGCCGCTGACTATCGAGGCATCATCACCATAGTAGAAGGTGCCGTAGCTGGCAGTAAGGGTAGGATCGGCTGCGCCGTAGACCTTGGCCTTGTTATCGACGGTGATGGTCAGAGCCGCCTTGTCTACCGTCAAGGTGCCGTCGGTATAGCTAATCGTGTAGTTTGCCGCCATGCCATTGCTGGCGGTGATGGTATACATCCCGGCTGTGGCCTCGGCGCCGGTGGCGGTGCTCAGATTCAGGCCGCTGACTATCGAGGCATCATCACCATAGTAGAAGGTGCCGTAGCTCGCGGTAAGGATAGGGTCGGTGGCGCCGTAGACCTTGGCTTTATCGTCGGCGGTGATGGTCAGAGCTGCCTTGTCTACCGTCAAGGTGCCGTCGGTATAGCTAATCTGGTAGTTGGCCGCCGTGGCGTTGCTGGCGGTGATGGTGTGCATCCCGGCTGTGGCCTCGGCACCCGTGGCGGTGCTCAGGTTCAGGCCGCTGACTACCGCACTGGTGTCACCATAGTAAAAGGTGCCGTAGCTGGCAGTAAGGGTAGGGTCGGCTGCGCCGTAAACCTTGGCCTTGTTATCGGCGGTGATGGTCAGTGCCGCCTTATCCACGGTCAGGATACCGGTGGTGTAGCTGATTTGGTAGTTGGCCGCCGTGGCGTCGGCAGCGGTGATGGTGTGCATCCCAGCGATGGCGGCAGCGCCGGTGGCGGTACTCAGGCTCAGGCCGCTGATCACCGAGGCATCATCACCATAGTAAAAAGTGCCGTAGCTGGCGGTCAGAGTGGGATCGGCTGCACCGTAGACCTTGGCTTTATCGTCGGCGGTGATGGTCAGGGCTGCCTTATCTACAGTTAAGGTGCCGTCCTGATGAGTGATCGTGTAATTAGCTGCGGTGGCGTTGGCAGCGGTGATGGTGTGGTTGCCGGCGGTGGCGGCAGCGCCTGTGGCGGTGCTCAGGTTCAGACCGCTGATTACCGCGCTGGTATCACCGTAGAAGAGGGTCCCGTAGCTGGCGGTAAGTGTGGGGTCGGCTGCGCCATAGACCTTGGCTTTATCGTCGGCGGTGATGGTCAGAGCTGCCTTGTCCACGGTCAGGATGCCGGTGGTGTAGCTGATCTGGTAGTTATCAGCGGTGGCGTTGGCGGCGGTGATGGTGTGGGTTCCGGCGGTGGCGGATGAGCCGGTGGCGGTGCTCAGGCCCAGGCCACTGACTACCGCGCTGGTGTCATCATAGTAGAAGGTGCCGTAGCTGGCGGTCAGAGTGGGGTCGGTGGCGCCGTAGACCTTGGTTTTGTCGTCGGCGGTGATAGTCAGAGCCGCCTTATCCACGGTCAGGATACCGGTGGTGTAGCTGATTTGGTAGTTGGCCGCCGTGGCGTCGGCGGCGGTGATGGTGTGGAAGCCGGCGGTGGCCTCGGCGCCGGTGGCGGTGTTCAGGTTCAGGCCGCTGATTACAGTGGCATTATCAGTGGACTGGAAACCGCTGTATGTTGCTGTGAGGCTCGGGTCGGGCGCGCCATATATTTTATTCTGATTTTCGGCGGTTATGGTCAGGGGCGCCTTGCCCACCGTTAAAATCCCACCGACGAAGCTGATGTCGTAGCCCTGCTGATTGGAATAAAGCTGTGGCGAATAAACTGCTGCATTAACAGCAGTGCCGTAGGGAGTATCAATATTAAACAGATTTTCCGAGTCTGGCGCTGAGGCAATGGAATAACTCACATTCTGCAGCGAAGTCGTCCAATTTAAGCCGTTATATGTTTTGATTACGTCTTCGGCGGTGACGACAAGCGGTGTCAGGAAGGATTTAAGCAGAGGGTAGGTATAACCTTCGTATATTCTCCATGTATCCATGAGGTCCCAGTCGCTGAAATTGGCAGCGGCCTTCATCTGGGTGGTGGTCAGGCCGGTGCCACCGGCGCTGCTCGTCTGGCCGGAGGTTTCCGTGTTCCAGTAGGAAGCGGTAATGGTGCCGCTGTTCTTCCCCACCAGGCCACCGACCTGGGTGCCCTCGCTCACCGCACCGATGGCATAGCTGTTGCTGATCGTGCTGTAATTGTAGTTGTCCCCAACCAGGCCACCGACCTGGGTATTCCCGCTCACCGTGGCAGTGGCATAGCTGCCGCTGATAGCGCTTCCCGGTTGATTACGCCCGACCAGCCCACCGACGGCATACTCTGATCCGCTTACGGTTCCGGTGACATAGCTGTTGCTGATCGTGCCGTAGCTCGACCCGACCAGGCCGCCGGTTTCCGCATAAGCACGGACATCCACATTCAGGAGGCCGAGATTGGTGATGATACTGCCGCTACGCAATTCACCGATCAATCCCGCTTTATCCTGGAAGGTTTGCGCTAGTTTCAGGTTGGACAGCGTATGGCCGGAGCCGTCAAATACGGCTGCAGCAAAATAAGGAATGTGCCAGCCTGGAATGGTGGACAAATCAAGGTCTGCAACAAGCCGGAAGCTGTAGGAGGAATTGTCGGCAAAGCCAAGCAGGTCCTGGAGGTTCTGCGTGGTTTCGATCCCGTAATAGCCGTTGGAGAGATAAAAATAGTTTTCGATAGTCAGGCTCTTGCCGTTGCCTATCCAAGCTTCATACTGGGTGTTGTAAAGCCCCCCAACCGAAACAAATTCGGCCAATAGCCTCTCGCCACCAACCGAAAGAACCGAAAGAGATGTAGTGTTAATATTGTAGTGAGAGTTGAGGATGGTACCTCCCACGCGTCCCACTAAGCCGCCGATATGCATGGTGGCGCTCACGGAGCCGCCGGCATAGCTGTCACTGATGATGCCCGAACCGAAGTTAGCGCCGACGAGTCCACCAACATTAAATCTTCCCGAAATGGTTCCCGACGCATGGCTGTTGCTGATCGTCCCGTAGTTCATTCCTACAAGCCCGCCCACAAAGTAGCTACCATTGATCGCGAGGTTGGTCAGGCCAATGTTTTGTACCCGTCCTAAACTATAACCGAAGAGACCGACATAGTCCGTGTTCGGACGATTGATGGTCAACCCGGTGATGGTGTGGCCAAGGCCGTCGAAAGCGCCGGTAAATGGTGTGATATTTCCCACCGGAACAAAGCCGGCCTCGCTGTTCCAGCCGCTGGTTCCGCTGGCATCAATATCGCTGCCCAAGGCGTATCTGCCGGAAAGTCCGCCGTTCATCCCCTGCAAGCCGAGCGCGGTGGTGCTGTCTTGGCTGCCAAGGCTGTTGATGACCGTGTAGAGCTCCCCGCCGATGGTAAGTATATCGGCGCCGCTGGTGGTGATGCCTACCTTGGCCCCCGCGCCCAGGGTGGGACTGGCGGCGAGGGCGAGGGTGCCGTTGGCGGTGAGCGCCGCGTCGGCGCCGAGGCTCAGGGTGCTGGTAAAGTTGCCGCTACCCATCAGGGTAAGGATATTGCCGCTCGCAATGTTGACCGGCAGGTTAGCGGTGACCGGGGTGTTCAGGGTTACGGTGCCGGCTTCGAAATTAACCGAACCGGTGCCGTTCATGGTCAGGCCGGCGGCATAAAAGTTAATGCCGTTGTTGAAGGTGATGTTTTTCGAGGTGCCGGCTGTCGTAAGCGTTATATAATCATCGATGACATTCTCATAGCTCCCCAACGAATCGAAGATCATGTTGCCGTCCGTGGTGTACAGATCGATGACCTGCCCGCCTCCCGGTACGTTGAAGATGTATTTGCTGCTGTAGGCATCACCGCTCATCTGTTCCAGATATATGCCGCCGCCGGTGGTCGCGGTCGCGGTCGCGGTTACGGTTCCTAATCCGGTTACTGATCCAGGAGAGAGGCGGAAGGGGTTGCCCGAGCTGCCGATTGATACGCCTTTGAGATTGATGCTGCCGCCATTGCTGATAATCGACGAACCAGCGTTCATCGCGAGGCTGCCGGCGCCACTTGCGTCCGAATCGGCGTTCAGGGTGACGTGCAGCTTGTTGCTTGTTGAGCTAATCGCAGCATTAACATCAATGTTGTTGTGAGCGCTTAGCGTGAGGGTGGCATCTGAGCCGTTGCTTTTCGAAATGGCGGAAGAAACGGTGATGTTCCCCTCCTGGCTGTCCCCTCCTGACGTGCCGGTGGTGATGGTGACGCTGGTGCCGGCGTTAAGCGCACTCTCGACGGTGGCGGTGGTGATGATGGCGCTATCAGCGGTGGTGGTGAAATCGGGGTTGCCGCTGAGGTTGCTGTCCGGGCCAGTGGCCTGAATGGTGATGTTGTTGGGATCGATGAGCCACTCGCCCCCCTTGCCGTAAGGGGCAGCCGCCGTAACCACGGGGTTGTCGAACTCCAGATGGTAAGCCGAGGTCTCGACAAAGCCGCCGTCGCCGCCGTCCGGGGCCGAGGCGTCGAGGGTGCCGCCCACCCGAACCGTGTTCTGCTCGGTGAACCTGCCGTTTTCCATCCCGCCCAACAGCAAAATCTCGCCGTTTCTCTCCTCGATAGTCCGGGCCCGGATCAACCCCTCATTGTTGACCACCGCGCTGGTCAACTCCCCCGCCACCCTGGCGGTCATCAGCACCCGGCCGCCGTCGGCGCTGAGCTCGCCGAAGTTCTCCACCCCGGCCCGTCGGGCAAGGCTCGCCTCATCCACCGCCAGGCCGATCAACTGATCCCCCTCCAGATCGAGGGTAAAGCGGTTGCCGGAGGCGAGAGCCACCTGGCCGAGCCTGGCCTGGATCACCCCGGTGTTTGCCGCGTAATCACCGGCCAGGACGATATAACCGCCCTCCGCCGCCTCAAGCAGCCCCTGGTTGATCACCTCGGCATCCGGCAGCCCCTCGAGCCTGCTGAAACTATAGCGACCGGCCAGGAAATCATCGTTGGCGATATTATGGGTGGTGGCGAGCAGGCCGTGGACGCTGACCTGGGACCCGGGGGCGAAGAGGACCCCGTTGGGGTTGACCAGAAAGATCTGGCCGTTGGCCTGAAGCTGGCCGAAAATTTGGCTGGGGTCGGGCCCGGTCACCCGGTTGAGGGCGATGCTGCCTGCCCCCGGCTGCTGGAAGCGGACCAGCTCTGGGCCGGCGATGGAAAAACTGTTCCAGTTGATGATCGCCTTGTCGCTTTGCTGGCTGATCCAGGTGGTGCGGGCATCGGGGCGGCTGATGCTTGCTACCCCGGCGACCACCTGCTCGCCGGCCGGACCGGCCCAGGCCGACAGGGGGGCAAAAAGGATTGCCGCCGACAGGAGCGAGTGGCGGGCGATGACTGCGCCTGCCGTCCGAGGGCCTCCGTTCCCCTTGGTGATCTCGGAGGCAATGTCCCAACACCCCTTTGCCTTGCTCCATACAAATCTATAGGCCCTGTTCATGCTCTCCCCCTCTTCTCAACCGAACCAAAGATAAACATCTGCTAATGTGGTGCTGCTGGGCAGTTGCCCTTGCTCGCCAAAACCCACGGCTGCTTCATTGCACCAGATCATGCTCAGGCTCCGGATAGCGATCGGCATCGGTGCCGGACGTTGCCTTGGCGAGATCGTTCCCGAGCCGGTCCCGTTGCGCGGCCAGGGTGACGATTAGTAGCTCAGGGTAAGGCTCAACCAGAATCGTGAGCCATCGCCGTCGCCGGAGTCGTTGCCGTCAATGGGCGTCGCCCACTGGAGATCGAGGTTGTGCTTGTCGGCAAAGAGCAGGCTTACTCCCACGCCGGCGCTGGTCAGCGATTCGCTGGCCAGACCATCGGCTTCATGATAGACCCTGCCGCTTTCGACAAAGCCCTTGACCTGGAGATCGACCGGATCAAGGGGGAGATGTTTCCGGAGTTCCAGGCCAAGCATCCCGCCCCGGTCGCCGCGGACCGCCGAGCTGACAAAGCCCCGGACACTGGTGGGGCCGCCGATCCCGTACTTGTGGGAGTCGGGCAGGTGGTCGTCGCTGAGTACCGCCTCGCCCCGGACCAGGGCGCTGATCCCCTGGTCGAAGAACTGCTCGTAATCGCCGCGCAGTTCGAGGCGCGGGGGGAGGGCGCCGCTGTCGGCGCCGTTTGGGTTGTCCTTAAAGTTGCTGGCCAGCACCCCGGAGAGATTGGCCATGCCGCCGCTGGAATTGCGGTGGTTGAAGGTGAGGCCGGCCTCGAAGAAATCGATCCGGTCGTTATTGAGTGAGGTACTCCCCAGATCCGACTGGCCACGGGTGTGGGCGGCCACCAGATTGCCGGAGAGGTTCATTTTGCGGCTGCGGATCAGCGGCCGGCTCAGCTGGAGGCGGGCGGACTCGCTGATCCCCTCGATACCCAGGTCGGCAAACTCGCCGCCGACATCGTACTCGGCTCGCGAGTAGTTGAAGCCCAGCCTGGTGCCGTCGTCAAACAGCGGCAGGGAGTAGCCGAAGCGGCCCTGACGGAGGAGGTTGTCCTGGGTGTGGGTATAGCCGAGGCTCAGGGAGTCGCCGATCTTTGCCGGGTTGTTCAGGGTCAGATCCAGCCCGGCCCGCCACTGGCCCACCACCTTGCGACCCTGGTTGTCCAGGGTGAATCGGCCGGCCACCGGCGCCTCCTCGATCTTGAGATTGATGTCGGTGGTGCCGTATGCCTCGCCGGGGGTGAGGACCGAACGGACGATGAGACCCGGATTGTCGTTGAGCAGGAGGACCTCGCCTTCGAGATCCTTGAAGCGGAGGATGGTGCCAGGCTTGAGCTTGTTGAGCTGGCGGGTGAGATAAGCCTCGCTGTAGCCCTGGTTGCCCTCAAAAACCAGCTTGCCGACCCTCCCCTCCACCACCGCGAACTGGAGGCTGCCATCCTGCATCTTCTGGGCCGGGACGGTGACTGTGCTCAGACTGTAGCCTTTGCTCTGGTAGAACTCGGTAAGCCGGTCGGCGAGGCCGTAAATCTCGGTAAGGGTCAGTTCCTTGTCCCGCTGGTCGGCAATCACCGCTTCAAGTTCGGTTGCGGAAAAAAGGCTGTTGCCGGTGAAGACAAAGTGCTTGACCAGCACCCGGCGCTCCTCCGCCTGGATTTGGGGCTGGATGGCCGCAGGGCTTTTCAGCTCCGGCAGAGGCGGGATCTTGTCCGGCAGGGATGGCCTGGGCCTCAGGGACTCTTCCACCACCCCGGGACTTGGTATCTGGGCCAGGGCTGTGCTGGCAGCCAGGAAAAGAGCAAAGAAACCGCAGGCGGGCAGCCAGCCTCTTGAATATAACCGATACACCATTGTTCTCTCCCCGGTTGGGTTGGGAATAAAGTTTGGGAAACCCGGCATGCCCCCGCAATGTGGTTGGCCCACAATACCTGAAAAAAGGGAAATACCTTGTGATTCAACGCACACAAAACGACTTTCGTGATTTTTTTTTGACAAAGGTGGGGTTGCTACATAACTGAGCACGGAGTAAGTCCCAGATGGCTAACCCCAAAACAAGCGATCACAGGATGCGGCAGATACGGCCCGCTGAACCGGCGAAGATTGTCATATTAGTAGTTAAATTAATCACAAATAAACAGGGAGTTGCGCATGCTACTCTGTAGCAGCGAATAAGGAATCTTGTCAACAGATAATAGGTGCCAGGAGAAAAATACCTGGAACTCTGTAGGAGGTTTGGTCAGGCCTGGGCAGATTCAAGTTCAAGAAATAATAGGGCCTATCATCGGATTATTGCAGATGACGGCCACCCCTGAATGGGCTAGACTGGCGGTGGAGGGCAAAATCGGGGACAGACCACGTTTTGTGTGGCAAAGAAAGGTAGAATCAACTTCAAAGTGCACCACTTGAGCTAAAAGCAGGACATGACAGGACTTCTGGTATTCTGAGAAGCACGACCAACTCAGAGCCAGGGAGCCTGCCATGTCCTACAGACATCTTACCGAACATGAAAGATATGTCATAAGTCATTTACGCAGTACTTTTAGTATACGTGAAATAGCTCGCCGTTTAAACCGTCATCATGCAACAATCAGCCGGGAGTTGAAGCGGGCGAAATCACGGTATCCATACGCTGTATATTGGTATGACTGGGCTCAACCACTGGCGTTAGAAAGAACCCGCAAACCTCGGTATTTTCGCAGGCAGAGCAATTCGCGGCTGGTTAAATATGTTGAGGCAAGGCTCAGGAAACAATGGTCACCGGAGGAGATATCCAACCGACTTAGAATTGATTACCCCAATGATGATAGTATGCGAGTCAGCCCTGAGACAATATATCGTTGGGTATATCTTGAGGCCACTGTTGCTGGGGATCTATATCTGAACCTGAGGCGGAGGCGTAAAAAAAGGCGCAGGCAGAAACGATACGTAAAGGGATATCGTTTTGCAGATCGTAAACTCATAACCCAGCGCCCCGAGATTGTTGATGGCCGGCAGCGCTACGGAGATTGGGAAGGCGACACCATCGAGGGTAAAAAAAGTAGCGGCTATATCGCCACAGTAGTCGAAAGGAAAAGCAGATATCTTTTGGCAAATAAACTGGAAAATAAAAAAGCGGCAACTTTGTCCGCACAGGGAACCAAATCATTCCGTGCTATTCCAAGAAAAATGCGAAAAACTTTAACGGTGGATAACGGGTCTGAATTTGCTGATTTTAAGAAATTCGAGGTAGAAACCGGATTAGATATTTACTTTGCCAATCCTTATTCCCCCTGGCAAAGAGGAGCCAACGAGAATACCAACGGGCTGTTAAGACAGTATTTCCCGAAGGGGAGTGATTTTAAAAAAGTTACCGAAGAAGAAGTTCTTCTGGCCGTTAAAACGTTAAACAATCGCCCTCGTAAATGTCTCGACTACCGGACACCATGTGAAATATTCTGGAAGGTGGCTCGTGGTGCACTTGCAATTTGAATTCACCTCCCAGATACACGTTGATAAATTCCCAATTGCACGATACGGTTGCCGCTATGCGCCATGAATGCTCTTCTCAGCTCTACCCTCGGCGCATTGAAGCTCAAGTCGTTGCAGCGTTGGCGAATCGCCAGTCGTCCTGATCACACCGTGTCGGTTTTCGCCTACATCTAATCAGCCCTGGAATTCCGCAACTTCTTTATTGAGGAGGTTTATTTGCTTGAAAAAAACTTTCCGTCACGCTCTTCTTGTCCTTTCGTGCTTCGCCCTGCTCTTCTTTTCCGGTTGTTCAGGAGGCTCGGACACTGATCCCAGAATCGGCTTCTCATACCCTGATCCGGCCGACTACAGCGCCCTCACCTGGACCGACGCCTTCAAGGCGGCCCACGCAAAGTTCTCGCGCGAGTACGCCTTCAGCAACTGGAAGGGTGTGGACTGGCCAACCCTCTCCGACCGGTTTCTGCCGCGCATCGCCCAGGCGCAGGCCGCCGGGGACGAAAGAGCCTATTACCTTGCCCTGCACGAATATCTCTGCTCGATCCCCGATGGACATCTCAGCCTGGGGGCGCAGAACGCCGCAGCGCCCACGGCCCTCGCTCGGGAGCTGGCGGGCGGCGGCTTCGGGATGGCGGTAGCCGAACTGGATGATTGGCGGGTAATCGCGGCCGCAATCGTTCCCAATGGGCCGGCCGATCTGGCGGGGATCGTCGTTGGCGCCGAGGTGATCACCTGGGGAGGAGCACCGGCCGGTACGACCATCGGACGGATTGATGTCGGCGCCGTTCCTTTCAAGCTGCTGACAGGCGCCGCCGGGGGTGAAACCCCCCAGGCCACGGATGAACATTACCGACTGGAGCAGGCCAGGCTGCTGACCCGTGGCCCCGTGGGCACGAATGTTCAGGTCGTTTTCAAAAACCCCGGTGCGGCGGTTTCCCAGACGGTCACGCTCACGGCGGTGGACGATGGTGGACAGACCTTTTCCCTGTTGAACTTTGCAAGGAAGGCGGACTTTTCGGATCAAATCGACTACCGGATCCTGCCGGAAGGGTACGGGTATGTCCTTGTCAGGATGGAACATGATCTGACGAATCCAGCCCAATACCCCACCCGGATCTTCCAAAAATTCCAGGAGGCAATCAGCTCATTTGTCGCGGCCGGCGTACCCGGGGTCATCGTCGATCTGCGCGGCAATTACGGCGGCTCGGATAAACTTGCCGCCGATATGTGCGGCTTTTTCTCGGCCGCCCTTACCTTCTATGAATATTCGGAATACTACGACAAACGGGCTGGCCGGTTCCTGCGGATCACGATTGATGAGCACGGCCTTACGCCCTTCATCGACAACATCTCGATCGAACCGCAAACGCCCTATTACGGCGGACCGGTGGTGGCCTTGATCAATCCCGGCACGATAAGCTCGGGGGAGGGGCCGGCTATGTGCATCTCGCGCCTGCCTAATGGCAGGGCGATCGGGTTTGGCGGCACAAACGGATCCTTCGGCATGACAGGTGGAGAGATCATGTTGCCCGGCGGGTACAGTATAAATTATCCCTTTGGCCGCTCGGTCGACAAAAACGGGGTGGTCCAACTGGACAGCAGAAACGGTTTCGGCGGTGTGGTCCCCAATCCCAGGGTGCCAAAATCGCTTGAAAACGTGCTTGCCTTTGCAACGGGGACCGATGTGGAGCTTCAGTACGCCGTTAAGTACCTTAGAGAATACTGAGACCACTGCGCTACTTTGATAAATGCCATGCTTGAAAGGCGCGGTCGAAAACAACAATGGCTTGCCGAGCCGGGCAAAAAACAACCGGCAGCAATAGGCAGAGCTGTTGCCGCTTATCTGGTTCAGGATGTGGAAAATCTAACGATAAAGATAGCGGCAATTCGTCAACAACTCGAGTGAATATCAAAATGTCAAGCCTAACCCCAGCCATCATGTTCCAGGGCACCTGTTCCAATGCGGGTAAATCCGTCCTTACCGCCGCCTTGTGCCGCATCCTCTTGCAGGATGGCTTGCGGGTTGCTCCGTTCAAGGCCCAGAATATGTCGCTTAACTCCTTTGTCACCAGGGAGGGCGGCGAAATGGGCCGGGCCCAGGTGGTGCAGGCCCAGGCCGCCCTGCTGGACCCGGATGTCCGCATGAACCCGGTCCTGCTCAAGCCCTCAAGCGACACGGGCAGCCAGGTCATCGTTATGGGCAAGCCGGTGGGCAACATGACGGTGAACGACTATCTGGCCTACAAACCCCAGGCCTTTGTCGCAGTGCAGGCGGCCTACGATTCGCTGGCCGCCGAATACGAGGTCATGGTCCTGGAAGGGGCGGGCAGCCCGGCCGAGGTGAACCTCAAGGCCCACGATATCGTCAACATGCCCATGGCCCGGTATGCCGAAGCCAAAGTGCTGCTCGTCGGCGATATCGACCGGGGCGGGGTGTTCGCCTCCTTTGTCGGCACCATGGAGATTCTGGACGACTGGGAGCGGGAATTGATTGCCGGCTTTGTGGTGAACCGCTTCCGGGGCCAGAAATCGCTGCTGGCCGAAGCGCTGGATTACATGGAAAAAAGAACCGGCAAGCCGGTGCTGGGGGTGGTGGATTATCTGGCCAACCTGGGGCTGCCGGAAGAGGATTCGGTGAACTTCAAGGCCGGGCTGTTCAGCCCGCATCGGCCTGCGGGCGAGCACGTCACTGTGGCGCTCATCGACCTGCCGCACATCTCGAACTTCACCGATTTTGAGCCGTTTCTGGCCGAGCCGGACCTGTTTGTCAAGATCGCCAGAACCCCGGCCGATCTCGTGGGCGCCGACGGGGTGATCCTGCCGGGCAGCAAGAACGTGATCAGTGACCTCAAGTGGCTGTTCAGCTCCGGCCTGGCCGAGGCCCTGAAACAATACAGCGCGGAGGGGGGCGAGATCGTCGGCATCTGCGGCGGCTTCCAGATGCTGGGGATGAGCATCGACGACCCCTACCGCATCGAGTCTGCGGGAGAAACACTCACCGGCCTCGGCCTGCTCGACCTTGCCACGGTGCTGGAAAGGGACAAGACCCTGACCCGGCAGAGCGGCAGCCATCTCGCCTCGGGCCTTGGGGTGCACGGCTACGAGATCCACCACGGCCAGAGCCGGGCGAAAGAGACCTGCGACATCCTCACCTTCAGTAACGGGAAAAGCGGCGGGGTCGGCAACCCCTCGCAATCCATCTGGGGCACCTATCTGCACGGCATCTTCGACGCGGACCCCTTCCGGCGCTGGTTCATCGACCGGCTACGACACAGACGGGGGCTTGCCCCGCTTAAAAATGTCCAGGCCGCCTACGACCTGGAACCGGCCTTTGACCGGCTGGCCGAGGCGGTGCGCAGCCAGATCGACATGGATGCCATCTACCGGCTGCTGAAAAAATAATTAGTTTGCTAGGTAATCTCAGTCAGTCCTTTTCATCTGCAGTCAAAATCCCATTGACCCGTAGCCGAGCACCGGAGAGGCTGCCGAAAAGGGATTTGCACTGTTTTAGCGAAGCGAGTTTGCAAAGCCCCGGCAGCATCGAGGAGTACCCCTAAAGGGGCATAAACTCCGGGCATCCCGCCTCCGGCGGGACAAGGGACACAGGGGGCCCTTTCTTTGGTTCGTTTCTTTGGGCAAGCAAAGAAATGAACAGAAAGATGAAGCGTATTCCTTGGGATACTGAAATTGACTGGTAATCAGAAAAAATAAACGGTAACTGCACAGCAGCACTGCTGAACAGTTACAGGCCGGGGTTCACGAGCCATTTGCGCCTCCAAGCTGGAGATACTACTTATAATGATCGGACTCGAATACCAGATATTGATCGCCATTGTTCTCGATCAACTGCTCGGCGACCCGCGCCGGCTGCCGCATCCGGTGCGGCTCATCGGTGCGGCCTGCGTTACCTGCGAGCGGCTCAGCCGCGCCGTGCTCCCCCCGTTTGCGGCCGGACTCAGCACAGTCATCCTGGTTCTGGGACTCACCGTAGCCACGACCTGGGGGGTGATTGCCGGGGCAACCCTCCTCCACACCTGGCTGGGCAATGCGGCCTCCATCTTCCTCATTTACACCACCATCGCGGCCTGCGATCTGGCGCGCCACAGCACCGAGGTCTACACAGCTTTGCGGGAGGGAAATTTGCCGGAGGCCCGCAAGCGGGTGGGGATGATCGTCGGCCGGGACACAGCCGATCTTGACGAGGCCGGGATAACGAGGGGCGCCGTTGAATCGGTGGCGGAATCCATGGTGGACGGGGTGACGGCCCCGCTCTTTTTCGCGGTGCTGGGCGGGCCCATGGCGGCCATGCTCTACAAGGCGGTCAACACCATGGACTCCATGTTCGGCTACAAAAACGAACGGTATCTTAAATTCGGTTGGGCTGCGGCCCGGCTGGATGATCTGGCCAATTTCATCCCGGCCCGGCTCACCTCCCTGATGATCCCGGCCGCCGCCTTCCTGCTCCGCCTTGACGCCAAGGGCTCCCTCTTCATCCTCCTGCGGGACCGGCTCCGGCACGCCAGCCCCAACTCGGGCCATACCGAAGCAGCGGTGGCAGGCGCTCTGGGAGTGCAGCTCGGCGGACCAAACATCTATTTCGGCCAGGTGGTGGAAAAACCGGCCATCGGCGAGGCCACCCGACCCATCGAACCGCGGGACATCCTCCGCGCCAACCGGCTGATGCGGCTTTCCTCAGCCATAGCCCTGCTGGGTTTTTTCGTCCTGCGGCGTCAATGCCTTGCCTTGATTTCCGGGCAGTAACATCCGGGTAAGCGATCGGTTCCGTCCTACTTCACCCCATAATTCCCCAAGGCTTCCAGATAAGGCCCGAACAGCTCCTGGTACTCGCTCATCCCTTTTTTCAGGATGATGGAAAAATGACCGGCATCGCTGTCGTTCACCACCAGGTTGGCGCTGTCGGCCAAGGATTCCAGATCGTAGAGAGTGCGGAACTCCGGGCCGATCAGGACATAGAAGATATAGCGCCGCCGGGACATGGCCATTTCCCGTAAATGCTGGTGGACCGTGGAATCATTCAGATCTCCTCCCTCAAACCTGCTGTGCAGAACCACCGCCTCAAAATTCTTGAACTGCATCTTGGCGATCGCCTCTTCCGCCGACCGGGCATAGGTGGGCTGGTAGCCCAGTTCGCCGAAGGCTGTGCTCACCCGGTTGGCGATCGCCTCGTTGCCGATCATGATCAGGACGTGGGGCACATTTTCAACCGCCTCTTTTTCGCTGTATACCCCGCTGGACAGCCAGCCGAGATCAGGCGGCTTGGGGGCATCGGGAGGCAGACGCACCGGCTGCGGTCTTTTTAAAGCCGCGGCCACAATCCCCTCGGCAGCCTGATCCTCATTGCCGGCGTGCTCGGCAAAAAGCACATCCATCAAGGCGGGAGCCGCCTGACCAGCCACCGAACCGTCACTATTCAACTCGATGGGCTGCTTGCATTTCGGGCAGCCGATTTTCAGGGTTCTCCCCATGGACAACGAGGCAAGAGCCGCCTTGATCTTTTCAAGCTGGGCATCACTGAGCATGAGGGTCTGCTGACAATGGGGGCACTGGGCAAGCATGATTTTCTCCAATATTGAGCCTATAAGCTGGCAGCTGTAAGCTGTAAGCTGTAAGCTGTAAGCTGTAAGCTGTAAGCTGTAAGCTGTAAAACGGCTCCTAAGCCGTCGTTCAAATCAGCTATGACCTTCAGCCGCCATTATCGGCATAAGGAGCCGTAACGAAATAGCCAGTATCTGTCTCATTCCTTCGTAACGGCTCCTAAAAACCAGAGCGCCGCTTCTCTTCCTTCTTCTTTACATCCATGGCCAGGCCGGTGATCCCGGTGGTGGATTCGCCCCGGGCGGATTTGATGGTGTCCAGTCCCCGGTTGACCGCGGTTTTCCGGGTGCAGTAGCTGGCGGCGGTATCCTCGGTGATCAGGCCGTCTTCGTACAGTTCAAGAATATGCTGGTCAAAGGTCTGCCAGCCAAGAGCCTTGGCGTCGGCGATCACGTCGTAGAAGGTCTTGTCTTCGGTTTCCCCGGTCATGATCATCTCACGCACCCGCAGATTCATGCCCATGATCTCGAAAGCTGCCACCCGCCCTCCTCCGATCTTGGGCATTAACCGTTGGCAGACGATCCAGCGGATGGTGTCCACCAGCCGGTTGCGCACCTGGGCCTGTTCCTCCTGCTCGAACATGCCCAGAATTCGATTGATGGTCTGGCCCGCATCCACGGTGTGCAGGGTGGAAAGCACCAGATGCCCGGTTTCTGCGGCGGAGAGTCCGATCTCCAGGGTCTCCCGGTCGCGCATCTCGCCCACCAGGATGACCTTGGGCGCCTGGCGCAGGGCGGCGCGCAGGCCGGAAGCAAAAGTGTCGAAATCGTTGCCCAGCTCCCGCTGGTTGAAGGTCGCCATCTTGTGCTGATGCACATACTCGATGGGATCTTCCAGGGTGACGATGTGCACCGGTTTTTCATCGTTGATCTTGTCCAGCAGCGCGGCCAGACTGGTGGATTTACCGGAACCGGTGGCGCCGGTGACGAGAATGATGCCGTTGCGCTCCCCGGCCATGGAGTTGAAGCGCGGGGGCAGGCTCAACTGGGCGATGGTGGGGATCTTCATCTCCAGTTTGCGCAGCACCGTGGAAAGATTGGTCTTTTGCGAGAAAATATTCACCCGGAACCTGGCCTTCTGACCCAGCCAGTAGGAGAGATCACAGGAGCCGTGCTTGACCAGATCATTGAGCAGCCTCTTGTTGCCGCCGATCAGATTCAAGGCAAAGACCTCGGCCTGGAAAGGGCTGAGCGTTGACACCGGCGGCTCCACCGGCACCGGCACCAGCTGCCCGGAGGTCTCCACCTGCAGGGGCTTGCCCACCGTGATATTGAGGTCGGAAACATTGCCGTAGGTTTCCAACATGGAGGTGATCCAGTAATCTATTTCCGTCTGTTTCATTGATCTGTCCCCTCTAACCTGTTCCGCCCCCTGATTAACCGTAAGCGCTCACAGGGCACCGCATCTTGCGGCGATCGGGCCGGCTCACGTACGTAAAGTACGCGTCGCCGTCCCGCTTGCCGCAATCTGCAGCACCCTGAGACCGCTTGTTTAGTGACTTACAGAAGAATTTCTTGTTTTTTAAAGAAATTTTCTGATAAGACACTTATCCCGTTCATTGGGGCTCGGGGTTGTATTTCCTTTTGGAGCTCCCCATGTGAGAGCTTACGATTAACCTGTGCCTGCAAGGATTGTATAAGACCGGGCCTGATTCTGACAACTATTTATTTTTCACCAGAAAATACAGGGTGCCGGGATGCCTCAGGTTTCCGGCCGCCGCCTCGGCATAACTCCCGCCCCCCCAGAACAGGTCAAGCCGCCCCGGGCCAGTGATGGCGGAGCCGGAATCCTGATTCAGCACAAAACGGCTTAAGGGTTCCCAGCCGATAATCTCCCCGGCCGCATTGACGATCGGCTTGCGGCTGGTCAGAAAAGCGAGGCTCCCCGGCGGGAAACAGTCCTGATCCAGAGCCACCGACCGGCCAGGGGTCAGGGGCTCGCCCAGGCAGCCCAAGGGGCCAGCACCACCGGCATCCCCCCAGCGAAAAAAAATAAAGGAATCGTTATGATGCAGAACAGCCTCCTGTTCCTCGGGGTGGTCCTTGAGATAGCGGACGATCCCGGGCATGGTCGCCTCTTCCCTGCGCATGAGGCCTTTTTCCACCAGCAGCCGCCCGATGCTGCGGTACTCGTGCCCGTTTTTCGCGGCGAACTGCACCCGGCGCAGCGAGCCGTCCGCCAGCTGGATCTGGCCGGATCCTTGCACATGCAGGATAAAGGCCTCCAGCGGATCAGCCAGCCAGACCAGCTCCTGCCCGGCCAGCAGCTGGCCCTTCTCGATCTCGGCCCTGGTAAAATAAGGGACCAGCCCGCCGTTTTCCAACCGGCCTGTTTTCTTCTCCTTCCCTTTTGCCCCGGAAGTGAAAAGCAGATCGGACGGCTGGCGGTATAGGGGATAGCGGTATATGGCGGTTTTGCTCAGACTGGCCTTGAAAAGCGGCTCAAAATAGCCGGTGAGAAAAATCCGGTGGCCGGCCCCGCTGCCATTGGCCTGGCAGAGGGTGAACTCTTTTTTGAGAATGGCAGTCAAGGCCTGGGGCGAAGGGTTTTCCTCAATGAGCCGCTGGAAGGCGAGCAGGGATTCGCTGAGCCAATCGGCCGAATACTCTTTCCCGCAGAGGGCAAAGGTCTTTCCGCCGGGAAGCTGCCCGAGATAATGCACACTCCGTTCAATGGCCGGGGCGAGGGAGTCATAGCCCAGGTCATCATGAAACAACGGGATCTCCGCCGCCGGAGGGATGGTGGCGGCCGGGCCGCCTTGCGCTGCCCCGGTTTGAGACAAGGCGAAAACCAACCCGCAACCCAGGATAATCAGCCAGGGGAAAATTCGTCTTGTTGCCGCCATGGTTCGCATCAGCCGCGCCTCCTTGCAATGTCTGAACTTTTGCAGCATAGCAGAAAAGATACAGCGATGCATCCGGGGAAATGTGAGCCGCGTGGTTGGGCTGAGTTACAAAAGTGATAAAAAAAATGTGGTAATTGTCTCCGACACTCGTTATATATTTCTACCCTCTTAGGTATATATCCCTATATCATCGGCTTAATAAAATTTTCGGAGGCAATAATGAGCGAAGATAAAAAAATTGAAAGCCATATGCAGGAAAACCGTCTTTTCCCCCCTCCCGCCGGAGGGCAGGCACAGGCGCAAGTGAAAAGCATGGCCGAATACGAGGCCATCTACCAGCGCTCCATGGAGGATCCGGAAGGCTTCTGGGGTGAGCGCGCCAAGGAGCTGATCACCTGGGAAAAGCCGTGGACCAGAGTGCTTGAGGCGGACATGCACAAGCCGGAGATCAAATGGTTCCAGGGCGGCAGGCTGAATGTTTCCTCCAACTGTCTGGATCGCCATCTTACCAATGGCCGGCGCAACAAGGCGGCCATCATCTTCCAGGGCGAACCCGAAAATGATGTCCGGGTCTACACCTACCAGATGCTGCACACCGAGGTCTGCCGCTTCGCCAACGTGCTCAAGAAAATGGGGGTGAAAAAAGGCGACCGGGTTGCCGTGTATCTGCCCATGATTCCCGAGCTGGCCATCACCCTGCTGGCCTGCACCCGGATCGGCGCCATCCACAGCGTGGTTTTCGCCGGTTTTTCCGCCCAGAGCCTCAAAAGCCGCATCCAGGACTGCGAGGCCAAGGTGCTGGTCACCGCCGACGCCGTTTTGCGGGCCGGCAAGACCATCCCCTTGAAGCCCGCGGTTGACGAAGCCCTGGAGGACTGCGATAGCGTCAAACAATGCATCGTGGTCAAAAGAGGCGGCAACGAGGTCACCATGCGGGAGGGCCGCGATCTCTGGTGGCACGCGGAGATGGCCGCCGAGGGCATCTCCGGCCAGTGCGCCCCGGAAAGCATGGAGGCGGAGGATAACCTTTTCATCCTCTACACCTCCGGCTCCACCGGCAAGCCCAAGGGCGTGGTCCATACGACCGGCGGCTACCTGACCTATGTGGCGCATACCACCCAATGGGTCTTCGATATGCAGGACGACGACGTGCACTGGTGCACCGCCGATATCGGCTGGATCACCGGCCACAGCTATATCCTTTACGGGCCGCTGGCCCTGGGCGCGACGACTCTGATGTTCGAAGGGGTGCCTTCCTGGCCGGCGCCCGACCGCTTCTGGCATATCTGCGAGAAATTCCGGGTCAACATCTTCTACACCGCGCCCACCGTCATCCGCGCCCTGATGCGGGAAGGGACCAAGTGGACGGAAAAATACGACCTCTCCTCCCTGCGCGTTCTGGGTTCGGTGGGTGAGCCCATCAATCCGGAGGCCTGGATGTGGTACCACGAGCATATCGGCAAGAGCAAGCTGCCCATTGTCGATACCTGGTGGCAGACCGAGACCGGCGGGATCATGATCTCCGGCCTGCCCTTTGCCACCCCGCTCAAGCCCGGTTCGGCCACCCGGCCCCTGCCCGGCATCGACGCGGCCATCCTCCGCGAAGACGGCTCCGAAGCGGCAATCAACGAGGGCGGCCATCTGGTGATCCGCAAGCCGTGGCCCGGCATGCTCCGCGGCGTGTTCGGCGATCCGGCCCGCTATAAAAAAACCTATTTTACCCGCTACGAAGGGATCTACGACCCGGAGGACGGGGCCCGCAAGGATGAGGACGGCTACTTCTGGGTCATGGGCCGCCTGGACGACGTGATCAATGTTTCCGGCCACCGGCTGGGCACCGCCGAGATCGAATCCGCCCTGGTCGCCCACCCGCAGGTGGCTGAGGCCGCAGTGGTCGGGGCGCCCCACGATATCAAAGGCCAGACCATCTATGCCTATGTTTCCCTGAAGACCGGGTTCGAGCCAAGCGATGAGCTGCGCGGCGCCCTGCGCACCCATGTCCGCAAGGAGATCGGCCCCATCGCCACCCCGGAGTTCATCCAGTTTGCCCAAGGGCTGCCCAAGACCAGAAGCGGCAAGATCATGCGGCGGATCCTGCGCAAGATCTCGGCCGGCGAGACCGAGGCCCATGATTTCGGCGACATCTCGACCCTGGCCGACCCTTCCGTGGTTTCCACCCTGGTGGACGGCAGCAAGGATTTCGTCAAGTAGACGTCAGCCAAGCCAGATCTCAGCAAAAAAGGACAGCCCCTGTTCGGGGGCTGTCCTTTTTGCTTGTACTCAGCCCTCAACCCTCCGCACTCAGCCCTCAGCACTATTTTTTATCCCCTTTGCATCCCCCGCCTTTTCAGGTATTTTAACCGGGAAAACTCTATCTCTTTCAAAACTTTCACAAAAGGCGCGCCATGGAATCCATTGAACTGTTGATTTCCACCCTGTCCGGCTGGATCTGGGGCCCCCCCATGCTCACTCTGCTGGTGGGCACCGGCCTGTACCTGACCGTAATCCTGCGGGGGATGCAGTTTCGCGCCCTGCCCCACGCCCTGCGCCTGATCTGGCAGAAGGAGCACGCCGGTGAGGGCGATATCAGCCATTTCGCCGCGCTGATGACCGCGCTTGCGGCCACGGTGGGGATCGGCAACATCGTCGGGGTGGCCACCGCCATCAGCCTTGGCGGGCCGGGGGCGGTGTTCTGGATGTGGATGACCGGGTTGGTGGGGATGGCCACCAAATACGCGGAAGCGGTACTGGCCGTGAAATACCGGGAAAAAGGGGAACACGGCATGCGCGGCGGCCCCATGTACTATCTGGCCAAGGGCGCGGGCTTGCCCAAGCTGGCCTGGCTCTTCGCCCTGTTCACCGCCCTGGCCACCTTCGGCATCGGCAATATGACCCAGGCCAATGCGGTGGCCACGATCTTTCAATCGACCTTCAACATCGAACCCTGGCTCACCGGCACGGTGCTGATGCTCCTTACCGGGTTGGTAATTCTGGGAGGCATCAAGACCATCGGGAAATTCACTTCCCTGCTGGTGCCCTTCATGATCGTCGGCTACACCGGCTCGGCACTGCTGGTGCTGGCCCTCAACCTCAGCGAGATCCCCCACGCCCTGGGGCTGATTTTTTACCACGCCTTCAACCCCATTGCAGCCACGGGCGGCTTTGCCGGCTCAATGGTCGCCGCCTCCATGCGCTTCGGCATCGCCCGCGGCGTTTTCTCCAATGAATCGGGCATGGGTTCGGCCCCCATCGCCGCGGCCGCCGCCCGGACCAAAGATCCGGTCAAGCAGGCGCTGGTGAGCATGACCCAGACCTTCATCGACACCCTGGTGGTCTGCACCATGACCGCCCTGGTGATCCTGACCAGTGATGCCTGGCTGCAAGGGATCGCGGCGGGACAACTGACCAGCGCCAGTTTCGGCGAGACCCTGGGGCAGGGAGGGGTGGTGATTGTCGCGGTGGCCACGGCGCTTTTCGCCTACTCCACCCTGATCGGCTGGAATTACTACGGGGAAAAGGCCGTCGAATATCTGGCGGGCCGCAAGGCTATTGCCCCGTACCGGGTGGTCTTTGTCGCAGTGGTGATCGTGGGGGCGATGATGAAACTGGACTTCGTCTGGAATTTCTCCGACCTGATGAACGGGATGATGGCCATCCCCAACATTGTCGGCCTGTTGTTGCTGGCCCAGGTGGTCAAGGCGGAAACCGAGCGATATTTTAAGCGGTAAGGCGCGTCTCGAGAACAACAGAAAAAATCTGATTATTCCTTAAGTTTTTCCGCCAACTCGGCAACGACCATGGCGTAACGGTTGGAGTTGTTCCATTTGGTCACAGCCTGGAAATTTGGGTAGCCTGCCACATAGCGCATGCCTCCCTCCTTAAGCTCCAGGCCGATAATGGTCAGATCCCGGTTGTCCGGGGAAGGAGGCAGGCATAGGCCCTGGATTTTTGCCACCTCCGCTCCTGAGACAAAACCCTTGCGCCCTTGGGCAAAGGCCTTTTCCAACCTCTCTCCTTTCAGCCTGGCTCCGATCTCCCGGTAGACCGGAGTGTTAAAGGTCCAGCCGAATTTCTTAAGATAATTGGCAATACTGGCCAGAACATCCGGCACCGATGTCCAGACATCCCGCCGGCCATCCCCGTCAAAATCCACGGCGTACAGCCGGAAACTTGAAGGGATGAGCTGGGTCTGGCCAAAGGCTCCGCCGTATGAACCGGTGATGCTCAGGGGATCCACCCCGTTTTCCCGGCAGAGCAGCAGGTATTCCACAAGCTGCTCCCGATAAAATTTACTGCGCCTGGGGTAGGCGTCAAACATGGTGTTAAGGGTCTGGAACAGACCGAAAGACCCTTTGTGGGCACCGAATTTGCTTTCGATCCCCCAGATGGCCACGACAATTCCCCGCTCGACCCCAAACTCTTTTTCAATCCTGTCCAGCACCTCACGGTGCTCAACAAGCAACCGCTTGCCCTGTTCGATGATCTGCGGGGTGATAAACCGGGGGAAATATTCAAAATAGGGCTTTGCCTCCCACTGGGTATCCATGAGCTCCAACACCCGTTTCTTGATGGTGACCCCGGCAAAAATCCGGTCCAGTTCTTCCTGGGAAAAGCCATGTTTGGTGCTGAGTTCCTGGAAAAGCTCCTGATAGCGGGGGCTGGTCAGCTCTATGGTCTGGCCGTCGACAACCAGCTCGGCTGCCAGGGGCGGTGGCGCTTCGCCGGCGCTCGCCTGGGCGGAAGGAGGAAACCAACCGCAACCGGCCGACAGGCATGACAGCAGGGCAAGGCAAGCAGCAGTATAAAAACTCATGGGTTAAAGACCTCAAGAAATTTCATAAAAAACTCCTCCACCTGCCCGGCGGGCAGGGCGTTGATCCCGGCCGCCGCCTCCCGGCCGCCGCCCGTTGGAAAAGCACGGCAAAGACTGTCGGCCCCACCACGCCGGGCAAGGGGCGCCCGCACACTGACCATATAGCTGCCGTCGCCATTATCCACCAGCAGGGCGTGGGCTGCGTCCATCCTTTCCCGGGCCTTTTCATTGCTGAATATCCCGGCAATCCGGCTGGCCCATTTTTCTGCAGGAAAAATGAAAATCCGGCCATGCTCCGTTTCCCGAAGGGGCTTAACCGCCCTGGCCCGCCGCAAATCATCGGCAAAACCCTGACGCAGCAGGGCAAGAACCTGGGCCTCTTCACAAAAAATCAAGGGATCGGCATAGGGTTTTATCGCCGCATATAAAGCCTGGGGCGGCACATGCAGATCAGCCACCTCCCGGCCGTAGCCGTTGTAGTTCATCAGCTCGCCCAGCTCCCGCAGCCGCTCCGCCTGAGACTCGGTCAGAGCCAGAGCAGCCGCGGCCTTGCGGGCAGAAGCATGCAGATTGTCGCCAAAAGCGGCCGCCACAGCCCAACCCCGGAAGCGCCCGCCCAACAGGGCATCGACAATGAGGGAGGTGCAGATCTCGGGACTGGGGTCAAGATGGGCGATCAGGTTGGGGCTGGGCGGAAGCTCTCCGGCGTAATGATGATCCACATAGAAAACCCGGCAGGACTCAAGCAGTTGCAGCAAAGCCGTCCGGTTGCTGTCCATGGAGATATCCAGCACGGTGAGTTCCGCCCCCCGCACCTCGGCCACCCGGTCCAGCAAGCGGATATCCCGTTTGACCCCGGTTATCAGCGTGGCCTCCCGAGGCTCGGCCAAGCGAAGCTGATGCAGAGCGCAGATGCCGTCCGCATCGCCGTTGAAAATATCGTAATACGCCGCTGTCATGGCCTCAACGCTCCACTCCGCGACCTGATCAGAGGTCACGGCCGAAACGGAGAGCCCGGCCCACCCCATCCAGAGAAAAAATCACCATCAGCCGATGGTCATCGACGGTTTTACTGATCTCCATCTCCACCATCCAGCAAGCGGGCTTATAGATCAAACGAGCCCTGGATTCCACCGTATGTCGATCGGAAAATGACTTGACCAGATAGGCGGAAGCAGTAAGCGCTTCGCTCAGACGCATCCCCACCGAGCCGATCAGGTCATGGGCCGACTCGCCCAGTTCGGTATAAAAATAAGGGGCAAGCATGGCGCTGTCCTTCAGATACCGGTAATTAAGGGCAAAGGTCTGCCCGCCGGCAAGACTGTACTGGTTGAACAGCTCATACCTGGTAACCCCTTTCCCGTACATGCTCACATTGGTCTGATAACCGATGGTCCAGTCCGGCCGCGGGGATACGGCCGTTTCAAATCTAAGATCAGACCAGTCATAGCGCTTGCCTTCCGCCGGCAAGCCTGAACTTTCCGGGTTTTCCTGCCGCAGGTCATAGGTCTGGAGAATCTTGACCAGTCCTAGATTGCGGGTCCAGGAATCACCCTTTTTATTGACGCCGCCCAGGGTAAAGTAATTATTGAGTTGCCAGGTAAGCCAGTTTTTCCGCTCCAGCCTGTCCACGCTGTCAAAATAGCCTGGGGTGTTATCAAGGGTTGAGTCTTCAGTAAAACTTGGCAGCTCCTGGGTTCTGGTCAGATATTCATAGAGGAGGTTGGGGCGCACCAGATGCTCAAGCCAGCCGCTGTTTCCCAGGGCAAAATCGCGCTGCAGGATAGTCGCTATATTCCCGGTAAAATCATAGGCCTGCCTGTCCTGAAAACTATCCTTGTCCCAGGAGGAATCACCATACGATTCAAGCTGGTAGGCCGTTTCCCGCGCCCCGCCGCTCAGCCTGCCCTCAAGCCAGCCGCCCCGCGGCAGAAAAGAGATCAACCTGGGATGCAGATCAAGCCGCTGGGCGCCGACCCCATCTTCTCGCCAGTAATTGACATACTCCGCCTCCCAGGCCGCGCTCATCCTTGCTCCGCTGATAGGCTGCCTCCCGGTAAAATCCAGCCTGGGCAGCGCCTGCAGGGGGCTGGTTGTCCGGGGGAGAGAAATCTGCTGCCCCGCCACCAGACCTATATCATGACGGGTATCCTGCCTGGTCCGCAGTTCGCCGCTGGCCACCATATTGGGCCAGGATTTGACCAGCTGCAGAGAAGATTCCCGCTCAAGAATCGTTTCCTCCTGCAGATCCCGGCCAAACTCATCAAGGAACTGGAGCCTGTTCGCCGTAAAGCCCATGAAGCCTCCCTTGAATTCCTGCAGGTAATCCTGGTCGGAGACAAAATCAAGGTCGAGTCTGCCGGTCAGGTTATCGCCGAAATCATGGTTGGCCTTGCCCCGGAGCCAATAACGGTTGGTCTCGCTCCGGATAAGCCCGTCCTGCTTATATTCATCTGTAAGATTCTCGCCGTCGACAAGATCATCGTGCAGATAGCTGAGCATGAACGTGCCATAAGACGCAGGCCCCTTCACATAGCGAAACTCTCCGCCATACTGGACACCTCTTTTGGAGAGATAACCTGGATAAAGGGTGATATCCGTGCTGGGTGAGACATTAAGGAAAACAGGAACCATGAGGCCGAAGCCGCTGCGGCTGGAGCTCGACCATTCTGGAAAGAGTACGCCGCTTTCCCGTTTGGTCTTGGCGGGAAAGGTAAAATACGGGGTGTAAGCCAGAGGAACGTCCTTCACCTGGAAGACGACGTTGCTCATCTGAGCCATGCCGTCCAGGGTGAGCTTGATGGTGTTGCTGGTAAACGACCAGGGCGGGCTTTTGCCCTCCTCCGGCTTGCAGGCGGTGGCCCAGCCTTTTTTCAGGATATAGCTTGACTCCCCTGTTTTGGCCACTTCTTGCCCGGTGACATACATGTGGCTTTCGGCCATAAAGATGGTGGAATCGGTAAAGGTGCCGGTCTCGGCCTCAAGATCAAGATCCACGCCGGCGGCGGTGATCTCGTCAGCACCCGAGAGAATGTAGACATTGCCCCGGGCCTTGATCGTGCTGCGCTTCACATCGTAACGTGCCCAATCCGCCCTGATAAACATGCTGTCGGCCCCCTGATTCATGGGCCGGATCACGATAACATTGCCCTCGGCCAGAATACTGTCCGGCTCATCGAGCCGAACGAGGCTGTCCGCCGTGATCTCCCAGGGAATGGCCCGGGCCGCGGCCGGGCCGGGAGCAAGGCCGAAAAGGACAGCCAACCCCGCCACAATACCGCACCGGACAACACCTGGAGTTCCCCGTTTCTCTGCCATGTCTTCCCCGTCAGGCACGATGCAAAACGCGGACTGGCTTAACGTCCCATGCTCTGTTCTTGCCATCAATCCGCCTGCCGGTTGCAGGCATCATCTCTAAGAACCGCGCCGGTGCTGCCGGAAGTCACCAATCTGGCGTAACGGGCCATGTAGCCGCGGGTGATCTTCGGTACAGGCGGCTGCCATTTGCTCTGCCGCTGGGCCAGAATCTCTTCC
>Ga0209211_10002785_pt1 | contig 29483 bp, 31 predicted proteins | sample RifGroA2_FD_183992 | JGI IMG/M metagenome (GOLD analysis project Ga0209211, IMG submission 183992) | Groundwater microbial communities from Rifle, Colorado, USA - Groundwater A2 (SPAdes) (version 2) | ecosystem: Environmental > Aquatic > Deep subsurface > Groundwater | place: Rifle, Colorado...
GTTAAGGGGTCATACCAATGTTCCTCTCGCACCTTGCCGCCGTAAGAATTTTCTCCCGCTTCCCCATGAAGAAGATCGCCAAATGAATCAGGCAGTTTGATTGGATATTTAATCGTACCCTTTTGGATACCGCCGCTGTGCGGGACTTCATTAATGGATTGAAATTCTTTTGCGCCGGGAACACCCGACACGCCATTCCTCAATAAGCATTCATGCAATTCTTGCATGCTCGAAAGGAATGGCATCGGCAGAAAATCTCTAACGAGCTTGCCTTTGAATGCGGACGCATTTAGTGTCGGTAAGCCATTTTCAAAAGTAATGAATCCCTGCCCATACAAACGCAAGAGGGATCGGTAGTCTATGTAAGAATGGACATTCTGGAGCCACTCGCCGGCAGCCTTATTCTCGATCGAAAAAACGCCCTTTCGTTTATCCAAGGATTCAATAAATTCCTCGTTATTCGCGGCTTCCGTCGGTATCTCTAACCGCCCCGAGATTCCCTTGGGACTGGCAACGTGTAGGAAAAACTCTTTTGGTTTTACATCGGTTCCCTTTAGTGGATCTTTGGGTGATTGGGAAAATGAATTGGCAGACTCGATGCCCATAGTGTAAATAGTATACCACTGTAAAAAAAAGAAGTCGGGAGGATGTCCCGACTTCGAATGTGCTTCTTGGAAGCCTTACTGCTTGATTGCTTCCAACTTCTTTCCATTTCCTTCCTGCCCGGCGGTGAGCGCCGGCGGAGTGAACAGTGTCGCGAAGTCGGAAGGCCGCACGTCTTTTCCACCTTCGGCGATGCCGAGGAGGATAAACGTGCCGCCGAGCCACTCCTGCGGCCTGCTCTCGCCCCCGCCTCCCGAAAAACTGGGAGTAATCGCCCCTGCCGAGAGCGCGCTCACCACATGCGAGAGCGCGCTGCCGATACCGAACGACTTTGCGGAAGAAGAAACCCCTCCCGCGGAAGCGACACCGGCCGGCACGGCGACGATGACGACCTCGCGCACTCCCTTCATGTGTTCGAAGGGGTAGCGCGCGAGGTCGGCGACCACCGTTTCAAATCCAGTGGTCGCGCCGTCCTGCGAGAAGACCGTTACCGTGCCGAGGCACACCGCTCCTGATATTGCGTCGGGGGCGAAGGTCGGCGGACTCACTTCCTCGACCTGTACGGAGTCGTTGCTCCGTTCGAGGGCGAGGTAGGTCGGATGCGGAGCGAACACTAACGTAGTTTTCCCCGATCCGCCGTTTGCCGACCGTACCTCCGGCTGCACTGCGCGGGTGTACTTCACCCGGCAGGTTTTGAGGTAGCCAGCCGTCACTCCCACGCTCGCCCCGACGGGCGTGCGTTGCAGCGCGCCAAAAATCTGGGGCTGCATGAGTGGCGGTAGTGTTGCCATGGGTACCTGCGGTGACGCCGACGAATTGAACTGGAACTGCGGGGCGTTGATGTTCTCAACGTTTCCCGATGCCGAATTCGCCGTGCCGCTGCCATTTGCCGTCTGCCCCCACACGAATGTGGGGATAGCCAGCAACAACAAAGCTAAGAACGCTTTCACGTTCTTACCCCTTGCCGTCGAACACCGGCGGCACCGGCGACGGCACGGGCGGGAAGTTACAGCAAGGCGGCGCAGGCGGCAGTGGCGGGTTCGTGTTCGCGTTCCCCTGGAGGAACACGTTGGAACTCGCATTGCCAGTCCCCGTCGACGACGAGAACGTATTCACCGACGAGCTGAACGACGTATTCGGGAAATTCCCGTGGTTGGCGCCGAACTGGTAGGAGAAATTGCCTCCCGCCTGCGCGGAGCCCTTCGTGCCGTCCGGCACGAACGCGTTCGCCGAGAACCCGACTTGCCCGAAGATGCTCGAGAAGCCGGTGCCCGTGAAGGCGCTCCCCTGGAACAGCGCCGGGCCGCCGTTGTTGCTCCCGAAGAAGAAGTTTGCATTTCCCGGGGCGAAGACCGATGCACCGAAGTTGTGATTCCCTTGGTAGAAGACATCCCCATCGGCTTGCGCCGCGGGTACTGCCACTACAAACAGCGCTACGAACAGCGCCACCAGCTTGAGCTTCGTGTTCATTTCGACTTCCTTCAGTTAAGTTAGACGACAAAACAGCTCTCTGGACACTTTCCAAAGTCCTTTCCTAGCATACACCAACGACAATTTCTGTCAATACCTCTTAAAGTGGCGTATTTATTGGAATCAACAACCCCGCCGCAAGCGGACGGGGTATGACGTGATGCATGGGCTTAGTGCCAGAGGGTGAGCTGTCCTGGTTTCTGCATCGTCTTTCCTTGGTTGGCGACATAGCGTTCGACTGTCGCCCAGTTTCCTCGTTCGGACACGGTATTTAAATAGTAGCCGTCGCTCCAGAACTCTCCGCCCCAGAGCTGTTTGCGCAATTCGGGGAATCGCCTGAACAATTCGCGAGCGGTTATGCTTTTGAACGTTCCGACGATCTGTGAGCCACTGTATTTAGGGTGGTAGGAGCAGAGTATGTGAATATGGTTGCCGTCGGTGCCTAGTTTTTCAAAGGTGATTTCGTATCGCTCTTCGATCTCCTTGGCGATATCCAGAATTGCTTGGCTGATGTGCGGAGTCAGGAGCGTCTTGCGGTATTTGACCGGAAAGACGATGTGGTAGTGGGTATCGTATATGCAGTGGTTTGAGTGAGTGGCGCCCATGCAGACAGTGTATCTGAAAACCGAACGTTTTCAGACTTTCGGCTAAGGAGCCACGCCCCAAGGGGCGCGGAAAAGGCTTCGCTATTATTCGGTGATCGCGCGGAGGACTTCTTCGATTGAGGTGATGCCGCGGGCGGCCCTATTCGAGTGACTTAACGTACCCGCGTATCGCGGCCTCCGCTTTCGGCGCAGCATTCACCACCGTTTCCCAAACGATGTTGAGATCCAGGCCGAAATAATCATGAGCGACCCAGTCGCGCATGCCCGCCATCTCCTTCCAAGGTACATCTATACGAGAACGGGTGGCCTCAGACACTTTCTTCGCGAGTTGACCGATAACTTCAAATTGCATGATGACTGCGCTTTGAGTCTTGTCGTCAGACATAAATGCGGCAGCATTCATGTTTGCGGTGAAAGCGCGAATCTTGCTAAACGAATCAAGCATCAGCTTTAGATAGCCGACGTCATTCTTCATAGAGGGGTTGAAGTTCTCTGTATATCGAATCGCGGAAATACGGGACGACCGTGCCTTCAGATACAACGTCCACGGGCCGCGAAAGTCTTTCGGCGAGTTCGTCGCGCAGCCGGACCAAGTCCCAGAGAGAGAGTGTCTTGCTGTATTCGACCAGCAGGTCGATATCGCTGTCTGGCCGCGCCTCACCGCGCGCGAACGAACCGAAAACACGCGCGCGCTTCACGCCGAATTTCTTAAAGACAGGTTTCGCCTTTTCGGAGATTTCTTCTATCGCGGTCATTGTTACATTGTACCACATCCGCGCGTACCGATGAACATTATTCCGTTATCGCGCGGAGGACCTCTTCGATCGAGGTGATGCCGCGGGCGGCCTTGTAGAGCCCGTCTTGGAACATGGTGAGCATGCCCTCTTTCTTCGCCTGCGCTTCGAGGGAGTCGGTGGTGCTCGAGCGGAGCATGATCTCGCGGATGGCGGGCGAGACCGCGAGCACTTCGTGGATGCCGATGCGGCCCCTGTAGCCGTCGGCGCATTCGGGAGTGGGCGTCGGCCGATACAAAGGAAGGTCGTCGAGCGAGGAGCTCTTCTTAACGAGCTTCTCCTCGACAAGCGCCGCAAATGCGGCGGCGAAGTCCGCCTCACCCGCTATCGCGGCGCGCATCGCCGCATCCGCGGGATACGCCTCCTTGCTCTCGCAGAGCTTCCTCACGAGCCGCTGGCCGATGATGACGCGGATGGTGGAGACGAGGAGGAATGGCTCGACGCCCATGTCGATGAGGCGCGGGATCGCGCCCGCGGCCGAGTTTGTATGGATAGTGGAGAGCACGAGATGGCCGGTAAGCGCGGCGTTGATCGCGAGCGAGGCTGTCTCGCCGTCGCGGATCTCGCCGACCATGATGATGTCGGGGTCCTGGCGCACAAGCGAGCGCAAGCCGTTGGCGAACGTGAACCCGATAGCCGGATTAACCTGCGTCTGATTAACGCGCGGCATCTGGTATTCGATCGGGTCCTCGACGGTCGAGATGTTCACGTCCGGCCGGTTCAGGATATCGAGCATCGTGTAGAGGGTCGTCGTCTTGCCGCTCCCGGTGGGCCCGCTGATGAGGATAATGCCGGTCGTCTGGGTAAGCGCTTTGTGGATGCGCTCCATGTTCTCGCCGTGGAGGCCCAAGACCTCGAGCGTGAAGCCCTCGCCCGTCTCGCGCAGGAGGCGCATCACCGTCTTTTCGCCGAAGAAGGTCGGGAGGATCGATACGCGGAAGGAGACCCGATCGGCCTCAGTCTCCATCTTGAAGCGCCCGTCCTGCGGGAGGCGTTTTTCGTCGAGCTTCAAGTTGGAGAGCACCTTGATGCGTGCGACGATGCCCGCGGCTGTCGCTTTAGGCAGAGTCATCGCATCGTGGAGGATGCCGTCGATGCGATAGCGGACCAGCACCTCGCTCTCCATCGGTTCGATATGGATGTCAGAGGCGCCCTGCACGATCGCATGCCGCAGGAGGGTGTCGACGATACGCACGATCGGCAGATCCTCGGCCATCTTCTTCAGGTCGTCGCCCGAGAGGTCTTTGTTGCTCTCCGCGATGACCTTGATCTTGCCCGCTTCGGTGGAGATGATATCGCCGAACTCGTCTTTGAGCGATTTCTGGTACTGCAGGAGCGCGTACTTGATGCTCTCGGTGTCGGTGAGCCGCGGCAGTATCTTGAGCCCGGTCTTCTTGCGCATCGAATCAATGGACACGAGGTCGTCGACATCGAGCATCGCGACTTCGAGCGAGTCGCCGTCCTTACGGAAGGCGATGATGTTGTGGGTGCGGGCGATGGGCTCGGGGATGAGCGCGAGCACGTCGGCGGTAATGCGATGGTCCTTAAGATTGACGAACGGAATGCCGAGGACGTACGCCTGGATGCGCCGGAGCGCATCCTCAGAGAGCGAACCGCGCGAGACGAGCATAGCGCCGAGCGACTGTCCGCGTTCCTTCGCTTCTTTCGCGGCGGCATCGATATCCTTCTTGGCGACGAGGCCCGAATCGATAATGAACTCTTTCAGCTCGCCTTCAGACACATGCATCTTTAAATTATAGCGCGTCCCGCCGTAGGCGGGCCGCGCTCTTCACACGTTTTGCATGCTTACGAAACTGTGGCGGTAGTCTAAAATGACGCGAGATTTCTTCGGATCTCTTCGAAGACTCTGTCGTCTTTGAGGCCTTGAATGCCCGCCGTTCGTTTCTCGGCCAGGAGCTCATGTATTTTCTGCAGCTCGCGTTCGAAAAGTGCCTGAGAATACGTCTTCCCTATCTTCGCTGCGTATGCCGCATATGCTCTCAACTGTTCGGCGCATTCCTCAAGAAGTGTTACTTGGATGGGATGTGTTGCGAGCTCCTTATTGCGGCGATTCATCCACAAAAGACCAAGCTCTTTTACGCGTTCGATTTCTACGCCTATGACGACCATTGGGACTCTGCGCAACCGTCCAGTCATCTGTTGACTGTGTGAATTGAAATATTTTATCTCGCCGAGCTCCCCGCTTTCTATCTTGGCGCGGATCGTATCAAATTTCCTGTGCAAGTCTCGACTGCCGAATGTAACGTCGAGTCCGAGCGCCAGATGAGAGAATCGTTTGTCTGCATCTTCCGTCTCGACGACCATATCGATCTTGTTCAGGATATCGTCATAAGGAGCGGTCTTGATTATTTCCGTATTTGACCCAAACCAGTTTGAAAGTTCTCCGTGTTCGAGCGCAACTGCCTCCAAGATGTCACCGTATATCTTTGACGGCCCCTGCTCGAACGATTGCCTGCGGTGGGAGACTTCTGCGGCGTCGCGTTCGAGCATGGTCGCGCTGTAGAGTCCGGCAAACGTCTCCGGCTTTATTTCATATTCAGCGATTGTTTCCTTGGCCCGGACGTGCGTTTCTTCTGGTTTGAAGTGGGTGCTCTCGAACGCGCGCTCGTCCGCGGTGCTTCGGTAAATATGCCGTTCGGCGGACATGGTAAGGAAAGTATAGCGTGGTACGCTTTAGATATGAATACTGCACTGCGCATCGGCCAAAGTATGGTAACCACCGCATTTACGCTAGACGGATACCGAATCAATAAGAACCTCGGCATCACGCGCGGGATCGTCGTGCGGTCGCGCAACTTGTTCGTGAATATCGGGGCGGGCATCCAGACGCTCTTCGGCGGGAACATCACGCTCTACACGAAGCTCTGCGAACAGACGCGCGAGCACGCGTATCAAATAATGCTTGAACATGCGGCAAAGATTGGTGCGAACGCGGTTATTGGCATGCGCTACGAATCGACCGAGATCATGGGCGGCGTGACCGAGGTCCTCGCCTACGGCACAGCAGTCGTCGTCGAATCCTCAGTGAGAGCCTAAGGCTCTCACTAGAAAGTTGACGCAACTGGCGTCATCTGATACATTATAACTATCTGAAATGTCCGGTGCGCGGACATTTTTATTAAAACGTGCGACATACACAATCCATATGACCCGACACACTAAAAAGGCATCACCCGACACACTGCAACAGTGTGGCGGGCGCGGTGCTGGTAATCGAGATAGAATACAATCAGCTTATATCCTGCAAGCATTTATTAGCCTTCAGGCACGCAATGCCTTTTAGTGTGACGGGTATGATAGACCTCAAAACCATCAATGCAGTGCTCGGGGAGTTTGAAGACAGAGGCATCAGCCGTTCGACCATGGTCGACGCCATCGAGAGTGCGATGGCGACTGCCTATAAGCGCGAGTACGGCAAGCGCGGGCAGGTCATCCGCGCCAAGCTGGACCTCAACACCGGCACTATCGCTTTTGAACAAGTAAAAACTGTAGTTGATGAGACGACTGTTCGGTTCCCTGATCCCGAAGAAATTTCCGAGCTCGAGTCCGGTTTCCGACATCCGGATTCTGGATTCCGAAGTCACGAACACGAGGAAGAGTTGGCGGAAGGAGAATTGCCGCGGTTTGATTCTGAAAAACACATTCTCTTGAGTGACGCGAAGCTCATTAAGCGCGGTGCGGCGCTCGGCGAGGAGATCATCTTCCCGCTTGAGCCGCAGGACGACTTCGGCCGCATCGCGGCGCAGACCGCCAAGCAAGTGGTGATACAGAAGGTGCGCGAGGCCGAGAAGCTCTCGATGATGGAGGAATTCAGCGAAAAGAAAGGCCAGATCGTCTCCGGCATCGTCCAGCGCATGGAGCGCGGCGCGATCTTCGTCGACCTAGGGCGCACGACCGGCATCATCCCCTACGAGGAGCAGATTCCTGGCGAGCGCTACCGCATGGGCGAGCGCATCCGCGCCTACCTCTACGCAGTGGACGAGGGCTTCCGCGGCGTGTACCTGCGCCTCTCCCGCGCACACCCAAAGTTCGTCGTGAAGCTCTTCGAGCTCGAGGCGCCGGAGCTCGCTGCCGGCTCTATCGAAGTGAGGGCGCTCGCGCGGGAGCCGGGCAGTCGCACCAAGATCGCGCTCGCTTCGCTCGACCCGCACGTGGATCCGGTCGGTTCCTTAGTCGGCCAGCGGGGCGTGCGCGTCTCGACCGTGATGAGCGAGCTCGGCGGCGAACGCATCGATATCATCGAATGGTCGGATGACGCGAAGGAATTTGTGAAGGAGGCGCTCTCTCCCGCCAATCCGGTTGACGTCGTGCTGGACGAAGCCGAACACCGCGCAACGGTGACTGTCGCTGAAGACGAGCAGTCGCTCGCGATCGGTAGGGGCGGCCAGAACGTACGCCTCGCGGCCAAGCTCACCGGCTGGAACATTGACATTGTCTCTGCCGGCGGCGCAGTCCCGACGCCCGAAGGGGTCGGGACCCCGACCGCAAGCGTCGGGGAAGAGGATCCGGCAGTCGCCGCGGGAGTGATGCCGACCGAGAGCGCCGATATCGTCACCGACGAAGCGGCGCAGATTACCGAGCTCCCAGCCGAAGAGGAGCTCACTACCCTTCCCGCTTCCGACGAGACCGCGGCCGACGCCGAAGAGAGTCGCGACAAGGCGAAGGACGAATAGCAGGTGCTAGGCACTAACAGGCAATGAGCAAGGGTGAGCAAGGGTAATCCTTGCTCACCGGCGTTGCAAAGAACCGCCACATTAAGAAGCGCGATGGAGTGATCGAGGCCGTTTTCTTTTACCAGTCGCGGTAGTATAATCATTTACAATGACAATGAATCTGCTACACGACATAGATTCGGGGACGAAGGAGGCGATGAACGTCATCATCGAGATCCCGAAGGATTCGCATAACAAGTACGAGATTGACAAGAAGACCGGCCTTATCAAGCTCGACCGCGCGAATTATTCGGCGGCGGCGTATCCCTTCGACTACGGCTTCGTGCCGCAGACCCTCTGGGACGACGGCGACGCGCTCGACGTCATCGTGCTCACGACCTATCCGCTCAATGTCGGCGTACTGGTCGCGTCGCGGCCGATCGGGATATTGCACATGACCGACGACGGCGACGCGGACGAGAAGGTCATCGCCGTGCCGGTTTCCGACAAACGCTGGGACGACGTGCAGGACATCAAGGATGTGAACCAGCACCAGCTGAAGGAATTTGTGCATTTCTTCGAGACGTATAAGCAACTAAAGGGCAAGCCCTCCCCCATCGAGATCGACGGCTACGAGGGCGCGGACAAGGCACAAGCGGCCTTCGAACGGGCGCGCCAGATGTATAACCAGAATAGATAAGTATGGAAAAAGACGAAAAAATGCTCCCGCTCGGCGAACCGACACTGCATTTCTATCCTCCCCCGATGTTCGAAGGAGTCGGGGCTCCGACCAAAAGCGCTGGAGCTACTCCTCGCGCATCTGCGTCATCTCCTAATCGATCTCTACCGGGCGTACCCTCTCCGAAGCAGCAGCAATGGGGTGTTCTTATCTCTATCGTCATTATCGTGCTTATGATTATTATTGGCGCGTTCTATTCGTGGGGTAAGCGGATCTCGCAGGAGCAAATCTCTCCCTTCCCCGCAACGGCCGAATAAATCTGGTATTTTTACTTACCCCTCACCCCTTTAACCTTACACTTATGAAATCTTCACCCCGTGCCTCGATGCTTGTCCCGATGGTCGTCGAGAAGAGCCAATTCGGCGAGCGCGCCTACGACATCTACTCCCGGCTCTTAAAGGAGCGGATCGTCTTCCTCGGCGGACCCATCGACGACGATACGGCGAATCTCGTCATCGCCCAGTTCCTCTTCCTTGAAGCGGAGGACCCGAAAAAAGATATCTCGCTCTATATCAACTCGCCCGGCGGCTCGGTGACTGCGACTCTCGCGATGGTGGACACGATGAACCATGTGAAGCCGAATGTCTCCACGGTGTGCGTCGGCATGGCGGCCTCCGGTGCGGCGATTCTCCTTTCCGCAGGGCAGAAGGGCAAGCGTTATGCGCTCCCGAACGCCGAAGTGATGATCCACCAGCCGCACGGCGGCGCCGAGGGCCAGGCGACTGATATTGAAATCACCGCGAAGCAGATTTTGAAACTGCGTGCTGTGTTGAATAAGATTCTCGCAAAAAATTCAGGACAGTCGTTAGAAAAAATAGAAAAGGACGTGGAGCGCGATTTCTTCATGACGGCAGACGAAGCGAAGAAGTATGGGCTGGTAGATAAGGTGTTCGCGTAATTGCTTCACTTGACGTCCATATACCAAAGTATATACTCTGGTATATGGCTACCAATACTAAGACATTACTGACTGTGAAGATCGACAAAAAGCTCAAGGCGCAGGCGGAGAAAGTCGCGCACGAGTTCGGCCTGCCGCTCGGGACGATGGTGAATTCTCTCATCCGGCGCACAGTGAATGAAGGCCGGCTTGAACTTATCGCAGTGAAGCCTGCAGCACTTCGGCGTATCAATCGCATCCGCAAAGAGTTGCGCGAGGGCAAAGGGCGCGGGCCGTTCACTATCGAGGAGTTGGTTGAGGAGATTGAGCGCTGAGCATGTTCATCTATTATTACAGCTCGCAGTTCAAGAAGTCATTCCGTAAACGACCGAAGCGACTGAGAGAATTGGTGAAAGAGCGAGTGCGGCTTTTTGTCCAAGATCCGCGACACCCACTACTCGATGACCATCCGCTTGGTGGCCAGCTCTCTGGCTTGCGGAGTTTCTCAGTTACGTGTGATGTGCGTATTCAGTACGAGCCGTTCCTTGATGGCTCGGCACGTCTTCTTGACCTCGGTACACACAGCGAATTGTACGGAAAGTAATACAATGAAAACAAGGAGGGCGGGTCGCGATTGAATCGCGCCCCGCCCTTTTCAGTACTGCCGAACGTCACGGAGTCATGTGCTTATCGACCAGTTCGACAGCCTGTGCCAGCGGCTCAGCTACGTATGCCTTCGCCGGCAGGTTGTCAGGCCCGAACTCGACAATGACGCGTTCCACAGGCCCGTTGCGTAAGACGCCCTTCTCGACGATGTACTGGTCGACTTGCGGGGATTCCCACGGCTTTTCGATTGCAGAAACGCTTTCGCACCACAGGTCCTTCTCCTCTATGTCGAGCTCGCGCGCCGCAAAGGCTCGTGCGAGCTGTGCCCAGAAGAGCCCGTGTCGCTGGCCTTTCTCGACGCCATCTTGGAGTTGGTACCAGTAGAGGGTATTACAGTCGATGCGAGCTATCCCGCCGACAAACTCATGGTCGAGCTCCCGCGCGACGTAGAGTTGATCGCGGGCCGTCTTTGCCCCAAAGGCGTAGAGACCGCTCTGGTGTACTGCGGGGGTCTGTTCCACCCCGTTAGCTTCTGGGAATGCCGCGACGATAGCAGTTCGCGCTTTGTCTGAGGCGATCCGATCGAGCGCCCGGTGCAGTTCATTCACCCGGCTTTGCAGGATATTGATAGCGGGACGCATGCCCTGCTGGGATTCCTTGATGTGTTCGCGCACCGCGTTCTCCACTCCACGAAGGGACAGGTCGTTATCGGTGCCCCCTATTGCGAGCGAACGTTCCGGCAAGAAAGACTCGTGCCTGACGTATAGATGCGGATGTTTCTCGCCAAAGGAACCGTAGACGGTGTATTCCCCCGACCATGCGGTCTCCTTGGTGAGCGCGACGAGAAGCCTTCCGAGCGGGGTGCTACCTTGCTCGCTTTCGACGAATTGTTCCAGCGTTCTGTTATCCTGCGGACTCCTGCTTCCGACGGATATTCCCGTGCATTTCATGTCATTCCTCCTGCGTATGTCCGGCAAATGCCGTATTTCACCAAGAACTGGTGTCCAGACAAAACACTACGCTTATGGCGCATTTATGCAAACGTCGCTCGTGCGCTCTGTTTGTGATAGAGTCCCTGCATACCGCTCCGCTGATTAACTGCCTCTGACTGCTCCGCCGCACTACCCTCTCTTAGATTTATCCATACATAGGGTAGCCCTATGTAGATAACCAAACGGGCGTATGTCACTTAAAATCATATTGATCATGCTCGCGCTCTCGGGCGTGGGCGGCGTCATCCTCGGCTACGTGCTCCGCGTCCTTATCGGCCTCGCGAGTCGCGGCTCGGTCGAGCTCGATATCAAGCAGAAACTGCTCCAGGCGAAGGAGCAGGCGGCGAAGATAGTAGCCGACGCAGAGTTCAGGAGCGCCGTGCTCGAGACCGAACGGCTCGCGCCGGTCAAGGAGCGCGAGGAGAAGATCTCGCTTCGAGAAGAACGCCTCGCCTCGCGCGAAGAATTCCTCGATTCCCGCCAGCGCGATCTGGATGACAAGGAGGTGGAGGTGCGCGCGCGCGAACAGCAGGCGCTCCACGCGAAGATGGAAGCGGACAAGCTCGCCGCCCAGCGTTCGAAGGAGCTCGCGAAGGTCGCTAATCTTTCAGAAGAGCGGGCGCGCGAAGAACTTTTCGGGGAGATCGAACGCGCGCACGAAGAGGCGATCCTCCTGCGCCTCCAGAAGCTCGCCGCGAACGGCCGCGAGCGCCTCGAGGACAAGGCGCGCGCTATCCTCACGAATACCATCCACCGGCTGGGGAATGCGGTCAACGCCGAGGTCATGTCGCTCTCCGTCGTCCTCCCTTCAGACGAGGTGAAGGGGAAGATCATCGGCAAGGAGGGTCGCAATATTAAAGCGTTTGAACGCGTGACGGGCGTCGATGTGCTTATCGACGACGTGCCAGACCGGATCACACTCTCCTCCTTCGACCCCTTGCGCCGCGCGATCGCGAAGATCGCGCTTGAGAAGCTTATTGCTGACGGTCGTATTCAGCCGGCCAAAATCGAGGAGACCGTCGAGAAGACGCGGGCTGAAGTCGCCGAGATCATCAAGCAGAAGGGCGAGGCCGCGGCATACGAAGCGGGTGTTATCGGGCTCGACCCGAAGCTCACGGCGCTTCTCGGGCGCCTCCACTTCCGTACGAGCTATGGGCAGAACATGCTCACGCACTCTATTGAATCAGCGCATATCGCCAGCATGCTTGCCGAAGAACTCGGCGCCGACCCGGCGGTCGCGCGCACTGCCGCCCTCCTGCACGACATCGGGAAGGCAGTCGATCATGAAGTACAGGGGACGCATGTCGAGATCGGGCGCCGCATCCTCGAGAAATTCGGCGTTACGAAGTCCGTTATTCAGGCGATGCAGTCGCATCACGACGAGCATCCGTACGAAACGCCCGAAGCGATCGTCGTGCAAGTGGCCGACGCGATCTCGGGCAGCCGCCCGGGCGCCCGCCGCGACACCGTCGACCGCTATCTGGAGCGCCTCGGCGACCTGGAGCGCCTCGCGAACACCTTCCCCGGCGTGGAGAAGGTCTACGCTATCGCGGCCGGCCGCGAGATACGCATCTTCGTGAACCCCGGCAAGGTCTCTGACCTCGCGATGCACACCCTCGCGCGCGACATCGCGAAGCGCATACAAGAAGAGATCAAATACCCGGGCGAAATAAAGGTGAATATCATCCGCGAGAACCGAGTTGTGGAATTTGCACGCTAAGTAAAAAATAATCCCGCCACAGAGACGGGACCAAAACATTCGACATTCATTTACGCGCCCTTTCTCGTATTCGCTGGAACGCAGCGAATTCTTCGTTGAGCTTCTTATGGAGGTGATTGCACGTTGTTCACGCCACCCTGGCAAGCCCTCTTGCACAAAATGGCGCATTTCCTATACTTCTTAACGTTCCCCCGCCCCTTCGACACCAGAAGTCCACGGACGAACAGATTTGGTGCGATTCAAGGCGCGGGAAATTCGGCGACGGAGACGTACTTCGTCGTACGGCGGAGGAGCCGAATGGGCCCCGCAACGCAGGAACGCTTCAAATCTGTTCGTCCCGTTATTAGCTTATTATTCTCTTTCATGAACAAAGCAGATATCGTAGATAAAGTCTATGGAGTGCTCGGTTCGACCAAGGCCGATGCCGAGCGCGCGGTCGAGACGATGATCGATTCCATCGTCTCAAGCCTCAAGGCAGGCGACGAAGTGTCGATCGCTGGCCTCGGTATCTTCGCGGCGAAGGCGCGGCCCGCACGCCAGGGACGCAATCCGCGTACCGGCGAGACCATCCATATCGCCGCGACCCGTACGGCGAAGTTCCGCGCCGCCAAAGCACTCAAGGACGCGGTGAAATAGCAAAAAAAGCGCCCCGCCTTTGACGGGGCGCTTTTTTATTTCAAATACTTCTTTTTCTTCAATTTATCGGGGAGATAGGATTCCTTATCATACTTCTCATACCCTTCCCCGTAGTCGAGCTCTTTCATAAGCTTCGTGACGGGGTTGCGGAGTTTCTTCGGCACCGGCAGATTGCCAAAAGTTCGCACATCTTCTTGTGCAGAGCGGAGCGCGTCATACGCGGAGCGGTCTTTCTTCGCGCCTGCGAGGTACGCGACGCCGTGCGCGAGATTGATGGCACATTCCGGGTAGCCTATCGTTTCGCACGCCCGGAACACTTCGTTGGCGACCACCAAGGCGGTCGGCTGGGCGAGTCCGATATCTTCGGAAGCGAAAATCACCATGCGCCGCGCAATGAAGAGCGGGTCCTCCCCTGCTTCGACCATCCGCGCGAGGTAATATATCGCCGCATCTGGTTGGCTGGCGCGCATGCTCTTAATACATGCGCTTATCGTATCGTAGTGTTCCTCGCCTTTCTTGTCGTAGCGCAGATGCGGCGATTCGAGCGCTTTATTGAGCGTCTCGACCGTCACCTTGCCGTATAACGACAGCGCACCCTCCAGCATACCAAGCACCTTGCGCGCATCGCCGCTCGCATAGCCGAGGAGCCAATCGAACGCGTCTTTGTTTGCTTTTAATTTAGTACGCTTAACGATGGCATGGAGCGCTTCTTCAGATAGCGGCTCGAGCACGAAGACGCGGCAGCGCGACAGAAGCGGCGCAATGACCTCAAATGATGGGTTTTCTGTCGTCGCGCCGATAAGCGTCAGTTCGCCGCTCTCCACGTACGGCAAGAGAAAGTCCTGTTGCGCCTTGTTGAAGCGGTGTATTTCATCTAAAAACAAAACTTTTTGCCGTATCAAAAGTTTATCACGGTCGTAGGATTCTTTTGATATGATTTTCCGAATGTCGTCCTTGCCGGCAGAAACAGCCGAGAGCTCGAAGAGCTCTGCACCCTGCGCGCGCGCATAGATACGCGCGATGGTCGTCTTCCCCGTTCCGGGCGGGCCCCAGAGGATGAATGAGAAGAGATGTTTCTTCTCGACCGCCACACGCAAGGGTTTCCCCTCCCCGACAAGATGTTCTTGTCCGACCACTTCGTCAAGCGTCTGTGGCCGTATCCTCGCGGCAAGGGGTTCCATGTGCGGGCGGGGAGAATCGAACTCCCGACTACTGCTTGGAAGGCAGTCATTTTACCACTAAACCACGCCCGCTAAATCGTACTAGTGAGAATACCATTTTTAATATACCGTATGCCAATGGAGCGCCTTAAGTTATATCTCGGCACCGCCGCCTTCTTCGCTTTTCTCGTCCTTCTTATCATCATCGCGGACCAGGCGTCGGTCTCTCCGGCGCCTGTTTCGAATGCTCCAGCCGCGTCCTCGACGCTTTCTGTTGTGCCCGATTTTGCACTGCCGGCAATCACCCTGCCGAGCGTCGAATTTACTGCGACTGCCGCGACTGCTTCGTCGGCTCCGGTACTATCGTCTTCGAAGCAAGCTGCACCAGCGGCGCCAAAACCCGCACCGGCTTCCGCACCCACACCCGTACCTGTCGCTGCTCCCCTCCCAGTTTCTGCCAAGACCTCATCTCCTACGCCAGACGACAGCGCTGATTTCGATGCTACGGCGTCGGCGCTGCGTAGCGCACTCGTGAATATCATCTGTTACGCTCCGGCGGGCAGCAGCTTGCGCTCCACGAGCGGCAGCGGGATCTTTATCGACTCGAAAGGCATTATCCTCACCAATGCGCATATCGCACTGAATTTTCTTCTCAAAGATCGCGGTGTCTCTTGCGACATCCGTGCGGGGAGTCCTGCAACAGACCGCTATGAAGCCTCCCTCATCTATATCCCGCCCGCGTGGATCAACGCGAATGCGAGCATCCTCGCCAAGACAGCGCCGCGCGGGACCGGAGAGTACGACTTCGCGCTCCTCGGCGTGACGAAGTCCGCCGAAGGCGGATCCGCCTCCGGCGGAAGCGCTCTGTCGGGCACTTTCCCTTTTGTCCCGCTCGCCCTGACGCCGCCTGCCCCCGGCACGCCGGTAATCATCGCCTCGTACGGTGCCCAATTTCTCGAATCGAGCCAGATACAATCTGCGCTCTTCCCCACTATCGTCTTCGGCTCTGTGAAGGACGTGTTCACCTTCGCGACCAACACGATTGACGTGCTCGCGCTCGGCGGCTCCGCCGCCGCCCAGGAGGGCTCCTCGGGCGGCGGCGTCGCGGGTGTCTTCGGCGAGCTCGTGGGCACCATTACTACAAGCACGATAGAGGGCACGACCGACACCCGCTCGCTCGATGCTATTACGGCGTCCTACATCCGCGCCGCGTATGCAAGCGAGACGGGGCAGGCGCTCGACCTTCTCTTCGCCGAGCCAGTCGCCGCCTCTATCGCCGCGTTCGCTCCGCAGTTGTCTGCGCTCGAAGCGATTTTGACTGCCAATTTACCCTAAAGCTGGTACGATGCGAGTAACGGGCCGGAGTATGCCGGTAGTACACGTGCTTTGGGAGCACGCAGACCGGGTCCGATTCCCGGCGGCCCGATGATCAGACGATTTGCGGCAGGTAGCAGACCCGAGCCATGCCGTCCCGGCGCCGGAGCCACACGAGGCAGCCGTCCACCTCCCACTCCCCTTCCCAGTGATTCTCAAGGACATACCATTCCCCCGTATGCACGACCTTCCGTATCTTCATTTCATGCAAGTTGAGCGACGGATCATATTCGTCCCGAGGATCGTTTTCGTCGGGGAATCGGTCGATGAGAATCGTCTTCACTTCAACGAAATGCAGGGTATCTTCTTTCTCTGCGATGATATCCAATTCTCCTGTTTTCTTCACATAGTTTCGGTCGCGGATAGAGAATCCGTGTCGTTTTAAATACTCGGCGGCCACGTTTTCCCCGATCGCGCCGACCTCTTTACGACTTAAGAAAGATATATCCACGGCTTTTAGAAATATGGCTCATTTGCTCAGTATACTCTAGGACTATGCTTTTTTGGGATTATTGACATCTGTCCTTTATCCACAGTATTAACACCTTTATGCACCATATCAATCTTCCACAGCATGGTATTGTGGATATTGGATATGTGGAAATCTGAACAGGAAAGACAGAAAAATCTGAACTACCAGAAGAAACGGAGAGAAGCGTGCAAAGAGAAGGGTATTTGTCCAAATTGCACAAAGAATCCAGCAGCTCCTGGTAGAACATGCTGTAGTCAGTGTCTAGAGGATAAAAAATTATGTCTCAAATTTGGAGCTTCTAGAGCATTTCGACAGGTATATGCTGAGATGTTCGAGAGACAAAGAGGGCTGTGTGGTATATGTCACGAACCAATGAAGCGGCCAGTATTGGATCATTGTCATAAAACGATGGAAGTAAGAGGTTTATTATGTAGCAATTGCAATATTGGCCTGGGGCAATTTAAAGATAACCCGAAATTGTTAGAGTCGGCAATGATATACGTTCGGGACAACGCGGGAATCGGAATAAAAATGAAGTCTTGAGTTTTTCTGTGCGGGTATGGAGAATCGAACTCCAGCTATCTGATTGGCAACCAGATGTTCTACCATTAAACTATACCCGCGTCAAGTATCTTGTCGAGCACTAGATTATATTCGCACACTGGAGCTATCTATTCAACTCAACGGTGCCTCGGCCAGGATTCGAACCCGGAACAGCTGATCCGAAGTCAGCCGTGATATCCATTTCACCACCGAGGCGTATCTGCATAGTACGGCACGATTCATAAAAAACCAGCTGCGCTGTGCTACGATTCGGCAATGGAATATCGCATCCCGTCTGAAATAAAGGCAGTCGGAGACGGCTTGCGCAGGACTGGTTTTGAGGCGTATCTGGTCGGCGGGTGCGTGCGTGACTTGCTTATTGGCTTCGAGCCGAAGGATTGGGACATCACCACCAATGCCACTCCGGAGCAGATACAGGCGATATTTCCCGACTCTTTTTACGAAAACGATTATGGTACGGTCGGGGTCAAGACTGGTTCAGAAGACACTCGCCTCGCCATCGTCGAAGTTACTCCCTACCGCACCGAGTCTGGATATTCTGACAAGCGTCGTCCTGACTCCGTCACATTCGGCACTTCCCTGCTCGAAGACTTGGCGCGACGCGACTTCACCATCAACGCCATCGCATTGGACGATGATAAAGGACATATAGTTGACCCCTACGACGGCCAAAAGGACATAAAGGACAAGATAGTTCGCGCCGTCGGCAACGCGACTGAACGCTTCAACGAAGACGCTCTGCGCATGCTGCGCGCTGTGCGCCTCGTCGCTGAACTCGGCTTCGGTATAGATGGCGATACCGCAACTGCGATAAGCCAGAATAGTGAGCATTTAGGCCATGTTTCACGTGAAAGAGTCCGAGACGAGTTAGTGAGAATTTTGAATTCTGCTAAACCAATGAACGCGCTCGTCCTCGCGCAACAGCTCGGCATCTTGAAATATATTGCAGGAGATCTCATTCGCGGCATCGGCGTCGAGCAGAACCAGGCGCACAGTTACAATGTCTTTGAACACAATCTCCGCACCATGCAGCATGGGGCGGATAAGGACTTTAATTTTGATATCCGTCTCACCGGCCTCTTTCATGACATCTCTAAGCCGGAAACTCGCCGTTGGTCTGAAGAGAAGAAAGATTGGACCTTCCACGGCCACGACGTCGTTGGTTCACGTGTAACAAAGAAGGCGCTCGAGGATCTGCGCTTCCCTCGCGAGACGATCGACAGGGTGGTGAAGCTAGTCCGCTGGCACATGTTCTTCTCGGACCCAGAGCAGATCACTCTCTCGGCCGTACGCCGTATGATAAAGAACGTTGGAGAGGAGAACATCTGGGACTTGCTCAATCTGCGCATCTGCGACCGGATAGGTACTGGACGGCCAAAGGAACAGCCGTTCCGCTTCCGTAAGTACAAGGCGATGGTCGAACAAGCGCTTCGAGACCCTATTTCAGTAGCTATGTTAAAGACGGATGGGAACCGCTTAATGAATATGTTCCACGTGGAACCTGGACCGCGTATAGGCTGGACGCTGAACGCGCTTCTTGAGGAGATACTTGATGATTCATCCAAAAATACTGAAGAATATCTTGATAAACGGTCTGTAGAATTAATGAATATTCCTGACGATGAACTAAAGAAGCTTGGGGAGTCTGGGAAAGAGCGACGAGAGACGGCAGAGGACGAAGAAATAAAGCACATAATGGAGAAGCACCACGTGAATTAGCTCGTTTCGAGCTAATTCATTTCGAGACTCTGCGAGGGATTGTTTGCACCCTCGACAGGGTGAAATGTGATTCACGTGGAACATATTTCATATATTATATAAACAATAAACCACCCACAGGGGTGGCATGAAGCGAAAAGGAGCAGGGGGCGTAAATGATGATGCTTCACGCCCGAGAAATAGTGGGCGGTTTTTGTTTTGCATACTTGGCGCTTCCACAATGGACACCGTGCCCTTTTGACTTGTGTCGCGGATCGCCGCAGAGCGTAGGCAGGCGCCTCGCTTGGCGCGCTTGATGCCGATGGAAGGAGCTATGAAAGAGCAACCCGTTCCTTTATTGATGATAAGTTATTAAAGGACATTGTAAAGGACACCCTGTGGACAACGTCCTTTAATCATGTCCTCTAGAAAGGGAATATCCTTATCCGCATCTAGTCGGAAATTATAGGGATATGCGATCCATGAAGGTCAGACCTTCATAAATTGGCTAACTGACGGTGATGGAAACAGGGCAGTGGTCCCCTCTGCATCAGCCTGCTGGCTGGCTTCGGCGGGGCGCGGCGGAGTCGTAGATGTCGGGATGGATAACTACTTGACTTTGGAAAGGGGAGGTAATAAAGTAAGGAAGTAAGGAATCAACATATGCAAACAGTAGAAAAAATACAAAAAATAACGAGCAAAGGGCAGATCACGCTGCCGGTAGCGTGGCGTCGCCACACAGGAGCACACACCATCTCTGTGACGACGAGAGGGAATCGAATAGAGATAGCTCCTGCGAGGCTCCAAAAAGTTTCCGAGCATACGATTTTTAATGCTGTGAGAGACAATAATGGGAAAGGAATAAAAATTGATAAACTAATAAGAATTTTGGAGAAATTAGTAAAAGAAGATGAACGACATCGAAAAATTGCTGCGTAAGGTTCATCCTCACGACAAAATAGTCTTGCTCGCGACCCTGCATACATTGAGGCAAGGTAAATTGGAGGACCTACGTGTAGAGAAGATGTCGAGCAGTGATTTTTATAAAGTACGAAAAGGTAATTTCAGATTCGTTTTTCACTATGAAAGCAGTGCAATTGTCGTGGACACAGTAAAACTTAGAAATGAGAAAACGTACCGTGGTTTTTAGCTGACGGTTATAGAGACCGGACAGTGGTCGGAGCCGTAAATGTCGGGGTGGATAGTAGCGGACTTCAGACGGCGCATGAATTCCTGTGCGACGAAGAAGTAATCAAAGCGCCAGCCGACGTTCCTGTCGCGTGCGCGGAATTTCATATCCCACCAGGTGTATGCCTCTTTGGTGTGCGGGTGGAAGTGGCGGAAGGAGTCTCTGTAGCCGGCGGCTACGACCTCGTCGAGCCACGCGCGTTCTTCGGGGAGGAAGCCGGTGCTTTCGGCGTTTTCTTTCGGGCGGGCGAGATCTATCTCTTCGTGGGCGGTGTTCACGTCGCCGCAGAAGATGACCGGCTTCTGCTTGTGCAGTTTCTCGGCGAAATGCAGGAAGGAATCATAAAAGCGAAGCTTGTAGTCCAACCGCACAGGGCCCTGGCCACCGTTGGGGAAGTAGACGTTGATGAGCCAGAAGTCGTCATATTCAGCGCCCACCAGCCGCCCTTCTTGATCGAACTCTTTGATGCCCATGCCGTAGATCACTTTGAGCGGCTCTATTTTTGAATATAATGCGACGCCGCTGTAACCCTTCCGGATCTCGCAAGAAGAGAAGAATGCCGAGTAGCCAGTAGGGGAGGAGAGGAATACGTCAGAGAGCTGTTCGGGCGACGCCTTGGTCTCCTGCAGGCAGAAAATGTCCGGCTTCACCGTCTTCAAAAAAGTCTCCCAATAACTATCTTTTGCCAGAGACCTCAACCCATTCACATTCCACGACACGAGTTTCATCTGGGTATTGTATACCGTACGACGCAAGTTACGCACTCATAGCTCTAGCCGAGGGGAAAGTGCAGGGTACCATAGTAACTGGAGGATATACGTTCCGTTCTTTACAGGAGAGCGCCATGGCGACCTCGTGCGTAACGTACCAAATGATGGTGAAGGCGCAGTGTCCGACCCTAGCCCACCTCAAGCGGCTTTCTGTAGGAGCTTGCCATCTGGACAATTGGGGCCTCTGCCAGAACATCCATACGAAGGCAGCTGACATCGGATTTACAGGAGCCGACTGGGTCATGATCGCTTCGTTTGAAGAGATCGAGCGAAAGACCCAGGAAGAGTATGAAGAATGCTACATCGACTTGATGACGTTCTTGTTCTATGCAGTAGATGGACAGGGAAAAGTCGAGTGGAAGGTCTACTCGTTCCGCAAACAGGACGAGAAGATCCCACTGCTGCCGGTGCCGGTCGTCTCTAAGCCGGAATATGGTACTGCGGCATTCCCGAATTGACTTCCCTCATAGCGGCGCACCCTGGTGCGCCGCTCGCTTTCATCTATTCATTAGCGATTCTTACCGTGATATTTACGGTGGATCTCTTTCAAGTGGCTGTCAGTGATATGTGTGTAGATCTGCGTGGTGTTGATGGACGCGTGGCCGAGGAGCTGTTGGACAGAGCGGATATCGGCGCCATTGCTTAACAGGTCGGTGGCGAAGGCGTGACGGAGGGTGTGGGGCGTGACGATATTTGTAATGCCCGCGCGCGCGACATAGGTCTTCAAGTGCCGCTGAATGTCGCGAGGGATAATCCGATGCAGTTTGTTCGGTCGACCATCCACAAAGAGCGCTTCTTCCATATCCTTGCGCGCCTTCACATAATCGCGCACGGATTCCTTCGCAGTGGGGGAGAGGAAGACGACGCGCACTTTTTCTCCCTTGCCGCGTACTGACAATTCATCTCGAGACAAATCGATATCAGAGTTGAGTGCGCAGAGCTCGGAGACGCGCAGGCCGGTCGAGAACAGTAATTCCAAAATGGCAGTATCGCGCAAGTAGTTCAGCGCTTTCCCCGGGTCTCTTTCTTTTTCAAATGCATCACGCGGTGCCTTCAAGAGCCGTGCGAGCTCGGTAGAGGTGATTAGATCTATCTGGCGCTCAGGGAGTTTCGCAAGCTCGATACGTTCTGGCGAGATGCAGTTTACTTCGCGCTTGCGGAGAAATTTGAGGAACGCGCGGAGCGCGATCATGTAATAATTCTGCGTCCGACGCTTCATCGTCCCGCTGCCGACGTTGCCTGCGCGCCCCGCGCTACCCGCTTGACGATTAAGCCAGAGGCGAAAGTCGCGAATGTTTTGCTCTGTGATGTCTGAAACGGATTTAATTTTCATTTGCTCAAAATAGCGCGTGAGATACCGATCATAATTCTCAATAGTTTTCACCGCGCGCCCGCGTTCGATCTCGATGTATTCTAGAAATTGCCGCTTTGCGGTCTCTGCGTTCATTCATATATTCTAGCACCCGATATTGTGCGCACTTTCTACCCACGCCGAGAGCTTGCATTTTCTGTAAGGTATGCTATGCTAGCTAGAGCTAATAAATGTGGGATTCCCTCGCGTTTTAGCTCTTTACAGGAGGCACCCGATGTCTACCATCGCATCCCTCGGCACTATCAGCGATTCACTGGATACGGCCGCGAAACTACTGCGTGTTCTGGACAAGGAGAAAGTTACACTCGACCAACTCCTTCTTCCCGTCAATAACCGTTCGGCTCGCCGACGGCTCGCCGAGTTCTTCAAGGCAGGATGTCAGTTTCAAGAGGCGGGTGTACCGGCACAGCACTGCGAAACGCTCTACACCATACTGCGCGGTGATGGACGTTCCGCCAAGCAACTTCTCGCGGCCGCTAATTTCGACAAGGTCTGGGGCTACGCGCGGATGTTCGTGGAGTCGAAAGACTTCCCGATTTCGAATGTCGTCGAGGATGTAGACTTCGAGATGGTCGAATTTGACCATGATCCGGGCACGGATAAAGTCCTCACAGAATTCGCGAAGCGCGGCCTGGAACGCCCGCTTGCGGAAGACATCTTGCGCTTCGGGGAGAAATACCCCGACTTGCAGTTGGAACGCCCGATCGTCTTCCTGCATAAACCCTGGCGTGATCCGGGCGGCTACCTCCGTGTTCTCTTTCTCGGCTACTGGGATGGCGGGCGCGGCTTGGACTCGGACATCGTCGACCGTAGGTGGAGTCGCAGTTGCCGCTTCCCGGGTCGTCGTCCCCGCAAGTGAGAACTTGGATCTTGAGGGCATCAGAACTTTCAGATCCTTTGAACTTTTTTGCACCGTTGCTATTGCGACGGTGCTTTTTATATAATTCCTGCGGGTAGTAGGCGAATCAGTCGGCAGCACGTCTGCCGACGGCCGAATCCTGGTGTCACTCGACCCAGAATCGGGCGGACCACGCGTCTTCTCGAGTGCGGTCGTTTACTCATCAAAAAAATGAAGACACTTGGCGTCCCTCGTTCTGGCATTAGATATGCCGAATACGATACAGCCCCGAGAGCATTCGAAGGGCAGTGGCACGGATGACGGCGGATGCATAACGACTGGCGTGATCCGGACGGCAACCTCCATGTTCTCTATCTCGACAACTGGAATGGCAAGCGCAACTTGAACACGAACATCGTCGACAATAGGTGGAATCGCAGTTGCCGCTTCCCGGGTCGTCGTCCCCGCAACTTTCTTCACTTCAACGCTCCGCTTCTGACGGAGCGTTGTTTTTAATCAGTTGTCCGTTCCATCCCCCGAGCATTCTTCCGGTCTCATCAAGCGGGAGCGAGAGGGCAGCATATTTCTTGTTTTCAAGCGACCCGGTTTCCCAGAGCACCATCAAAAGAATCTTAAGCGTATCCAGCTTGCGAATGGCGAGCCGCACCCACGGTTGTTTATTTGTTCGCGGGAGAAAGCCAGCTGAAACAGTTGCCTCTATGATTTCAACAAACAGCCGGTCAATACGAAGAGCCAGTGTATAGCGCTGGGTTTTCGGAACCTTCTGATAATATTCAGACCACAACAAGTATGCACGCTTCAATCTCTCAAGAACAGGCAAAAGTTTCGTCGGGGGGGGGGTTACTCATGGGGTCTTTCATACGAGAGTATCATCTCAGTAGAAAATCTGCTTGAAGCCTGGCGGGAGTTTGTAAGGGGGAAGCGGAAACGGGAAGACATACAAGAGTTCGGGCGGCATTTGATGCAGAATGTTCTCGCTTTGCACCGAGAACTTATAGCGGACACATATACACATGGCGGATACCATCACTTCAAGATAAGCGACCCGAAACCGCGCGATATTCATAAGGCGAGCGTGCGCGACCGACTCGTGCATCATGCACTCTACCGCAAGTTGTATCCATTCTTCGACCGCACGTTTATTGCCGATTCGTATTCATGTCGCCTTGAGAAAGGAACACACAAGGCAATGAATCGATTCAGAGCTTTCGCATACAAAGTCTCGCAGAACGATACCCGCACCTGCTGGGTGCTCAAGTGCGATATCCGCAAGTTCTTCGCCTCCATTGACCACGAGACACTCCTGCGCATATTGCGCACTCGTATTGCTGACGAACGCCTGCTCGCGCTCCTAGCCAACATCATCGGCAGTTTCTGCTCAACATGGCCAACACCAGGTGTTGGCCAAATCGGACTCCCGCTCGGGAATCTCACGAGTCAGCTCCTCGTGAATATATACATAAACGAATTCGATCATTTCATGAAGCATAAACTCAAAGTAAGGCAGTATGTACGCTATGCCGATGACTTCGTACTTCTCTCCGACAACAAACAGCATCTACTAAAAATACTTCCATATATGGAAGTATTTTTGCGCGACAAACTGAAGCTTGAGATGCATCCCGACAAGGTTTCTATTGAGACACTTTCTTCGGGTGTGGATTTCCTCGGTTGGGTACACTTCTCCGATCATCGTGTTCTGCGCACCAGCACGAAGCGGCGGATGTTTCGGCGGATTGGCGAGACGGACAGCAAGGAAGAGACAGTTGATTCATATCTCGGACTGCTCTCGCATGGGAATGCGCGCACGCTTGCCGCACAGGTTAGTCATATCGCCGACCTTGCAAAATAAGTCAAGGCGTGGTAGGGTAGGAGCATTCATGCTTACCACTAAGAAAAAGGCGGTTATTATAAAAAACACCGCTCGGCACGACACGGACACCGGCTCGCCGGATGTGCAGGTCGCGCTCTTGAGTAAACAGATCGACGAGCTCGCCAAGCACCTGAAGAAGAACCCGAAGGATGTCCATTCCCGCCGGGGCCTTCTCCAGATGGTCGCCAATCGCCGCTCGCACCTGCGCTACCTCGAGACGAACAATAAGCGCCACTACAACGCGCTGATCAAAAAACTTGGCCTAAAGAAATAGGTTTAAGTGGTAAGGTGTAAGGAAGAAAGTGGTATCATGAACGCGTAGCTTCGGCTACGATTTAATAGTTTCGTTTACATAAGTAATTATTTATATGGCAGTTATCAAACATCCAGCCCAGCGTGTGGGCGTATTCATTGACACGCAGAATCTCTATCACAGCGCCAAGCACCTCTACAAGGCGCGCGTGAACTTCGCCAAGGTCCTTGAAGAGGCTGTGGGCGGGCGCATCCTCGTCCGCGCTATCGCCTACGTTATCTCCACGGAGAGCGGCGAGGAGAAGAACTTCTTCGAAGCGCTCACCAAGATAGGGATAGAGACCAAGGTGAAGGATCTCCAAGTCTTCGCCGACGGCGCGAAGAAAGCTGATTGGGACGTTGGGCTCGCGATCGACGCCGTGAAGCTCTCGCCGAAGCTCGACACGGTCGTCATCGCCTCCGGCGACGGCGACTTCGTGCCGCTCATCGAGTATCTCGATATGCACGGCATCCAGTCAGAAGTCATGTCGTTCGGTAAATCGTCGTCGGCAAAATTAAAAGAGGTCGCGCACGCATTTACCGACATGGACAGCGACCCGCACAAGTTCACGATCTCCTCGCGCACATAACGTGTGGAGCATCCGGCGGGATGCGCTACTATAGAGAGTGATGGATAAAGGGCAACCGGAAAAATATATCCGTACATTCGCGGGAGACATGGAGACCTTACAGAAGGACGGCACCCCCGACCTTATGCCGCTTACGCCTCGCTCTGAGCCGAAAGAGCCTCTTGTTCCGCCCCCGCCGGTGGCACCCCCACTGCGCCACACCGAAGCCTCGCGCGAAGGGGAACCTCTAACTCCTACTCCGCCCGCCTATACGCCTCCGTTACCGGCGAATGCACCCCTTAAGACCTATGCAGGCGACTTCAGAGACCGAGTGAAGGAGACGCACGCGTCGACCGCGACGGTGCTCGCCGCTGAGCAGGACCATGCACCTCCTCTCCTGAAGGCGCCGGCGACGCCTTCACGCAAGAATCTCCTCTACAGTATCATCGGCGCAGTGCTTCTTGTCGCGGGCGTCGCGGGCGTCTCTGTTGCCTATATGCGCTATAAGGCGGCGACCGCGCCGGTCGTTGTTACCGAGGCCGCGCCGGCCCCGATAGTTGTCGACGAACGAGAGGAAGTTTCGGGCACCGGCCGGATACTTATAGAAGCGATAAAGAAATCGGCCGATCGTCCTATCGCAGTCGGCGCTGTCCGGCTCCTCTCCATCGTGAGCACGACTGGTTCAGAAGCGGTTTTCTCCGCACTCTCGGTAGGAGCGCCCGATGTCCTCCTGCGCAATATACAGGCGCGAGGCAGCATGGCTGGGGTCGTACAGGTGAGCGGCATACAGAGCCCATTCTTCATACTCTCTGTGTCGTCATACAGCAACACATTTTCCGGCATGCTCTCGTGGGAACGAGAGATGCTGACTGATCTCGCTCCGCTCTTCCCTGCACGTCCGGCACCAGTGTCGGCTACTCCCATGGCGACTTCGACGACAGCGACTACGACTCAAAGCGGCACGCCGAAAACGGCTACCACCACTACCCCTCCTTCGCCAAAGGATACGGAGAGCGCAGCGACGACTATGACGTTTGTTGACGCAAGCATTGCGAGCCATGATGCGCGCGTATATCGCGACGCAGGCGGCCGCGACGTTCTTGTGTACGGCTATTGGAATCAGGCGACGCTTATCATCGCGCGCGATGCGGCGGCATTTGCCGAACTTGTCGACCGCCTCGCGACCTCACGCGTGCAATAGCAGGAATCTGCTATCATTCCGGCATGAAAACAGAACACTTTAAGAAGAAGCTCGAGGCGGAGAAGACGCGGCTCGAGTCGGAGATGGGGACGGTCGGCCGCCGGAACCCGCAGGTCCCGGACGATTGGGAGCCTATACCCTCGGAGATCGGGACCGAAGCGGATCTCGCTGATCAGGCCGATGTGGTCATGAGCCGCGAGAGTAATGCCGCTATTCTCGCCGATCTTGAAGCGCGCTACGACACAATCCTCGCGGCGCTTGCGCGGATCGAGAAAAAAGCGTATGGAAAGTGCGAAGTGTGCGGCGGCCCTATAGAAGAGGTCCGGCTCGAAGCGGATCCTGCGGCGACGACCTGCGTCGAACATTTGTAATCCCCATGCCCCCTTTTGCGCCGAAGGCTTCGAAGGGCACCGTGCAGTTTATTTCTGCTCCGATAAGAAAGAAGACCGTGCTTAAGCATGGATACGCCAAGACGCTCGCGGCGCAGCCGATCGGCTCCGGCGCGGAGATCGTCGGCGTTGAAGCCGATCTCACTCGCGGGCTCCACTCGTTCTCTATCGTCGGCCTCGCCGATAAGGCGGTAGCAGAGGCGCGCGATCGCTTGAACGCCGCGATCCGCCACTCGGGCCACAAGACGCCTAAGAAGCAGAATAAGCGCATCATCCTCTCGCTCTCGCCCGCCGACCTGAAGAAGGAGGGGTCGCACTACGACCTCGCGCTCGCACTCGCATATCTTGTTGCAGTCGGTGATATCGCGGCGCCCAGAGAGGAGACGCTCTTCATCGGAGAGCTCGCACTCGACGGCACACTGCGCGCGGTGAAGGGCGTGCTCCCGCAAGTGCTCGCCGCGAAGCGGCAGGGTATCGGTACGATCTTCGTGCCGCCGGGAAATTCGAGCGAGGCGCTGCTCGCAGACGGCGTTGCCGTGTATGCGCCGGAGTCGCTGTCTGCATTGCTACAGCACCTTACGGGAGAGAAGCCCTTGCCACGGCTCCTGCGCGATCGCCGTGCGCCACTTCCGCCGCCCGCCCTCGACCTCGCAGACGTTAAGGGACAGGAGAGCGCGAAACGCGCGCTCGAGATCGCCGCCGCCGGTCGCCACAATATCGTCTTTTACGGCCCGCCGGGCACGGGGAAGACGATGCTCGCCCGCGCGCTCGCAGGCATTCTCCCGCCCTTGACCGACGACGAGATGCTCGAGGTGACCGCCATACATTCGACTATCGGGCTCCTGGGGAGCGGCGAGGCGGTCTACTGGCCGCCCTTCCGCGCGCCGCATCACTCGATCTCGCATGTGGCGATCGTGGGCGGCGGCACTTTCCCGAAGGCGGGCGAGGTAACGCTCGCACACAAGGGCGTCCTTTTCCTCGATGAATTCCCCGAATTCGATTCGCGCACCCTCGAGGCCTTGCGCCAGCCGCTTGAGGACCGCGTGGTCACCGTCTCGCGGGCGCGCGCCTCGATCACCTTCCCGGCCGACTGCATGATCGTCGCGGCGATGAATCCGGCCGACACGCTTTCTGAAGATTCGCGCGTGGCGCTCCGAGCCGCGGCGAAGCAGGCGCGTCGCATCAGCCGGCCCATCGTCGACCGGCTCGATCTCTGGATCGAGGTGCCGCTCGTCCCGCACGACACGCTCGCGAAGCTCTCGCGCGGCGAGCCGTCGGAGCGTGTGCGAGAGCGCGTGGTCGCCGCGCGCGCGCGGGCCGAGCGGCGCACGGGGAAGCGTGGCGCGACGAACGCGGCCCTCACCGGCCGCGAGCTCGACGAGAAAAGCGGCTTTACGGAGGCCGCGAGAGAGACGCTCATGCAATCGGCCGCGCGCCTCAATCTCTCGCCGAGGAGCTACCACCGCACCATGCGGGTGGCGCGCACGATCGCCGACCTCGCCGGCGCCGAAGCCGTCACGCCCGCCTGCATCCACGAAGCGCTCCAGTACCGTCCTCGTGGACTGTTTGGCTTTGAGTAGTGTAAAATCCGTTCATATGCTGAAAATATTCATAGGAGTAGTGATCGTCGTGCTGGTGGCGCTTGGCGCGGGCGGGGCGTATTACGTGGGTTCGATAAAGACGGAAGAAAAACTGAAGGCGGAGGCGGCTGCCATCGCGGGGTATCCGGCTCCGTCCGAGTTCGCCACGACGACGCGTCCGGCGGCGTACGTAGAGATCGCTATCAATAAAGGGCACTTCGATCCCGCGACGGTCACTATCAAAAAGGGCACGGAGGTGGTGTGGATAAATAAGGACGCCGTTACTCACACCGTTACCTCTGACGAGGGAGGCCTCATCCTTAATTCTCAGGCGATCGCCGCAGGGCACTCCTTCGCACACATCTTCAATGAACCGGGCACGATAACCTACCACTGCGCGATCGACC